>ERZ773014.377-NODE-377-length-30611-cov-6.007429_pt1 | contig 30611 bp, 17 predicted proteins | sample MGYA00580841_ERZ773014 | MGnify/ENA primary metagenome ERZ773014 (study PRJEB29015, sample SAMEA2737989) | human oral metagenome | biome: human oral; feature: human-associated habitat; material: dental | place: China | collected 2067 ... | reverse complement strand
CATCGTAGAAGGCATTAATAATGACGCATTACTATTTGGCATACGGTCAAGTTCTCTAAAATAAGTTGCACCCTCTGGCAAATTTCCTGTTGTTTGAATAGCCGCAGCCTCCTTGATAGATAATCTTCCATCACCATCCTTATCGTACTTCTCTACAAAATAACGCTCGACAACAGGGTCTACAAAATAGATATATTTCCAAAAGTAGGAACTCTGCATCAAAGAACGTCGGTATAGGCTCATATTATTTGTCTCCTCCAAAAACAAGAATGTTATTCACAATGCTGCCCTGATAAGTACCTCCAGCTTTCGTCGTCACTACATAATTATTTGCCCACTTCACCGATGATGGAAGAACAAGGGATGTAGCACTATCATCAGGACAAGTAAACTGAAACGCATATTCATTAACAAAACTATTATCATCGGCTGGAGCAAGTGATAGATACAATGATGGGACTTTCCCCCAAACATGGAGGATATTAGGCGTTAAGGCAAACGTAGTGTCGGACGTACCATGATTTTTCAGTCGAAGTCTCCCATCCACACCATCCACACCATCGTGCCCTTCTATAAATCGGTTTTCACGCTCACTCACAATAAACATTGCAGCGTTAGTCTCTTCTGTCGACAACGGAACGATTTCAAATGCATTGGGGATATCATATACCATATGAATAAAACCCGTCTCACTATCATCGCTGGGCACATCATACGATACAGAAGCCATAAACAAGCCCTGCTGACGATTGTCTTCTGCATTAATCTGTACACCAATGCGAGAGCCATCTATTGTCACATTCTCGGTAAGGATACGTGATAGTCCATTTTCCTTGCGTATCAGCACCTGCACATTACGATAACGTGATAAGTCAACATGTTTGCCATAGCGAACAATGTCGAAGATTAGAAACAGGTCTGTTCCTATACGCTTCTTGATATATGCACCATCTGCAAAGGGATTATCATAACCCATGCCTGTCATAGCCCACCTCCTTGCTGCTGTTGAATATTATTATTCGATTTCAAATACTCTCGTAAATAAGGTATCTTGTCTACCATCTTTAATGTCAAAATATAATAAACAAAACAAGCTACTCCGTGCATCGTTGTCCCCTCTACCAAGATATTCTTCCAGTTGCGAGCAATATTGGTTGAGTAAAACCATATCGCAATACCGCACAACACTTTGATAACCCCCAGCGTCTCATCTTGATTATGTAAGAAATAACCTACAATAAACAATGAGGCCGACAGCAGAAAGAACACTGCGCAATGGTAAAAAAATACCATCGACTTCTTCAAATCCCAACGCTCACCATTCTTCATCCCTGCTATCCAACCAAACAAGTAGTTTAAGCCAAAGACGATGACCATTGCAATCATAAAGTCTTTGATAGGCAACAGCAAGCTAAACAAACCGCTAAGTAAACTACATATCGCATACTTCACTTCATTCATCATTTCATTCCTCCACTCTATAAATTAAAGCCGATTTTGCCAAAGCGGCTAAAGCGTTGCTCTGTTCAGCATTGCCTATCGTTAATAGAACCATGTAAGCAATCGTATAGACAACAGCTTGATAACAACGTTCACTGATAGCGATGCTGCCATTCTCTATCTTTGGATAAGGCATATATAAGAAGAGTTTCACAGTACCACCCGTAGTGTGTGGGTACAATTCTAAATGTAAGCCATCACCGCCTGGTACTAATGCCGCAACGGGCTTCTGTGCACATCCCCTTATACCTGCAAACCGACTACTCTGATGTAAATACTTTGCATCGTCAATATCAATAGCTTCAAACAAAGTCCTGCTCCAATCACTCATACGGAGTGCTACAAGCCGCATAAAGTCAGTGGGCAACACCATATAATAAAGGTTTTCGCCTGTCGCAACGGGCTCGGTCTTAATCATTGGACTACTACTTGTAATATCCTTAGGGCTAAGTAACACTGCTTGGGCACTATTGTGAACACGAGCTACGGCCTCAACAACTTTCGATTGAATAATATCATTCAATGCCAAAGTGTCTACATCAGAGAAACCCTCCAACATCGCACTCTGCATATTTTGGTCTATAGCAATGCGTACATCACGCGCGATTGTTGTCAACAGATAGTTTTGCATCACAATTCATCTAAACCCTCAAAAGAGACACCTTGCGCTTGAGCAGCATCTAAGATGGACTTCTTAGTACGGAGGGATGTTCGACTGACACCATAATGTTCCGCTAAATAATCTTTAGCCTCGCCCAAGTCGTGCACCTTAATGGTGGTTGTATCCTCTCCTTCTGTTTTATCCTGCACCTCTTCTTCTACCATTGCTTGCTCTTCTGCCTTATCTTCATCTACATGGTCTAATGTAAACAAATCACCAAAACGGTAGTGTCGCTCTAAAGCTTTTTGAACCTCTACCTTATCAGTGATATAATAGCTTCCTCCACGTGTCAATGGAACAAAGGCGATGTGCATGTTCGAGCCGCTTTCCAATTGCACATTCACAGCAATGCTTGAGTCCGATAGATAATGTTTTCTTGCCATATCATTAAAATTTTAAAAGGGGTGGGATGCTCCTTTTATCCCACCCCTGTGTTTAATCTTTGTGTTGATTTCTTTTTAAGAGTGTGCCAAACGCATACGAGCATGTGCTTTCGCATAGCGTAAATACAAGCAGCTCACCTCTTGAATAACAACAGCATCGGTTCTGCGGATACCTGCTTTTTGTAAATCAAGAACGTTACGTCCCCAAGATACATGGACTTTCTTTGATAGATACTCAGGATCAAGAGCAAAACCACAGTCACTCATGCCATTGGCATCAAACAGCTCATGATGGATGGTGAGCACCTCACCGAAGTCGGTATCCCAAGATTTAAACTTCAAGTTCCAAACTTCAACTGTATCTTTCAAGCGAAACTTGTCGCTCTTAATCTTCGAAAAAGCACTGAGCATCTCTGAACCACAAAGCAAAATCTTACGTTTATTGCCAATTCCTGTCCCAACGAACAAGTCCTTCGTAATGTCAACAAGGTTCTCGTCGGTAATCTCGGCACAATGCTTTGATGTATTCCAGGTACCGACCTCGATGTCCTTACCGGCCATCCACCATAGACCACCGGTAAACCAAGTATTCATACCCTCTTTGGCAACATGCTTGATAACATTTTTCACACCAAATAAATAGGTATTCTCCATGGCCAAGCGCATATCATAGATGCCATCTTCCTCTAAGTCTGAGAAGTTCCAGTTAACCTCCTTAGCAGCAATCTTGTCGAAAGTAGACTGCTCTACCTGAATCATGAAGTTTTGGCAGTACTGCACTTCGGGAGTTGGAATATTATTGAAACGCCCTGTTTGCACGTCTAATTCACCACAGGCCTTACCCATACGAACTAAAGTTGTTCCACTGGGAATGGCGGGAACAAAGATAGGCTGCTTGCTGGTGCTGTCCATAGCACCATTAACTGCATATACCGTAGGCTGATTGGTGGAGGGGTCTTTACCGCAAACACACAACACCAAGTCGGGGATATTACTGCCTGTATACGCCTGACCTGTATCGGGATTAGTAACACCCTTAACACCTACAACGCGAATAGTGTCGTCCAACGTAAACATATTGGGGTCACTAACAGGTAACGAGGTACTTGCGCCACTCGACATTGCAGTTACTGCGCCACTCGTAGTACATTTAATCTCACGCGTGCCAACACTGTAATACTTCACTTCAAACGAATTCGTGCTGCTCGCTTTGGCATAACGGCTAATCTGGTCAACAGGGGTAGCCATCGGGCGAATTTTAACAATACGTTGATCTACATCTTGCATGTAGAGACGTTCATCACCATCCGTGCGCCCTTGGGTTTCGGTAGCAATACCATCCGTACCACCTGTACCATCAGCACCAGCATTCGTCTTACCTGCATTGGGCAATGGGGTGGCATTAGCCATCAGCACACCATGCGATGCACCAAGTAAAAAACCTAACACCATCAGCATAGCACGCCCAATGAAAACAATCATCTTCTTTACTGACTTCATTTCAAACATTTTTAATATAAAACTTATTGTGAATAATCTCTATTGATACTTCGTGCGTTTCTCTCCGCCACGCTGCCAAATATCTTGCGTATTGTCATAACGGCCAAGTGCACCCAAATCGGGCATTTCGCGAGCACCTCCACCACTATTCTTGCCATTAAGGTCAGCTGTGCCGTCATTGCGGTTATCTTTCTTGAGCTTCTCTTCTATCTTGGCATTTCTGCCACGAACCTCACCCTCGTGTGTTGCGTTCTCAACATCTTCTCCATGATGCAAGGCTTTCAAAGCCATCTCAATACTTTCGCGGCTAAACTTACCTAAGATACCGTCTTTCATGATGCCTACTAAGAAGCTCATAGCGGCATCGACATCATCATCGCTCAAACCTAAATCGGCCTGTGTCTGCTCAACAACTTTTATAGTTTCGTCAAGGTTCTTTTTGTATTGCTCGTCATACTCTTTTTCCTTAGCGATACGTTCGGCAAACTCCTTGCTGGCCTTAGCCACCTCTTCTTGCTTCTTGGGGTCTTTCAACTCCTCAACAAAGTCATCACCAAACATTCGAACCAATTCAATCGCTGGGTTTCCACCTCGTCGCCACGCGGTCATAAATGAAGCACTACGTGGGTCGCTTGTAAACAAGTCCGAGAAAGCTTTCTCGTGTTCCTTATACGTTGCGGCCTCTTTGTCGTAGTTGTCGTAGTCGTCGTTTATCTGACCAAACAAAGCCTCATCATCATCAAAAGTTCGGTCGGGATATTTTGATTTCATCCGAGCTGCAAACTTCTCTCTGTTGTTTTTTGCTGCTGCTGTCTCTGACATAATTATGCTATTTAATTAAATACCAATTCTTTTCTTGCAAAAATAGCATGGAAATAATTTCAAAAAGGTTTAACTTTTTAAAGTATTATACATAAGTTTGCCAAAATTTTGAATGCGAAAAATGAAACACAAAGGCTCGGCAATGGAATATGCACAAGAGCGGATGAATGAAATCATGAGAGCATATAATGAATATGTGTGCTCATGTAAGCATATCAACATCCCATATATCTGCAAAAAAATTGCAGAGATGCCTGCTTCACGTTTTTGGGTATCTGAGATATGGGCAAGTAAAATCATCCTTGCGATGATGCAAAATAAACACCCTTACTACAACATGCGCCCATTAAAAAAAGAGATGTTTCTCGAAATACACAAAAGAGTAATCGAGATAAAGAGACAAAACCCACAATTCTCTATCAAAAAATGTTGCACCATCGTCGTAGAACAGCCCGCACCAAAACACTACCTCAGCCCAACAAGTATACAAGTAATGATATGCAAAGAGAAAAAACGATTGTTCCAAGAAAGAAAGAGAAGACTGCAGCATTGCTTCTAAGCTTTATTTGTTTATTGATAGCGTGTTTCCCTATACGAGACTATAGTATGGTGGGTATTACCGATGGTTGTGGAGTACGGCAGCACCTATTATATTCTTTCTTTCATACAGGACTTATTCATGCCGCAATAAATGTTTGGTGTTTGTTAGGATTAATATTCATTTACGACATCAGGCTCCATCGCATGATCGTGGCATACATTGTAGCATGTTGTTATCCTGCGACATGGGTGGCACATCTCGTACATTATCAAGATAAACCAACCGTAGGACTATCAGCAATGCTTTTCTTCTTATTGGCCTCTATCAGCTTCGAAGTTGGACGAAAGATTTACTTCCAAGCATGGATACTATCTTCGCTGACGTTGGGTTTCTTTTTCTCAACCATGACAAACCCATGGGTACACCTCTATGCTTACACTTGTGGTATGGCATACGCAATTTTAAATAAGCCGATAAGAAGGTGAATAAAGAAGCAGAGAATATCATAAAAGTAAACGACGAGCGAAATCGCATCATCTATGAGTGCGTCAACCCTATTACAGGTTTAAGAGCCGTTGGAGATAGAAAGGAAGTCTATATTGGAGACTTCCCTATCAAAACGCAATACCTCCCTTTAGAGATGTTACGCGTACCACTGATAAAACAAATCATAGAGGCTGGGACAATCAAAAACTTCTTAGAAGAAACATTACAAGTAAAATACACACCCGAAGATAGACAAAAGGTCATTGAGCAAGTCATACGATTAAGATGTAAATACGACTTCCAATTTTGGGCTGCATTCTATGTCTACATCAAAAACAAAGGAGGCGGTGAGGATATCCTCTTCCGCTTAACACGTCCACAACGTAAATTTGTAGAGAGGTTAGAAAAGCTACGGAAAGCAAACAAACCTATTCGTATTGTCCTATTAAAAGCACGACAATGGGGAGGCTCTACGACTTCACAAATCTACATGGCATGGTTGCAGCTCATCCACAAGGTTGGGTTAAACTCGCTCATCATTGCACATCAGGGAACAGCATCTGACGAAATCAAAGGGATGTTCGACAAAATGATTAAAGAATATCCTATTAAGATGTTGCATAAACTCGGAGACACCTACAAAGAAAACGAACCCAAGCTGGTTGGCGTAGGCCACTCCGGAGCAATATATACAGTTCCACAGCGAAACTGCAAAATAAAAATTGGTACGGCTGAGCGACCCGATGGTTGCCGTGGTGGTGACTATAATCTCGTGCACCTATCAGAAGTGGGATTGTGGAAAACAACAGATGGAAAGAAACCTGAAGACATCGTGCGCTCAGCATGCTCGGGTGTACTATTCATGCCCTATACGATGATTATATACGAGAGCACGGCTAATGGGACTGGCAATTTCTTCCAACGCGAATACGATGCAGCAAAAAGAGGACAATCACAATTCGAAGCAATGTTCGTAGCATGGTACGATATAGAGCAATACAGTCTACCTTTCGACAACGAAGATCAGCGCGCAGACTTCGCCGTTTGGTTGTGGAAAAACAAGAACAATAGCAACGCACTCTCCGATAGAGAGGAAACGGGACAATATCTGTGGTGGCTATGGGAGAGGGGAGCTACACTTGAAGCCATACACTGGTACATTGAAGAGCGAAAGAAATACAACGAACACGCATTAATGGCTTCCGAATATCCATCCGACGACATTGAGGCCTTTGCACACTCAGGAGAAAGGGTGTTTGATAGATACAAGATAGAAGACTTCCGCCCATCATGCAAACCACCAAAATACATAGGTGAAGTTTATGCCGATGGTGACGAGGGCGAAAATGCTCTCAAGAACCTACGCTTCACCAACGACACGCAAGGACGGCTTTGGATATGGGATTTGCCCGAGCACGATACAGATGAGGTCGTTACCAATAGGTATATAACCATAGTAGATATTGGCGGACGCTCCAACAAAGCTGACTGGTCTGTAATATTGGTCATTGACCGCCTATTTATGATAGATGGCGGTAGACCACAAGTCGTAGCACAATGGTATGGGCATATTGATATGGATATTCTCTCGTGGAAAGCAGCACAGATAGCAGCGTTCTACAATAATTCACTACTGGTAATAGAAAGCAATACGCTTGAGACACACGACAAAGAGCGACAGGTTGATGGTGATCTCTCGCACTTCATCCTCAATCAGATAAAAGGCGTTTATCCAAATCTCTATGCACGCAAACAGACAGAAGATGAAATCAGAGAGGGCTTACCGCGCAAGTATGGCTTCCATACCAACGTGGCTACAAAACCAATGATTATCTCTACACTCATCAAAGTGGTGCGTGAACATCTATATACCGAACGTGACGAACGATGCTTAGACGAATATCTCTGTTACGAAAGAAAAAAGAATGGTGCGTATGGGGCAATCATTGGCAAACACGACGACCTACTGATGACACGTGCTATTGGCCTGCACATCTGTTTCTTTGAAATGGAGTTGCCAAAAATTGTCAAGCGAACAGATAGACTATCTCCACGACGTACCAAGACCATCTCGGCTGCAACAATATAGCAAACAGATTATTAACACAATAATAATAAATAAAACGTATGAATATTTTTAAGAAAGCAAAAGCGTATCTACGCTACACAGAAGCAGTAAGGAAAGCCGAAGAACAACATGCTAAAGACGGCGAACGTTACTACGTTATGCCTATGGCTGGGCGAAAGAAAACACTCATCATCCTCGACCGTAGAAACTTTCGCAAACTAAAGCGGAAAGGTTATATCACGCCACAAGCTACAATATACGCTCTCAACAGGGAATGCTTCTACGCCACATCTTATCGCGACAATAAGGGAACTTATACAAAAGAAATTATCAAACTCAAGAAACAACAATATTATGACTGGTACGCCCAAAAAGTATAAAGCCCATCAAGAAAACCTCGATGGCATTGCAACACTCACCTATGACCCGTTGACAAAATACAATACAAGAAAGAGCATAAGCAAGTAAAGTAATATACATAAAAATCGGCAGCCTCAATAATAAGTGGGGGCTACCGAAAATGTTAATACAAGCGAGAAAAATTATTCCCCACCACCTTTCATCGCCTGATGTAGTTGCGCCACAGCATCCATGTTTGCACCCTGCTGTGCCTGTTTCAATAAAGCAGGAGAAACCCCATCAGGCGCTTGACCTTGTTCCAACTGCTCCTTTTGAGATTGCAAACTCTGTAACAGCTCATCGGCAAAGGGGAAGTTACCGTATTCCAACAACTGCTCCACGCTGATAGCCTGTGCTTGCCATAGCTGCATCAAGAAGTCGTTAGCTAACATACGATAAGCTGGCGTTGTCGTACTCTCAGAAATAGATAAGTCAAACTCAACATCCCTAATCTTCTGTGGATCATACTCTATCTGAGCACCATTCTTACCAGCAATGTTAAACACGCGCTTTCCGTCATAGAATTGCTGGAAATTCTTCACATCTTTATAAGCGCCGTCTTCAACAAAATAAGTAAAGCTCTCCAATAAGTCTAATAGTGATGTCGTTGCATTCTGTGTCTGTTGGCTATACATCGATGCACTCTGCCCACTAAACCCAGGCTTACCTTGCAACGCACCATTAACACCCGAAATATCTTCAAAGAACTTTAACTGCAAATTCAACAGCTCTTGAATGCCTATATTCGTCGAATTGTTTGCTACTTGGTGAGGTAACTGTCCCGAAGTACTCGGCTTGTAAACTATCACACCATTAAACTCCGCCCAGCTCTCAGCAATATCTTCCATACTTACACCTGCTGGCAAACAATCTTCGGGCATCAGCAATACGCCCTTAGCACTCGCACGCATAATCCAGTCGTACATCGTCACCAGTCTATTAGTATAACGCTGCTGGTCAATAACGTCACTGACAAATGAATGTATCTCACCATCAATGAAAGGATAAGCCTTAAACACATAGGGGTGGCTGCGATGCTCAAAAGGGGTTTCCCCCTCTTTTAAGATATCCCCGAAGGGGGTAAGGTAGTAAAAATACCAATAGTCATCCATAAACCAAGTAGCCTTCACTAAAGGAACATCCTCTAAATCCATACCACTCTCACGTGCTTGCTCGATACGCGCCTCGTTAACAGCCGTCACTTCTTTATGAAAGTCCTCAACATCAATCTTGTAGATATCACCATTCAAATAATCATGGCAACGATAGCGCGGCTTCTGTTCCTTGCGCCACACCTCAATTACCCTACACCTGTCAGGGTCAGTGGTAAATAGAAAATCATAGTTGTTCAGACGGCTATAACCAAAATGCTCGGCAAAGCTCGAAAGGTATTCACGGCGAGACGCTAAGGTGTAAATCTGCCGCAAACGCTGAAAGTCTTCGGGACAAGTAGCAAACTGCTCACATAGCTGACCAAAGCTCACATCGTGCACCTCACCTAACACACTCACATCCCAGCCGCGAAAGTCGCGCATGTTATTGTCGATAAAGAAATTATTCGGCTGAACATAATCTGTCCAACAATCTTCCTTACCATTGCGCCAGCCAAAGCTCTTACGATGTACCACAAAGCCCGAAATCAAAAACTCCTCCATCGTGCGTGCATAAACCTCACTCATACGGTTAAGCTGCATGTTACACTGCAAGATGGTCGACATCGTCTCACCCAACTTTTGCTCATCCCTGTCACGGGCTGTACAGGTAGGTTCTTTTGACTGCGAGCGATAAACGCCCAACACATTACGAACCAAACGCCGAATGAGGTTGTTTTTCAAAGGAACGTTCCCCTGGCGTTTGATGTATTCCTCCTCTGTTATCTGCTTGCCATCAATACAAACCTTGTCACCCCACTGCTCGCCGTATGTGTAACGCTTATTACGTTCTCTGTCCTTTCGAAACCTATCCATTTGGTTCCAATAGTGTTGCGCCTCCATCAGCACGTCAAATGCACGACGTTCCCCAAATGATGATTGCTGAGAAAGAACACTATCCATCTCCTTAGCATCATTGGGAGCAATGCGGCTCATCGGGATTAACTTCTCTCTTCGTTCTGTAACTGTATGCATATCTCTTCCTAATTTATAAAGGATAGCTAAGCTATCTCTACTATTTTAAATGCAAAGATAGATTAAGCTTATCCCCTATATGGTTTAACTATTCTTTTCGTTCCACGTTTCCTTGCTGTTCTACAAGCATGACGACTTGGCGTTTCAACGCATCCATTTGATCATCAACGAGCTGACCATCTTTCTTCGCACGCTTTAGCTTATTATAATCTTTCATTAAAGATTGAAGACTTGCCCAACGCTGATAGTCACCATCTTTCATCATCGCATCCATACGAGAAGCAAGTGCTTCAAGTGTCATCGTTCCATTATCAACACTCGCCTTGTTATGTTTAATCTCGTAGTCGACCAAGTTCCAATCATTATAAATCATCCAAAATTTATCGTCTATCACACGGTTCTTAGAGGACTTGTCATCTGTTGATACCCATAACTTCGATACAAATGGAATATTCTTGGCTTCTACGTCTTCGTTGGGGTCGTTATACTGCTCCACAGCCTTGCTGAGTTTGGTAACCATAGTACCCATACCTCCGACCTGTTGTTGTAAGATGTAATACACAGCACTCGGATTGAGATATTTACTATCAAACCAACTCTTACGGTTCGGCGCACCACCAGTGACATCGTTCCATTTCTCACTTATATTCACAGCCCACTGTGGAGTATTCTTTCCTGCACGCTGATACTCGGGAGCATCTTTATTCCAGTCCGTCTGATTGGTGATGGGCTGTCCTAAGAAGTTCTCATTCCAGCCGTAAGCATCAATAAAATCAGCCATTATCGTAGGAGTAAAAGCTCTGATAGCAGTTTCCCAATAACTGTCCTTACTATCTGACCCACCTGCAAAGAATGCCATCGGGCTAAGGTTATTCAGCTGTACAAGCATGGAACTGATGGCACGTTCCTTGGTTACCATCCCATTACTCCAGTCAAAAACTATCTGTCCAATAGCCCAAACAGGCCTAAACTCCTGTGGCAGGCTCCAGTGAGCATAACCGCCACCTGCGCGGATATTAATATAGTTATACCTATTCCATTCGCTCAGCTTATACCAATCGTTGTCATCGCCGTCACCATCACCTCCGCCGACCATCGACCACAAGAGTGCCGTTCCGATGCTCGCTGCCATGATCACACCAAAGGCTTGCATAAAACGCTTAGGGCTCGCATCGTACAATGTGCCCAACATACGCAAGGATTGCAAAGCTGGGTTCGCATACATGATATACCTGCGCATCCACAGGTTTCCCCATGCACCACTACCTTTCATATTAAAGTTCACACTCGCCTCTTTGGCATCAAACACACTCTCTGCAATCTCTTTTCCAAGAGTCTCTCGGCTTGTCATATAAGCTGCAAAACGAGTAGCATTCTCAATACCGCTATTAACAAACTCCACTGCGTCTGCTAAACCCTGTAGCGCTTGACGGGGTGTGTCCAAACGGCCGCGATGTACGCGAGCCATCAACTTCTTCGCCTTGCGTTGGTAGTCATCAACACCCTCTATTACACTGACACCTGTCATGCCGCCATTGCGCACAAACTCATCAAACATTCGTTCTACATCGTCATTCTTATTAAGTGTCCCTGCCTCATATTTTTTCAATAGGGTAAAAATACCTCCCATGTGCCCATTTGTAACACCACCAATGGGTAACACACTTCGCAGGTTACGATTAAAAGCCCATGCAGCCCTACCTCCAAACTTCACATACGTCCCTGTCTGAGCCGTCAGCAAGTCACGCTGGAAGTTACTCAATATAAACTCAGGGCTAAGGCTCGTCTGCATCGTAGCTTTAAGGCGCATCCAAGCGCCAATAGCCTTACCAATACTGCTAACCTCAGAACGATTATTCAGTAGTCCATTAAAAGCTTGTGCGGCACGAGGGTTGCCCAGCACATAAACCATATATTCCACACCATTACGCAACACGCGAACACAATGTTCCTGCTCTTCCCATTGCGACAAATGCAGAGGTAGTTCCTTTCCAAAAGTCTTACGCATCACCTTGGCTTTTCCATCTGCCTCTTTCTCGATCATACTCCTTTCGAAACGCTCAATCTCGTCGCGTTGCTGTTCAATAGTCATTCCGTCTGTAAGGTTCGGATGCAATGGAACAAGCTCTCCATCAGCATTCTCTTCGTACCACTGTTGCCCAACCATCAATAAACCGCTCTTATCACCATAGTTCAAAGCCAAGTTCATAAACTTCTGAGCCACCAAGTTTTTATTACCTTGTGTAATAGCGCTATTCGCCATGGCTGCCATCGTACCCAAGATGTTACCGGCACGGCTCTTTCTTCCTTTAGCTTTCTTCAACACCTTTTGCATCGCACCACCATTGTCACCACGAGAGATGTATTGGTAAACATCACCAGCATAGTTATCATGCCAGCCACGTAGTGGCACATAAAGATTGTACATCTTTTGTACATCGTCATATTGCGACTTACTAATAAGGCCGCTTAAATAAGACTTGCGCAAAGAGAAACTATTCAACGCATTGACTAACTCCCACATCTTTTCTGTTTGTTCCTTGCCGACAACCGCTTCAAATGCTGTGGCATACTGGTGAGCAGCTGCTTCTAAAGCATCCACATCGCCAACATCTTCTACTTGGTCTCCAAACAATGCGGTCAAGCCCGAATAGTCTATGCGAGTATCATTCCAAAGATCGTCAAATTCAACATCGCCTTTTCCATTGCGGCGGTTAATCAACTCACCCTCGGCAATCATCTCGCGCTCTTCGGGAGTGTAGCCCTGCCGTTTCAGCTTAGCCAACAAGTCTTTCTTAAACTCGCGTTCCTGCAGCACAGAGTTACGTTCAATACCATGCACGGCATTCATGTATCGTTCGACATCGTCCTCGTTTAAGGCTTTACCATCCATCTGTTTGTCCTTGGTCATCTCACCCAAATACTCTGAAAGCGGCATTACATAACGCAACATAGCCAAGTTTACTTCTTGTGCGTCAACACTACCTTTGGCATTCAAACTGCGCCAAACATCCTCAAAGCCTGCCAACTTAACATCCAAACTCTCCTGTATCGCATCTTGTAATTGCTTAATACTTCGGGAAAAATCAAAATAACTCTCTGAGAACTTATGTTTAAATTCCTCACGAGCTTCACGGCTAAACCATTTCTTTTGCCCATCACTGTCCCATTTATAAAGCATACGGGCCAAAGCTCCGATAAGACTGGCATCACCAGCATCTGTCACTGCAGCCTCATAGATTTCCTTAGCTGTGCGAACAGGCTCGCTATCTTTTGCTCCACGATATAAAACAGTGTTATCTTTAGAGCGCCCTATCACCATGTCAGCAGCGGCCTCTCCACGAATGCCATGCGTAGCATAGTTGCCAACCTTTAAAACATGTTGTTTTGCGATATCAGCAGCTTCTGCAAAGACATTGCGATAGCGTCCTGGCTCTGATAAATTCTCATAACTACGCCACAACAAATAACGAAGTTCATTGTCTGTAAGATAGTGGTCTATAGTCCAATTCTTCAAACCAATACTACGAAGCATCTGTAAGAACCAGTCTTTTATCTTGTGCCAAAAATCATCAGGCAGCTGTTCAAAATTTGTATTTTCAGCCAAACTTGCTAAATACTCCTCCGTTGCCGTACGAGTATTCCAATCGTGTTTATAAGCCAATGCGTCAATACGACTACGCACATGTGGATGTGCATTCTCATATACATTATCCAAGAATGTATCAAAGCGCTCACCAAATAATCTACGTAGCCCATAGTGTGCCACTGCCTCGTGTAACAATGTTTGCTCAACATCTTCTATACTATGATGGTTTGGTATAACAATCGTTATTTTTCCTGTCGCTGTGTTGTAAAAACCTTTGGCCGTTGCGCGCTTGCCACTCAAAGCTTTACTATCTGTAACGACTTCAACATCATTCAAATGTAAATGGTCTGCAAGTTCTCTTACGCGATCCACCATACGATGCCGCTCTCGTTCTGCAAACTGCCGTTGTTGCTCCTTGCTACGAACGCCATGCCCCAACATCTTAACATAAGGGTCGTTATGCACGCTCAATGTAGCATCATCATAAGAAATATCATCGCCATCGCGCAAATTTTCAACCTCTATGCTTGGGTTATCAAAACTTTCTACTATCTTTGCAGCAGAAGTAAGCTCATTCTTATATGTGGCATCCGCATGGAGAGCGGAAGCGCTTATGTAGGTTTGAGCTTTTTCTTTGTCTACACGTAAGAGCTTACCATCTAATATCCATTTAACAACGCCCTTATCCTCCTTGCCAAAAACAGAAGATATAATATTAAAATCAGCCTCACCTTTTTTATTAATCTCGATACTGGCCAATACATGATGCCCATTTAATTGCAATGAAAGCAAAGTGGCAAAGCTATCGGGATGGCTACCTTGGAAAATAGCAATAGGGTGTTGTATTGCAAGGGGCAAATCGTGTAATGCTTCTAAGGCAAACCCATGCAAACGGGATTTTTTTAACAACTTATTTCCATATAGGATAACAGGTTTATTAGGCACGCCGACAGAGAGAAGTTCTACTGATGGATTGCCTAACTCTAAACGGCTCTGCTGAGCATTTTCTGCCGTCAACTCATCCAACGCTTCGTTGAATGCCTTGTTAACAGACTGCAACTCGTTATGCTCACGCTTTGATAGCCAGTCCTCAAATGTTACGTTAGGCTTCGATAGTTCTTTTGCCTCTTCGAGAGCGGCATTACGAAGTTCTTTGCCATTACGCTTAGATAAGCGAACACCATCTTTCGTAGCATACCAATCTTTCTCATCTGTATGCACAATAACACCATTAGAGACTGCTATCTCTTTAGGAATAAGCTTAGACATTTCCTGCTCATATTCTTTGTGTAAAGCATTCAAAAGAGCAGCCGTCTCCTGCTTACGTCGTTCACCTTCCTCTTCGACAAGATAGGCTTGGTGAGCCTTACTATCCTCCATCAATTGCTCTATAGCATCATCATTGTTCACGCCTACCTCACGAGCCAACTTATCTATAGCTGACTTATTCTCCATATAAGCATCAGCCATCCAAGGCTTAGCCCAACCATAGAACTTCGTGCGGTTACCATACATACTCGTATGGTGCCACTCGCCGCGGTCTATCATACCGATATCATCTAACACCTCAAATGCCTTTTCGGTCAAGTGGTACTCTTTCTTAAAATCACCCTTAGGATAACGACCCTCATTTCGAGCACGGGCTGCACGCTTGCTCATCGAGTATCCCACGTAGCCACTATTACCACCAAAGGCACGGTAACGAATATCATCCTCAGCGACCGAGAAATGGCCATTGTTGTTTGTTGCACTCTTGATTTGATTAGGGGAAGTTACCACATAATGGATAGTACCATTATCCTTTGGCACAATCTCACCAGATTTACCTGTAGTCTCATAAACAGAGTCGACAACCTTTTTGAAGTCACCACTTGCCGAAATTAAAGAATTTACAAGTTCAACATCATTGTCTGAATATGGATATTCGTTTTCTACTGCCTCTTTTATTGCCCCATCTATACCTATATCATAATAATTGCCATAATTAGATACGAGCCAATGTTCGCCATCGGCAGCAAATTCCTTTTCATCTATACGCTTTATGATATCGAATAGCTGCCCTTTTGTTATTGTCTTTTCTTTTAAACTCAAAGGATTAGTTATATTAAGGAACACATCCATAACATTACTATCCTTACTAAAAGAGTTGGCATAGTTCTTGTCTGTCGTGAAATAAAAGCCTCTTCCGTCTGACGTTCCAGTGCTACTGCCTATTCTTGCCGTATCGAATTGAGTAAATTCATTATTCGAACCATGATACACCACCATTGGCTCTCCGTTCTCATCTACAACTTTAGATGAATTTGTTTGGAGAATTGAAAGTAACTTGCTATCTTTGCCTGTGAAAGAGGTTTGTTGCTTTTCAGCTACGGAGTTTGATAATCCGTTAAGGCTGTCCAGCAATGAGCCTTTTTCTATTTGAGTCAATCTGTGGTCGTAATAAGTCTTACCATTCTTTACACCAATAACAAGTTTAGCCGTGTAATTTACACCGTCAATCTTAATTCCTACAACATAATAGCGATAGCTTTCGTACTTGTCATTGTCTTTTGCATTAGGTGTCTCTGTAATGAAGATTGCATTATGCAGCAACTTGCCAATAGATGAAATTGATTTAAGATGAGCAGCGTCTCTCTCACCATGAGAGAGGACTTCGTTGATACTTACTTTGGAAACATTTACTTTTTCCCCTGTATCGGCAATTGTATATTCTCCTCTGACGTTGTCTTTCGCCCATTGCTTTGCGCTGTTGCGTGTCAAATCATACTTGCCACCATAGTCTGCTTCCGTAATCTTCACAGCTTTGCTCCTACGCAACTTCTCTATGCGTGCAGCCTTTTCCCAGTCTCCAAACCAATCTTTAAAGGCCTTAGTTCTCACCTGCGCCCATTGCTTCTCGTTAAGATTGGTAGGCTTTCCATTGGGGGCTTTCATGTAGGTTCCATTCATCTTGGCATTCGCTACAATATCCCTTTCCTCATCAAATAAATCGGTGTCAACTATTTGAAAGCGCGGGTCGCTTTTTGCTATTTCATCTTTGTCCTCTTCTGTTAGCTTTGTCTTGTTTAGCAAGTCATACAGAACTCTATCTGCAACTTCGTCAATATTTTTAAAGTCTTTGATGTCGAACACGTTCTTACCTACCCAGTGCCAAAATTGCTTGAGGGCTTTCTTCATATTGAGGAGTAAAGCGGTAGCCTTTGCTTTCTCAAACACACCGTTAGCATCATCAATAGCCTTCTGTGCTTCTTCTTCCATCTTTGCAGCGTTCTTCCTACCACTGATGCGACTAAGAACTTCACTTGCCACAGCATCCTCATTATTTTTGATGTTAGAATAATTAGGATCATTAACAACCTCGTCCCACACAGGGCTATCTTTCAGTAATGATTTAATGTTACTCCAACCCTCCTTATTACGAGCCATCATTGCTTCTGCCCACAAGTGGGTATACTCGTGCACAGGAGTCTCGGGGTTCAGCCCTGCTTTGGTGAGATAGATTTTGCCATTGGCCATCCAGCCGTAAACGATGCCTTGTGGAGTGCGCATGAATTGAATGTGGTCTGTTATCTTCAAGTCTTTTTCATTAAAGATAACATAGTTACGCGCATTGTCTGCTCTGCCGCCACTCTGATACTGCGCTGGATAAGATATGCCAGTATAGCCAAGTGAACCAAGCATCTCACTTACGCTTTTATCATCACCTATGGTATGTTCAAGCAAATGATAGATATTTTCGCCCTGCCGAGTAAACGCATCTACCTCTTGTGCATTAGAACTATTACTCTTAGCAATACCATCAGTAAAAATCTTGATACGATTTGCACGATAGTTTTCTTTCAAATATTCCTCAATGGTGTCCAACTGCTTCTCACTCATAGGTTGTTCCCAACTCAGATAATTACTACCTGTATCATCGGGAATATCCACAGTATAGAGATGTCTTTGAGGAAGTGAGAAATCATCAACGGAAAGTGTCTCAATAAACGACAACATCTGCTGAGCATTTTCCTCTTTCTCTTTCATCTCCTTGCGCCATTCGCGCACATCTTTCTTGCTGATGGCTCCAAAATAATCCTTATAGTCCTGGTCGCTCCAATTCATTCTACCTGAATATTTTTCATATTCATTGCTCGCCCATTTCTTGGCCTTTTCAATGGCGGTTGTTGCATTATCAGACCTTTTAATCCACTTATATAGAAAGTTCAATACTTTTCTTTCAGCTCCGCTAAAATGCTCTTTCACTTCAAGGCTATGCATCGCTTCCAAAACAAAGCCTCTGAATTTTATTTTGCCATTTCCTGCGGCATAGGTTCTACCGATATCTTTCACCTCGGTTACATAACTGCCCCAGCCGTATGCCTGTCCACCCTCTCCCTCTCCCATATGCGAATGGTCGAAGTTATTAAACTTGGAACCACTGCCATGATAAACGATTTGTAGCTCTGCATCATCGTCTAAATCCAACAGACGTTTAGCTGTCTCATCATCCACAACAGACACTTCTATGCCAGATTTATCTAAAGCATGCAACACAGCCTTAGTAGCCAGCTGCTTTGCTGGAGTATTATTTATTAATGCATCCGTACTTTGTTGCAACGCTGGCAACTGGCGCTTTATATCCCAACCATCCAAAGTTAATCGGACACCGCCATTTGTGGTATAGATAAAATCCAAAGAAGGATGGATGAGGTCTTCTGTCGGTGTCTTAGTCAGATAGAGAGGTACTGCAATAACATCGCCAACAGCGGTGTGAGCCAACAAGCGCCCATACTCGTCAACAAAAATATCGGTAGCACCAATACTTTCTGCACCACTAAGAAATTTATCAAGCACAGCAAGCCTATAACTACGTACTGTGCCGTGGCTATCCCTAAAAAGAACCTTGCTATAATCAGACCATTTCTTACGAGCTTTCATCCCACCCAACATATCTATTGCACCACGAACAAAAGCATGAAATGGAGCAATAGAAACACCTGCAGGAATATTTGCATGGTTCTCAACAACTCCACGCCAATTTGGGTATTGGCCATCTATTACTTTTCCTTTCTTGTCCGTAACTTTTTTCTCTAAGGATGGGGAATATTTTGCCTTGTATGCCAATAAAATCTTACCATCCGTACCCACGATATAACCACCATCATGATAAATGCCTGTCAGAATGGGGCGCGTTTCAGCCTCCTTTTTATCTTCCAAGACAAAAGCATCAGCACCAATAGGCTTCTTGCCTTTATCTATAACAGGTGTTACAGCGTCCTGTGGGTCTGTAGCTTGGTTGAGAAGATAATCAAAGACGGTTATGAGCTTCTTGTCTCCAATAGCTTCTTCTACAGCGCTTCTTACACTATAATCCAAATCACGTTTCGTCAACGCCTCTAAGGTAGGCAAATCAAATTGAGAGATGAAACGTCTAAACGCATCAATAGCACTTTGGTATTCTTTAAAATCTATCCGATTATCTTCGTAATCTTTAAGCTTCTGTTGAATATCGTCAAGTAACGACCGAAGAGCATTAGATGACTCTTTCTCCAATGAATTTAGCCCGTAATGGTCTTCTTTGCTTTCAATCTCCGCTCCTTTTGTAATATCTTGATTTCCAGCATTTTTTTCTTTGCTGTCAATATCATTACGCATAGCTTCTCCTGAATTATGTGCATTACCTTCCTCAGCCGCCTTTTTAGCGCGTACATCATCGTTTGATTTTATATCCTTATATTCTGCAAAAGGCTTAGTCTTTCGCTTACTGCTGTTAATCCATTTTTTGAAATCTTCTTTGCTAACCTCTGTAATATTGCCTAAACCTTGCCAGCCATCTTCATAGTTTGAAAGGTACGCTTGCTTTGCACTTTCCACATTAGGGAAACCATACATAACCTTGTGCTCATCAAAAGAGCCATCTTTATTCACCTGGTCTACAACATACACATTCCCCTCTGTAGGATTATCAGATAAGAAGATGTCGATATGGTCACCATCTACGCCCTCCGTACCTTTTATATATCCATAGGTATTGTGCATTTCTGTTTCCCATTCTTTACCATTAGCATCTGTCCCACGTCTTACACTCCCCTTAGGTTGTTCTATGGTTATGTCAAGCCCATCTACCTTGATATGTCCTTTCTTGTAGTTACCTGCTTCCTTTTGCTTTTCCGTTGGGTTAGTATCAACTTTAGCCTCCTCAGCCTCTCGTTTCAACTGCTGCTCATCATAAGCCTTTGAGCGTTGCATATATTCTTTTAAACTACCGCTCTCTTCCTCGCGAATAGGATTAAAGTCTATAGTGATACCATTAATCTCGTGTGGCTCTTCATGTAATAAATTGAAGAAATCGTCCTCACGTAGGTCACCCGAATACGCCACAACGACATCCAAGTCAGAATGGGGCTTAGCTGTACCACGAGCACGACTGCCATGGATAGCAATATCATCTATCGTTATGTCTTCGATACCTGCCTCTTCCAACATGGCTTCAACATCACCACGGAACATATCTTTGAGTTCAGTCTCAGAATATCCCTCTAAACCCTGAATTTCCTTGTCTTGCAAATTTTCTTGCCCGTTTTCTTGCTTCGTATCTATTTGTTTGCTATCTTTGCCGGCAGAACCACGGCTTTGGTTTGATGCGCTGCCAGTCAGCTCGTTGCCTTGTTGGGCTTGCTCGGTGGTAACATTTGCAGGAGCAACACCTGTAGTAGAAGTTTCAATCGCGCCCTTCTCCCAAAGCAGTGGTCGTTTTGTTAAGCCTTCTATTCGCTCATAACCCGATGTCTTGATACCATAATATTCACCACTTCTCGAATCTAAAAGAATTGTAACAGCACGCCTACCAGTACGGCTTCTTCCATTCTCTATAGAGAATACAATTGCCCCCTTATCACCTTGACGCACATGATCAAAGTTATCCATGACATCTAAAACGAAATCAATAGCATCGTCAGCTTGCGACAACCCCATTTCTTTACCATGTCTATTAAACACATGTTCCAGCATAGATGGGGTTAGTCTGAATGGAGCCTTTGGTTTACCTATGGCCACGAATATGGCACTGGGGATATCTGCTAAATCAATATTCCCATTGATATCCTGATAAAAATATTCCCCGTTGTAGGCTCTTTTATCGCTAAGGGTGTAGCCTCCCTCATCTATTCCTCGGTTCTCTTCACCACTGCTGCCAGTAGGCTCATCTTCCTGAATGCGCGCCTTTCGGCGTTCGGTTGCGTCGTTGATAGCTTGTTGTTGCTCTTCTTCTGTTCCATAATCTATTAATTGTTTAACTTCATTCCAAATATTCTCCTTGTCCTTCACGCCGCCACTGAATACATCAAGCTGACCAGCGGCACTGTCGGCTGCATTTTGGTTGTAAACAGCAAGTATCTTCTTTAACTGCGTGCTACGAGTATCGTTCAGCACATCAGAGAGCATCAACATCGTTGCATTGGTGTAGTCTGCCACCGTATCGCCCTCATCAAAGGTGAAGATATTTTGCTGGCGAGCAAAAGCACTTACTCGCTCGCCCGACTTTTGACCTGCCTTACGAGCCTTATAAACCAAGTCGATAGCCTGAGACAACTCTGTTTCAAGACTATAGTCCACACCCAACGACTTGTTATTCACAATCTCAGCCAATGCTGTGATAATCGTCTGCCTAACACTCTTGTAAGCGGTAATCTCTCTAACAGCATCTGGGTTACTCTCAAAGGCTTTACCAATAAGCATATTCTCCAACACTTCTTTTCCTTGTGCCGACAAACCCTCTCCATCAAAAAGCTCTGCCACCTGGGCATGACTAACAATACCAGCACGCTGCAGTTCTTTTACAGCCTCACGTGTAGCATGTGTATCTGCATAAAACTCGCCCAAGGTGTCATAGCTATTAATAGAACGCGTAATACGGCTAAACGTAGTGTCATCAACAACCTTGCCCAACTTTACAGCCTGTTCGGTCTTGCTTTGCCCTTTCATCTCCTGCTGATTAAACTTCGCGAACGTCTCTGCGTTATAAGGCATCTCCATATCAGGGACAAACACCACACGCGGATGCTGCATGCTGCTCACCTGCTCGGGAGTAAAACCATACTGCTGTGGATAGTGGCGCAAATAATCAATATAAGCACCATCGCTATTATTCGCTGCTGCAAGCTCGCCTGCCATCGTACGACCATTGCCCGACAGCACCACACCATCTTGGCTCACCACAACGGGTGTTTGCAAAGCACGACTATCGTATGCACTGGCTATCTGACGAGTAACACGTTGCGCATCTTTATCACGCTCGTAATCTCTGTCATTAACACTCTGCCCATTCTCATCGGTGGGAAAACCATCCGTCTTTGCAAACTCCGCCGTGGCATTATGTGAAGCACTGGCAGCGCCACTCTCCGTTAACACGTAGTGACCACTCACCTTTTCACCATTAGGCAACACTATCTCATTAGACACGCCATCAATCTTTGGAGCATTATCCCATCGTTCGCGAATAGCAGGAGCAACACGATGTGCCCCTCGGGCTGCCTCTTCGGCTTCTTTCTGCAATACCTGTTGCTGCCGTTCTCTCTCTTCGGCCTGTGCACGTCGCGTGTCTTCTGCCTGTTGAGCGGCAAGGCGCTGGTTCTCTTCGGCATTAATCTTATCTTGTGCGCCCTTTACAGCACGCCAATAGTCTACAGAGGCTTGGGCTTCTTCTACTTGTTGGCTGTAGATAGCTTGCTGCTGACGATATTTCGCCATGCTCAACCCCATAACTGGCTTCTTCTTCTCTACTCTACTCAGCACATCATTAGCCTGTTTCAAATTAGCTGCAACAAAAGCGTTTGCTTCCTCTTTCGTTAGCCCTGCCTCTTCATAGATATAGGCATGTGCACGCGTTGGGGTAACTTGCGAGAAGTCAGGCTCGGCATCTATACCTGCACCAACCATAGGCATCGGTTCCCTTTTCTCTGCTTGTGCACCACCAGTCAAACCCTTACTACCCTCACCTGCAACAGGTGTATCTGATACGCCATCAGTACCACCTGCTTGCACTTGCCCATCTTCTTCGTTATGAGCTTCCACTTCACCTTGCACATTGTCATGGTTCATATCCATTTGAGCAAGTTCCTCTGCAGTAAAGATGTTCACACGCTTGCCTGCTATAGGCTGGTCGGTAGCCACTTCATATTTACCTTCACCATACGGAACAGCTGTGATAGAGGCTTGGATAGGCTCTCCGTTCTCACCACGCAATGTTAGTTCTTCGTTGAGTTCATACTGCTTCGTAGGTTGTGGATGTACCTGTGCCTCATCTTGCAGAGCAACCTGCTGCATATCAAAAGCATCACTCATGGCCTGCACATGCTCCTTAGGCATAGACACAGCTGTGCCGCCATCAACGCTCACCATCACAGAGCCCGATACAGGTTGTTGCCGTTCGTCCACAGCATCACCAATCACTTGCACAGAGTGTGCCGTGCCATCTTTGCCCAACACAGAGTAAGTGTCGCCCTGCAAGAACGGGAGTACACCATCGATATGGTTCGACTGCTCCTCTGCATACGATTGTCTTATCTGCTGTGCTGCCGCCTCCTTTGCCTGTGCTGCTGGAGTAGCTTCACCCAATTTAAAGATAGCTTGTGGAGACACCTGCTCTTCTTTGCCTGTCTCTGCATCACGGACAACAACCGACTTATCGGATTGTTCTGTATCAATCGTGTCATCCTCACGCAAAGCGATACGACCGTTAACTACGTACACCTGCCTGTCATCCACTTTCATCGTTGCTGGCTGGATAACGCCCGTCTTTAGGTTCGTTTGTGCATCAAGAGCATCATTGCTGGCTGTTACCTGTGCATCAATATCATCACGAACACGCTGGATCATTCCATCATAGGCCGACTTCGCATTAGCATAGTCAGCGACAACCTTGGCTTTTTCTTCATTACCTTGTTTCTGTTGTTCTGCAATATATACCTGTGGGTTACCCAACACCTTATCTACCTCGTCTTCCGTCACACCTAACTGCTTTGCTACCTTAGCACGGCGCAAGTCCAACATATTACGTGTGGCATTCATATCCTGAGGCATTGTGGTGTCATAACCCTTACCATAGCTTTCGTTAACCGATTTTGTTTGCTGCGGAGCATTAGCTATCTCATTAGCATTATTTGCCTCGGCGATATTAAAGCCGCGCATCTTCGTTAGGTTACGCACATAATTCAGAGCGGCATTCGTCTGTCGATAACTTAAATCTTTGCTATCAATGATTTCCGAAACAACCTGTGCCATGCGCGCATTATCCGTGCCGTCTATCTTCTCACGCAAAGCCGTCCATTTATCACCTATCTTTGCAGCAGCCTGTTTGTCGGCAACATCTGCCTTATGCTTGTAACGATAGTATTGCGCCGTATAATGACCTTGGGCAATCATAGGAACAGCACCAAACAAAGCGCCCATAGTAGCACAACCCAACCATATATCAATATGGTTTTGCTTATCTGTCATGTCACGCCAGGCATCTTTACCATGACCTGTCAATGCATCAAAGAGAGAACCCTCATACTCTTCTATTGCTTCACCTGGTATACCATTATAACCGCCTGCGCGCAACACCTTACCATATTGGTTATACCATTGCTTGCTACCAATACTGGTTAATGCGCCTGCTATCTTGCTAAGGCCAATCTTTTCTAAACCTTTAGTAATAACCTTGCCAATGACCTTACCACCAGGAATAAACTCGCCAAACATCTCCGAACCATTCTCGCGTACGGCATTGCGTTCAGCACCTGCAATGGAGGGTAGAAGTTCCTGCTGATTGACAACTTGATAGTTTCCATCCTTATCTTTTACCACGCTACCCGCAGTTTGAGAAGCTGCATCACCCATCGTGCGTGCCAATCCTGTAGTGTTGCCAATAACAGCACCTGCTGTATGTGCGCCGACCAATACGCCCGTGGCTTTCAATAGTCCACGAGCCATCATCTTCGGAACAGCCTTAAGTGCGGCCTCGCCAGCTTCTTTGGCTAAGAACTTCCTTCCAATACCTGCAACTCCTTTTGCAATACCTTTAGCCATGGATGTTCCACCAGGGAACAACATAAAGTCCTTCATAAAATCAAGCGAGCCAGCAGTCATCTTACCTGCACGAGCCCAAGCACCATAATCTCCTTGGTATTTCGCTTGTATCTCATCATCAACAACATTGTTTCGCAATACGGCTTCGGCCGCTTCCTCTTCTTTCGTCAAGGCTACACCCTGCGCTCGTTTCTTATTGATAGTGGCAAGACGCTTCTGTGCATCCTGTTGTGCTATAGCATCACGCAGCTCAGGAAGCCCATCAGCTAAGCGATAACCACTCATCATATCCTTTCCGAATGAATGCCAAAAGTCATTCATCTTCCCCTGTTTCTTATCTTCGAGTGTAGCTATCGTCTGGTGGTTCTTTCGCGCGGCCGACATCAGTTGCCTGTAAACCTCATCATTTTCATAACCCATATTCTCGGAGTCATGTGCTGTTGCCATCGGGTTAATATCAGAATGTACAGCTTTACCTCCCTCCTGCAATAATTTCTGATACCAGGGTAGGTCTTGATACTGCTTATCCAACTCTGTACGCCGCGCACGCAAAGCCTCGTCTAAACGATCACGCTCTGCATAAGCGGTTTCCAACTCCGCATTGACGGGGTTCAGTGCATCTTGCCTCTCTTTGTCAATAGCATGCTGTTGCAAGTCTGCTACGCCACGCTGGCCATAGGCTGCGCCATCTTCTGTTAGATAGTCCGTTGTTCCATTAGCATTCTTTCGCTCAACAACATTTCTGTTCTGACCAAGCTTCACAGGCTTCACCTTTAGTCCTGTGTTTCCTTTCGCGTAGTCAACCCTGTTCTTCGCCTGCTGCAATGCACCATAGCTATCGGCAATAACACCTTGTGCCCCTTGCATATAACGTTGCTTGTCCGCCTCTGTCATAGGAGCATTGTCTTTCACCCGCTGCACAGGATTGGCTGGTGCTACCTGCTGCGGCGTGGATGAATTGTCCTGTACCACGCGAGGGGCATTCTGTACTTGCGGTTGAGTGGGTTGCTTGCGTAATTGTAGGTTATCCATAAACGCTTGATAGGTGTCACCAACCTTTGCACCATGCTTCACCAGCACATCATAAACCTGTTGGCGGTTCTTATAATTCGCATGACCGCTAAAGCCTTTTGCGAATTCATCATAACTTTGCGTGTAACCACCCTGTTTCAGCGTGTTATATACCTGCTTGAGTTTATTATTGTCAATAGCCATGTTATTATTCTTTGTTGTTAATCGTGTAAAACAATTCGTTCATTTTAAAATTTAAGTCCCGATGCCCAGTTCTTATTTTCGGGTGCACCAATCACTCTACGAATATCGCTGTCCATCGTTGGGAAGTCGCCCACATTGGAAGTAACAATAGAGGTCAACTCCTTGTCACTCTTGGCCTTATCTATCTTCTCTGCAATAGCCTTATAATGAGCTTCGCTATCGGGGTCACCAGCTTTCCTATAACGTTCTGCTGCAGCCCTTGCTTTCTTTGCCATCGTGGGGGCAAGCGAGTTGATAGCACCTGTCTGCTTAGGCTCATATTCATGCACACTGCCATCATTCAATCGAATAGTATAGCCATCAGCACTTCCTGCAGAACTGCGTCCATTCTTTTTCTTGCCTGCATTCCGTTTCGCAATTTCAATCTTAGCAGCACCGTGTCCCTCCATCACTCGGTTATGCCGCGCCGTCTCACCAATTTGCCTACCTAACAAGCCCTCTTTTGCTTTGTTTGCGCGTTTCTGCTCTGCTAATTGTGCATCTTTTAGTCCTGCAGTACGATCAAGTTGCTTTTTCTGTTGGTTGAAACTATCCTGCCATTGCTGGTCTTTTACCGCGTCACGTCCTTTCTTATAGGCATCATCTGCAGCATCCTTGTCTTGCTTATATTTGTCAAGACCCAACTGGCGTTTCCATGCTCTCTCCTTGTCTGCTCTTTCATCATCGGCCTGTTGTGCACGCAACAGCCCATCAAGGTAAGCCTTACGCTTAGCCTCGCGGTCAGCAATCAAAGCTTGCCACCTATTCTCAACTTGTTGAGACTGTGTGTGATTACCATCAAAAGAATGAAGACCACCTTGTGTTGTAAAATACAAGTTAGCTAAACCCGATATACCATCACCGATGGCGGAAAAGAGCTGTTCACGCTTGCGCCGCTTCTCTTCTTTTTCCTTTTCTTCGGGCGTTAACTCACTATATTGATTAGCGAGCTTATACATATCCGCATACGTCAAACGAGCATTTTCTATATTAACAGGGCTATCACCTGACACAGCCACACCATTATCAACATTTACACCTGTCATACCAGCACGAGCAAGATGGTCGGTAACACTTCCCTTATCCAAAGCACCCAACTTCGGCGATGCAGTTTGCGATGTACTTGCGGTTGGGGTTACGGCCGTAGACTGCGCAACACCTGTAGCTTGTGCTACAGGTGCAGGAGAAGAGCCACTTGTAGACGGCGAACCATTATTAGCTGCTGCTGTAGCAGGTGCAGTGGGTACAGTTGTGTTTGCAGCCAAACTCTTGCCCGTTTCAGCTACACCATTCGTACTGGTGTCAACTTTCGGCGGCTGCAACACATTAGCTGTCTTCGAGGGCTCAGCCACTTGTGTCGGCACGGATTGCTGTCCTGCCTGTTGCTGGCTATTCGCATTCCCATCATGTCCTAAAATATCGTGAAGTGATTTCGTTGCCATGAATTTATATGAATTAGAAAGGCATACTACCTGCTGCACTCGCCATGGCGGATGTCGCTTGCTGAATATTCTGCGCTTGGTTCTTGTAGTAATCGTTCATTTGGTTAGCCAACTGCGCATCACGAGCTTGATATTGACTTTCAATAGCGTCTTTGCGCTGGTCACCTGCAGCTGCTATCTGTGCCGTAGCATCAGATAATGCCTTGTTATTCGCCGCTTTCTCTGCTGCGACACTCTCTTCTGTACCTCCCATCACAGCTTGTGCACCTGCAGCTTGTGCATTGCGGTCTTTAATGCTCTGCAATGTTGCATTCAAGATGCTTTGTGCGTCAGCACGCTGCGTAGAGTCTTCGTTATAACGGCGGTTATACCAATCTTCATTTTTGCGCTGCTGCTCCTCTATATTCTGCTTAACCTTTTTCATTGTAGCAGCAGAAGCAATTCCACCAGCAATACTTGCCGCTGCTCCTACTGCACTACCTATCATACCCATACGAATAAACCTTTAATATTAAAAACTTAAACTCACCCTGCGAAAATAGTATTTTACCTTTGCAAGAAAGGTTTAACTTTTTAAGCACAACAACATGGCGACAACAAAGAAAACCCCGAAAGCAAAGATTACAAAGGTTCGTAAGGTTACAACGCGGACTAAGGCTATAAAAGCCAAAAACTCGACAAAGACTGCAACAAAAGTAGCCACACCAGCTGCGAAAGAAACAGCTACTACCACAAGTGCAAATGCAATAGTAAGTAGCTGTAAAAGACCTGGACGTCCAGCAGGGCAACCAAAAACAGGTGGAAGGGTAGCTGGAACACCCAATAAGGTTTCAGCCAAAGTGCGTTCCGTATTGGCAAACGTCACGGAGGAATATTACAATTCAGAGCGTTTCAAAAAAGACCTCGCCGACCTCGAGCCAAAAGACCGCCTAATGGTCATCGAACGCTTCACGAATTACGTCGCACCGAAACTACAATCAACAACGCTCGAAGTCGATACAGAAACAAAGAAGACCATTGAAGACCGCCTTGTAGAACTATCTGCAGATGAAGAGTAATGCTCCATATTCAATGAGTATTTTATACAGACAAAGAATAGCAATAAATAGAAAATAGGAAATAATATGTAATAAAAAGCAGAGCAATAAGCCTTTTCTACAAACATCTACTATAGATATTTGCGTTTTTTAAAATATTAGTTGTATGTTTGCACCGTACAACTTTTTTGTTTGTGTAATAAAAATCATATGTGTAACAGGAGTGGTCGTGAGACTGCTCCTTTTATGTGGCTGATTTACAAACAAAAAAGGGAGGCCATCCTAAATGATCACTCCCTTTCCTCACATCAAAGCTTTTCTATCTTTTTAAAAGCCTCCACAACAGTCTTATTCAGAATATGCGCATAGGCTTTCTGCGTTGTTCTTATATCCGAATGTCCTAATACTTTAGCCACAATCTCTATCGGGTAACCTTTATTCAACATCAACATACCACATGTACGCCGCCCCCAGTGGCTTGCCAAAGGCTTATCTATACCAACAGCATCTGCAAGTATTTTTAAACGCAAGTTATAAGGTTGTTGCGTCAACTTGGGCAGTTTGTAGTTATACTTCTCCAGTATCACCTTTAGCGCAGGCAACACAGCCGTAAAATAAGGTTCATGTGTCTTCACTCGCTCACCTGATAAAGTCATCACGCCATCAACATCTTCAATCTTACTTGTCGAAAGGTTCATCAAATCGGCATACGCCAAACCCGAATAACACTGCACAAGAAACAAATCTTTCACTTGTTGCATACTCATAGATGTTGGTTTATAGACCTCTATCCTTTGAAGTTCCTCAACGCTGAGCCATTTACCTTGCTCACTCTCGCCACGCTTTATTTTAAGTCCCAACATCGGACTATCTCTCATGATATCATGCTTAATAGCATCATTAATGTATACCTTTAAAAATTTCATATAGCTATACACCGTCTGCTGCATCATCGTGTGGGTGCTTCCATCAGGTTTTGTAATAACAATTCCTTGCAGATAGTTGTAGTAGTCGGCAATATTTGCACGCGTCAAATCGCTAAATGAAACAATACGTCCAAACTTCTCAAGCGAAGCAATAAGTTTCCGATGATTTTTCTTCGTACTCTCTGTAATGTCGTTGCGTTCGTCAATGCGCCGCTCTACGTATTGCAAAAAGGTCTCTTTCTGTTTGATGTTTATTGAAACAGAAGATAACATCTCTTCAAGAGCATCCCAAGTGAAAATCCTATCCTCTGAAATAAGCTCATTTATCCAATCGTCAACCTTACTCTTAAAGTTTACGAGTCTATCATTAAGTGCAATGCTATCCATTGCCCTTACAATATAGTTCCTGTCACTCCATTGGTCAGCATACACTTTTATCCCAGTGCTTATCCATTTTCTCCGCCTAAGATAAAGCACTTCAAGCTGCACCAAACCTTTCTTCTCTTTAGTTGCCACATGCTTTCTATCGAAAACAAGTCGCGTTGTAGGATAAACCTTTGTCATAATAACTCTATTTTGGTATCACACTTGGTATCACAACAGGTACAAAATTAGGAAATATCGGGAACAATCGGGAACAATTTTCCCTATTTTGTGATACTGAATATTCACCCCATCCATATCCACTTCATTTGTAACTTCCTTATAATCAACAAAAAAGGGCACATTATCTGTACCCCTTTTTGTGACTCGCATGGGGCTCGAACCCATGACCCCAACATTAAAAGTGTTGTGCTCTACCAACTGAGCTAGCGAGTCAATCAA
>ERZ773014.371-NODE-371-length-30778-cov-8.482245_pt1 | contig 30778 bp, 25 predicted proteins | sample MGYA00580841_ERZ773014 | MGnify/ENA primary metagenome ERZ773014 (study PRJEB29015, sample SAMEA2737989) | human oral metagenome | biome: human oral; feature: human-associated habitat; material: dental | place: China | collected 2067 ... | reverse complement strand
AGCCCGCAACGTCTCCGGCGGCGCAGGCGGCGCAATTCGCGAACGTGCAACAGCCGATGCGAATGCCGCCCTTGGCGCAGCCCGCAGGAGTGTATCAGCCTGATGTGCAGCAGCTTCCTCCGGCGGCGTTGTCCGAGATTGCGACGCGACTCGCGTCTTACGCGCAAACGACGCCGCACGAAGTGGAGCGTGTCGTCATTGAGAACGGCTTGGCGCAAGGAGACCTCGCGAGCATCGCACGCACGTTGCCCGAAGTCTACCGTGCGGCGGCGAGTCCTTGGGCGGCGCAACAGACGATGCAGGCGCAAATGCAGATGCCGCCGACTGTGCAGATGCCGGAGCGGATGTTGTCGCAAGGGCAGATGCCGCAGAACGTCCGAGCTGCGGAGACGGCGTTCGGCAACGGGCATACGTCGTCCGTTCCAGATTCTTTGCAGGCGGCGCTCCCCGATGCGCTGCAAGGAGCGGCGCAAGCGAACGCCAATCCGGAGACTTTCATGGGAGCGGCAGATATGCCGGCGCAATGGCAATCCACCGCACAGCCGCAGGCACAGCCGCAGATGCAGCCGCAGGCACAGCCGCAGATGCAGCCGCAGCGGAATATGCAAGTGACGGGCGTACCGACCGACGTCACGCCGTATCGGAGTCCTGCGGCGAGGAAGGCCGCCGAGCAGGGCGCAGTCCGTCCGACTCCCGCGCCTGTGCCCATCAATCATGTGGATTCCATGCGTCCCATCGACATCCCGAAGAGCTACGGCGCACGGCGCGACTTCGGGCGTGGACTCATCAAGGCAATGCGCATGAGGAATCTCCCCGATGTCAGGGCGCTGAACGACGACCTCAGGAACGGCGAGAAGCGGGCGATCAACCATGCCTTGAAGCGCATCGCCCAAGTCGATGCGGAAGACGCGCTTCTCCGAGGCGAGACAGCGGCACAGCGTGCGAATGACAATGAGACAGTACAGGCGGAGTCTCGTAGAAAGCAGGACGATGACGTACAGGTGGAGTCTGCCCAAAATGCGGGCGAGGAAAACTCTGACGGGCATATGGCATGGATCGCGGCACATCCGTTCCACTACGATGATGCAAAAAGTATGGAAGAGAATATCCGTGACGCAGAAGCGCTGGCGCAGGAGTATCTCGATGTATTCGGAACGACTGACCAGATCAACACGCCCGAACGGCAAGAGCTTCGCCGAAAGATTGCGGATAAGCTCTATGGCGAAGGCGCGGCAAAGAAGGAGGGTAAGGTATGGCTCGTACTTGGCGTACCTGCATCTGGCAAGAGCACATTCTCTGACCCACTGGTTGAAAAAGAAGGTGCGTTGCTTATCGACAGCGACGAGGCGAAGAAGCTCCTTCCGGAGTTCAGTAACGGTCTTCTTGCGGGGGCGGTACATGAGGAGAGCGCGGCGATTGCGAACGATGTTGTAAAACGCGCCGTTACCAACAAAGACAATCTAGTGCTTCCGCTTGTTGGAAAAACTTTTGCTACCTTGCAGGAGAAGATCGACAAACTGAAAGAGGCGGGATATGAGGTCAACCTTATCTATGTTGATCTTCCTGTGGAGAAGGCGATTGAACGCACCAAGGCGAGATTCCGTCATACGGGGCGGCTTGTTCCTCCCAACTATTTACGCAAGGTGGGATTGAAGCCAAGGGAAAATTATGATAAACTGAAGATGACGAAGGAGGTAGATTCCTATGAAGCATGGGACAACAATGTCAACAAAGGAGACAATCCAATACCTCTTGAACATAGCACACCAAAATCCAAACAGACCGAAAGTCAAACCCGGCTGGGAGGACGAGGACAGCACGCACGATATGTTTATAGCGGCAATCGATCTGGCGATAGCGGAACGCAAGGCGATGGGCTTGCAGTAAACAATACAGCAAACCGCTCTGACAATCAGGGCGGTTTTTCTACGCTAAAAAAATCCGTACAGGTGGAGTCTGCCCAAAAACAGGGCAAAGAAAAAACCGCCAATGAAGGCGGCGTCGTGGTTACGGGAAAAGAGTTTGGAGAGTATCGAGACATCAAGGAATTGCGGAAGAAAGCTCTTCAATACTACAAGGAATATTTGCAGGGAACAAGTGTTGAAAACGCGCTTCTTGGCAAGATTGATATTGATAGCATTGGACTCGTTGAATTCACCGGCTCTGGGAAGAGAGAAGTGAAATCGACAAGCGCTAAAGAAGAAAAGCTGCTGTTGATAAAGTATCTTCCACAGTTGATCCGTGATGCGACCAATATAACGGAAAACGCTGCACAAAAGGAACGCCATGCAACAGACTATTTCTATTATCTGCACACAAGTGCTGAAATCCATGGAAACATTACTCCCGTTGAGATTACTCTTGTCAAGCGTAACGATGGAAGTATTCAGTTCTTCAATCATGTGCTTCCAACCTTGGATAAAAGTAATAAAAATGAACCGTCGGTATCTGCGGGACCAGTATCCTCAAGAGAGGCCCTCGGCACCCCGCCCGTCGACGGTTCTTCTGTATCTAATATACCATCTGAGCATGAGAAAAGCAAGGAAAAATCTGTACAGGCGAAGTCTGCCCCTTTGACAAAGCAGGAGCAGGAAGCGCTTACGGGCACGAGCGAGGAGGCGAAAGAGGCGTACCGCGTCGTACGCGACAAGCTCGCCAAGAGCAAGAACAAGGCTGTGGTGCGAGCAGCGAAGGTCGGCGCGACGCTCTTCGCGCGTCATGCGGACATCTATGCCAAGGCGTACAGCAAGGCGACGGGCAAGCCGTATACGGCGCTCGATTATCTGCAGGATAAGTTCGGGCTGGACGCGGACGGTAAAGAGGTGGACGGCAGCGCGAATGGCTTCGGGCAGGCACTAAACGCAGGTGTAAATCTGGACGAGCAAGTTCCTGTGGTTGATATTACGGCGGCATTGCCACTACAGAAGATGTCAAACAAGGATGTTTTGAATTTTCTGCGCGGCGTTGCGCAGCAACAGGACACAATTACCTCGGCAGATGGAAAAGCTGTATTTGATATTCTCCCGAAAGACGTTCGTCACATTACCTTTTCTAGCAACAAGAAGGCAAGCAGCAAGGAGTTTAGAATCAGAAAAGCAGGAGTGCTTTCCATACAACCACTTCTGCAAAATGCTGTTCTTGTTGAAAGCACGCCGAATCGAAAGACAGGTAAAAAGCCGAACGTGCGCGCCTATCACAGGTTCTATGTTCCTGTGCGTTTTGGAAACGATGTGAAAACTCTTCGTATTGTTGCAGAGGAGCAGGACGGAACGGTTACACTTCAACCTACTGATGTGAATCTGTATGACATCATTGTAGAACAAAAAGCCGCTCGCACCCCGGCAGGAATTTCACCTGTGATGAGGTCGGCGAACGGCTTATCTACCATCAGTATACGCGACATGCTCTCTGGTGTCAAGGACGCAGATGGAAATGTTTATGCGCAGCGTGCATGGGTCGGCTCGGCGGCGAATTTTGACAAGTTCGACTTGGGCTATGTCGGTACGGGCGAAGGGGCGCAAGTGCATGGGTACGGGCTGTATTCGGCGCAAGGCAGAAATGTGGCGGAAGGATATAAGGAGAGGCTGTCCGCGCTGCTCAACGAGGCGGAAGGTAACCCGGTAGATTACAATTACGTCGAGGTCATACATTTCAATGGTTATCGCTACGAGAAGCCGGAAGGCTATGATTTGTGGACGTTTGAGCCCGGCACTGCGGATGAGGTTTATATTGACGATCCTGGCGAAGATGCAGTGCTGGAAAAACTGAATGAGGTGCAGGATGTCGACAAGGTGCGCGCTTTTTTCGAGGAGGAATTGGAAGCGAAGCGCAAGGGAGAGTGGGGCGAAACGGAATACAGCGAAGATACGCTGGAAAAAGCCGTTGCCATGCTTTCTCCGGATAACATCTATGATGAAGCCTTTGAAGTGTCCACGGAAGAGCCGCCCGAACCGGAAGCGTTCGGCGGCACGTTATTTGAAGTGGAAATCCCCGACGATGATGTGCTGCTTGACGAACAGAAACCGCTTGCAGAGCAGCCCAAAAAAGTCCTGCAAGGCTTGCGCAAAACGCTAAAATCTTTGTCGGTGGATGAGTTGAACCGGTTTTTGAAACAAGCCGCTTATGGTGAAGAAGAGTACAGCAAGATACAGCAAGAGCTGCAAACCTTGTCCATTTTGGTTTCCGGGCCAATCAGCGTGGGGCGGGGAGGAAGATTCGGCAAACATGCATTGCGTAGTCATGGGTACTCTGATGAAGATATTGCAGATTTTCAGGCGCATCCGGAACACGGGAGGCAGGAAACGGTGCGCCTGCGCGAAAAGTATGCGCCGCGAATCAAGGAGCTGAAAAAGCAAACCCGTGCTTTTGCAACACGCTATTTGCGCGACGAATATGTCATGCAGAACAGAACAGGCCGCAACTTTTATCAGGCGCTTTCGGCAGCGTATGCATCGGATAAGGAAGCGTCGCAAACGCTCAACAAGTATGGTATCAAGGGCATTACCTATGTAGGGCAGCAGGATGGCCGTTGCTTTGTTATTTTTGATGACAAAGCAATCGAGGTCATCAACAAGTTCAACCAGCGCATGAACAGCATACGCAAGGGCTCGATCACGCCGCAAGCGAGCGGCAGGCGTGTCATATCGCTCTTCGAACAGGCGGACGAGTCCACGTTCCTGCACGAGATGGGGCACATGTTCCTCATGGATTTGGAAGACATCGCGGCTCTCGACGAGGCGAGTGCCGAAGACCTTGAAACGGTGAGAGACTGGGCGACGTGGCAGGAAGGACAGGCGAAGGAGTACGAGGACACGCCGTGGCAGAAGGAGTTTGCCGAGCGTGAGAAGGCGATTCTTGCGGCGAAGAAGCGCGGCGACGTGGTCGAGGTCAAGAAGCTCAGGCGCGAGTGGGAGCAAGAGCGTTTCGCACGCGGCTTCGAGCGTTACCTTGAGACGGGCAAAGCTCCGACGAGCGTCTTGAAGCGCATTTTCCAGAAGTTCAAGAAGTTCCTGCAGAGTATTTATCAGGCTTTCAAGGGCACGGGAGGCAAGGCTTCGCCTGAGGTGGAAGCCGTCATGGGGCGCATGATCGCCGAGGAGCAGGGGGCGAGCAGCGAGTTTAAGGAAAATCCAGTACAGGTGAAGTCTGCTCCGATTCAAGCGGACTTTTCCGCTTCCAAGCTCAAAGGGGCGATTGGCAAGACGGCAAGCATTGCGACGGACAGCGGCGAGGAGATTCCTGTGCGCTACCGCCTCGTAGATGCGCGTTCGCTTGTGACATCGAACAGCGCGAAGGATTTCACGAAGAATCCCGCCTATCCTAAGTCCCTGCAGCCGCGTGACCGTGAACGCGCCAACATGCAGCAGCAGATTCGTGAGATGGCTTCGCGTCTTCGCCCGGAAGACCTCGCCGCAAGCCGCAGCGTGAACCTCGGTGCACCTGTCGTGCGTGCCGACGGCGTGGTGTTGAACGGCAACGGCAGGGCGATCGCCATCACGCGTGCGCTTTTGGGCAACACATTCAGGGATTCGACGGGCAAGGGATATCGTGCCTTCCTCGTCGAACACGCGGAAGAGTTCGGCTTCAAGCCAGAGACTGTGCAAAGGATGAAGGCGCCCATGCTCGTCCGTGAGGTCACGGGAGGTCTCAACGCAGAGCAGGTCAAGGCGGTCACGACTTCAACGGCAGGCGGCTCTCGTCTGGGGGCAAGCGAGCAGGCAAAGCAGGATGCGGAAAAAATCACGCTCGAAGACCTGGCACGATATGAGGAGAACGAACGAGGCGACCTTACGACGGCGGCGAACCGCGACTTCGTTGCGGGCATACTCTATCGTGTCGCGGGCAAGAACGACGTTAATGCCTATACGGATGCCAAAGGACAGGTCAATGCGGACGGCATCCAGCGTGTCAAGCGTGCACTGTTTCAGAAGGCGTACGGCGATGATGACCTGCTCTCGCGCATGTCGGAAAGCACGAACGACGACACGAGAAATATCACGAACGGGTTGACGATCGCCGCGCCATACATCGCGCGAGCCAACGAGAAAATGGCACGCGGCACGGCGCATAACTACAAGCTCGGCGAGACCATCGCCGATGCTGTGAAGCGGTACAACCATCTGCACGGCATCGGTCAGAGCGTGGAGAATTACCTCGACCAGCAGGCGATGTTTGCGGAATATGAGGATTCGCCCGAGGTGCGCGAGGTCTTGCGCGTGCTCAATGAGAACCGTCGCAGCGGCAAGCGGATTGCTCAATTCGTGCGCCGCGTCGGAGAAATTGTGGAAGCGCAGGGCAATCCCAACGAGATTTCTTTGATGGAGGGTGGCGAGCCGCTGCCTCTTCGTGATATAATAGAAATAGCAAGAAGGAAGTTTGCGGAAGAAGAGGCTTCCCGTACAGCATTGGTACATGAAGCAGAAACATTATATCAGCAGGCGGCGGAGAGATTCCCGGGGATTCAGGATAAGGAGGTTGCAAGCCATGTTAGAGAAGCAATCCAGACAACCCTCGACTTCGGAAGTCTTGACGGAGAGATTAGAGCCGTTGCAGGGAACATCTACCAAGATGCAAACGGAACCACATTCTCTCTCTTCGGAAACGGGGGAGGAACACGTTCAGCTGTTCGTAACCCAAGTGCACGGGGAATACAACGTCAAGAAATAAAGGCGCAAAAGCGCGGCAAGATTTATGGCCTCGGCATCACAAGGGCGCTTGTGAATGACGGGGCTGTTTCATTGGTCGGACAAAAGGCGAAATCTCCAGCAGCACTCGCTGAAATCGCACAGGTATTACGTCATCCTGGGTACGAGAAATTCCACATCGTTTATATAAAGGCCAACGGTGCCGTTGTGTATCATGAAACCGTCTCGGCTAGACTGCCCCATCGTTCTGTTATAAATGCCCCTGAAGATGAAAAAGGCGCGGTAACCTCGGAAGACGTCTTGCAGAACATGCATAAGCGCATCGAGGAGAATCTGCGAAAGACAGGTGCGGATAAATTTTACTACATTCACAATCATCCATCGGGAAATCCCAAGCCTTCAGCCGAAGATATTCAGGTTACAAAGCAGATACTCGATATAAAAAATAGAACAAATGAAAGGGCGTTCGCGGGACATGTCGTTTTAGACCACAATAAGTACGCTGTAATTGATGAGTCCTTGCGGGTTGGTGAGTTTAGGTTAAAAAATAAAACACCAATGACATTTGAAGCGCCTGAAAAGACGCATCCTGCGCTAGGGATAACTATTTTGCATCCCAACGACACATCTCGTATCGCAGAAATGTGCGCTGCGGATGCGGAGACAGTGGCATTCCACTTGACGCAGCAGCTCGTTGTCCGAGGTGTACAGAAAATCCATGATGATTTCAAAAAGAAATCCTGGAATAAACAGATGCGATATCTGCGGCATTGTGCGCGTATTGCAGGAGGAACCCGTATCGTGCTTGCCACGTCTAATCGCACGTTATTTGAGTTTGGAAAAGCTGATATCAACAATGGACGTGAAAGCGGGATATTGGATATCGTCTTTATGCAGGACAGACGAGCAATAGAAACTGGCAACAATGTTGGCGGAAGCGTCATGGATCGTCAGAATTGGTTCGGCTTAGACATTGATGATGTCGAATCGCAGCGTCTCTTAGAGCCAACGAGGCAATACGGAGTCTCTCTCGATACGCTCTTCCAAGAAGCCCCTGCTCTCAAGGATGCGGCTCTTGAATATGGCGCGACGGAAGGCGAGAAATCAGGCGCACGCGCACACTTTGAGCAACTGTACGAAGAAATGAAGAAGCACCCCGAAACGGGTGCTTTTTCTATGGTCAAATTCTCGCGTGACAACAGCAAGCCCGGCTCTACGGGACGCTTCCGCAGGCTGCTTGTTGGACTCAAGATCGGCGAGGCGGCAGAGAGCAATCTCGAAGTGCATCGCTCGAACAAGGAAAAGCAGCTCGTCATGTCTGCCGAAAAGCTCAACAAGTTCATGGCGGACAAGGCGCTGACGGAGAAGAACATCCTCAAGACGGAGGATATGGGCGGCGGCAAGATTCGCCTAACATACATGCCGCAGGATTTTCACAACATCCACATTCTGGACTGGGTGAAATCTGTGCGTCAACTCAGAAAGAAAAATCCCTTCGTCAAGGCGATCTACGACCTCGGCTCACGTGCCATGCGCTTGCAGGAGCATCTCAGAAACGAGGGAGCGAAGACGGTCAAGGAGTTCCGCGAAATCACGAAGGACAAGAACGATCGCAAGCTTGTCTCGTCCATTCTCTTGGAAGGCGACGCCGCAGGCAAGGAATATGGCGTGCAGGAGCTTCTGGCGATGGGCGCGAACGCAAATGTCATCAAAGCGTACCAGCTTGTGCGCCGCACGATGCGCGAGTGGTACAAACGCGTCAACGATGCAAGGATGCAAGTCAGGACACGCACGAAGACGCTCTCTAAGAATGACCTCGCCGACTTCAAGAAGAACCACTGGATTCAAGACAGCGATGTCTTGAGTGTAGAGGAAAAGGGAGGCGGCAAAGTTCTCCTGACATGGCGCGGCATCAAGACGTACGAGACGTTGGACAGGATCATGACGAAAGAAGAGCTGGACGCACTTCTCCAGGACAAGGATATCAACGTCGCGCATGTCCACAAACTCAACGACAGCTATGGCGTAGACAACTACAGCGTGGATTATGTGGAGCGCATCAAGCCTTTGGGCAATCTCACGGGCTATATGCCGCATTTCTTTCACGAGTGGATGGTATACGAAAAGCACAAAGACCCGAAGACGGGCGAGGTGCGTCTGACGACCATCGGCAGTGGACGCAGCATGAACGATGCCGTCCGGCTCGGCAACGAGATCGCGCGAAAGAACAGTGACAAGGAGTATGTCGTGCGTCCGAAAGGCTTTGACCTCAACGTGGAGAACAGCGTCGTCATCGGTGACGCAGACTTCCAGCAGATGGCGGCGAGGCTCGCGGCAGAAACGCAGCTGACGCTCGCTGACGCCAATGCATTCCTCAGGGACAGCGCAGGTGCAACGATGCGGGCAAGGCATCGCTTCTTCGGTAACGCCATGCACCGTAAAGGCGCGAAGGGCTTTGATACGGACATCACGTATGTACTCACGCATTACCTCAATACGTCGGCACGTTACATCGCGATGGAGCAGTTCAAGCCGCGTGCGATCACGCTCTATGAACGCTGGTTCGGCGCTTTTGATGCTGACCCAAAGGATGCTACAGCGAGTTATGTCAAGGGGCTTATCAAGGATATCAACGGCGATCCGCGTCCATTGGAAAAGTCTGTGAGCGAGCTGATCATGAAGACGCCCATCGGCAAGATGATTTCTGACGCTTACGGTGACCGCGCGGCGCTTTCTGTCAACGGGGAGCTTTCGACATGGAACGCCATATCGAAGCTCGGTCTTGGCAATTTTGCTTCGATGGCCGTCAATTTCTCGCAGTTCATCAACATCGGCGCGGCGATGAACGACTATGGCTATGCTGCAAAAGGCTTCCGGAGCGCCCTCCATCCGACGACGGCGGACGTGAAAATCCTCGAAGAGTCCGGCGTGCTCGACGAGATTAATCAGGCGGCGGACAATGGCGGCTACACGCAGCGCCGCTTCGGCAGAGTTGGCAGCGTCTACGGCGCAATCAAGCGCGGCGGCGAGCTGTCGCTTTTGCCGTTCCAGTATGCCGATGTGCTGATGCGCAAGACCGCTATCCTCGGCGCGTACAAACAGGGCGTAGAGAAGCTTGGGCTTTCACATGAGGAGGCGATGGAACGCGCGAGAGACATCAACTATGACGCAAACTTCGACTACTCGGCAGCGAATGCTCCCTTGATGATTCGTGCGGGTTCGGTCGTCACGCAACAGATGTTTCAGTTTCAGAAGTACCCCATCATGCAGATGGAGTTCATGTACAATATTTTGAAAAACGGAACGCGCGGGCAGAAGGTTCGCTTCCTGCTGCCGTATGTATTGATGTGCGGCATCCCCGGAGCGGTTCCCTTCGGGGCGATCTTCAACCAGATTTTCTCGTTCCTCTTTCAGCTTGCCACAGGAGAGGACAAGGACATCGGCGACGAGATCAAGGCGGAAGCTCTGCGCTGGGCGGGGAAAGATTCCGTGAAGAAGGCCATCGTCAACGCCTCTATTTACGGCGTGCTTGCGCCTGTCTTCGGCATCGACGTTTCAAAGCGCATTGGCATCAGCGGGGCATTCAGCGGCGAGTTTTTCGGCGCACAGAAGCCGGAGAGCGTCCTCGGTGTATTGGGGATGCAGCTCGGCGGGCCTATGGCAAGCACGGCGGTCAATATGGCGAACCAGCTCCACAACGGCAATCCCATAGAGGCATTGAAGGCGTTCTCGCCCGCGCTCGGCAATATGGCGCAAGCTATGGTCGGCGTATCGCGCACGACGCGCCACCGCGTCAAGAGTCGCTACGAGACGACGTATGACCGCATCATTCATGCGATGGGCTTCCGCTCGGTCGATGAGAGCAACAACTCGTTCATCACGAGCTACGAGTTCGACCGCAAGGACGCGGAGACTCACGCAAAGCAGGAGGCGATCATGGACTACCTCGACGACCCGAGCGAGGCGAACCGTCAGCGCATCAATGCGCTCGGCATCAAGGACAAGGCAATCGAGGAAGCCCGCATCCAGCAGGAGCGGAGCGCGACGGAACGCGCCAAGGGCGGCAGACCGAAGGTCGAGAGCGGCAAGACGAGCAAGCGCCGCACAAGCCACAAGAGAAAGGAGGAGAAGCCGAAGAAGGAGACGCTCTTCGATACGATCGACGAGAACGACGAGGGCATGTGAGGCTTATAAAGCTGACAGGTTTTTGCGAGGCTTTGCAAGACTTTTGCGAGGCTTTGCAAGACTTTTGCGAGGTTCGGCGGCTTTTGCGAGATTTCTGCTGAGCTGGAAGGCTTGCAAGATTTGCGAGGCTTTGCGAGGTTGGAAATAAAGAAAGCGCTTTGCGGTTTTGGCAAGGCGCTTTTCTTGTGCTCATTTTTGGAGGTGGTACGTATGCACTCCATTCGAAGTCCCTGCGCATTTGTAAGCGAGGCGTTTGGAACAGCTGGTTAGAAAGGGTGAAAATATGGAAGTACTGAAAGGGATGATTCCCACGAACACGCAATTTGAGACGGGGACGATTTTGGCGGCGGCAGGTTCTTTCGTCGCTTTCCTTTGCGGCTGGGACGACGCCATGACGGCTCTCTTGGTGCTTATGGGCGTCGATTATGTGACGGGCGTTTTGACGGCGTTCGCCGATCCTGAACGTGTGCCAAGGAGCAAGCGCGGCTTCCTCGGCATCTGCAAGAAGGTCATGGTGCTGGCCGTCGTCGCGCTCGCGCATTTCGTTTCCGACCTCATCGGCAACGAGGCGGCGCGGACGCTCGTCGTGTGGTTCTTCGTCGGCAACGAGGGCCTCTCCATCTTGGAGAACGCGGCGAACGCAGGCGTGCCCGTGCCGGGGAAGCTCAAAGGGCTTTTGATGCAGCTCAAGAGCGAGAAGGAGGAGCGTGAGACGAAATGACCTGCCTCGACTGGATGAAGCTTTATGACGCATTCTACCGCTTCATGGCAGAGGCGAGCAGGCACCATTTCTACGATGAGGAACGGGCACGGATGGAACGCTCTCTTTGGGAGATGCGCCCGCCGGAGATGCAATGCGGCGGGGACGGAAAGGATGTTTGAACGTATGGCTGTGGTTTTTACGCAAAAGGAGCTGGAAGATTCTCTTGCAGAATGGCAGAAATGTCTGCGCTTGGATGCTTGGGATGTGCGTATAGGAATCTATCGCGAAAGAGCCTTCGATGGTGGAGGGCGTAGCGGAGAAATTTCCTACTCCATCGAATCCGGTAAGGCTGTCATTAAGCTGCTCGATCCTGTAGATTATCCTGACGAGGATTTTCCGCAGGACATGGAAGTGACCTTAGTACACGAGCTGCTGCATCTGAAATTTGCGGCATTTACGCCGCAGGATGATATGCTTGAACACAGGCTTTTTGAGCAGACCGTAGAATCTATGGCGAATTTGCTTGTTGCGCTCAAACGTGAAAAGTATGAATCTGGAAAGGATGATTGAAATGGCAGAGCTTTACATGCACGACTTAGGCCTGACCTATGACTACAACCGACTGGAAACGCGGGACACGACTGATATGTTCGTTATCCACCATACGGGCAACCCGCAGGACGACGACTTGTCCGCACGCCAGATCAACGCAAGCCATCAGGCGCAGGGCTGGACGTGCATCGGCTATCACTTCGTCGTCCGCAAGAACGGCGATATTGAGGTTGGTCGTCCGCATTGGACGGTCGGGGCGCACGCCTATGGCGAGAACAGCCATACGATTGGCATCCATCTGAGCGGCAACTTTGACGAGGCGACACCGACGGAGGCGCAGATCGAGTCGACGGCGATGCTCTTGGCAAAGTACGCGACGGACTACGGACTGCCGATTGACCGTGAGCATATCCTCGGACATCGCGATCTCATGGCGACGGATTGCCCGGGGCAGAACCTCTACGATATGCTCGACACCATCATCGGCAAGGCCGCCTGGTACGCGGAGCATGGCTGGGAATGAAGACGCGGCGAAAGAGCAAGGTGCGTGAGCCGCCGGAGCAGACTGAGTGGGTGAACTTGGTGCGACTGGACGCTATGGACGCTTTCTCCCGATGGCTGTGTAGCTCTTTTCACGGCTGGCATATTCTGCAGCCGCAAGAGGGGGAGCTGCTGCACGCGGAGAAGCATGGACGAATGGTCGCCGTACACTGGGATGCCCGGCGCAAGGCGACCGTCTGCTCTCGTGCGGTCATGGTGCTCTGGTATGCGTTTCTGTTCGAGGCGTCTAATAACAACAATTTTTGAAACTTGTAACAAGTAATAACCAAATTATCGTTATTTTGGTTCTTGTAACATCTCCCTAATCAAAAATAACGATATTGTGGTTATTTTTTACGGTTTATTGCAAGGTTTATAAATGCGTTTTACATTTTCCCCAACAAAAATGAAAATTTTGGGGTTGTATTTAGAAAGGAGAAAACATCATGAGCAAGTGGACGGATATCCGAGACAGCATTGTCAACGAGCTGCATATCCCCGAGGTGACGGAGGAGGCGAAACAGCGCATGACGCTCGCGATCGTCAACGAGGGGATGCCTCTCATTGAGCAGGCGGTCGACGGCTACGTCGCCAAGTTCAAGGAGCAGGCAAAGTCGGAACGTGGCTGGGCGTGGGGGCGCGATGCCGTGGCGCTGCCCGTCGTGCTTCAGGGTGCGGTGTGGGCGGTCAAGATGATCCTCGCCAAGTCGCTGGACGAGCGTGGGAAAGCGGAGGAGCCTGCGGGAGAGCCGGCGAATACGGCGGTGTAGGATTGGTGGTTTCAATGCCCCGGGGCTTCGGCTCCGGGGTTTATTTTTGCATGAGGTATTGACATGTCGCGTGGATTGAAATATAATAAACGTGTAAGATGTTTCGCTTCGGCGAATGGATTGAAATTTTTGTTAGGTCAATATGTTCAAATGTCGTTCCCCCTTTTTCGGGGACGCGGGTTAAAACAAAAAAGGCAGCCATGAATAAAGGCATCAGAAATCGGGAAGGTCTAAAAGCCTTTCCGATTTTGCTTTATGAAGGGATGGAAATAAAGATGACCATGGAAGAAATTGTGGCGGCATATAGTCGTCATAACTCTATCAGAAAAACCGCTTTTGAATTAGGTGTATCTGAAAGCAAGGTTCGTAAGACGTTGATTACTCGCGGGCTTTTAGAATACAAGAGAACAGCAATAGCTTTAGATGGACTCAAGAAGGGAAAAAGTCTTGAATCAATAGCAGAAGAGCTGGGATGCTCCATAAAAGTCCTGAATAGTTATATTCCTTATACAAAAGGAGAATACGGAAATGAAAACCCATCCGTAAATGCGTTACGAATACGGGCGCATCGCCAGAGAATGCGTGAAAAATAAGTCTACATCTTGTCTGCATTTTGTCTGCAAATCCTGCGAGACTCATGGAATATCGCTATACTACACTAAACACTAAGTCTTTATATAACTCAGCCGACACAAGGTATTTAACAGACAGTAAACTACACCGAATATTTACTTCCGATAATTTATACTTATCGGAAGTAAATAAAATTCTTAGAAAAGATGGGAGACCTATCGTGAACAATATCCCGCAGCTTTATTTCAGCAAACTCATGCGAGCCGTCGTCGAGTTTCAGCTGATCGAAGACGGCGATCGCATCCTGATTGGGATTTCAGGCGGCAAGGACAGCATATTTCTTGCGTATGCGTTAGCCATCCTGCAGAAACGTATGAAGAAGAAATTTTCTCTTTGCGCCTTGACGATCGATCCGCAATTCACGGAAGATTTTCCTGTTGCGCGCATCGCTTCATTTTGCGAGGAGATCTCCATTCCCTTTGAAGCCGTTTCGGTGAATATAGCTGGCACCATCGAGGAGACGCCGGGAAAAAATCCTTGTTTTACCTGCGCATTTTTTCGACGCGGCGCAATCAATCGCTATGCGCAGGAACATGGATGCAACAAGGTGGCTTATGCGCATCACAACGATGATGCGGTGGAAACATTGCTCATGGGAATCTTGTATTCGGGGCAAATTCATACATTTACGCCCAAAACGTATCTTGATCGCTCCGGCATCACGGTCATTCGTCCACTCGTCTATTTCCGTGAATCGGAAATTCGTGATGCGATTGCTGTTCACGGCTTCAGCCCTATCCCCTCTCCATGTCCGCTCGATGGAACAACGATGCGTCAGGAGGTCAAAGAGCTGATTTCTTCATGGGAGAAAAAGGATCCGCAAATCTACCATCATTTAGCTGCTTCCATGCGCGAAAATGCCGTCGGAGAATTGTGGCCGCGCATACAGACGCGAGATGAAATGTTGGAAACGTACCGTACATACAAGAAAAATCCTGTACCTGAAAAATGAGTACAGGTGGAAAAATCTCGCGGTCAGAGCAACCCCATCATGCGATGAGCCTGCGGGATGACGCGGACGTTTACCAGATGTTCGGCGGCTTCCGCTTGCAGATGCAGAAGTTTTTTTGCCGTTGGCGCATGCACGCCGCCAAACGGTGTTGCAGGCTGTATTATGAAAAGGATCTGCGGTGCGATGTGCGCGACGAGATGTACCGCCTCTTGAAACTCTTCTTCTTCCGTATTTTCTGCGACGACGATCTTTACATAGGCGTCATGATTGTGCAGCAGCCGCAGAAAGCGACGATGCTCTTCCCATAGAGACTTTCCCGTGACGCTAGGCAATTTGATATCCATGCTGATGTAGGAAATTATGTCGAGAATGCGTGCCATCTCTTCATAGAGCGTGCCGTTCGTTTCGAGGAAAAATGGCACATTTACCTCGGAAGCAAGCGCACGGATGAAGGCGGCATGAAGAAGCGGCTCCCCGCCTGTCAGACTGATGGAATGATGACGCACCGGCACTACGAAGGCGCGGATTCTTGCCGCAACTTCCTGAACGGACAATGGATTGGGCAATTCTTCATACTCGCCGCATCCCGGAATCGCTTCCACTCGACAGGAAGCGGCAGGCTGAAATGCAGTATCGCAGAAGCTGCATTTGATATTGCAGCCCGCAAAGCGCAAAAATACTTGCCGGGCACCGATGTACTTTCCTTCTCCCTGTATGGAGGAAAATATTTCGAGGATGTTCTCTTCCATACGTTCAGTCCTCGGTGTATGTCACGCAAGCGCGTGGCGACTCCCAGACACAGACGGCAGCAAGATGCACGGAGTCGTTGCAAAATATTTCACGTTGCTTTAGCTCTTGGTAGATATATCGAGCGATATTCTCTGCCGTTGGATTGATTTCTGAAAAAGGCGCTAGCTCATTCAAGAAGCGGTGATCGAGTGAATTGACGACTTCTTGGAGCATTGCTTTCGCCGCCTTGAAGTCTATGAGCATCCCCAATTCATCCAATCTGCTGCCGGAAATCTTCAGTTCTACCTTCCAGTTGTGTCCGTGCAGGCGGTCACATTTTCCTGGATAATTCACGATGCGGTGTGCAGCTTCAAATTCTTCTTCGACCTTGATTTCAAACATAAAAATCGCTCCTTGGAAAACAGGCTGCCGCAGAGATTGCGGCAGCCTGTCAATGCTTATTGATTGGATACATCTCGTCCCATCGTCGTATTCTTTACGTTACCGACGATGTCGTCGTAACTCATGGCTCGCGTATGCTGCGTATGACTCCATTCATGTTCGTTTCTATGGATGAAACCGAGGAAGATGATGGGTACCCACGAATAGATGAATACGGGGTAAAGCAGCATGTAGAACCAAGCCTTCCATTTGACTTGAATCTTGAGAAGGATGATCATGGGCAAGATGTATTGACCGAGCATGATCGCCGTCATGAGCTGGGAAGGAATGATATTGTAGATGTTCGTGTAGAACGGCGGAAATGCTGATTGTATGTAGCTGATAACGATGAAGAAGGTGGAGATCATCAAGAAGTGTGGCTGCAGGAGGTAGAGACAACCATCCAAGATGCGTATGTCACGACGCTTGATCCCCTCTCGCAGCATCTTCGGAATGTAGCGATGCGCCACGTCGAATTGTCCTTGTGCCCAACGTTTGCGCTGTCGCCATGACTGCATGAATGTCAGCGGCTTTTCATCGTACACAATGGCATCGTGCGCCCATGTCGTCTTGATTCCTTCCGCCAAGGACTTCATCGTAAATTCCATGTCTTCCGTCAGGCATGTGGCACGCCAACCGTAGCGTTCAAGGACGTCTGTCGTAATGCACATGCCCGTACCGCCGAGCACAGCGGAAAGCCCGATGTTCGTCTTTGCCAAATGGCTGATATGGTCGATGACCCAGAAAGCGATGGCGAATGTCCCCGCCACCCATGTATCGTAAGGATTTTTGGCATCAAGGTATCCTTGAATGATGCGATCGCCCTTGCAAAGTCGGTTGTTCATTTCCATAAGGAAGCGTGGGTGTACGAGATTGTCCGCATCAAAAACGACGACGGCATCGTATTTCTTTTCCATCTTGAAGAGGCGCTCGAACATCCATTCCATGGCGAAGCCCTTGCTCTTTTTCGTCGGATGCGTCCTTTCACAGACGATGCTGCCGTAACCGCGTGCAATTTCTGCCGTGTTGTCGTCGCAGTTGTCGGCGATGACAAAGACATCGTAAAGTGTCTTTGGATAATCCAACGATTGTAGATTTTGCAGCAGCTGCCCTATGACAGCACTTTCGTTGTGCGCGGCGATAATGACGGCGAAGGTTTTTTTCGGCGTCAGGATCTTGTTTTCCTTTCTGCGCCACATGCCGCAGAAACCGATGAAAAAGTAGTACAGTGTGAACAAGAGTATGATGACCTGCAAAGGAACCATCACGATGTCAAACACATGATTCATAAAAGTCTTTCCCCTTTATTTCGCGACAAATGATGTCTTATTTCCGAAAAAGCAGCGACAAGCTGAAATTGAAAAGACCAAAGACAGAGTATGTGCTGAAAACGGCAAAGAGAACAGCACTCACGATTGCTTCGCGTCCGAGGAAAAGGATCGCGGCAAAAAAGAGTACGGCGAAGATTTTTGAGGCAAGAAAGATTTTTTCTCCCTTCCCCTTGAAATCCGGATAGTGCACCTCACTGATCATCAGGTAGGCAACAACGATCATCACGAGAGGAAATGCAGGCTCAAGGGATGACGTCTCCATGCCAATGGAACGAAAAAACCAGATGGCCGTTGCAACGAGACAGCCTCCCGCTGGAATTGCAAGCCCCATGAAGAAACCGTGCACGACGGCGACATTCACATTGAAACGAGCCAAGCGCCAAGCGCCGCAAAGGGCGAAGGCGATGGCAACCGCCCAGCCAAAGTAATCGAAATCCTTGAGACAGTAGGTATAGGCGAGAAAAGCTGGCGCGACGCCGAAAGAAACGAGGTCACACAGAGAGTCCATCTCCTTGCCGATCTCACTGCTCACGCCGAAGAAGCGTGCCGCCCTTCCATCCAAGCCGTCGGCGACAAGTGCGAGCAGGATGAATACGGTGCTCCAAGTATAATTGGCGTTGTATGTGGAAAGAATCGAGCAAAACCCTAGTACCAGATTGGCTGAAGTCAATATATTGGGAATCAAGCTTTTATACATGTCTCACTGAGCCTCCCGATCACGGTTTCGCCGCCGACCACTTTGTCGCCTTTCTTTACAAAGATCTCCACTTCCTCGGGCACGACGAGTTCCGTGCACGAACCGAAGCGGATCAATCCGTACAGTTCGCCTTTTTCCAGTACATCGTCCAGCGTGACCCAAGAAACGATACGTCGCGCCAAGATACCGGCAATCTGCGTGACCGTTACGCGCAGACGCGGATTTTCTATGCCGATCATATGGCGTTCATTTTCAAACCCCACGGAATCTTTGTAAGCTGGTTTGAATCGGCCGCAAACATATTTTTGAATCTTGATTTCGCCTTCGATGGGACTGCGGTTCACATGAACGTCAAATACGGAGAGGAAAATGACGACCTTTTTACACCGCTGCTTGAGAAAATCATCGTCATCAAGCGAGACGACCTCCTGTACGGTTCCATCTGCTGGTGAAACGATGGCGAGAGGATCTGAGGGAATCTCCCTCTTCGGATTGCGGAAAAAGTAAGCAAAGTAAAAAGCAAGAACGACAAGCGGTATTGCAAGATACGGATGCACTGCCAATCCGAGAATCCCTCCGAGAACGAGGGCGCTGAGGATGAAGACATATCCCTCGCGAACAACCGGGAATATCGACATAGGCATTACCTCCATACAATATCTATGCAACACAAGAATCTGCAGATACTCAGCATCTCTGCAGATTCAGCATATCAGAAAACTTCTTTTACTAATTATAGACGAGCGCCCTTTCTTTGTCCACTCTTTTTGTATGCCATGACCTTGAATACGAAGCGCGGCAATGCCATGAGCCGCCCCGCTCTCTTCGGCTGCATAGCCCCGCGAAAGAGCCATTCGAGCTTCGCTTTCTGCATCCAGTGCGGCGCACGCTTCATGACGCCCGCCATAACGTCGAAAGTGCCGCCGACGCCCATGGATACAGGAACGGCAAGTTCGTGCAAATGTGCGGCAAGCCACTTCTCCTGCTTCGGAACGCCCAATGCGACGAGCAGTATGTCAGGCTTCGCCTCCTGAATCTCACGCAGAATTTGAGGCTCGTCATCTGAGGAGAAAAAGCCGTTCCGAACACCGACAATTTCAATGCCCGGATAGAGTTTTTCCGCTTTCGTCTTTGCCTTTTCTGCAACGCCCGGAGCAGCGCCGAAGAAGAACAGACGATACCTCTTCTGAGGAGCTTTGCTCATGAGTTCTTGGGCAAGATCGTAGCCTGCGACACGTTCCGGCATGAGATGCCCGAGATGGTGTGCAGCCCAAACCGTTCCTGCACCGTCGGGGACGACGAGAGCAGCATCGTTCAAGATGTTTTTTAGCTCGCAATCATACGTTGCTCGCATGAGCATTTCTGCATTCGCCGTAGCGATGAGGACGGAATTTCTTTCTTCGATAAAGGTTTGAATCCGTTTGACTGCCTCGCCCATCGTCAGTGAATCGACATGTACGCCTAAAATATCAACCTTTTTTTTCGACATACGGCATACCTCCCACATGAACGGGCATATCCCAAAAATGCTGCGCCTGTTCGATGTCGCGATGAATTTGTGCCACCAGCGCGTCTACATCGGGAAATTTCTTTTCGTCACGGAGTTTTCCCAAGAAGTCCACGCAGATTTTCTGGCCATAAAGATTGCCGTTAAATTGCATAAGGTGAACTTCCAAACGACGCTCCACTTCTTCAAAGGTAGGATTTGAGCCGATATTGGCGACGCCCGGATAAACAGCATCGTTGAAATGCACGCGGACAGCATAGACGCCGTTCGGCAAAAGCGCATAAGAATCGTCCAAGGCAATATTGGCGGTCGGGAAGCCAAGCTTGCGCCCGCGCTGCTCTCCGTAAGTAACAATGCCTGTATAGTCAAGCGGCCACTTCAAATATTGATTGACGAGATCAAGATTTCCCTCTGCAATCAAGGAGCGGATCCGAGTGCTGCTCACCATCTTCCCATCACGCAGCACGGAATTTCCAATACGGGATATGAAGCCAAATTCTTCCCCCCGCTGCTGTAAGAATGCAGAATCACCTGTTCCTTGGAAGCCGAAGGTGTAATTCGCGCCTACGACGACATAAGCAGGGGAAAAATTCTCCTGCAGCAGTTTGAGGAAACCTGTAGCTGATATAGCTGCGAAATTCTTCGTAAAAGGAACATTCATGAGGATGTCCACGCCGAGTTTTTCTATAATTGCTTCCTTTGACGCTGTATTGCGAATCATCTTTGGAGCGCGCTCAGGGAAAATGACAGAGAGAGGATGTTCCTGGAAAGTAAACGCCATACTGACGCCATGGATGTCAGCTGCAAGTTCCCTCGCTCTTTGCAATATGCTTTGATGTCCGATATGGACGCCGTCAAAAGTTCCCAGTGCAATGACGATTCCTTGGTAGGAATCGGATAGATGTTTGATTTTTGAAAATCGCAGCATGGATCAAACTCCCTGTAATCAAAACGCCTTCAATCCGACATCTCTCGAAAGACCTTGAGCGGATAAAGCTCTCGCTTGGCCGCCTCATAGCGTCCCATGCCAAGGAAGCGGTTTCTCCCATAGACACGCAGGATGCTTTCCTTTGCGTCGAAATCTATGTTGCCCGTCGAGAGTCCGTTGACGAAAGCCGTGATGCGATGTTCCGGCATGTCGAAGCGCGGCAGATGCTCGACGGCCTTCTCCACGGGAAGGAGCGCCGCTTCACCTAAGCGTGCAAGCTCTTCTAAGGAAAAGGCGTCATGCAAATGAAATTTGCCGACGCGCGTGCGCAGCAGGAATCCCATCGTGGCGGGAATCTTTAGGCTCTCGCCAAAATCACGGCAAAAACTGCGCACGTAGGTGCCCTTCGAGCAGTCCATATCGAGAACGATGCGTGAATCATGGAATGCAACAAGGCGCAAAGCACGAATCGTCACTTGTCGCAAGGGCATCTCTACGGTCTGATTTTCGCGTGCGAGCTGATACGCCCTCTTCCCTTGCAGTTTAATTGCTGAATAAACGGGGGGACGCTGTTGGATGACGCCGAGAAAACCTTGCAAAGAGGCAAGCAGTTCCTCTCGTTTCGGCAAGGTGAAGTCTTCCACGCACTCGATGATCTTGCCGCTGTCATCGCCCGTGTCTGTAGAAAAGCCAAGCAACAATTCCAGCCGGTAAGATTTATCGGTTGAAGACATGTACTCGACAAGCCGCGCAGCATTGCCAAGAGCGACGGGCAGGACGCCTGCGGCGCCCGGATCAAGGGTTCCCGCATGCCCCACACGCTTCGTATGGAAGATTTTGCGAACCTGTCCCACGACATCATGCGAGGACATGCCCGGAGGCTTCAGCACATTGAGAAAGCCCGCTGCCATCACGTTTCCATCGCTTTCTCAAGCGCTTCGAGAATTGTCCTTTTCGCTTCGATAAAATTCATTTTGAGCGTACAGCCAGCCGCTCTCTCGTGGCCACCGCCAGAAAATGCCGCAGCTACCTTGCTGACGTTCGTTTTTTTGGAACGCATGCTGATGCGGAAAACACCGTCCTCTTTCCACTTCAAGAGAACGGAAACATCCGTGCCCTCGATGACGCGCAAAGAGTCGATCAAGCCTTCTGTGGAATCAAGCGACTCAGCTGCAGCACGATCGAGAAAGATGCCTGCAAGTTTGCCGCCGAAAAGAAGCTCCGCCCCTTCGAGCGCCTTTGCCATGCCGATTACGCGCACAAACGGCTTCGCTTCAACGGCTTCCGATATGATGCCCGGTTCTGCACCGCGTTCCAAAAGGTCGGCTGCTGCACGCATGGTGAAGGGCGTCGTATTGGGAAAGCGGAAAAATCCCGTATCCGTTGCCAGTCCCGTATAGACTGCCATAGCGATGTCCTTCGTGATTTTTGCATCCATTTCCTGCAGCAACTGATAGATGATTTCTGCCGTTGCCGCGCTGTCCGCGTCGAGATAGACCGCCGGACAAGCAAGAGCATTCGTGACATGATGATCGATATTGAGGATCCGCGTCGGCAAAAAGGCCTCCGTCACATCGCCTGTGCGATCAATGCTCGTATCGAGAATGAGCAGCAGGTCGATTGGCTCTTTTTCGCCAGTTTCAGCAACTGTCGGCTTTTCGATGATATCACAGGCATTGAGAAAGGCGAAATTCCTCGGGATATCGTCATCGATGACGACGCGCACCTGCTTTCCCAGATCGCGCAAATAGTGCATGACACCCAAGGACGATCCGATGGCGTCTCCATCGGGATTGACATGCGCCGTAATGACGATGTTCTGCGCTTCCTGAAGCAATGTGCCGGCTTCTTTTAATGAAATCCGCATAGTTCTCACTCTTCCGTCTTGTCGTTCCTGTTCAATCCTATCAACAGTTCTTGAATATGCGAGCTGTAGGCAAGAGAATCGTCGAGCGCAAAGGAAATTTCCGGCGTAAAGCGCAGTCGTATGCGTTTGCCGATTTCTCGCCGAATGAAGCCCAAAGAGCTTTTGAGTCCCTGCAAGGTATCTTTCAAGGCCTCATCTTTTCCCATGATGCTCACGAAAATCTTCGCTTCTCGAAGATCTCCTGTCATCTCCACTTTCGTCACAGTGACAAAGCCAATGCGCGGATCCTTCAACTCCTGCAGGATGATCTGACTGATTTCCTGCTTCATCAGTTCCTGCACCTTTTCTATGCGAAGCTGGCTCAATTCTTCTCACATCCTTCAAGCATCGTTTTCGGCGGGGGCATCCTTCTTCGTCTGCTCCTGTTGATCGCGTCTCTTTGCAGCTTCTTTATTCGCTTCCGTGATGGATGTCTCAATCTCTTCCATCGTATACGCCTCGATGATGTCGCCTTCCTGGAAATCGCGGTAATCCTTAATCGTAATGCCACATTCGTAGCCGGCCGCAACTTCTTTCACATCATCTTTAAAGCGGCGCAAAGAATCGAGCTCGCCGTCAAACGCTACGATGTTGTCGCGAAGGATGCGGATCTTCGAGGAATTCGTGATCTTTCCTTCGAGGACATAGGAGCCTGCAACGAGCGCCTTGGAGAATTTCATGACCTGGCGGATTTCCACCTTGCCCTGCACGACTTCCTTATACTTCGGTGCGAGCATGCCGGACATGGCGTCCTTGACATCGTTCAACGCATCGTAAATGACGCGATATGTACGGATATCGATGCTTTCCGCATCCGCCACACGACGGGCGTTGGCATCAGGACGCACGTTGAATGCGATGATGAGCGCGTTGGAGGCAGTAGCGAGCATGACATCGGACTCATTGACGGCGCCGACGCCGGAATGCACGATATTGACGCGCACTTCGTCGTTCTTATTGAGTGAGAGCAAGGAGTTTGCCAATGCTTCCACAGAACCCTGCACATCGGCCTTGATGACGATGTTGAGATCCTTGATGTTGCCGTCCTGAATCTGCTGGAAGAGGTCATCCAAAGAGACTTTCTTGCTTCGGATGAGCTCGGTGCGCTTCTTTTCGATGCGCTTGCTTGCGATGGAGCGTGCGAGCTTCTCGTCAAGCGATGCGAGCACGTCTCCCGCTTCAGGAACATCGGAAAGACCGAGTACTTCTACGGGGACGGACGGCCCCGCTTTCTTCACGTTCTCCCCGCGATCATTGATCATCGCACGCACCTTGCCGAAGGTCGTGCCAGCGATGATGGAATCGCCGATTCGCAGCGTACCGTTCTGCACGAGGACGGTCGCGACCGGGCCACGACCCTTGTCAAGCTGCGCTTCAATGATGACACCGCGCGCATCACGATTCGGATTTGCCTTGAGTTCCTTGACCTCAGCGACAAGGAGAACCATTTCAAGAAGATCGTTTATGCCTTGTTTCTGCTTTGCGGAAACGGGCACCATGATGGTATCGCCGCCCCAGTCCTCAGGAATGAGTTCGTGCTCGGACAGCTCCTGCTTCACATGCTCGGGATTCGCTCCGGGCTTGTCGATCTTGTTGATCGCGACGATGATGGGCACGCCCGCCGACTTGGCATGGTTAATGGCCTCGACGGTCTGCGGCATGACGCCGTCGTCTGCGGCGACGACGAGGATCGCGATGTCCGTAACCTGTGCGCCGCGCGCACGCATGGCAGTAAATGCCTCATGGCCGGGCGTATCAAGGAAGACAATTTTCTTCCCTTGGCACATGACCTGATACGCACCAATATGCTGTGTGATGCCGCCCGCCTCGTGCGTCGAGACGGATGTCTTGCGAATGGCATCGAGGAGCGACGTCTTGCCGTGGTCGACATGTCCCATGACGGTTACGACCGGCGGACGAACGACGAGCGACTTGGGATCATCCTCGATCTCGGGAATCTCCGTTGGATCCGTCTCAGGCGGCAATTCCTCACAGGTGACGCCGAATTCGATGGCAACGAGCGCCGCCGTCTCATAGTCGATTTCCTGGTTGATCGTCGCCATGATGCCCATGAGCATGAGCTTCTTGATGACTTCGGTCGCCGTATAGCTCATCTTGCTCGCAAGATCCTTGACAGCAATGCTCTCGCCAACCTTGATGTGCGTCGGATGGGCGATCTCCACTTTGGGAGCTTGCTGCTTCTGGCGTTGGTTGTTGCGGCCGCGATTGTTCTTGTTGCCAAACTTGCCGCGATTGTTGGCGCCGCCGCGATTATTCCAACCGCCCGCATTATTCGCATTGCCGGCACCTGCGGCATTGCCGCTGCGATTTCGATTGCTGCCCTGTGCGTTGTTGTTGCGCTGGTTGGCATTGCCGCCGCGCTTGTCCTGCGAAGGTCGCTTCGCTGCGTTGGATCCGTTTGAGGAGGCCGCTCCCTGTCCGCGTTTCTGCTGAGGTGCGCTGCCTTGACGCGGGCGGTTCGTCGCTGCAGCAGAAGCAGAGCCGTTGCTGCTGCGATTCTGTCTGCGATCATTCGCGTTCTTTTGCGATTGGCCTTGGGCTTGCTGTCTCGGCTTATTTTGAGACGCTTTTCTTGCTGCATCCGCCACAGGCGCCTTCGGTGCGTCAGAGACGGTCTTCTTCGGTGCAAAAGCGCGTGCAACTACCGCCCGCTCCTCTTCGCCAACGCTGCTCATATGGTTTGCCACACGGAATTTATTGCGTGTCAAAATATCAAGGACAACTTTGCTTTCCGTATGGAACTCTTTTGCCAATTCATAAACTCTATACTTCGACATCGATCCACCCCCGCTGATATCAGCTTTCTTTAGACGCCGCTTCATCTTGGAAAATTTCTTTTCTCAGCGTCTCGTATATGGCGGCTTCCATCTTGCTCTTGAAAGCCCGCTCAAAGCCATGCTCCTTTTCCGCACGGCGGAAACATTCTTCGTTTCGGCAAATATATGCTCCCCGTCCAGGGCTTTTGCCTGTCATATCTACGGAATATACATTTTCCGGGCTTCGGACGACACGAATCATATCCTTTTTCGGATGAACCGTACGACAGCCCAAGCACATGCGTTCCGGAATCTTTTTCTGGCCTTTCATGTCAGTCGCCCTCAGCCGTAAAGGATTCCTCGCCTGTAACCTCGATGACGCTCATGGAATCATCGAGCGTCTCTGCCGCCGCCTGCTCTTCATTTTTGATATCGATTTTCCAGCCTGTCAGTTTGGCCGCCAAGCGGACGTTCTGTCCTTCCTTGCCGATGGCAAGAGAAAGCTGATAGCCGGGCACCACGACACGCGACTCCTTCGCCTCTTCATTGATTGCCACGGAAATGACTTTTGCAGGGCTCAAGGCGTTCGCGATGAACTTTGCAGGCTCAGGATTCCACTTGACAATATCAATTTTTTCATTTCTCAGCTCATCGACGATCGCCTGCACGCGCATCCCTTTATGACCGACGCTGGAGCCTACGGGATCGACATTCTCGTCCTTGGAATAGACGGCGATTTTTGAGCGCATGCCAGGCTCGCGCGCCACGGACTTGATTTCCACGACACCTTCTTGAATCTCGGGAACTTCAAGCTCGAAAAGCCTCTTCAAAAGCCCTGGATGCGTTCTCGATACGAGAACCCGCGGCCCTTTGACCGTCTTGCAGACCTCGATGATATATGCCTTGATGCGATCGCCGTGGTGGTACTCTTCCCCCGGGATCTGCTCTGTCGCTGTGAGGACAGCTTCCGTTTTGCCGAGGTCGATGAATACATTCTTTGCTTCTACGCGCTGCACACGACCCGTGACGATATCGCCGTCACGATTGGAAAATTCCTCATAGACGATGCCGCGTTCCGCTTCGCGTATATGCTGCACGACGACCTGCTTCGCCGTCTGTGCGGCAATGCGCCCGAACGTTGCAGGAGTCACCTCCAGTTCGATCTTGTCATCAACCTCATAATTGGGATTGATGGCGCGCGCATCTGCAAGAGAAATCTGTCGGGCGTCGTCCTCAACCTCTTCAACGACGGTTTTCGTTGCATAAACGTGGTATTTTCCTGTCATGCGATCCAAGGCGACGCGCACTTGTTCGGCAGTCTTGAAGTCTTTCAGGTAAGCAGAACTCAGAGCCGCTTCGATTGCGGCGAAAAGCACCTCGGCTTCCAAGCCCCGCTCCTTTCCCAAGGCATGTACGGCTTCCAAAAAATCCCCGTCGTTATCCTTCTTCTTTACCTTCTCTTTCCTGCTGGCCAAAGCTCTTCCTCCCAATGCTTAAAAATCTATGTGCAGACGCACCTGTGCTATTTTTTCCAAAGGCAATTCTTTTTCCCCATCCAACACGATGGCATTCTTTCCCGGGTCGTATCCTGTAAGCGTTCCCACCCACGTCTTTTTGCCGTCGACAGGCGCATAGAATGTCACATCTACCGCTTTCCCCTGCTCGCGTTCAAAGTCGCGCGCTTTTTTCAAGACGCGGTCGAGTCCTGGAGACGATACTTCGAGGATATACGCCTCCGTCAGCAAATCTTTTTCATCAAGAATCTGCTCAAGCGTTTCGCTGACCCTCTGACAGTCGTCAATCTCAATGCCGCCTTCTTTATCAAGGTAGACGCGCAAATACCAGTCGCGTTCCTTGACATACTCGACATCGACAACTTCCAAATTGGAATCCTGAACGATCTCTTGTACGATAGCCTCAACGGCCTCTTCTATGTGTTTTGCCACAAAAGCCCTCCTCTTTTGCCGCGCATATTGCAGCCCGCTGTGTTAAACGGGCTCTTGTGCATAAGATTAAAGAGTGGGCAAACGCCCACTCTTCATACAAACGACTTAAATTGACTCTTGTCATTTTACCATCAATCGAAAGAAATGTAAACAGTGAAATCTATGCAAACCGGATTTACGCTTCCCCCAAGATGCGAACTTCGGGGAACAGCTTGACGTGATGCTTTTCAAAGACACGGTCTTGTACTTGCCGGATAAGCTCCAGCACATCCTTCGCCGTGGCATCCCCTGCGTTCACGACGAATCCTGCATGTTTATCAGAAACCTGCGCTCCGCCGACAGTGAAGCCCTTGAGTCCTGTCTGTTCAATCAAAGTTCCCGCATAGTATCCTTCGGGGCGCTTGAACGTGCTGCCGGCACTTGGCATCTCCAATGGCTGCTTGCTTTCCCTGCGCTCGGTGAAACCGGCGATCTTTTCTTTGATTTCCTCTGCATTGCCTGGCGCAAGAGTCAGGTCAACCTCACAGATTGCGCAGCCGTTCTCTTGAAATATGCTGTGACGATAGCCGAAATCCAATTCATTTGCCGCAAACTGCACGATCTCCCCTTTGGGAGAAATCGCGCGAACCGCAGAAACGATATTCTTCATTTCACCGTCGTAAGCCCCGGCATTCATAAATACGGCTCCACCTATGCTTCCTGGTATACCACAGGCAAATTCCATGCCGGAAAGACTGTTTTCAGCCGCAAATCCCGATACATCACGGAGAAGCGCACCTGCCCCTGCCGTAAGTGTATTCTTCTTCTTCCGAATGGCAGAAATCGGAGAATTAAATTTGATGACGGCTCCGCGAATCCCCTTGTCCAATACGAGCACGTTTGAGCCATTGCCAAGGATCACAAAGGGAATATCATGTCTTTTCAAACATTGGAAAACGAACGCCACATCTTCCATGGATGCAGGCAAGATCAAGTAGTCCGCCGGCCCGCCGATCCGAAATGTCGTATGATCCTTCATCGGTTCATTTAAGAGGATATGCTCCGGTGCCATTCGACTGCGAATCTCGTCAACAAATTTCTGATTGCTTTGCAAATCCATTCAGCCCCATCTCAAAATCGTTTTTTCGCCACTGCAAGCAAAAGTTTTCCCCATCATGTTTTCCTCAATTTTCATGCCAATGTCCGGAAGATTCGAGTCCTGGAAAGCCAATCTGACGCATGGCTTCATAGGCCACGATGGCAGCGGCACTCGAAAGGTTCAAGGAACGCGCTCCAAGGCGCATGGGAATGCGTATGCAGTCCTCCCAGTGCTCTTCAAGCAGCGCTTCAGGAATCCCCGCTGTTTCTTTGCCGAAAACGAGGAGGTCATCTTCGGTATAAGATACAGCATCGTAAGATCGAGGCGCCTTTTTTGAGCAGTAATAAAACTGTCGGCCTGCAAAAAGACGCAGAACCTCGGAGAAATTTTCGTGATAATGCACCTTCACCAAGTGCCAATAGTCGAGTCCCGCACGCTTCAGATACTTGTCCTCGACCGAGAATCCCAAAGGTTTGACGAGATGCAGTTCTATACCGCTGACAGCGCAGAGACGCGCGATATTTCCCGTGTTGCCGGGGATCTTCGGCTCAATCAAAACGATATGCAAGAATGCCTCCCGTGCTTATTGCAGAACAGCGCCCGTGCTCGCCGATGTCGTGAGTTTGGCGTAGCGAGCGAGGTAGCCCGTCTTAATCTTCGGCTCCGGCTTCTTCCATGCTGCCTTGCGCCGCGCAAGCTCGTCATCACTGACTTCCAAGCGCAGCGAGCGATTGGGGATGTCAATCGAGATGATGTCACCGTCTTCAATGAGCGCGATGGGACCGCCCGCCATAGCTTCAGGCGAGATATGCCCGATGCAAGCTCCCTGGCTTGCCCCGCTGAAACGTCCGTCCGTGATGAGCGCCACCTTCAGCCCCATGCCTGTGATGACGGCCGTCGGATTCAGCATCTCCTGCATGCCGGGGCCTCCCTTCGGGCCTTCGTAGCGTATGACGACGACATCACCGTCATGAATCTCACCCGCCATGATGGCGTTGACGCCGGCCTCTTCCGAGGAAAAACATTTCGCCGTTCCCTTATAGACGAGCATATCTTCAGCCACAGCTGACGCTTTGACAACGGCGTAGTTCGGCGCCAGATTTCCCTGCAAAATCGCAAGGCCGCCCTGCTTGCGGTAAGGGTCGTCGACCATGCGGATGACATCGGGGCGCACGATCTTCGCATTCTTGATGCGCTCTGCCACCGTGCCCGTGACGGTCAAAGCGTCGAGATGAATGAGTCCCTTGCGCGAAAGCTCCTTCATGACGGCGGGCAAGCCGCCCGCCTCATTGAGATCCTGCATGTGATGCTTCCCTGCTGGACTGAGCTTCGTCAGATACGGCGTGCGGCGGCTGATTTCGTCGAAGAGCGGCGCTGGAAGCTCTATACCGGCCTCATGGGCAATGGCAGTCAGGTGAAGCACGGTGTTCGAAGAGCCTCCCACGCCCATATCCACCGTGATGGCATTTTCAAAGGCCTCGCGCGTCATGATGTCACGCGGCTTCACATCGTTTTTGATGAGTTCCATGATGACGGCGCCGGCACGTTTCGCCAAGAGTCTGCGCGCTCCCGTATAAGCCGCGGGAATCGTGCCATTGCCCGGCAGCCCCATGCCGAGAACTTCCGTCAAACTGTTCATCGTGTTTGCCGTAAAAAGTCCGGCACAGGAACCGCAGCTCGGACATGCCTGCTCTTCAAGCTCTTCCATGACGCTTTCGTCGATGAGTCCTGCGGCAAATTTGCCCGCCGCTTCAAAAGACTGGCTGACGCTGACATCCTGTCCGTGGAAGCGTCCCGCGAGCATCGGTCCGCCGCTGACGACGATCGCCGGAATATTCAAGCGTGCCGCCGCCATCAACATGCCGGGCACGACTTTGTCGCAGTTTGGAATGAGCACGAGTCCGTCAAAGCCCGATGCCATTGCCACGGACTCGATGGAGTCGGCGATAAGTTCGCGGCTGGCGAGCGAATACTTCATTCCCGTATGCCCCATGGCAATGCCGTCGCAAACACCGATGGCAGGAAACTCCAGCGGCGTACCGCCAGCGGCAGCCACACCGAGCTTCGCCGCCGCAGCAATCTCGCGCAAGTGGATATGCCCGGGAATCACCTCATTAAATGAGTTGCAAATGCCAATCAGCGGCTTCTGCAAATCCTCAGGACCGTAGCCCATCGCATGGAACAAGGATCGATGCGCACAGCGCGTCGCCCCTTTTTTTACAACATCACTTCTCATAAGTATCCCGCCTATCTATGGAAAACACAATTTTTCACGAAACATACCCTAGATTTTATCGCAATTTGCCTTTACATTCAAGAAGTTTATCAAGACTTAGAACTCAATTCCTTTTTGCGCACGTATGCCCTTTTGAAACGGATGCTTTATGAGCCTCATTTCCGTCACGAGATCGGCGCAGTCGATGATGGCAGGCAAGGCGTTCCTCCCCGTCAATACAAGA
>ERZ773014.370-NODE-370-length-30800-cov-36.265832_pt1 | contig 30800 bp, 25 predicted proteins | sample MGYA00580841_ERZ773014 | MGnify/ENA primary metagenome ERZ773014 (study PRJEB29015, sample SAMEA2737989) | human oral metagenome | biome: human oral; feature: human-associated habitat; material: dental | place: China | collected 2067 ... | reverse complement strand
TCCGGCCGCTTATCGACGCTTACCTGTCGTTGGATTCCAACACCGCCAACTGGCCTAAAGACCAGAGCGCCGGCAGCTCCCTGAAGATCTATGACGACTACGATCAGGCCCTGTATCTGCGTGATTCTGATCTTGGCGGTTCTTTTACCGCCAAGGTGGTGCTGCCCAAGCTTGACGACGACTTCACCGCCGGTAAGCACACCATCACCCTTGTGGGCATCGACTACAGCGGTCGACCCACCATCATGAAAAATGTTGAGTTCTGGGTGAATGAATCTGGTGAAAGTACCGCCTTCTGTGGTGCCGACAACCACTAATACTGGACCAAAACCGTTACTTCTGACAGCGATGCGAATCCGCATCGCTGTTTTTGTCGTGAGGTAGAAGCCCCCAAAAATATGGGCATTTGGGGGGTGATAGCAAAAAGGCTATGGATATTTTGTTTCTGGTTGACAGGATCATGGGGGTAATTTCCGAAATATTTTTACGTGAATTGACAGGAGAATTTTAAGGGAATTTTTATCTTTTGTGAATGACTGTATGCATAGCCAATTCCTATGTCCTAGCGTGACAAATGCCCGAAAGGTACTTGCCCAAAAGGTTATCCCTCCACGTTGTGCGCATATTTGCTACCTGGGATTTTATCAGATTTGAACTGGGTTAACCCCTTGCGCTTTGTTGGTTGGTCGGCTTATGCTCATGACCATAAGCGAATGTGGCGCTGAATGTATATGATTATTTGTTATATGCTATCAGTTCTTCTGTGCTTTTCTTCAGTTTTATCCATTTTGTAAAGGTAAATAGCATTACCCCCGCTATTTACCTCTCTACGAGAGGACTGCTCATGAGTAAGAGCGTATTTGCCGGAAAGGCCACCCAACGGGCACTCGCCGGTCTCACATCATTGGCCCTGGTTGCTGGCGGCTTGACCGTGGTACCTTCGGTTGCCGGTGCTCAAGAAATCAAAGAATGCAACGGTAGCTTCGTTGGCCCAAAGAACCTGGGTCTTGAAGACTCCAACCTGGCATTGAAGAAGAATACCTACTGGCCCGGTGACGTTTTGGAGATCTCTGCTGAGAATTTGAATCTTCTCAAGAATCCCTACCTGACCTTGAATGGGAATGCTGATACCGGTGTTGCCTGGCCTGAAGACCAAGATTATGGTGAAGGCCTAACTGTCGACGGCAACAAGCTGATTATCAAGGATGTGGATGACCAGGGTCACGCCAAGGAAGGCATCATTCGGGTCAAGGCTGTGCTTCCATCGACAATTGGTGATGATGGTCTTTTCCAGGGCAAGAACGTTCTGACCCTTTCTGGCACCGATGACAATAATGACCAGGAAGTAACCCTCAGCCGCAGCGTTGACTTCTGGGTGAATGAAAGCGGTCGTGAGGGTGAGCCGTGTAGCTACACCCTCCAGCAGGAAGAAAAGCCGGCTCCGGAAGAACCGGAGGATCCCGCCAATCCCTCCACCGAACCTTCGGCTAAGCCGAGTGAACCAACCGCTAAGCCGAGTGAGCCTACGACTAAGCCTACCGAGCCGGGTAAACCTACCACTAAGCCTTCCGAACCTGGCAAGCCCAGCACTAAGCCCTCCGAGTCCACCAAGCCGACCACCGAACCCAGCACCAAGCCCACTGAGCCGGGCAAGCCTGGTGACGGCAATGGTAAGTCCGACTTCAACAAGTTCTTCGGCAGCCTGAAGGACAACACCAAGGGCATCCTGTTCGCGGTTGCCGCAGCCATTGGCATCCCAGCCATCATTGCAGGTGTGGTTGGCCTCCTGGCACAGCAAGGCATGATCCCGAAGGAATGGCTTCAGGGCTTTAAGTTCTAAATAATTCATTGTGGCGCACACTGTAGCAACGTGATTTTTCACGTTGCTACATTTTTATGGTTCACTAAACGGGCGCACGAGCAGAGGTTGGTGGGGGTCAACTTGTATTTCAATTTTGATGAATATAAACATAGTCATACCTTATTAAGATAAAGTGCTGCTAAAGAGGAGCCGGCGATGTGTGGCAAATCCATGGTTTAGAGGCCAATTGCGTCGGGGCAGATAAGGGAAATTTCCTCTTGGACAGGCTTTCACGAAGGCCACTGGTAGTTCTGTTAACAACGGCGCCTGGGGGTGCGTCGTAAAGCTCATGATTTTTACTTGGTCGTCTGGATTATCCACGTCGACGATAAAGTGATGATGCTTATAAAAACAACCATATTATTTGGGCGATTCCGTTGTTGTCGATGAAAAATGGGGGAGTGGTATTGCGTGAATTTAATATTTGTAACCTCAATATTTAGATGTGTGGCTAATGGTTAATTTGGATAAATGCTGGCTGCCGAGTAGGAACTATTTATAGTCAGATTTAATCTGTTATTTGAAAAGTGTCTGGATTATATACCGGTTTCACCCCCAAGAGAGCCTAGAATTCTAGTTACATTGGTCTCATTTAACGGGGGTGGAAGTGGGGGTAAATTTCCGATTTTATGACCGATTGTGTGGTATCCAACATTTAGATGGTCGCCTAACTTTATGACCGCGAAAGATCAATGGGTGATACGTCATCTAGCACTATAAATAGTGAATTAACAACTAAACCAAAAGGTGGATTTGGGTGTAAAAATCAGCTTTTCTATCACCCCTCAGTGTGATCTGCACCAATAAGTCTCTTGTTATTTGACAAAGGTTCACCTACTATCTTGATGGTGAGCCAATGGGAAATTAGATTATCCTTCATATTGATATTAGGAGTATAATATTTTCCCTTTGCTCTCGCTCTTGAAAACTCGATCACGCCCGTGCGCAATCCAAAATCTCCTCCATATGCGTGCGGGGGAAAGTACGTGAACATGCAAAAGAACAAGATCTCTGCTACCGCAACTCGCAGGTTCATGGCCGGCGCCTTGTCGGTTGCGCTCCTTGGTGGTGGCCTTACTGTCGTTCCTGCTGTTGCAACTGCGCAGGATGCACAATGTGTTGTCAATGAACCGCGCAAAGGCAATGGGGCGGGTGAACTATCGTTTGACAAGCAGACCTACAAACCAGGTGATGTTGTAACTGTGACTGGTACTGGTTTTGTTGCTCGTCCTAGTGATGGTTTCCTCGCCATGAAGCTGAATTCCAACAAGTCGGAGTGGCCAGCAGATCAAAGCGCCGGTGATGATTTGCAATATAACGATGGTGCCGCCACGACATTGGAAATCCCAGCGGCAACAGTTGGGGATGGCAATTTCACCGTGCGAGTAGTGTTGCCGGCATTTGATGCCAAATTCCAGGCGGGCAAGCAAGTGATTACCATTCTGGGTGGTAACGATGGTGGCCCAAGTGCATCTCGCAGTGCCGCCATTTGGGTCAATGAGACCGGTGATGATTCTGACGCCTGCGGTGCTAACCCGGGTGTGAAGCCACAACCAGATCCACAGCCGAAACCAGAGCCCTCGCAACCGGAAAAGACTTCAGAAGCCCCAGCACCAAAGCCTGATCCTAAGCCAGAGCCGCAGCCACAACCAAAGCCTTCGGAGCCGGAAAAGACTTCAGAGGCTCCGGCACCGAAGCCGAACAAGACCTCGGAGCCGGAAAAAACCTCCGAACCTGCAAAAACCTCGGAAAAACCGAAGCCTTCACAAGAACCGCAAAACAATCTTAACAAAGGCGTCGAGAACCTTCTGAACTACTTCAAGGACGGCACCAACGTACGCAAGGTCATCATTGCCGTTGCCTCCGTTTTGGGCATCGCAGGTTTGGCCACCGCAGTCTTGGGGTCCCTGGTCAACCTCAACCTGATTCCCCGTGATTGGTTCCCTCCACAATTCCGGTTCTAATCATTAAAAATGTCAATAATCCCCGCTCATAGGCCCTGTGGCTCGTGACGGGGGTTCTTGCGTCATTAATTTATAGGCAATAGCTGTGGTCTGTGCTTCTCGACGAGGTAAGGCGCTATAGATCTCGTCGAAAAGCACAGGGACGAAAATAGAAAGAAACATACTGTGATTAATAAAAAATTTAGCCGTCGTCACTTCCTGAGCCTCGCCGGACTTAGTGTTGCCGGGCTCGCATTATCCGGGTGTAATAGTGGTAAAAAGGCCAAAGTACAAGGTGGCAGCAGAAAAGTAAAAGACCTCGATGGTAACGAGATCGAAGTGCCGGCAAGCCCGCAAAAAGTAGTCGCCATGTCCGAACCCACGCTCGATAATGCGCTGGCCTTAGGCGTACCACTGGTGGGCGCTACCGCAGGTCGTGGCCAATCAACCATCCCCAACTACTTAAGCGATAAGGGCAAAGATATTCCCATCCTTGGTAACGTTGCGCAACCCAATTTTGAGGCCATCGGTGCTGCCAAACCGGACCTCATTCTGGTTGACGGCACCAGTGTGAACAACAACCAGCCGGTGCTCGATGCGTTAGCAAAAATCGCCCCAACCGTGTACACCGGCTACCCGGGTGGTGATTGGCGAGAAAACCTGCGGCTCACCGCCGATGCCCTCAACATGGTGGAAGAGGCGGAAGACCTCATGAAAGACTATGACAAAAAAGTCAAAGAAGCAGCCAAAAAGCTGGAAAAATACCAGGATAAAACCTTCAGCATTATTCGCTGGCAAGGCAATAATGCTGCTCTGATCCTCAAGGAACTACCGGCCGGTCGGGCGCTGACTGACCTGGGCCTGCAGCGACCCCCGGCGCAAGACATGGAAGGCAAAGGGCACTCGGAACCGGTGTCGCAAGAAAACCTCAGCGATATCGATGCCGACTACATTTTCTTCGGTACCCTGGGCGGCTCCTCGGTGGGGAACACTCAGGCGGGTGGTTCCGCAGATACCGAAGGTGCCAAAGAAGCCATTGCCGAAGCCACTAAAGTTCCTGGTTTTGAAGACCTTTACGCCTACCAAGAGGACCACATCATTCCGGTTGATGGTTCCTTGTGGACCTCTACCGGTGGTGTGCTGCTTATGAACGCAATCGTCGATCAGGTTGTCGAATTCCTGGTATAAAAACCGCCCCCCACGTTAAGGATCGCACTATGGTTACTTCTCCCAAACCAGCTCGTCGAATACCCCGCGGAGCTCGGCGTACCGCCGCTGTCATCACAGCATCATTGCTGGCATCCGGATTTTCAATGGCAAATGCTATTGCAGAAATCCCTCAGCCCGGTAATGACGCTACAGAAGTAACGGATAATGTGCCGCATCAAACAGCTGATAATTCAGGTGAATCAAAGCAGGCTACTGCTGATGCGGCTACCGGGCAACCGGATAATCATGCTGGTATGACTTCGACTTCTACGCCCACTTCCGAATCACCTGCTAGTGGGCCGAAACCTGATGCGGAACAAGCACAGCCAACAGGTACCGAGGGGGCAAAAGAACCCACTGCATCTGCAACGGCAGACGCGACAAAGCCGAATTCATCCCCAGAATGTCTACCCGACTCCGGGCGTACCCCAGTCCCCGAAATTGTTGGTGGTGTTACTGCTGATAACACGATTCACATCAGGGGCAAGGATTATTGCAACTCGAAGGGTGGTGGCGCCAAGATTGCCATCAAAGTAGACGGGAAGAATACCCATCGTCTCCAGCCGCTTCCCATACCATGGGATCCCAACAGCGACAAAAAGGGGGACGATACCATTTGGTTCCTGGCTGAGGCCAATAATAATGGTGACCTTGATATCAATATGCCGCTTCCCAATGGAACAACAACCGGTGAGCACGGTACAAAAGAAGGGGTCTTTGAAGATGGCAGGCACGTTATCCAAGTTCTTAGCGGTTCCTTGCAGGATGGAGACCCGGTATCTGGGGTAGAACTGACCTTTGTAAAAGGCAAGTACCATCCGCTATGGGCTCCTGGTAAAGCCATTGCGAATAGTAAATTCACTCCTGAAAACCAGACTGTGGTCGCAGCCCAAGATGGTAACAAGATGAAAGTCACTGTTTCCACTGGTCAACCCGGTGATTGGGTTTATGCCATCCCCTATGTTGAGAATAAGACCGGGTGGAAGAAACGCGAATGGTGGCCGACTGGGAAGGATGGTTGGCATCAGCTTGATGCCAATAAGCAATTCACCATTAATGACACCAGTAAGGTGGAAGCCGGCACTTTTCGGTTAGCGGTTGTGAACGGTAACGAGAATAAATACGGGGAATTTATTGGGTGGACACCTTTTAACCTCAAAGGTTCTTCGAATGATAAAGCAGGTAACGATAGTGCAGGTAGTCAATCTTCTGGTAATTCACCGCAAGATATTGATAAATCCCTCAAGGATGTCAACTCACAGATAAAAAAGGTTGATACTGCGTTTGATGGGATGCTGAAATCCATGGGGCTTGGTGCTGCAGGTTCTGGCGGATCTAATAACGCCAAGAAATCCACAACCCCTACCACCACCCTACCCAGCAATAACCCCGATGCCAGTAATAATACGACAGCAGGGGAATCGTCCAAGAAGAAAAAATCAAAAAAGAAAACCACCACAACCACCAGTGCATCTGGGGGTAATGCAACCGCGGGGCGAGCTACAACTACTGGTGGGGTCCGGACGGCAGCCACTACACGTAGTGGCGGAACTGTAGCGGGTGGTGCCAAACCTGTTACCGCTAGCTCTAGTAGCGCTACACGTACCACATCTGGCAATTCCGCAGGTTCTAACAACTCTGCAGGCTCTAATAATTCTGGTGGTTCCACTAATGCCGATGCCAATAATGGGTCGTCGGCTGGTTCGAAACCACAGCCGAAAAACACACCAAAACCACCGGTGAAGAGCCGCGATCAGCTCACCAAGAAAAATGTCTTCGGGGTCACAGGCAAACTGAAGAAGGAAGTCCTCACCATGAAGATTCCCAAACTGAAGGCAGGTGACTGGGCATACCTGTACGTGTACTCGGCTGACACATCGCAAAAACCAGTGGGGGTTTCCTGGATCCAGGTTGATTCCACCGGTGCAGTCAAACTGGACACCAAGGATTTACCGGACGGTGAATACACTGTTGCCGCAGTTGACGAGAAAGGCGACCTGGTTGGCTGGGTTGATGTGAAGCTGGGCGACATTAAGAATGCCGCAGTTTCCGACGGCGACGAGGAATCAGACGATGAGATTGTGGCAGCCCAAGTAGGAATGATGGGTGCCGCTGATTGGTGGCTGATCGGTGTCTCTGTGCTCATCCCCTTTGCAACCGCTGGTGTTATTTATGCGTTTCACCGATCACGCCGCAGCAACTAGTTTCAGAGGATTAGAATGACTTTTCGAATACATAATATCGCTCGGTTAGCGGCTACCATTGGTGTTCTGACGCTATTCTGGGGTCTTTCCTATATGCCTCCTGTATCTGCATTACCTCCCGGAGGTGCGGCTACAGTCAACACCCCTGGTACATCTTCCAGCGTCTCACCTAGTTCCGTAGAACAATGTGGTTCTGTGAGCTACGAGGTGAGCGGCTTCCCCGCAGGTGAAACCGTTAACGTGAAGATTGATGACGGTAATGTTTCTGGCGGTGATAAAAGTGTTCAAGGCCAGGGTGTGGTTGATGAACAAGCAATTGGGGACGATGGTCGCGCCTCCGGCAGCGTCGAAATCTCTTGCGATTTTCCTACCGGCATGCATACGTTACGTTTCCTAGCCACCGGCGGACCACAGAACAAGGGATACACTAACCGCAGCCCCGAATTCGAGGTTACAGCAAAATCTGGTGGGGGAGGAGAATCAGGAGATTCGAATAACTCGGACAGCGGTGCCTCGGACTCTAATAGTGGAGATAGTACTTCTGGTGCCACTTCGGCTGGTGGGACTCGTAGTAATAATTCCGCGTCTGGTGGTGGTACCGCAAGCCGAGGCAACACCGCTAGCGGTAGTCGAGGTAATTCTGCTAGCAGTGATGACGACGACGATGATGACGAGGAAGAATCCACCTCCTCCGGTGGCGGAGGTGGTGCTTCAGGTGGGACTGCCCGCGCTGGTGGCGGTGGCAGCGCGTCCTCCGCTGGCGGTTCTGGTGGCGGAACCAGTTCCGGCAGCACCAGCAATGGTTCCGGTCGCGGCGCTTCGGGTGGCGGCAGTGGCGGAAGCAGCGGTGGATCTGGTGGATCCGGCTCTGGTGGCAAAAACTCGTCGTCAAGCAAAAACGGCGGCAGCGGCGGCTCCACGAAAGCATCCGGCGCCAAAGCCGCAGGATCAGCCAAAAACGCAACCGGTAATAAGGCCAAGGCCAGCGGTTTCTCCAATAAAAAGTCGAAGAAAAAATCCACCAACAGCGACGGGCCATCCAACGGCGGCCTCTTCGACAAGGCTGCACAAGATGAAGAAATCACCCCAACCGCGAACTCGGTACCATACATTGGGTTCTTCGTTGGGGGTGCAATCCTGCTTGTTGGTATGACCGCTATCAACGCGTGGCTCTACCTCCAACGCAACGCCGCCGCTACCGCAGCAGCTACCGCCGCTACCGCAGCAGCTACCGCCGCGGCCGCAGTCAATGCAGCCAACCAGCGCAACCAGCAGGAGCAATCGCGCCAGGACGATAACCCCTTTGACGTCTTCGAGACCGGAAACTACCGTTCATGAGTCGAAGCAATCGGATAGTAGGATTCATAGGGATCCTCGTAATATTAGGCGCAGCATGCCTGGCATCAATGCTGTATGGGTCGAAGGCGATCTCCGCCAGCGACGTATTCCTGGCCATGCAGGGGCTGGGCGACCATGAAACCTATGTGGTGGTTGCCGAGCAGCGAGTACCCCGAACCTGGGTGGTCATCATTGTTGGCGCAGCCCTCGGCGTTGCCGGGGCCCTCATGCAGGCGCTCACCCGCAACCCGCTTGCCGACCCCGGAATCCTGGGTATCAACGCGGGGGCATCACTCGCCGTGGTTACCGCAGTCGCGTTCCTCGGCATACACGGCATCACTGCCTACGTGTGGTTTGCCCTGGTGGGGGCCACACTAGCGGCCATCGGCGTATACCTGCTAGGCGGCGCGGGCCGGGCGAACGTGACCCCCGCGAAACTCACGCTGGCCGGTGTGGCGATCTCCATGGCAATTTCCGCCATGGTGCAAACCGTGCTGTTGAGCAACCAGGAAGCCTTTAACGAATTCCGCTATTGGGCTTCCGGCTCGGTCGAAGGACGCGGTTGGGACGTGTTCGCCACAGTCGCCCCATTCATCGTGATCGGCCTGATCCTGGCGCTCATCACGGCACCAGCATTAAACGCGCTCGCCCTCGGCGACGACACCGGCAAAGCCCTGGGTGTGCAAGTAACCCGCACCCGCACCCTGGTCATCATGGGGGTGACACTACTCGCCGGCGCCGCAACCGCCGCGGTGGGCCCCATCATGTTCGTCGGACTTGCCGTGCCCTACCTGGCGCGCGCAATCTGCGGCACCGATCAGCGGCTAGTCATACCGACCTGCATGATCGCCGCGCCCGCGTTTCTGCTGCTTGCCGACGTTGCCGCCCGCGTCATCGTTATGCCCGCGGAGGTACAGACCGGCATCATGTCCGCCCTGGTGGGCGGCCCAATCTTCATAGCCATTGTGCGCCGCAAAAATTTGGAGACCTTCTCATGACCAACTTCGCAGTGGCCGCCACATCGGATACCGTGCCGCAGGCCACCACGAACACATCCCGATTCCGCACCATTGCCGGCATCCGTCTGGAACGCAACGCCGTCCTCCTCGGGGCCATATTGGTCGCAATTGTTTTCGCGGCAATGATTGGCGCGTTATCGCTGGGCGACTATCCCATGACCACCTGGGAAACCATCGCAAACCTGTTCGGTTTCAGCGATGATTATTTGGGCCAATTCTTCGTCCAAAGCCAGCGGCTCCCACGAGTCATGGCCACCATCGCAGTCGGCGCTGCCCTGGGGGTGTCCGGCTGTATCTTCCAGCAATTATCCGGGAATACGCTGGGCAGCCCGGACATCATCGGGTTCACCACCGGCTCCGCCACAGGTGCGGTGGTGACAATCATCGTCCTCGACGGTTCCCCCATCGCCACGGCCGTGGGCGCATTACTAGGTGGCGCAGGGTCAGCCCTGGCCGTGTACGCGCTCACCTTGAGCAACGGGAAACTGTCAGCGGCTCGCCTGGTGCTGGTGGGCATCGGCATGGCATCAATCCTGTCAGCAGTAAACGCGCTGCTCATGGTGAAAGCATCAATCAACGCCGCCCAAACCGCTGCCCAATGGTTGGCAGGCTCGTTCAACGCCACCACCTGGGGTGAAGTAGGGTTTGCCCTGTCCACAATCCTGGTGCTAGTACCGGCGGCTCTACTGTTGGCCCGACCGTTATCGGTCATGATTACCGGCGATGACCTGGCGATCGGTTTGGGCGTGGATGTAGAGCGGCGGCGCCGGGAGCTCATGATCGTCGGTGTGGCCCTGACTGCGATCAGCGTGGCGGTGGCCGGCCCAATTGCGTTCGTGGCGTTGGCGGCACCGCAGCTTGCGCGGCGCATCAGCCGGGCCTCCGGGATTGGGATGGGAAATGCGGCACTCATGGGTGCAGCCCTGGTGGCCGTGAGCGATATTATCGCCCAACGGATTTTCGCGCCCACACAATTACCTGTCGGGGTGGTCACCGGCCTGCTTGGTGGCGTTTACCTCGTGTGGTTGTTGGGCCGACAATGGCGGAAATGAGAAATAAGGATACTATGACCACTGCGACAACAACTCCGGCCCTTCAGGCACGTAATCTCTCTGTTGGCTATGGTGGTGCCAACATTATTACCGACCTCAACGTTTCCATTCCCACCGGTGAATTCACGGTCATTGTGGGGCCCAATGCGTGCGGCAAATCCACGCTGCTCCGGTCGCTGGCCCGGGTGCTGCCGGCCCAGGGGACGGTGCTGCTCCAGGGGGAAGACATTCACTCTATGGGCACGAAGGAAATAGCCCGCATCATGGGGTTGCTTCCCCAAAGTCCCACCGCCCCGGACGGCATCGTGGTCTACGACCTGATCTCCCGGGGTCGCTACCCCCACCAGGGGATTCTGGGCCGGTGGACGCACGAGGATGAGGTGGCGGTAGAACGTGCCATGGCAAAGGCCCGAGTGTCTGGACTGCGTGACAAACGCATTGATGAGCTGTCCGGTGGGCAGCGGCAGCGGGTGTGGCTGGCCATGGTGTTGGCGCAGGACACGCCGGTGGTGCTGCTGGATGAACCCACCACATACCTGGACATCACCCATCAGGTGGAGGTGCTCAACCTTGCCCGCGACCTGCAGCAACAAGGGGTGACGGTGGTTGCGGTGCTGCATGAGCTCACGTTGGCGTTCCGCTACGCCACGAATCTCGTGGTGATGAAACAGGGCACGATCGTGGCGGAAGGCCAGGTGACGGAGGTAGTGACAGAATCGCTACTGAAAGAGGTATACGAGCTTGACTGTCGGCTGGTCGATGATCCCGAAACCGGTCGTCCCATTGTGGTGCCCAAAGCGTAGCAGGCTGCGGCCGAGTTGTTGTATAAAAAACATGTACAAGAGTGCGCTTTTCGACGCTGCGTTAGGCGTCGAAAAGCACTAGTCATAGTGTAGGGAAAAACATGTATAACAAACAGCTCGGCCGCCGTGCCTTTCTCAGCCTCGCCGGCCTCACCGCGGCGGGGCTGGTGCTATCGTCGTGCAAAAAACGCCAAAGCGGTACCCGAATCATAAAAAACGCTTTTGGCGACAATATTGTGGTGCCCGCCGGGCCGGAACGGGTCGCCGCCATGTCCGAACCCACCTTAGATAACGCCCTCGCGCTGGGGGCGACACTGATCGGTGGTACGGCGGGTCGTGGGCAATCCACCATTCCTAGCTATCTAGAAGATAAAGGACATGGTGTTCCCATACTTGGCAATGTGGCGCAGCCCAGCTATGGGGCTTTAAAAGAAGCCAAACCGGATCTCATTCTTATCGATGGCACCAGCATTGGCACCGACCAACAAGTAATCGAATCGCTGACGGCCATCGCACCCCTCGCATACACCGGTTACGCCGGAGGTGATTGGCGGGATAACCTTCGGATCACCGCGGATGCCCTCAATATGACGGGCGAAGCCGATGATCTCGTGTCCGACTACAACGGAAAGGTCAAATCCGCCCAGCGGAAACTGGAAAAATATCGCAATAAAACCTTCAGCATTGTTCGATGGCAAGGCGATAATGCCTCCTTAATACTGAAGGAACTTCCCGCAGGTCGCGCCCTCACCGATTTAGGGCTGGATCGACCCCCAAACCAGGATCGGGATGGTGAAGGCCACTCCGAACCCGTACCTAGAGAAAACCTTGCCAATATCGACGCTGACTATATTTTTCTGGGCACCTTGGGGGGAGATGACGAGGTGGGAAGTGGGGGAGGCGCTGGTACAGTTGACGTTGAAAGAGCTAAGAAAGTGGTCGGAGAAGCCGCCAAAGTGCCGGGTTTTACCGGGCTGCGTGCCTACCAAGAGGATCACATCATTCCGGTGGACGGTTCGTTATGGACATCGGCCGGTGGTGTGCTTCTGATGAATACAATTGTCGACCAAATCGTCGGACTTCTAGTATAATAATATCCCCACAATATTTAGGATTGCATCATGGTCTCCTCATCAAAGTCTCATTACCCATCGCGTCGGTCACGTCGGACTGCTGCAGTTATTGCTACTTCACTGCTGACTTCGAGTGTCTCCCCGGTCACCGCATTTGCACAGGACCCTGTCAAAGATGCTAACAATTTTGTTCAAGGACTGGCCGGGAACCTGCCGCAGGCACCTGCGATGCCGGGACTCCCCGCTGCCTCACCACCGGCAAACGGGGGTACTGAAACGAAGCCCTCCGATACGGCTGCCGCGCCCTCTGTGACGACGCCGGCATCGCCTAACATGGCAAATTTGGTGCCCACCGACGTAACCAAAGCCCCCCAAGATGTTGTTGATAAGGTTGCACAGGGGATGCAGGCGCTCGATAATGCAGTCAAGGCTCCCGAAGAAACTTTCGAAGTTGAGGTGGATGGCGAAGGCACCACCGACAAGGCTAAGGTGACCATCACCAAGAAGATTGCTGACCCCGCCAACGGTAAAGTGCATTTGAAGGGCGAAAACTGGAAGAATAAGGATAATAAAGGCTCAACCATTTTGGTCAGGCTCAAGGGGTATAACGCCCAGACCGGTGCTGAAACCATCTTCAAACAGGAAAACCCCGCAAGCCAACAATCGCCCGCCGATGGCAAGGCTGCCGACCCAGAAGTTTATTGGAAGATCGATGCCAAGGAAGACGGTACTTTTGAAGAGGACTATGACCTTCCCAAGAACCTCATCCCCGGACAAGGTCTCAAACTTGAGTTCGAAACGAATGCCGCCACTAATGACTTTAGCCGCAAAAAGACCACTGAATCCCTGGTCATTGGTGGCACAGAATATGTAGAAAAACAAGCGGCACCCGCGCGAGCAGTACCACAGGCCAGGGCTGCGGCTGCCGCCCCGGTCAAAAAGCATGTCGAGGAGCAAGTCGCCGAACTTACCGACAAAGTCACCGAAGCTGGATCCGCCGCCAAGGAAGCCGCCGAATCCGCAAAGGCTGAGGCTTTGGCCACGGGTTCTGCTGTCGCTAATGCGATGGCCCCGCAGACTCCTGGCGGATCGGCGGAACCCACCGACTCGGACAAGGCGACCGCGTCCACTACTCCATCTGCCGCGCCCACCACGCAGCCTTCCACATCCAGTACTGCACAAACGCCACCCTCCACCACCCCCTCCACCTCAGGGACGGCCTCGTCTAAAACTTCGACACCCCCAAATAATTCGGGAACCTCACAGTCAACAACCGCATCAACTCAACCCCCCAAGGACGACAAGAAACAAAACGATTCCAGCTCCACCGACACCATTAAAGACATCAACTACCTCTTGAAGGAAATCAAGAATTTTGACAAAGCATTCGAAAACCTCCTGGGTGCCGCGGCACTAGCTGCCCTCAGCTCATCTGGCGGCAGCAACATTCCCGGACTTCCCGGTGGGTCGAATAATTCGACAAAGACCACCGCACCCACCACCCCACGGGCTGGCGGTCAGGCTGGAAACGCCGGCGGCAATAAAACCGGCACCGGTACCAGCGGCAACGGCACGGCAGGGAAAGCACCTACCGGGGGTACCTCGGGAGGTAAGTCGATCACAGGCGGCGCCGCAGCAGGTACGAAAACCACCCAAAAAGGCACGTCAACCAATGCTTTGAGTGGCCTAGGAAGCCTCAGTAGCCTGCTCGGCGGCACCGGTCGGGGAACCAGTGTGGGCGGCACCCGGACCTCCGGCACGACAACTGGTGGCGCCACCCGTTCCACCAATGGAACCGGGGCTACCCGAACCACCACCGGCACTAATGGCACCAGCCCAGCCACCGGGGCCCGCGTCATCAATCCCAATACCAATGGGCGTGCCGCCGCCGGGGCTCGCGCGGCCGGTGCTGCCGGAGCCGGCTCCGCCAAGGCAACCACCAGCAACTCCGCGTCGGCAAGCTCGAAGCCGCAGCCGAAACACACCCCCAAACCACCGGTGAAAACCCGCGACCAACTCACCCAAAAGAACGCCCATGGTGTGACTGGGACTCTTAAAAACGAGACCCTCACCATGAAAATCCCGCGGCTGAAATCCGGTGACTGGGCCTACCTATACATCTACTCTGCTGACACCACCCAAAAACCAGTCGGCGTCGCCTGGGCGCAACTCGACTCCACCGGCTCCGTCAAACTCGATACCAAAGACCTGCCCGACGGCGAATACACCGTCGCCGCAGTGGACGAAAAAGACCAACTCGTCGGCTGGGTCGACATGAAACTCGGCGAAATCAAGAACGCTGCTGTTGAGGGTGACAACAACGACAAGGTAGTCGCGGCACAGGCCGGGGTCATGAGTGCCACCGACTGGTGGATGATCGGCGCATCCATGCTCATCCCACTCCTCACGGCCAGCATGATCTATGCGTTCCGACGTCCTCGACGCAGCTGACCGAACCCCCAAGGAAAAGCATGACCTCCCGCACGCATAACGTCGTAGCCGTTGGCGCTATAGCCCTGTTTTGGGCTATATCCACTACACCGACGGCCTTGGCCACGCCCGCCGCCAACCCTAAGCCAGACACGCCCAACACGTCGTCCTGGATTTCCAGCACATCCGTGGAACAATGCAGCACGCTTGATTTCGAAGCGCACGGCTTCCCCAAAGGCCAAACTCTCAACATTGCGCTTGACGACGACCAAGAGGCTGACAAGCAACCCATCGACGACACCGGCTCAGCGTCGGGAACAATCGAAATCCCATGCGATTTCCCCACCGGTACCCACCGCCTTCACTTCACCTCCACAGACGACTACACCAGCTACAGTCCCAACTTTGAAGTTACTGCAAAACCGGCGGCCACAAGCGAGGCCGCCAATAAGCCCAGCGCCACTCCCAGCCGCGATAGCGCTCACCTTGCCAGCGGAACCGGCCGAACCAGCAGCAACACGGAACCGAACGCGGGTTCGAACGCCGGCAACCGGGGTGCGTCGCAAAACCGTAGCGGAACAGCGAAAAACACGACGGAAACTGCTGCACACAATAAAGTCAAAGCCACCGGCTTCACCGCCCAGCCCACCACCGTGCCTAACAACGGTGGACTTTTCGACAAAAACGCGGACGAAGCCATCCCCACCGCCATTTCGGCAGCCGGATCCATTCCTTATATTGGATTCTTCGTGGGTGGGGCGATCCTGCTCGTGGGCATGACCGCCATCAATGCTTGGCTCTACGTGCAACGCAACGATCCGCGTCGGGACCGGTACCGTGATCGTCGAGATCGTGATTGGGATCGGTGGGATCGAGACCGCGACCGCCGAGACCGCTGGGATGATGAACCACTAGACTAGCGCAGGTTTACTGTGGGGGTTGCGGCGTGAAATGACACCGCCACCAATAATGATGGCGGGCTACTCATTTCTCGCACAGATCCCTTATGTGGCTATATCAACGGAATCGATACAGTTATACCTGAGTATTATTTTTTCGTAACCAGGGATAGAATGGTCGCTATGAAAGATTACTTTATCTCCGATCCACACTTTGGTCATCGACTAGTTTCCCGGTTACGGGGCTTCGATGACCCTTATAAACACGACCGTTATCTTTATGAACAATGGATGGATAAGCTGCCATCTAATGAGCGAATTCGCCTATGGATGCTTGGCGACCTTTATTGCGGCAAACCTCCGGCGGAGGAAAAAGCCCTGCGATTTATTGCCCAATTCCGCGACGATCTTCTTTCCCGTAAAAACACCGACATGTGGATGGAAGCACTATTAGGCAACCATGACCAGGCTCATCCCATGAAGCGAAATAATTTACGCTCCTTACGCAACTTCAATCGAGTATTCGACAGCGTCCAAACCGTGGCGCGGTACTCGCTTAACGGCTCATTAGTAATGCTGCACCATTTCCCGTACTCCGGTGACTACGAGCCGGAAAAAACCATGCAATTCCGCCTGCATGATCTCGGGCAAACCCTTATCCACGGGCATACCCACTCCGGTGAACAAATCTCCTGGTCCGACAAGGGCACCCTCCAGGTGAACGTCGGGGTGGAGGCCTGCCCCGGTTTCGCACCGATGAGTAGCGAGGAGGTAGCCAAGGTCATTGCCGAGGCTAGCCGCCAAAAACCAAAATCCCCGCAAAAACAGTAGGTTTAGTGGGGTAGTGCGATAGCGTCAGTATGATGCTCGTATGCTGATGACAATCGCACTCGTTTTTATCTCCCTCGCAGCCTTACTGCACGTATACATCTTTTACCTAGAAGTATTCGCGTGGGAGAAGCCCGCCGCTCGAAAGGTATTTGGTGAGGCCTCGGCCGAAGAGCTGGCTATAACTCGATTCTTCGCCTACAACCAGGGTGTGTATAACCTATTGCTGGCAATCATCGCCGGCATTGGGGTGGCGATGCGCAATCCCGCCCTGATGCTGGCCGGGGCTGGTTCCATGATTGTGGCTGCCGCTGCGCTGGCGCTCAAGTCCCCGAAACATCGTGGGGCGGCCATGAAACAGTGCGTGTTCGCGGTCATCGGCGTGGTCTGCCTGGTGGTATCACTCCAATCCGCATAATGAACAAAACCATACAGGAACAGGTAAGTCGTGGAGACTATCAAAGGCATTGTGCTTGCCTGAATATCGCAATAAGCTTGAGTTAGTTTTTGTTTATATTGTGAATTGAGGTTGTGTGTTATGCGAAAATTAGTTTCTCTTATTGCCGCAGTGGTGGTGTCCGTTGGGGCACTCACACCGGTGGCACAGGCAGATGATATTTTCAACGGCGGTCGCTCCAGCGGTGGTTCTTCGCAGTTGATCCCACCTGGCATTACGGGATCTGAGCTGCCGGAGATTGACGGATCGGTGGATCTTACAAAGTATGTGGGCAAGTGGTACCAGGTTGCGGCTGTTCCGCAGCCATATACGCTTCAGTGCGCGAATAACACCACCGCTGAGTACAAGTTGGTGAACGATACAACCATTTCAGTGCGTAATTCGTGTGGTACTTCGTTGGGTCAGCAGTCCGTTATTGATGGCTCAGCAACCGTGCGTTCGAAAGCTTCGCTGCGGGTGAATTTCCCAGGTGTGCCGTTCCAAAAAGAAGATGGCGCAACGAACTACCGGGTGACGTATCTGGCTGATGACTACTCGCTGGCGATTGTTGGTTCACCGAATCGGTCGGCTGGTTTCGTGCTCTCCCGCACGCCGCAATTGTCGAAAGAGCAGTGGCAGATGGTTCGTTCCACCGTTGAATCGCGTGGCTGGTGGTCATGTGCATTCTTGACTGTGCCAATGGCAGGTGGCCGCGGTGACGCCGTGCCGGTGTGTAGCTTGTAGATTAAAGAGTACACGCTAGCGGTGCTGTTGATGCGGGTTACCCACACTGCACGGCCCAGGTGACCCCGGTGTCCCACCTGGCTGCACATGTGCTGAGCTGGAGTTTGGCGAGGGGAGTAAACTCTAGCTCAGCATCTTTGCAGCCACACTTGAAGGTGGTGTGATCATGGCGAAAGATATATTTCAACGGGTTGCTGATGAAGCCCTGCCACCGGCAATATGGGGTCGGCCAGGGTGCGGCCCACCTGATTATGCTGTTTATGTGCTTTTGGATGATTTAGTGGAGTCCGGTGCGTGGCTTGACCTGGAACTCAAAAGGCCGTTTTTGGCGTTGTGGGTGAATGATCAGGATTTCGATAATCCTGATTTAGATGATCCTATCGTTGCGCTTGGGCAATCGGATCTGCGCAAATTCGCAGCAATGGATCCGGTAGTTGACTTGGAATCGCTACGAGGAATGAAGGTGAAACTCTTTTACGACGATGAAGTATAGCTTCGTCGCAAAACCCAAGCTGGACTTTCTCGATTCAGAAGGGGGCGCCGAGGCGTCGTAAAGCTAGAACTCCAGTTTCAGTCGATGTGCCCCCCGCGGTGTGAGCCCAGGAGCCGCGAGTCCGCGTCGGGAATATTTGCGAATATTACCCCCAATGTGGTTGAATAGCGGGGTTGTTCCCATGCTGCATCTTCGCGTAATGGGGGCGGCATGTACATAGACCGCGTGTGGCAGTCCAGAAATCTGTCACACATAAAATTGAGGTCAGGAGACCAAAGTGATTCAGCAGGAATCGCGTCTGAAGATCGCCGATAACACCGGTGCTCGGGAGATCCTGTGCATTCGCGTGTTGGGCGGTTCTACCCGACGCTTTGCTGGCATTGGCGACGTGATCGTCGCTACTGTCAAGGAAGCAACCCCCGGCGGTAACGTCAAAGCCGGTGAAGTTGTGAAGGCTGTTGTTGTCCGCGCCAAGAAGGAAACCCGTCGTCCCGATGGTTCCTACATTCGGTTCGATGAGAATGCTGCCGTGATTATTAAGAACGATAACGAGCCGCGCGGTACCCGCATCTTCGGCCCGGTTGCCCGTGAACTGCGTGACAAAAAGTTCATGAAGATCGTTTCGCTTGCCCCGGAGGTGATCTAACTTATGAAGGTGCATAAGGGCGATATGGTTTTGGTTATTTCCGGCCCCGACAAGGGTGCCAAGGGCAAGGTTATTCAGGCCTTCCCGCAGAAGGATAAAGTGCTGGTTGAAGGCGTGAATCGGGTGAAGAAGCATGTTGCTAACTCCGCCCCGGAACGTGGTGCTTCTTCCGGCGGCATTGTCACCCAAGAAGCCCCCATCCACGTGTCCAATGTGATGGTGCTGGACTCCGATGGCGTCCCCACCCGCGTTGGCTACCGGTTTGATGAGAACGGCAAGAAGGTCCGTGTCTCCCGTCGTACTGGGAAGGACATCTAAGCATGAGCGAGAATTACACTCCCCGGTTAAAGACCCGGTACCGTGAAGAAATCCGCACCAAACTCAATGACGAATTCAACTACGACAACATCATGCAGATTCCTGGTGTGGTCAAGGTTGTCGTGAACATGGGTGTCGGCGCTGCTGCCCGCGACTCCAAGCTCATCAATGGCGCCTTGGAAGACCTGGCCCTGATTACCGGTCAAAAGCCCGAACTGCGGCGCGCCAAGAAGTCCATTGCTAACTTCAAGCTTCGTGAAGGCATGCCCATCGGCGCCCGCGTGACCCTGCGCGGCGACCGCATGTGGGAATTCCTGGACCGGTTGCTGACCGTGGCCCTGCCCCGTATTCGTGACTTCCGGGGTCTGTCCGACCAGCAATTCGATGGCCACGGCAACTACACCTTCGGCCTGACTGAGCAGACCATGTTCTACGAAATTGACGTGGACAAGGTCGATCGGCCCCGCGGCATGGACATCACCGTCGTGACCTCTGCCACCAACAACGACGAAGGCCGAGCGCTACTGCGCGAACTGGGCTTCCCGTTCAAGAAAGAGCAGTAAAACCCGCCGCGGCAGTCGCACTGCCGCGCGTTTAGCCACCTTTAGGGGTGGCTTTTGGTGTTTTTAGGATAAGGTGCCTACCTGCGGGTTTTGGTCCCAAGGTTGCTACCGTTCATGGGCTACGGTTGGTATGACCAATGGTATGTCGGTGGAAAACCCAAGGAGGACGCCATGAAACCCGCAGCTGTTATCACCACACTAATTTTGGTTGTGGGAGTGCTTATATCCCCAGGGGCCGCCGTGGCCCAGACTGCCCGTGGTACCAATCCCTACCAGGTGCGATACAAGAATGGGCACTGCATATTCAGCCTCGATGAGACAAACCCAGAGGCCAGAAAATACCTGGCTGACAGCGATCTTATAAATCGAAGCTATGTCATGGAGGCGGTGGCGCGGGAGGTGCCCGACTTTGGCCCCTTGGTGGCGGATAATCCCCGGTTGGAAAATAAACCGGCCACCGATCCGACATACCAGAAACGGTGGGGCAAGGTTGTCGCAAAGCTCAAAAGTGCAGGATACACCAGTAACGACATTATGTGGCTGGATGCCATCACGCTGAAGCGGGGTGTGCGCGATCTGGATGAGGAGGTGGCTCATGCGATCACCCCACGGGAGGCAATGTTTGCGGTAAAGGCCCAGTCGCGGACTGCACGGATGTATTATGCACCATCGAAATTAGCAGCCGATGAGGTTGATGGGGAGCTGGCGCCGCAGCACTATTGGCGTCGTGACGCCCCTTATCCCGAGTTGTCGCAGAAGATCACCGGCCCCGCCAACGCCGGCTATCAGCAGCTCGTCGAGCGGGCCCGTACCTTCGCTGGCTACCGTTACGATGCGCTGATGGAATGCAGCGGCAAGGGGGAGCCACCGGCACCGAATCCGTCGCTTCGCAAGGATCCCATTGTGCAGTCGTATACGATTATTTCACAGGTTAGTCCAGTCCTGCTTCCTGCCTTTTAGCTTGCTTTTCGACGCTCGGGGCGTGCCTTTATACTAAGTATGGGAATTGAAGGAGAGGCATGAACACCACAACAACTAGGCTTATGGCGGCGCTTATCGCCATCACGGCATTAGCGCCTGCTCCGGCTCTCGCAGCAGATGGCACGAATCCGTATACGGTGAAGCTTGATAATGGCGTGTGTACCTTTGGAATCGACCTAAATAACCCGGAAGCACGGGCGTATTCCCAAGACAGAGGCTATATCAATCAAAGCTATGTTCTAGATAAAATCGCCAAGGAAGTACCCGAATTCGCCCCAGTGTGGGCTGCCAATCCTCGCCTGGAAAACAAACTCACTGACCCGGGATACCGCGTGAACTGGGATAAAGCCGTGGCCAAGCTCAAAGCCGCAGGTTACACGGATAACGACATCATGTGGATTGACCGGGTACTCCATAAGCGTGGCATGATAAGTCCATTGGCGGATGACACTGACCTCAGTAAGCCATTACCCCCGAAAGAGGCTAGGCGGCGAGCTGATATGGAACCTAAGGGCATTATGCAACACTATGCCTCCAAGATGTTGTATTACAACATTGATGAGAATGGCAAGATCGAACTCTTCCAATATTGGTCACCGGCGGACAAACCATTGCCCGAGCTTTCCGAAAAAATCACCGACAAAGCCAGCGGTGAGGGGCACCTGCAATTAGTGAAACGCGCCAGGGATTTCGCCGGCTATCAACATGACATTCTAGAAGAGTGCGCGAAGCTCGGCGGGTTCGGTGCCGGCGCAGATACTTCATCACAATCAGCTGCCAAGTCGACTTCCGTATCTGGTCTACCCACGGAACCCACCGTGACCAGCGGTTCCCGGGCAGCCAGCGACAGCATGTTTAGCAAACCTTCGCAGGATCGCAAGCCCGGTGGGGCGCTAGGCACGATTTACCGGATCATTAATTCGGTAATTGGGTTTTTCGTTCCGACATTATCCACCCCACTGCTGCCCGAATAGTCGGGTGCATCGGGTGCCAAGCTGGGGTTGTGGGGGAGGGGCGATTCGCGCAGCCGCCCAGAATACGGCGTGGCGGCCAACTCCAGCTCAGAAGATCTGAAGCCTCATTAGTTGCGGGCGCGACCCGCCCGCATGTTGGGCAAATCATGGGCATGATGGTCGGCGTGGGACGGTGCCCTGGTTTGCCAAGCTGTACTTTCTCGATTCAGGGCGTGTTGGCAGGGTGGCCTCAAGTCAGAACTCCAGCTCAGAACTTGTGATACCGGTAGATGACGGGGTAAAAATCTGGTGCGGGGGCGGCTAGGAGGACGCCACCTAAGGGTATCGGGTGTTCTAAGCTGGAGTTCCGCGGCACGGGGGTAATGGTGGTAGCACCAGTAATGCGTTTATGATTCGATACTTAGTAAAGTCCAATAACTTTGCCAAAGGATAATCATGAAAAATCGACTGGTGGCATTCATCGCCGCCGTGGTTGTCGGAATGTCACTGGTGCCACCGGTCGCCGGTGCCGAGGACGCCGAGGGCCCCAACCCGTTCACACTCACGTTCGCCAATGGGATGTGCAGCTTCGGCGTCGACGATCAGAACCCCGAAATGAAACTTTTCCGCCAAGACAGTTCCATCAACCGAAGCTATGTGTTTGACGAGGTCACCAAGGAGGTACCGGAATTTGCCGAGCTTCGGGCGATGAATCCCAAGCTGGAGGACAAAACCGATCCGGCCTACCAGGCGAAATGGAAGTCGGTGGCCGGCAAGCTGAAAACCGCCGGCTACACGGATGGGGACATCACCTGGCTGGACCGACAATTACGCAAAGGTCTGTTGCCCTATCCCTTGTCCGCCGCATACAAGCCCGGCAACAATCCCATCTCGCCCCAAAAAGCCAAGAAGTGGATCGACAGCGAAGACAAAGGGCGAACCCAGTTTTTCGTGTTTAAAAACTTCCGCTATCTGCTTGGTGACGGGCCACAGCTGCACGAGTATGTCTATTGGCTAGATGACGATCATGCGCCGCAGCCGGCCCCGAAGCTCTCGGCGAAAATCATGGACAAAGGCAATGCCGGGTTTGAATTGCAGCTGCATCGGTCAATACGCATGGCGGGCTATGGCCACGACAAGTTGGAAGAATGCGCCCGCCTGGGCCAGTAGCGTTGGATTCTCCGAGCTCGTCGACGCTCAACCAGGGGAAACGTCGACAAGCATGAACCTATGACCTGTGATATGGGATGCATCTATCATGGCTGTATGAGTTCTGAAACATTTTTCCGCCCGCGGTATCACATCACACCGCCTCAAGGGCGCCTCAATGACCCCAATGGTGTGTTCGTCTCTCCACGCACCGGCCGGCTTCATGTTTTCTACCAACATGATCCGGCGTTTCCTTTTGGTAAGAAACGCACCGGCTGGGGACATGTCTCCGCCGAGCTCGACACTCTTCGGTGGTTGTATCATCCCGATGCGCTCTACCCTGATGTCGCCTATGACCTTGATGGCTGCTACTCCGGTGGCGCAGTCGTTGATGGCGAGCAGGTTTACCTGTTCTATACCGGTAATCTGAAAGAACCCACTGCGGATGGTGGTTTTGCGCGTCGGGCCACTCAAAACCGGGTGAATGCGGTTGACCCTGATGACCTGATGGGCGGCGTGTATCGGCGGGATGCGGCGAACCCGCTTATCGACGGCCCTGCTGCTGGATACACCGCCCACTATCGGGACCCCATGATTACCCGTGACCCCCACGATTCCCACGATGGGTGGCGCATGGTCATTGGTGCCCAGCGGGAAGACGAAACCGGGACGGTGGTGCTCTATCACAGCGATGATCTGCACAACTGGAATTTCGTGGGGGAACTGGAGTTCGATACCACTAATGCGGCTCCGGGTACAGCCCCGGACCTAGTGCCGGGTGGCTACATGTGGGAATGTCCAAACCTGATTACTCTGCGCGATGCGGTGACCGGAGAAGACCTAGACATTCTGATTATCTGTCCGCAGGGCCTGGAACCGGTGACTACCGATACCGCTACTCACTATGCCAGCAGTGATCAATGTGGCTATATCGTTGGCAAGTTGGACGGCACCCGGTTCACAGTGCTTCGAGGATTTAGTGAATTAGATCACGGGCAGCAGTTCTATGCACCACAGATCACTGGATTCAGTGAAACCTCAGGTTTATTACTTGGCTGGATGGGATTGCCGGGACAGGATGATACTCCGTCGGTAGCAGCGGAAGGATGGGTGCACTCGCTCACCGTGCCACGGCGGGTGGAAGTACATAATCATGTGCTGCGGCAAACCCTGATTGTACCCGAATCTGTCCGGAATGGTGAGATTAATCACATGGATTCGGGAATTTTGTGGCATTCGGAACGTCTGGACGGACACAAAACCACATTAGTGATTACTGGGTCACAAGGGACAATAGGGGCAACTATTCACTATCTTTCGGGGGCGGATCCGGTGCTAGAGATTGATGTAGCAGGTGACGTACGCCGAGTTCCGTGCCCGCCTGGTGAGTTGACTGTTTTTGTGGATCGTAGTGCGGTTGAGGTTACAGCTGCTGATGGAGCCATTGCTGCTAGTTTTGTTACCTTCCCAAATGTCAATGAGATTTGGAGCACAATCGCAAGAAACTGTGATTAGCTATTGTCTTTATGTTGCAATGATTGTTTAATAGAGGGGGTAGATAATCGGACTTCGCAAAATGTGAGTTTGTGTGGTTTTTGGGGAGTTTCGATCAACTAAACATAGGGAGAAGTTCTTATGCAACATAAAGAGGTTGCTGACCGCGTCCTTAAAGCGGTTGGTGGCGAAGACAATATCGTCGCCGCAGCCCACTGCGCAACCCGCCTGCGTATGGTGCTCAAAGATTCAAAAAAGGTTGACCAAAAGGCTTTGGATAACGACCCGGATCTGAAAGGCACCTTTGAAACTGGTGGGATGTTCCAAATTATCGTTGGTCCGGGTGACGTCAACACGGTGTTTAAGGAACTCGACAACGCCACCAGCAAGAGTATCGCCGTCAGTACCGAGGAGCTCAAGGAAGTGGTTGCCAATAGTGGCAACGTCTTCACCCGCTCGATCAAGGTGCTGGCGGATATTTTTGTGCCACTGATCCCCATCCTGGTCGGTGGCGGTTTGCTCATGGCCCTGAATAATGTGCTCACCGCTAAAAACCTGTTTGGCGAATTATCCCTGGTGGAACAATATCCGCAGATGGAGGGCCTGGCCGGTCTGATTAACCTGCTGGCCTCAGCACCATTCGCCTTCCTGCCGATCCTTGTGGGCTTCACCGCAACCAAGCGGTTCGGCGGTAACGAGTTCCTGGGTGCCGGCATCGCCATGGCCATGCTGAGCCCGGACCTGGTGAACTTCTACCAAATGGCCGAGGCCGAGGCTGAAGGAACCATCCAGCAATGGAACCTGTTTGGCCTGTTCGTTGATAAGATCGGCTACCAGGGCACCGTGCTGCCAATCCTCGTGATCTCCTGGGTGCTGGCTACCATTGAGAAGTTCTTCCACAAGAAGCTCAAGGGCACCGCGGACTTCCTTATTACCCCGATGCTCACGCTGCTCATCACGGGCTTCCTCACCTTCATTGTTATTGGCCCGATCATGCGTAGCCTCGGTACCGCCCTGGGCCATGGGCTGCAAACCGTGTACGAGGCGGGCGGCCCTATTGGTGGTTTCCTGTTTGGTTTGGTCTACTCGCCCATCGTTATTACTGGTCTGCACCAGTCGTTCCCGCCGATCGAATTGCAGCTGCAACAACAGGGTGGTTCGTTCATCTTCGCTACCGCATCCATGGCCAATATTGCCCAGGGTGCCGCAACGCTGGCCGTGTTCCTCCTGGCCAAGGGCGAAAAGCTCAAGGGCCTGGCTGGTGCCTCCGGTGTGTCCGCTGTACTGGGCATTACCGAGCCCGCTATCTTCGGTGTGAACCTGCGGTTGCGCTGGCCCTTTTTCATTGGTATCGGTTCCGCCGCCGTTGGTGGCGCCCTGATTGCCCTGTTGAACGTGAAGGCCGTTGCTCTGGGTGCCGCCGGCTTCCTGGGCGTTGTGTCCATCAAGGCTGAAGACATGGGCCCCTTCATGATCTGCGCCGTGATTACCTTCATCGTTTCTTTCACCGCAGCCTTCGCCTATGGCCGCTACCTGGCACAACGTAACGGCAGCATCGACCCCGATGATGTGGGTGCCGCCGTTGAGACCGGCACCGACGCCGCACCCGTTGTGACCACCGAGGTTGCTGCGGAGAATGCCCTCCCGGTTATCGCCCCGTTGACTGGTGAAGTCAAGCAACTGTCAGCTGTGTCCGACCCGATGTTCGCCCAAGGCAAGTTGGGTGCCGGCCTGGCGATTGTCCCAACCGTGGGTAAACTGACCGCGCCGATCAGTGGCAAAGTTGTGGTGGCATTCCCATCCGGGCACGCATTCGCCATCCGTGGCAAAGGTGCCGACGGCAAGAACGTCGAGGTCCTCATGCACATCGGATTTGATACCGTGAATCTCAAGGGTGAGCACTTCAAACCTGCTGCACAACAGGGTGATGAGGTGCAGGCCGGCGACCTGTTGGGCGAATTTGACATTGATGCCATTAAGGCCGCAGGATATGAGGTAACCACCCCGATTGTGGTGTCTAACTCGAAACGCACCGGCCCGGTGATTCCTGCTGCAGGTTTGCCATTGCCAAGTAATATTACTGCTGGTGATGCACTCATGACGGTTGATCCGAAACCGGTCCCAGCCGAGGCTCAGTAATTGAATTGCTTTTCGACGCCCCTAAGGGTTTGCCCTGAGCGTCGAAAAGCATTATTTTTTATATCGTAACCTCAGGAAAAACTCAGACTCATACCACAGTATGAGTCCGGCATCAGGGTTTCCCCCCACCCCAAAAGCGTGCTAGGCCGTGCTGCACAATTGTTACTATGCTAATTTTACTTTCGATACCGTTAATTCAGGAAGCAGAAAGGCATAGCAGCAGTGAGAATAAAAAACCTTAGTAAGCGTAAGGTGTTTTTCATTATCGCCGCAGCGGTTGTGATAATCACATTGATAGGCGTAGCCATGTATTCGTTCTTTGCGAATTCATCCGCCATCACATTAGCTTCCTCTGATGTTCAGGTTCTTGACAAGCGCGATAATTCGCAGCGCGTCGCCGTGTCCGGCAACGTAGAACCCCAAAAATCCATGGTGCTCTCCACCCGACTCACCGGCCCGGTCAACCAACTCAATGTCAAAGTGGGAGACCGGGTGCAGGCGGACCAATTGGTCGCCAACCTTGATGTCACCGATAAAGAAACCGAATTAGCGAAAAGCAAGGCACAAGCAGCCACCAACGAAGCCAATTCCATTGCCGAAATCAAGGGCGCTGAATCCCGCTACAACCGGTATAAGGAACTGCTGGATAACGGTATGAACCAGGACATTAATAACGCCAAGGCCGCATTGCGCACAGCCGAATCCGCTTACGATGAGGCAAACCGCAACTTCCAGCTGGAAAGTGCCCTGCGTGGCAATGGGAAGCAGCAAGACATCGCCGCCCAACAGTCCAAGATCGAAAATGCCCGCCAGGACAGCATGAACACTAACGTTGAGGCTGCTCGCATGGGTCTCAAGGCGGTAGGAACCCTTCAAGACCAGGACACGGAACGCCGATCACTGGCCACCGAGCAGAGCAATCTTGCGGAGCTCAAGGCCCAACTCGATGGGGCTAGCCCGGAGCAGCAGGTCCAGATCCAGGCGCAAATCAAGGCATCCGAAGAGCGGGTGGAAACCCTGCAAAACTCCGTAAACAAACAATACCGTAATACTATTGACTCTGGGCTGGATGCCGCCGACGTGACCAATAAGCTACAGGCTGCTGACCGGAACCTGCGGGAATCCCAGGACAGCTACGAGGCCACCCTGGCTCAGGCCGACAATAAGCTCGTCACCGATCAACGTAATGTCGCTAAGACGTTCGAAGAAAAAAAGGATGCTGCTACCGCGCTTGCCGTGGCGGAACGCAATGCCCAATTCCAAATGGAAGACAATCAGGCCGCCATTGATAATGCGGTGCGGAATGCTCGGGCTGCCCAGGCCTCCAATAATGCCGGCGATAACCAACTCAAACTCGATATCGCCTCCGCACAGATTCGCGCTCCCTTCGACGGGGTGGTCACCAATGTTGCCGCCAAGCAGGGGTCGGCCGCGAATGGCGCCCTCATGACCATTGCCGATGATGCCCGCATGATTGTTCACGCCAATGTGAAAGAAATCGACGTCGCCAAGATCGCCGTTGGTCAGCGGGTGGAATTCACCACCCCCGGTACTGGTGACAAGAAATTCCAAGGTAAAGTCTCCTTCGTCTCCACGGTTGCGGCACCACAGGAAACCCCAGCGATTCCCGCCAGCGGTAGTGGCTCGGCCGGTGGTTCCGCTTCCGGTGGATCGTCTGGTGCCAGTGGCAGTAATAATAAGGTGAACTTCCCCGTTGAGATCGAGGTGCTAGGCAATAAGGGAACCCTGCGGTTGGGCTCCACCGCCAAGGCCCGGATTATTACCCGGGAGGCCTCTGATAAGATGGTCATCCCCCAATCTGCCGTGTACGAAGACCAAGGCAAGAAAAAAGTCCTGGCCATCGCCGCCGACGACACCATCGTGGAACGCACCGTGAAACTGGGCAGCAAGACCGATTTCGATGTGGAGGTTCTTTCCGGCGAGGCAAAGAAGGGCGACAAGATCCTGGTGGATGCCGCGAAATACCGCCAATCCGTGGGGCAGAAAGCCACAGTCGACACCGCAGCCCCCGGGGGCGCGGATGGTGCCGGCGCTAGCGGTGCCAGTGGGACTGCAACAAGCACCGCCGCGGCAGAAGTACGATAGCCCCCGAGTCAGGGCAGTGAAAGGCAGAAAATGGCGAAGAAACGCAACCCCGCGGAGGAAACCGACTCCGACCTGCTCATCGACATGCAGGACATTGTCAAAACCTTCAATATCGGCACCCCCAACGAACTCACAATCCTCCACGGTGTGAACTTTAACCTAGCGCGCGGCGAATTTCTTTCCGTGGTCGGTACCTCGGGCTCCGGCAAATCAACCCTCATGAATATTATTGGATTATTGGATAAGCCCACGTCCGGAACCTATAATCTCGATGGCGTCGACGTCCTGGAGCTTTCCGACGACAAGGCCGCCCTCTACCGTTCCAAACACATTGGTTTCGTGTTCCAGAACTTCAACCTGATTGGGCGCATCTCCGCGCGTCGCAATGTGGAACTCCCCATGATGTACGCAGGTGTGGACCGCAAGGACCGCACAGAACGCGCCAACCATCTACTAGAAATGGTGGGCATGCAGGAGCGCGCCGACCACCTGCCCGCTGAACTGTCCGGCGGCCAAAAACAGCGGGTAGCCATTGCCCGGGCGCTCAGCAACTCGCCCGATCTCATGCTTGCCGACGAGCCCACCGGTGCGCTCGACACCGCCACCGGTCGCATGGTCATGGACCTCTTTCACGACCTGAATCAAAACCACGGAGTGACCATTGCACTCATCACCCACAACCCAGAGTTGGCGGAGGAAACCACCCGCATTGTCACCATGAACGACGGCATACTGACCGGCCCACCGGCCCCCCAGAACGGAATTGTGCCGGCGGTCATGCTTGCCCCCGCAACCGGCCCGTTTACTGCAATCACGCCTGACGATATTGCGGCCGCCGAGGCCAAGGCTGCGGCGGCTTCGCAATCACCGACAAATGCAACGCCAGCAGCTTCGACGCCGGCTGCCGGGGCATCATCGCCAACGCCGGCCCCCAAGCCAGCAGCATCAGGCAAACCAACGGTGTCGACCAAGCCGAAGGTACCGGCAAAACCAAAGGTGAAGAAGGCGAAATCGAAGTCGCAGCGGCATTCTACCACCGCCCAGGGGCAGAGTGGGGAAGCCTGGCGCGGCGTTACCACCGGCACTGGTACGGGTGCTACCTGGCCTAGGTTTGGTCAGTCGGGTGGGTCCGCTTCCGATTCCAAGGCCACCCCGGGAGGTGACGACTAAGTGAGTATTTTTGAATCCCTCACCCTGGCGCTGTCGAACCTCCGCACCAATAAAATGCGGTCCGCCCTTACTCTCCTGGGTGTGATTATCGGTATCGCCTCCGTCATCACCATCCTTACCATTGGTGATGGTTTGCGTGAAGACACCCTATCCAGCCTCAACAACGATGGTGGTGTCGAAATAGTCGCCGAAGCCCGGCCCATCCCCACGGAGGAAGAATTACAGCAGGCTGGTGGCGAAGAATATTACTACTATTCCGGCCGTCTCGACGACCCCTCCTACGAAATCACCAGCGATGACATTGATCGGATCAAAGACCTCCTGGGCGACAAACTAGCCGGGGTGTCCATTGGTGGAAATTCCTCCTACAGCGGTGACCTCATCTATGATAGTAAAACCATCAACGGCTCCACCTTCTTCGTCAACCCCTACTACTTCGTCCAAAATAACTCCCAAATCGAAGTGGGGCATGGCCTCACCCAAGACGACATCGACAATAACAAACCTGTCGCGGTGCTCAACAATAAACTTGCCAAACAAATATTCGGTGACAATATCCAAGCCGCCCTCGGCAAAGAAATAACCTTCGAATCTGACGACGGCCTCAGCGACTTCACTGTTGTGGGCGTGCTCAAAGAACCCAAGAAAGGCTTATTGAACGGGCGTGGGCCGGAATCCAGTAGCATGTACGTGCCCTACACCCTGGAATCCCGGCTCAGCGACCGGGCAGGTACCTGGCAGTCAGTCACATTCCGTACCACCCCGGCGGCCGCAGGAGATTTGCAACAAATCAAGACAACCATTGCAGACTATTTCAAACCACGGTTTGAGGGGAACCCCGAATACGAAATGAAGGTTCGGGATTACACCAAAGAATTAGAAAATGTCAACAATGTCCTTGGTGGCATCAGCGCCGCTATTGCTGGCATTGGTGCTATCTCCCTCATGG
>ERZ773014.364-NODE-364-length-31072-cov-23.003224_pt1 | contig 31072 bp, 29 predicted proteins | sample MGYA00580841_ERZ773014 | MGnify/ENA primary metagenome ERZ773014 (study PRJEB29015, sample SAMEA2737989) | human oral metagenome | biome: human oral; feature: human-associated habitat; material: dental | place: China | collected 2067 ... | reverse complement strand
GATTCTTAACAAGAGATTCAAGAATGGTTGAAAGAAAAAAATACGGGAAAAAGAAGGCAAGAAGAAGTCCACAATTCTCAAAAAGATAATTTTATTATTTTATATACCCTTGAAAATCAATATTTTCAAGGGTTTTTATTTTGAAAAAAGTATGGAAAAGTACAAATATATACCTACAATATACACACAATATACAAGCAATATACAAAATACAAAGAGTGGACATGATTTTTGTAAACTTAACTTAATTTCCTATTTCATTAAAAAGAAAAAGACTAGAATTTTATCTAGTCTTATTTTTATAATTCAATCAACTTATCCCAAAACCTCTTCAACTTTTTTTGCCAATTCTTTGATATATTTATCCACAATTTCTTGTTTTTCCGCTTCAACCATCACTCTAATAAGTGATTCAGTTCCGGACGCTCTCACTAAGATTCTACCTTTTCCAGCAATCTCTTTTTGTTTTTCTCTTATAAAATCCATCAATTCTTTATTTGTTTCCCAAGTTGCCTTTTTCTCTTTAGAAACCATTATATTTTTAGAATCTTGTGGCCACAGTTTTATATCTTTTACTAATTCATTCAATGTTTTTCCACTTTCTAAAATTGCTGAAACTAACTGAATTGAGGATAAAACTCCATCTCCAGTCGTGTTGTAATCCAACATCAAAATATGTCCAGATTGCTCTCCACCAATATTTAGACCATATTCTTTCATTTTTTCAAGAACATATCTATCTCCAACATTTGCTCTAATTAATCCAATTCCTTGTTCGTCCAGATATTTTTCAAATCCCATGTTGCTTAGAACTGTTGTAACTACTTTGTTGTCATTCAAAAGTCCTCTTTTTTTAAAATATCTAGCGATTATAGCAATTACTAAATCTCCATTAATTACATTTCCTTCGTGGTCAACTGCAATAAGTCTGTCTGCGTCTCCGTCAAATGCAAGTCCCAAGTCAGCTTTATATACTTTTACAACTTCCTGCAAAAGCTCCGGATGAGTTGAACCACAGTTTACATTTATATTTTTTCCATTTGGAATGTTGTTTATTACAATAATGTCCGCTCCAAGTTTTTGATAAATTTTTGAAGCTACTCTATATGCTGCACCATTCGCTGCATCAATTACAATTTTCAAGCCTTTAAAACTTGTTTTCACAGTTGAAGCCAAAAAGTCCAAATAAATTCTCATATCGTCTTCAACATACTTAAATCTTCCTAAATCATCTCCAGCAATTTGATGTTTCAATAATTTTTCCCTGTCTTCCATAAGCGCTTCTATTTCTTCTTCAACATTATCTGGAAGTTTATAGCCGTTTGAGCTAAAAATTTTAATTCCATTATCTTTTACTGGATTGTGTGAAGCAGAGATCATAATTCCCGCATCAGCTTTTAATTTTCTTGTCAAATAACAAACACCAGGTGTTGGAAGCACTCCGACAAAATCAATATGCACTCCCATTGAATTTAATCCAGCAGATAATGCTGATCTTATCATATATCCTGAAATCCTTGTATCAGTTCCCAAGATAATTCTTGGTTTTCCCGCTTTTTTTCTATGTTTTTTTAAATAATATCCAAGAGCAAGTCCCAAATTTCCAACTAAATCAATAGTTAAATCCTTGTTGGCTTCTCCACGCATTCCATCTGTTCCAAAATATTTTCTAGCCATTTTTACTATTTTTATTCCTTTCTTTTTTTCAATTTTTTCACTTTTTTTGTTGCTTTATTTTATTTTTTACCTTTCTTTTTTTTAAAAACTTAAAAAAAGAACTTGACTTTTCTTTTGTTCTATCTTTTTTATTAAATTTTTCATTTTTAGCTATAATTTCTTTTTCATTTATTGGCAAAACTATAGAAATTTTAGTTCCTTTTCCCATTTCAGAATCAATTTCTATTTTTCCGTTATGAATTTCAATTATTCTTTTCACAATTGCAAGTCCAAGTCCAGTTCCTCCAGTCGCTTTAGTTCTCGATAAGTCAACTCTGTAAAATCTGTCAAAGATTCGCTTCGTATCTTCTTTTGAAATTCCGACACCTTCATCACGAATAGAAATTACACCATTTCCATTTCTTATTTCTGACTCAATATAAATATTTGTATTTTCTTCCGAATATTTTGTCGCATTTTCAATTATCGCCCTAATCGCCTGTTGAAGCAAAGTTTCATCTCCGCTTATTTTAAAATTTTCTCCCTCTTTTAAGTGGATTTCGTGAGTTTTTGTTGAAACTTTTGTATCCAAATAAATTTGCCTAACCATTTCATTGGCATCAATTTCAACAAATTTTGTATTAATTTTTGTAATCTCACCTTTTGCCAAAAACAGCAATTTTTGAATTAAATTTCGCATATTATCAGTTTCGTTTATAATTGAATCGATTGATTCCTCAAAAATTTCTTCATTTGTAAGTCTACGCTTTTTAATTATTTCCGCATAACCCTTTATTATTGCAAGCGGTGTTCTAAGCTCATGCGATGCATCTGACACAAATTTTTTCTGATTTCCAAAAGAAATTTCAATTCTATCTAGCATCTCATTTATAATTAGAGTCAATGTCTGAAGTTCATCTTCACTTTTTGGAACTTCTATTCTTTGGCTCAAATCTTCACTTGTAATACTTTTTGCCGTTTTTATTACACTTTTAATAGGTTTTAAGATTCTTCTGCTGACTATTTTTGACACGATTATCGTAAGAACTGCTCCTATTATCGTAAATAAAATTACGAGATATTCCAGTCTTTTATAAATTTTATTTTCCTGTGAAATATTTTTTAATACATAGATATTGAAATCATAATGCTTTATATTTCTTGCAACTTTAAAAGCAAAATATTTATTTTCACTACCCAAGTCAATAGTTTTTCCATTTGCCTCATTTTCTCTTAAATTAAATTTTTCCAGCATTTTTACGATTTCTTCGTTTGTTGCACTAGCTTCTTCTGTATCAGTTCCGCCAATTGTATTTATTGGAATTGCACTACTGTTATTTCTTTTCATTTCAAGAACATACAGATAACCTTCTTCCCCTGGATTAAAAGGCTTTAAGTAAATAATTTTTCCTCCTTCCATAACTTGTGGGTTAAAATCAAATGTAAGTTCATTTGTTTTTCTTGAAAATACAGTAACTTTATCCAAAAAACTGTTTATATCTTCTATTTTATTTTGTGCCAAAGACACTAAATTTTTTTTTGACTGTCTTTGCAGTGAATATACTAAAATAACATTTGAAAATAATATCAATACCAAAAATAGAAGAACATAGTTCAAAGAAATACGGTCTTCTAATTTTAAATTTCTCATAATTTAACCCCTTATTTAAAGATAAATCCAATTCCTCTCACGGTTTGAATAAATCTTCTTTCGTAAGGTCTGTCAATTTTATCTCTCAAATATTTGATATATAAATCCAAAATGTTATCATTTCCAATATAATCAAATCCCCAAACTTCTTCTAATATTTTATCTCTCGATAAAACAATCCCTTTATTCAGAACTAAAAAGTCAAGTAATTCAAATTCTCTTTTAGACAGCTGAATCAAATCTTTTCCATAACCTCTAAAAATCTCATAAGTCGAATAATTTATGGTCAGGTCTTCAAATTCAAAAAGTCCTTTGTGATCGACCGCTTTTTTAGTTCTTCTTAATAAAGCTTTTATTCTAGCAAGTAATTCTTCATTTGAAAATGGCTTTGTCATATAGTCATCAGCTCCATAATCAAATCCAACCACTTTATCACTTATTTCATCTTTAGCTGTAAGCATAATTATAGGCACTTGCGAAGTTTCCCTTACCCTTTTACAAACTTCCATTCCGCTCATTTTTGGAAGCATTACATCTAGTAAAATTAAGTCATATGAACCATATTTAGCCATATTTAAACCTTCTTTACCGTCATATGCAAAAAAAACATCAAAACCTTCAAATTTTAATTCAATTTCAAGAAGTCTTGAAATTTTTGGGTCGTCTTCCACAACCAATATTTTTTCTTTCATCATTTATCACCACTTTTATTTTAATTTGTCAGAAATTTCATAAAAAAAATTTCAATTCGTTCTAATTATTATACCTTATTTTTTAAAATTTGTATACACTTTTATCTTTTTTTTATAATAATTTTTAGATAAAAAGTAATTATAAATAGATTAAGATAGATAATTTTTCTGAATTTTGCTTTTATTTTGTTAAATTTTCAATTAAATAAAAATTATAAAAATTTAAAATTAGAAATTTTCTTTATCCATATCGCTATCTGACTTTCCTTCTGGAAGTTTTATTCTTAATAAATCCATCGGTCCCATTTCAACTTCAGTTTCTATAATTGCAATCGTATTAGGATTCACATGATCTTCGTACTTTTCTTTTTTTGTATTGAAAAAGTTTTTTACTTTAAATTTTACAACTTCTGACTCTGGTCTCACAAGTTCCAATTCCTGTGTTGCAAAGACTTGATTTCTAATTTGAATTTTATATCTATTCGTATCAACTTTTTCTAACACATTTGCAATCAATCTGTATGTTTGACTATATGAAAGTCCAGTCTTGTAATTTTGATCTTTTTCAGTTGTAGGCCCCAAGAAAAACCCATTTGAATACTGTCTGTGGCTAATTGTTTTAAGCTCTTTTAGCCAGTCTTCATCAAATTTATAACTTCCTGAATAATAAGAATCTAATGCTCTTTTATACTGTTTTACAACTGTTGAATTGTAATAAATACTTTTCATTCTTCCTTCAATTTTTAGCGAATCCACTCCTGCTTCAATAATTTTATCAATAAATTCAATCGTACACAAATCTTTTGCATTAAACATAAATGTTCCATCTTCATTTTCTATAATATCATGCGCCCCAGTTTCTTCATGCCCTTCAGCAATGACTTTATAGTTCCAACGGCAATCCTGCGCACAAATTCCACGATTCGAGTCCCTTCCAGTAAAATAGTTACTAAGTAAACATCTTCCTGAATAAGTCATGCACATCGCCCCATGAATAAACACTTCTATTTCAACATCTGGCACTTTTTCACGAATTTTTTTAATTTCGTTTAGCGACATTTCTCTTGCCAAAATAACTCTTTTAGCTCCCATCTCTTTCCAAGTTTTGACACTCATCCAGTTCGTATTATTGGCTTGTGTGCTGACATGTATTCTCAAGTTTGGCGCATATTCTCTAACTAGCTGAAAAACTCCAAGATCGGCTACGATTGCCGCATCTGCCCCATATTCCTCCAGTTTTTTTATAAATCTTGGCATATATTCAATTTCTGCATTGTGAGCAAAAATATTCAGTGTCACATACACTTTTTTCCCCAAGCTGTGAGCATAATCAATAGCTTGTTTTAATTCCTTGTTATTAAAATTAGAGGACATTCCTCTCAAATTAAAGGCATTTCCTCCAATAAAACAAGCATCCGCTCCAAAATGAAAAGCACTTTTCAACTTTTCCATATTTCCAGCAGGTGCTAGTAATTCTACTCTTTTTCTCTTTTTCATCTCTTCTCCTTATTTTTTTAATTGTTTGTCGTATCCAAATTTTTTTATTCAGACGGCGGTAAATATTTGTCACTCTTTATATTCAAAAATCTTTGATACGAAGCTTCAAATGATAATTTTACTGTTCCAATTGGTCCGCTTCTATGTTTTCCAATGATTAATTCCACCTCTTCACCTTTTTCATTCTCTTCGCTATTGTTATTATTATCACTGTTAGAAGATTCACTTTCTTCTTCATCATCAAAATTATTTTTTTTGTAATAACTGTCACGATATAAAAACATTACCATATCCGCATCTTGTTCTATTGCTCCAGATTCTCTCAAGTCAGATAACATCGGTCTTTTATCATTTCTCTGCTCCACTCCCCTAGAAAGCTGTGACAAAGTCAAAATTGGTATATTTAGTTCTTTTGCAAGAAGTTTTAGTGAACGGGAAATTTCTGATATTTCCTGTTCTCTGCTTTTTCTATAGCCTTCCTGCGGGCTTATAAGCTGCAAATAATCAATTAAAAGAAAATCAAGTTTTCCTTCCGATTTTAATCTACGTGCCGTTGACTTTAATTCCATCATATTTACACTTGCGGAATCTGAGATATAAAATGGCATTTCAGTAATCTCACCAAAAACTTCTCCCATTCTATACATTTCTTCACTCTTGAGCATATTATCTTTTAATGATTTCAACCTTATCCCCGCAGTAATTGATAAAATTCTGTCAAACAGCTGCTCATTTCCCATCTCCAAACTATAGACTAAAACATGCTTATTTTGTTTTGCGACACTTATCGCAAGATTTAGTGCGAACGCTGTTTTCCCCATAGCTGGTCTAGCCGCAAGAATCATTAAGTCAGATCCATGAAGACCACCCGTCATCTGGTCAAAAGCAGAATATCCTGTAGGTATTCCACTTAATTCACTCGTCGAATTTTGATATTCATCCAATAACTTTAATTTTTTATCCGCTAATTCCCCAACTTTTATGATTTCCTGATGCTGCTTTTTTTTAGAAATTTCAAAGATTTTCTTTTCGGCATCATCTATGATCTTTTCTATACTATTATAACTATTTTGCGACAATTTTATAATTTCTTCTCCAACATCAATAAGCTGTCTTTGAATTGATTTTTCTTTTATTATTCTGGCATAAGTTGTCGCATTTGCCGCTGTTGAAACAACTTCTGTAAAATCATAAATGGTGTCTTCTCCACCGACTTCTTCCAAAAGATTATTTTTTTTCAAAAGTTCGATAATTACGAGAACTTCTATAATTTTCCCACTCTCATGAGCCTTTTTCATCTCATTAAATAATATTTTGTGACTTCCCTTATAAAAATCTTCTTCATTTACGATTTCCAAAATTTCAGACATAATTTTTGGTTTTAAAAATATTGATCCAATCAATCCTTCTTCAGCTTTTATACTATATGTTTTCTCGGGTAAGCCATTTACTTTCTCATCAGTCAAATTCAAATCGTCTATATCCATTCTTCCCCTTTGCCCCTAAAAAATTTATTTTGCTTCAACTTTTACTTTTATGCTTCCTTTCACTTCCGAATGAAGTTTTAATTCGACTATGTGAAGTCCCAAATCTTTCACTCTTGTATTACTTGAAATTTTCTTTTTGTCAATTTCAATATTTAATTGCTCTTTTATCGCTTCCGCAATTTCTTTTGCTCCAATTGAACCAAAAACTTTTCCATTTTCTCCAGCTTTAACTTTTAGCACAACTTCTTTTTTCGCAAGTATATTTTTTAATTCATTTGCTTCTTTTACATCTCTTGCATGATTTTTTTCTATTTTTTCATTTTTTTTCTGCAATTTATTAATATTTTCTGGCGTTGCCAAAACCGCTTTATTTTTATTTAACAAAAAGTTATTGGCATATCCATCTTTTACTTCAATAATTTCGTCTTTTTTTCCTATTCCTTTAATTGTTTCTGTCAAAATTACTTTAATTTTCATATTAAAAATCTCCTTTTTATTTATTTTTGTTTTTAATTTTTTTATTCTTTATTTTTTCGCTTCAAAATTTCTCCTTCAAAAAAATCCGTCATCTTATCCAAAAATTTTTGGCTCTCACTTTTAACTTTATTTTTTAAAACTACGGCTTTCACTTCAATATTAGTTTTACAAATTTTGTTTATAGCTTCTTCTATTTCCTTCTTATCTTCCCCCATAATTTTATTTTTAATAAAGTCATTTTCAACTTCCACATAGAGCATATTTTTTTCCACTTTCAAAAAATTTGCATTTTGAAAATAAATTGAGAAAGCTGTATTTAAATTTTTCAATTCAGACATTATTCTTCTAATTTTTTTTCTAAAAATAGAAATATTAATATTTTCCTCAGACTCCAATTCTTCTTCTACAATCTCTTCTTTTTCTTTAGAAATGTCATCAACTTTTTCTTTTTTCTCAAAACTTTTTTTAGTTTCATTTGCTTCCTCTGAGTCAAAAGTTTTTGAGTTTCCATATGAGTTTTTTTCATCATCAACATCAAGATTTTCAAAATTTTCTAGTTTTTTTTCTAAAACTTTAACTCTATTATTTTTATATAACTCATGAATCAAAACATATCCAAGCAGTCTTTTGTCCTCTTCATACTTAAATTCATTTAATGTAAAATAAATTGAACTTATTGTATCGAGTAAAAAATTTACTTTAATATCTTTACTTTTTCTAAACTGCTCCTTCAAATAATAAGCAAAATCTTTTAAAAAATTTTCAATTACAACTCCGTCTTCCCATATTTTATCAATAAAATCGACAAGTTTTTCTTTATTTGCGAGAAAGATTAAATCTAAAAACTCTCTCAAAAGAATTTCAGGTACGACTCCCAATGCCTTTTGCGTCTTTAAAATATCAATTGCTTCTCCAGAATAGTTTGACACAACTTGCTCAAAAATCGAAAAGCTGTCTCTTGCACTTCCTTCAGACTTTTGATATATCAGATCCAGACTTTCTTCATCAATTTCAATATCTTCTTTAAAAGCAACTTTTTTTAACAATTTTATTATATCTTTTTTATCAATTGGTAAAAAATCATATCTTTGACATCGTGAAATAACCGTATCTGGAATTTTATCAATTTCAGTTGTAGCCAAAATAAATATTATATGTGATGGCGGCTCTTCCAATGTCTTTAAAAGTGCATTGAATGCTTCTTTTGTGAGCATATGAACCTCATCAATTATATAAATTTTTTTTCTTCCTTTTACGGGTCTATAATTTATCTTTTCTTTTAACTCCCTAATTTCGTCAATTCCACGATTGGATGCCGCATCAATTTCCACCATGTCCATAGAAATCCCTTTACTAATTTCAACACAGTTCTCGCAAACTCCGCAAGGAGAATCTGTCACATCTTCACTGTTTAAACAATTTACCCCTTTTGCAATAAGTCTTGCAATCGTAGTTTTCCCAACTCCACGAGGTCCGTTAAATAAATAAGCGTGTGATAATTTATTTTCTCTCAAAGAATTTTTTATGGCACGAGTCACAAATTCTTGTCCCGCTATTTCATCGAAATTCTGAGGACGATATTTTCTATATAATGTAATATTCAATATTCTCACTTCTCATTTCTTTTTATGACTATTTTTATTATATCATTTTTAATAAAATTTGTGAACCACAAAAAAATTTTAAATAAATAATAATATATAATACAAAAAAAATTGGCAATACAAACTACCAATTTTAAATTTATATTTTCACTTTATATTTTATTTTTTCATTTTTTGTAAAAAAGCTAATGCTTTGTCTATATCAGCCTCATTTTTTTCATCTTTTACATATTCTATATATTTAACAGTATTATCTTTATCCAAAATGATTAACGCACGAGTAAGAAGACCTTTTTCTTTAATAAATAAACCGTTTTGCAGACCGAATTGATGATATTTAAAGTCTGAGATAGCTTTTATCCCGTTTATATCGTTTTCAGTACAAAATCTAGCTTGTGCAAATGGTGTGTCTTCTGTAATCGAATAAAATTTTATAGCTGGATTTTTTTTAGCTTCATCATTCAAAATTTTCGTCTGAAGTGAACAAACTTTTGTATCTAAAGAAGGCGCTGTATACAAAACTTTTATATTTTTATCTCCAAAAATATTTTTTTCCTCCAATTTTGTATTTACAACTAATGGAACTTGAGTTATTTTGTCGCCAACTTTCAACTTTTTCCCAACGATTGTAATTGGCTCTTCACCCATTCTGATTTTTAAATCATTTTCTGATTTTAAACTGTCAACATATTCCAAATATTTTTTATCTATACCTTTTACTTCTTCAGTTTTACTTTTAGTCTTATTCCCACAAGAAATTATTGCAAGTAAAATTAAAGAATTTAAAATTATTTTTTTCATAAATTTTCTCCTTTTTTTATTTTTAAATTTTTATTTTTGCTTATTATAGCACCAAAAATTCTTTTTTACAAAAACAAATATTTTTTATAAATGTAATCTTCGCTTAAATTCCTCTTTATACGACTTATACGAACATCGCAAAAGTATATTTAGAATAAAAAGTGGAATTGAGGAAAATATTGACCAGGTCATCTTTTGGCTTATTATAAGTTCTAGCACAAGTAAAAATATTCCGACAAAAAAAATAAAAAAATTTAATATTTTTAATTTATCTGATTTATGCTTGTCCCAAACAAATGAAAAAATTAATCCAATTACAGTAAATGCCACAACAATCGGAATTCCTAATTTTAAGCTCCAAGTCAAAACTTTATTTCCATAATCCAATATCAAAAAATAACTGCTAAGTCCAAAAAAACTAATAAATAAATTTGTTCTCATTCTATAAGAATCAAGTAAAATAAATAAAAATAAATCAAAAATTAAAATTGACGGAATTGTGTAATATGCCCATTTCATTTTATGGTACATTATCATATTCTGAAAAAATACTTCTAAAATTGGAATTATTGAAATTGAAAAAAAAGACAAAAATACCGTTTTTTTTATTTTTTTCATTCTCAATTCATAAAAATTTATGTTTATTTTTGGATACTCACTTTCATAACTGATTTTTTCTAAATCGTCCAACTGTGGTACAGGAGTTTCACACAGAGGACATTTTTTTACGCCATCTTCAAGTTCTACGCCACATTTTACACAATACATCTCATTTTCCTTTCTTTATTTTTTTTTTAATGATTTGTTATAATTTTTGACCTTATTCCCCGCTTTCGCAAATAAATAAAAAAATCTCGTTCTATTTCGTAATTTGTAGTCAGATTCCCAAAGTTTATATATATTTTTTTTGTATCGCTAATTACTCCAACTTTTACTTTACATCTCTTGCTAGGCGGTGGCAAAAATCTAAATCCCAAAATATATTTTTCGTATTTCGGCTCAGTTCTAAAAATTCCCAAATTTGAAAATCCCGTCGTATATCCTCGCTCGCCGTAATAATCAAAAATGAATGGAAAAAACATTCGCTTTATAAAATACGGGACTATTTGTATTAAAATATTTTCAACTGGATTCATCGCTTTATAAATACTTTTGTAAAACTCCTTTTCATTTATTTTAAGAGCAAAATAATTATCCAAATATGTGATGATTTCCGAGAGCGAATAAGTCCCAAGACTTGCATCAATGCTTGGTGTTATGTTCATAAAAAAATTTCTGTAAGTATTTTCACAAAAAATTTTTCTTAAATCCACAGGAACACCAATAACAATCGGATTTTTCGCACTTGAATATCTATCAAGCAAAATTTTAAAATAAACAGCGAGTAAATATTTTCCAATTGTTGTGTTATGTTTTTTACTTTCTTTTTTTATTTCACTCAGAAGAATTTCTCCTGTCGTTATATGATACTGACCTTTTTTTAATATCTTTAGCGGCAAATGAAATGCTGATTTTATTGTCACTTCTTTACTCACTTTTCGCAAATACTTTTCATATGAATTTACATATCCATCTTTTTCAACATTTTTGACTTCTTCAAAATTTTTCTTTTCTTCCACAAAAATTTTCATTTTGTTTTTTACAAAAAAATATTTTTCTTCTAGATATTTTTCTATTAAATCTCTAAAAAATATCATAGCTCCCCCGCCATCAGTCAAAAAATGAGCGATTTCCACCGAAAGTTTATTATTATAATAAATTATTCTCAAAGGATTATTTTTTTGAATATTTGTACATGGATAAGTTTTTTCTTTTTCAAGCATAAATCCAGTATTTTTTTCTTGAAGATAGTTCCAAAAAATTCCCTTTTTAAGCTCTGAATTAAAAAATGGATATTTTTTTTCCAAAAAAGGTAATATTTTCTGTAAAACTTCCAAGTCAACATTTTCCAAAAATTTAACGGAAAGTCTAAAGCAAGTTGTTCTACCTTCACTTATGATAGAAGAATAAGTTTTTGCAAAAGCGTCTAATTTATACCAAACTTTTTCATTCTTTCTCATTCTTTTCCAGCCTTTCTAATTTATAATTTCCAATTTTTGATTTATAATTTAATAATTTATAACTTTTAATTTTTAAAAAAAATTTTTTAGTTTTATATTATTATACAACGATTAATTTTATTTTTCCACACTTATATTTTTTATAACAAAATGGAACTATAAACTATAATTATAATATTTGTTTTGAATTAATTAGTTTTACCTCATAATCGTACTTTTTCTATTTTTTTCATAATAAGTATGTTGGACATAATATGCAAAACTATGATACAATGACAACAACAGGAGGCCCAATAGGAGCTTCACTTGGAGGAAAACCAAAAATTACTAACGTTGGATTCAATCAGGACAGCAGGGATAAGCAAGGTATTACAAGAAACACAATAGTTGGAGATGTTGAAATAACAGAAACTGAAGGAAGTCCAATAAACAGGGACTTAGGAAAAGCCAATGAAGTAACTAAGGACACTCATAGAAGCACAAATATCAATGTGGAGAGCCAGACTATTGAATATCTTACTAATCCTGGTAAACTGAAAGAGGATATTGGGAAAGCCAAAGAAGAAATAAATGACATAAAGTGGGCAATAAAAGAGTCAATTCACGATAGAGGAGATGACAACAGAAACTTCTTTGGACAGTTATCAGAAGTAAGGTTGAATAAGAGTCTTGAAAATATAACAGGCGAAAGATTGATAGGTAAGACAGTAGATACTGAAATAACAGGTATTTTTAAGGATGCCTACAAAGATTTAGGATATGACATAAACATCATATTTTCAGATCCTAAAAATTCTCCACAATTAAAAGATGAAGATGGAAATCCAAAAACAGGGACAGCATATGTAGATGATTATGGAGTTAAGACAATAATAATCAATGCACAAGATCCAAAGAATACGACAAAGGCTGGACTTATCGGAACAATAGTTGAAGAGGGAAGCCATGTAATAGGAAAAGTTGAAGGTAGACAGAGAGAGACCGGAACTGATGAGAAAGGGCTGGAAAGTACAGGGAGAGCTTCAAATGAATACTTTGCTCAAAAATACAAAGATGATAATCCAAATATCAGTATCAAGTCGGATGGGAAGGATTATTCCAATGTTGATTTCGGGGAGAATGTGGGTAATATTGCAGTTGCAGATGATGCACTTATTATAGTAGCAGGAGTAACAATTGCATATATAGCTGGAGCATATATAGTACAACAAAATGGAAAGACTATAGGATCATATCCTGATTTAAAAACTGCACAAAAAAATGCACAATATTTATTAAATAAGGCTGGTGATGGATTAAAATGGATTTGGAATGGTGGAGCTTGGGTAGTTAAAAAAATATATAAGGCGGAACATACAAAAATTTCAAATGATAAAAATACAAAAAATAAGCATGAAAAAGGTCAGGCTAGAAAACAAAGAGATCAAGGTGGGGAAAAGAAAAAGAAAAAACCAGGTTGGATACAAAAAGGAGGTAAGAAAAAATAATGATTAAATTTTTAAAAAATATAAAAGATAAAATTGGAATTTATCATTTGGAAGATGATGTAATTTCAATTGGAAAAATATTAAAACTTTCAGATAAATATTTATTTTTGGATTCTTATGACCCAAACAATGAAAAAGAAGGTATAAAAGTTTTTTTGATAAGCGAAATAAAAAGAATTATCTTAAAAAGTGACTATATTGAAAAATTAGAAAATAAAAAAAAATATACAGAGTCTTTTTCTTTTCTAAAAGACAATAGAATAAATTCGATTAATGATGTGTGCCAAAAAATAGTAGAAGGAAAATATGTTGTAACATTAAAATTGAAAAATGGTGATATTGAAAAAGGATATTTGATAAAAAAAAATGAAAAATATTATTATTTCAAAATATTGAATGATGAGTTTGAGACAATATCTATTGAAATTTTTGATGAAGATTATATAGAAGAAATACAGATAGATACTAATGATAAAATTATTAAAAATTTTCCATTGAATATGATTAAATTATATTCTGATAAAACTTATATTGGTAATATATTATTTAATAAGGAAGAGATAATTATTTTTAGAAAAATTATAGAATTTTCGGAAGATAGTCGAATATTAATACTAAAAAAAGAGGATATTGAAGAAATATCAGAATTATACAAAGAAGAAAATATAAAACATAATGATATAAACAGATATATTTCAAATATAGAAAATATAACTTTGCTATCTCTCCTTAAAATTTGTATGGATTTTAAATTTATAATCTTTATAGATAATAAAAATTTTTCTGAAACTAAAGTGGGAATTATTGAAAAAATATTAAATAATAGGAGTTTAGAATTAAAAATATTAAACAATAATTATCATTTTATTGAAAAAATAAAAATTAAAATTTCTGAAATAGAAATTTTAAGAATAAAAAATTATTCTCTTTCTGAATAATTAATAAAAATAAAGAGGAAGTAAAACTGAAAATCTTATAAATGAAATTGTTAAGAGAGATACACATTGGGAAATTTTAGATGGAAAATACCATGGAAATAATGGGTTTGATCATGTTTTTCGAAATAAATATACTGAAGAAGTATGGATATTAGAAAGTAAACAATTTAGTATACCCAAGCGATTACCTGTTGGATCAACTAAAGTATTAAAAGAAGCTGCTGGAGGTAATGTTCAAGGTTCTCAAGATTGGGTAGAGACTATTTTAAATGATAAATTACAATCTAATAATCCAATTAAAAAAATTATTGAAGAAGCATCAAATAATGGAAAACTTCATATAGGAGTATCAGGAATTAATAAAAAAGATAAAAATTTAATTGTTGTTCCAGTAAATGTAAAAAATTAATAAATTTTAGAGAGGAGAATACAAATGAATGTTTTAATTGATGAACAAAAGTTCAAAGAAAATTATGAAATTTTATCTGATTATAAATTTGATTTTGAAATGGAAAAAAGATGTATAGATTACATTAAAAATAAAAAGGGAAATCAATTATCCTGTATGAGAACATTATCATCAGAGTATAAAGTACTTGCTTCAAAAAATTTATTGATAGAAAATAATTTAAATTCTTTTAGGTTAAACTGCCATATTTCAGAAAAATTGAAAATTTTAGGAACTTCCAAAGAATCAAAACTTTATAAGGCTAGTTATAGTTTATTTGGATTAATTATGTCAAATAATAAAGAATGGATAAGTTTTTTAAAAAATAATTTAAACTATATAACTTCAAATGATTTTAATTCAAAAGAGAACACCTATATAAAATCAAAATATTTACATCGAAATTCTTTTTTATCAAAAACAACTATTTTAGCATTATTAGGAGATTTTGAAGAAGTAGAAAAAAGAAGCAAAAAATATTTGGAAGAACCATTAACTAAAAGTTATTATGCATATACAAAATACGATTTTATGTTTTTTGAGGCATTAGTAAATAAAAATACAGAAAAAATGAAACAAGCAATACATAAATTATTAGAACCTAAAATAGCAAAAAAAATTCTTTTTGATACAGATATTAATTATAGTTTTTATTTGAATATTTATGTATTAATGTATTCTAAAATAGCATTATCACATGGATTTGACTTGGGAATTAATGATAAAACGGCTCCTAAAAATTTAATTGATAATACTTCATTACAAAATTATGAAGAACCATACGATTTTATGAAAAAAATAGATTTGGTAACATTGACACCTGAAAAATGGATAGAATGGACAGAAGATTATTCAATGGTTATACCAGGTAATTAAATTAAAAAAATATTTTTTATAATCGTTGTTATAAAAGACAGCGGTTATTTTTTTCTCATTTTTAGACATTCCAAATTAACAAAATATTTTAATTACATCAAATTCACCCATATAATCCCTGTAAGTCAAAATTTTCATTCAAAATATAGGGTTTTATACTAAAAATGAATTTTTTGAGCTGTATAGATGTTATATGAGCTTTTTATATGATATTTTTTAATAAGTTAGATAAAATATTTTTAAAATTCATAGTAAAAGAACAGTAAAACTAAAATTTTTAATTTTTTTCTTTAAAATAGATAAAATTTAAACAAGACAAAATCATTTTTTTTTGTTATAATTAATATAAATCACAAAAAGAAAGCGAGAACGAGAAAAATATGAAAAAAATCATAGGAATTAATCCTGTAACAGAAGTTTTAAAATCTGACAAAAACATTGAAAAACTTGAAATTTATAAAAAAATTAAAAAAGAAACTATAAAAAATATTTTAAATTTAGCAAGTAAAAAAAATATAAAAATTTTTTATAACGACAAAAGAATTGAAAATTCACAAGGTGTTGTCGCAATTATCTCAGATTTTGACTACTATGTTGACCTAAACGCATTTTTGGAAAAAGTTTTGAGAAAAGAAAAATCAAAAATAGTAATTTTAGATCAAGTTCAAGATCCAAGAAATTTTGGTGCAATAATCAGAAGTGCTGAATGTTTTGGAGTTGATGGAATAATCATTCAAGACAGAAATAGTGTAAAAGTGACAGAAACAGTCGTAAAATCATCGACAGGAGCGATAGAACACATGGATATTGTAAAAGTTACAAATATCTCAGATACAATTGATAAATTAAAAAAATATGGATATATGGTTTATGGTGCTGAGGCGAATGGGGAGTGCTACTACTACGAAGAAAAATATCCAAATAAAGTTTGTCTTGTACTTGGAAGCGAAGGAAATGGAATGAGAAAAAAAGTTAGAGAGCACTGTGATAAAATTGTAAAAATTCACTTAAATGGAAAAATCAATTCTTTGAATGTATCTGTCGCAGGTGGAATTTTACTTGCTGAGATGTCTAAATAAAAAATTATATATAGAAAAAGAAGGAGAAAAAATGTCAGTTGGAATTGAAACATTTATAACATTTGGAATATATTTATTATTTTTAATAGGAATAGGAGTGTATTTTTACACAAAAACAGACACACACGAAGATTATGTGCTAGGCGGAAGAGGTGTTGGTTACTGGGTTACAGCAATGTCAGCTCAAGCCAGTGATATGAGCGGATGGCTGCTTTTAGGACTACCTGGAGCTGTTTATTTATCTGGATTAAAGCAAATATGGGTCATTGTAGGTCTTACCATCGGAACATATTTAAACTGGAAATTCGTTGCGCCAAAACTTAGAACTCAAACGGAAGAACACGATGCACTGACAATTCCTACATTTTTATCAAGAAAATCAGATGACAAAAAAGGATATGTAAAAACTTTTTCTGCAATTGTAATATTATTTTTCTTTACAATTTATTCTGCTTCGGGTTTAGTTTCAAATGGAAAATTATTTGAATCACTGCTTGGAATTGACTATAAATTAGGAGTTTTACTAGGTGGCGGAACTATTATTATTTACACTTTTTTAGGTGGCTACTTAGCTGGAGTTTGGACTGATTTCTTTCAGGGAATACTTATGTTTTTTGCAATAATTGTCGTACCTGTCGTTGCATATTTCGTGGTTGGCGGGAACAAAGGAATTGAAACTGCTATGGTTCAAAAACATATTTCTTTAAATCTTTTAAAATATCCTGAAGCACTTAGTTTACCTGTCATTATTTCAGGACTTGGATGGGGACTTGGATATTTTGGACAACCGCACATAATTGTAAAATTTATGAGTATTAAAGATGTAAATGAACTTTGGAAAGCACGGCTTATTGCAATGGTGTGGGTCATCATTTCCCTTGTCGGCTCAATTGCAGTTGGACTTACAGGAATGGCACTTTATCCTGATATAAAAACAATTTCAGGTGATGCTGAAAAAATCTTCATTTACATGATTGGCGGACTTTTCAATCCTTGGGTTGCAGGAATTTTGTATGCTGCGATTTTATCAGCCATAATGTCAACAATTTCCGCACAATTATTGGTTGCTTCAAATACTTTGACGGAAGATTTTTATAAATACATTGTAAAGAGAGAAAAAAGCCACAAAGAGCTTATTTGGGTTGGAAGAATATGTATAATTTTAATTTTTATCGTTGCAACAATTTTGGCAATGAATCCAAATTCACAAGTTTTATCACTAGTTTCATACGCTTGGGCAGGTTTTGGAGCTGTATTTTCTCCTGTTATTTTATTCATTTTATACAAGAAAAATTTACATTGGAAAAATATATTAATTTCAATGCTTATCGCAACTGTCACAGTTATTTTCTGGAATCAAAGCGGACTTGGAAAAACAGTCTACGAAATCGTTCCTGGATTTATAATAAATTCTTTAACTTTGTATATTTTGGAAAAATTCAGTGAAAAAAATTCTTCAAATTAACTATAAAAATTTTAAATTTGTTAAATAATATTTTATTTAAATAAAATAAAAAATTATCTTGAAATGACAGGAATAAAAATATTTCTGAAATTTTAAGATAATTTTTTTATAATTTTTTATTTATAATTTTCATTATTTCATCATTAATTTCTTCAATAGATTTTAACTTTCCATTATTTACGCAAGAAATTATTTCCCAGCTATATTTTAGTGCAAGGCTTTTTGCCGTTTCATATGATTTTCTCAAATACTCTTTATCTTTTTCATGAATATCCTTTTTAATTTCTCCAGTTATTTTATTTTCCCGATTTTTCATAAGTTCATCACTAATTTCAAAAGGAATATCCAAAAAAAACACAATATCAGGCTTAGGCAAACCAATTTTATTCCACTCTAAATCGACTAACCATTTCAAATATTTTTCTTTTTCAATTTCGTTATCTATTTTTGGGACTTGATGAATCATATTTGAAATTGTATATCTGTCACTTACAACTATTCCTCCACCGTTATAAAACTTTTCCCACTCCATTTTATAAGAAGCAAATCTATCGACTGAATAAAGAACTGAAGCCGCATAAGCATTCACACTTTGAGCTTTTTTTCCAAATTCACCCGCAAGATACATTTTTACTGGTTCCGAAGCTTTACTGTCATAATTTGGAAAAGATATTTTTTTTATTTTTTCTTTTCCTTTTAATTTACACAATTTTTTATATAACAATTCTGTCTGTGTCTGCTTTCCACTTCCATCCGTTCCTTCAATAATTATTAATTTTCCCATCTTTCTTTAATTCCTTTTTTTATATTATATTTTTTTATATTATAACATATTTAAAAAATTTTTTCTAAAGTTTAAAAATAAAAAAAAGAGACTGTTCTAAAATTCAACTTTTAGAACAAAGTCTCTAATTTATTAATTATTCAAACTATATGGTCCTTGTTTCAAGCTATTTGTCGCATTTTTTGGATTTGTCAATAAAGATTTATAGCTAAAAAATATACTTCCTTTGACTTCTGGATAATTTCTGTTAAAATTAATTTGATTTACCAATTCTTTTGCATTTTTCCATTCATTTACTTTATAGGCAGCTTGTCCTATGTATAAATCAGTATTTGTTTCAGCTGCATATTTACTCCACCATTTTACTAAAGTGTTGTATTCAGCAACTTTAAATCCTTGATTCCAGTAAATTTGCGGTGCAACATAGTCAATCCAGTGATTATTCATCCAAAGTAAAATATCTGCATACAAATCATCATAATTTTGAACTCCAGCTTTTGTTGCAGAACCTCTTGCGGGATCTGTTGAATCATTTCTCCAAACACCAAAAGGACTTATTCCAAATTCCACATTAGGATTTTCTTTTTTTATTTCTTTGTGCAATTTTTCAATCAGTGTATTTATATTATTTCTTCTCCAATCTCCAACATTCGAGAATTTTTTCCCATATTTTTGATATTGTGCAGAATCTGGATATTCTTCATTTTTCACTTTATATGGATAAAAATAATCATCCATATGAACTCCATCAACATCATAATTTTTTACAACTTCAACAATACTATTTACAACATAATTATTAACTTCTGGAATTCCAGGGTTTAAGTAAACTTTTCCACCATATGTCACGGTCCATTCAGGTTTTTTCTTACCAATACTTTCGCTTGACAACTTTTCTCTTCCACCAGTCGCAGTAAGTCTGTAAGGATTAAACCAAGCATGAAACTCTATTCCTCTTTTATGAGCTTCTTCCACCATAAATTTTAATGGATCATATCCAGGATTTACTCCTTGAGTTCCAGTTAAATAACGAGACCAAGGTGCATATTTCGATGGATAAAAGGCATCAGATTCTGGTTTAATTTGCACAAATACGGCATTCATATTCCAACTTTTTACATTGTTAAGAATTGAAATAAACTCCGCTTTTTGTTTTTCTACACTAAGACCTGGTTTTGACGGCCAATCTATATTACTTACACTTGCAACCCACACACCTCTCAACTCTTTAGGTTTTGCTATTTTTGCATTATCTATTTTTGTTGCATTCTTATTTCCACTAACTACTAAATTAGCGGCATTTAGCGACGTTACTGTCAAAATTGAAATTACTAATAATGATAATTTTTTTACTATTGATTTCACTAAAAAACTCCTTTCTGAATATGTTCTTCACTATAATTTTAATACATTTATTGAATTTTTGCAACTTTTTTTCAGATTTTTTACAAGATTATAATATATTAAAATCAATTAATACTGGCAAGTGATCAGAAAGTTTTGTTTGAATAACTTTAAAATTATTTATTTTTATTTCTTGTGAACAAAGTATAAAATCAAGTTCTTTTTTAGGTTTCCAACTTGGAAAAGTTGGCTGTGAATTAACATTTGAATTTTTTAATCCTGACGCTTTTAAAAACATCGCAAGTTCATCATATCCCCAAAAAGCATTAAAATCTCCAGCAACAATCACAGGCTTTTTCGCACTCTTTACCAAATCATAGAGCTGAACTATTTGTTTTTGGCGAGTTTTTCCTCCCAATGCCAAATGTACTAAAAATACTATCACTTTTTCAGTTTCAACTTCGATTATCAATTTTTTCATTCCACTGTCTAAATAATGAAATTTTTTCTTCACTATTTCACTTTTTGAAAGCAAAGCATTCCCCTGTTTACGAACCATCGGAAATTTCATATATTTTGAATTTTCTTCGTATTTATACTGAAAAACATTGTTATTTCTCGTAATTCTCGCAAGGACGGCAGCCTGATTTTTACTTTTCATTCTAAAAGAACCTAAATCAACTTCTACAAGTCCCACTATATCAGGTTTATATTTATTTATGAGACTTCCAATTTTGTGAATATGCCAGTTTGAGCGGCCTAAGTATCCTCTGATATGCTTAAATGGCTGATTTAGATATTTTCCTGTCCCATAGCGTATATTATACAAGAGAAATTTCATTTTTATCACTTCTTTCCGCTAACCTTTATTTTTTGACTATTCCTACTCCATCGCCAAACGGCAGCAAAACAAAATTATACTCGTCATTTAATTTTTTAATAAATTCATTCAATCTTTTTACAATCGTTTTATATCTTTTTGGAACTTCTTCCTTAGATTTTGCCACAAATCCACGAAATACAATGTTGTCAATAAAAATTATTCCATTTTCACAAAGCAGCTCATAACACATTTCAAAAAATTTTGAATACTGACCCTTTGCCGCATCTATGAATATAAAATCATACTTTACATTTTTATCTAATTTGGGTATTTCTTCCAGCGCATCTCCCATAATTAAATTATTTTTTTCAAATATCCCCATTTTTTTGAAATTTTCAATCGCTTTTTTATAACGAATTTCATCAATTTCTATTGTGGTCAAAAATCCACCATTTTCATTTGCAATTTGTGCCAAGAAAATCCCTGAATATCCAGTCGCAGTTCCAATTTCTAAAATTTTTTTTGACTTTTTATTTTTTGCAGCAAATATCATAAAATTAAGTACATCATCTGTAATTATAGGTACTTTTTTCTCCAAACTTTCTTCTTTTATTTCTTTTATAATCTCATATTTTTTTGATTTTTTATTTTTATAGTAAAACAAATCTTGCGCATATTTTGATAATTCATTAAAATTTTCTATCATATTTTTCCTTTTTTATTTTTTATAGCATTTCTCCCATTTTAAAAATTGGAAGCATAACCGAAAATATTATTCCACCGATTAATATTCCGATAAAAATTATCGAAAATGGCTCAAACATTTTTAAAAACCATTTAATTTTTTCATTTACTCTTTCATAATATATTTCGTTCAAATTAAAAAATGAAATTTCCATTTTTCCAGTTCTCTCGCCTATCGTTAAAAAACTTCTGTATTCCGCATCAAAAAAAGTTGTATTTTTAAATGATTTTTGTATACTTTCCCCCTTTTCAATTTTTGAAATAATTTTTTTCAATTCTTTATTTAAAACATTACTTTTAGAATTTGAACACATTTCTAAAGATTTCACAAACGATATATTTGTATTAGTTAAAGAATACATATTTCTTGTGAAATTTAACACACAAATATCTTTATACATCTTCCCAATTATTCTTAATTTTAAAAAAAATTTTTCAAAATCTTCTTCATTTTTCTTTTTAAAATAAAAAAACAAAAAATATATAAAAACCATCACACCAAAAAAAGCAATCCAATATTTATCAAAAATTTTACTCATATTTATAACAGTTTTTGTAATTTTGGGCAAATCTTGTCCAATATCCGAATAAATTGAAACAAATTTTGGAACAACAAATTTTAATAAGATTGCAACTATTATAACTGCTGTAACAATAACCGTAACTGGATAAATACTAAGTCCTATAATATCTTTTTTTATTTTTTGGTTAAACTCATATTTTTGATACAAATTTTTAAAAACTAATTCCAAATTTCCAGTCTGCTCTCCAATTTTTATCATTTCCAAAAATTCTCTTTCTTTAACAATTTTATAAAATGCTTTAGTTAAAGGGACTCCCTGTTCTATTTGTGCTTTAGTTTTTAAAATTTTATTTTTCATTTCGCTTTTATAATTTTGAGAAACAATCGTAAGTGTATCAATCAAGCTAATCTTCCCATTTAACAAATAATATACACTTTTTGTAAATGTCAAAAGTTCCTTTTCAGTTATTTTCCCCACAATAACTTCCCCCTTTTAAAAAACTTTTTTATTTTTTATTTATATTTTTTTATTTTTGTTCTAAAGCAATTTTTCCTAATGCAATTGATCCGACAAACCCAGCTTCATCACCTAATCCAGGATAGACAATATAATTATCAATATCTTCCAAAATTTCTTTCTTTTGTACATATCCGTTTAAAGATTCCTGAACATATTTTCTGATTTTTGGAAACAGTTGTTTCTGTTTCATAACTCCACCGCCCATAATAATTTTTTGTGGCGATAAAATCAAAATATAATTTACTAACGCTTGTGCCAAATAATAAGCTTCCATATCCCAAACTTCGTCAACTTCAGCCAATTCAAATCCTTTTTTCCCCCATCTAGCTTCAATTGCTGGTCCTGCTGCAATTCCTTCCAAACAGTCTTTATGAAATGGACATCTTCCTTCAAATTTATCATCTTTATGTCTTTTTAGCAAAATATGTCCCATTTCAGGATGAGTCAACCCTTGAACCATTTTACCATCAACAACGGCTCCTGCTCCAATTCCTGTTCCAACTGTTATATACAGCACGTTTTTTAGTCCTTCTCCTGCTCCCCACCAAGATTCAGCGAGCGCCGCTCCATTTACATCTGTATCAAATTCCATTGGCACATCAAAATGTTTTTTTAGTTCTCCAATCATATTAAAATCACTCCAATAAGGTTTTGGAGTTTTTGTTATATACCCGTAAGTTTCAGAACCTTTTACAGGATCAATTGGACCAAAACTTCCAACTCCCATCACATCAAATTCTTTATCTGAAAAATATTCTATAACTTTTCCCATTGTTTCTTCAGGCGTTGTTGTAGGAATACTAACTCTTTCAATCACTTTCCCATCTTCTGTTCCAATTCCACAGATAAATTTTGTTCCTCCAGCTTCTATTGCTGCAATAATTGCCATAACTTTCACTTCCTTTTCTTTTCTTTATAAATTAAATTTTTAATTTTAATCTCACTTAAATTTCCCACAATAAAACTCCCTTTTTATTTTACAAATGTTCTTGTACGGTTTCATAAAAATCTAAAATTTCTTCTTTTGTTGCAGTTGCCGTTCCAATTTTAGCCACAACTATTCCTGAAGCCATATTCGCAATTTCTCCAGCTTCATATAAATCAGCTCCTGCACATCTTGCCAAAAGAAAAGTTGAAATAAATGTATCTCCTGCGCCCGTCACATCATAAACTTCTCTTGCCACCGTCGGTATTCTTTTATGTTCCGTTTCAAAAAGCGAAACTCCCTCTTCACTTCTCGTAAGCACAACATTTTCAAGATCCAATTCTTTTTTTAACTGCTCTAATTTTTCTACAATTTCTTCTTCACTAGAAAATTTTTTCATTCCAAAATAGTCCAAAATCTCTTTTTTATTAGGTGTTATAGAAGTTGCTCCAACATAATTTCTAAAATTTTGAGGTTTTGGATCTACTACTACAACTTTTCCATTTTCTTTAGAAAGTTTTATAATTTTTTTGGAAAGTCTTTCTGTTAAAAGTCCTTTATTATAATCGGATAACAAAATCGCATCTATATTTTTCAAATCTTCTTTTAATAATTCTAAAATTTTATCTTGGTTTTCAGATGAAATATCAATATCTTTTTCCCAATCTAGCCGAAGTAATTGTTGTCCTTGTGCTAAAACTCTACTTTTAATTATAGTTGGACGGGAACTGTCTTTCACAATTCCAGCTGAGTTAATTTTTTTAACTTCCAATTCCTTTATAAACTTTTCACCATTTGCATCGTTTCCCACGACTCCATACACCGATACATTAGCTGATAATGAAATTAAGTTATTTGCCACATTTGAAGCTCCACCCAATACAAATCGTTCTTTCTCAATATTCACTACAGGAACTGGTGCTTCAGGAGAAATTCTGCCAACTTTTCCAATAAGATATTCATCTAGCATCATATCCCCAATAACAGCAATTCTCACACTCTTAAACCGCTCAAGTATCTCTTTAAGCCTTCGAATTGAAATCATTTTTTTCCTTTCATTCATTTTTTGTTTTTTTATTTTTTATTTTTAAATTTATTTTTTTTGAATATATTTTTATTATACAACATATTTTAATATTTTTCATCAAAAATTTAGAAAAAAATTTTTTATTTCTAATTTACTAAAAGCGATTTATCATTTTGTATAACAGCTTCAATTTCAATATAAATATCTCTCATTTCTTTATTTGTCCTTCTATATTTAAATAGCGGTCCAATTATTGGAATTTTTGAGAGTATTGGCACCCTTCTTTGTGTTTCTTTACTCACATTTTGTTTTAATCCTCCTATAAATGTCGAGCCACCATCATTCAATGTTATCGTAGTTCGTGTCTGATTTTTTTGTTTTGCACCAGAAGATGCACTATAAGTTGATGTCAATTTAAAATTACTTATTTCCGTATCAAGTTTTAACAATATTTTTTTTATTCCATTTATCTTTTTTATTTCTGGAGTTATTTTAAAAACAATTCCCGCTTCTGAAAATATTGGCTCAATATAATCTTCATTATTTTTAGTTACTTTTTTTTCACCTATAATCACTTCTTCCGTAACTTTTAATTCCCCTTCTTCCTTTTCCATAATCATAAGTGTTGGCATAGCTTCTATTTTTATATCTCCATTTTCTTTTAGCATATTAAAGTCAACTCCCAAAAATTTTCCTCCAGCAGAAAATATCGAACTAATCGAAATTTCTCCATTTAAAAATTTTGCAACCAAATTATTTTTTCCAGTATTTCCAGAATCTGAATTTATCGACCAGTCAATTCCAAGCCGCTCAAATAAATTTGAACTTGTATCAATTATCGTTCCCTTTATTATAACCTGCTCTTTTGGACTGTCAAAAGACTTTATTATTTTTTTCATCTCTTCAAATTTCTTTTCATCTCCACTAAAAATAATTTTATTCCCCACGCCAATAACTTCAAATTTTTCAAATCCATTTAATGCTTCAGAAATTTCTTTTACATCTCTATATTCAAACTCAATTTCTCCCGTCTTATTTTTTATCTCATCTTTTTTCTGATTTTCAATCTTTGAACTTTCTATTTTTGTAACTTCTTTTTTATTATTTTCCATTTTTGGAATTTGTTTTGTCTGTTTAGATGTATTATTTTCAGGAGTTTTTACTTGTTTTTGTTGTGTGTTGTTATTTATACTATTATTTTCAATCTTTTTATTTTCCTTCGGCACTTTATAAATAAATATTTTTTTCATATTTTGTGCATCGTTTTTATTTACATAATCCGTAACTTTCGCTGAAAAAGTATTACTAAAAAAAATAATGGCATATAAAATAAAATTTAATTTCCTCATTTTTCCCCCTTTTACTTTTACAATTTTTTCTCAATAAAACCTATTGAAATTTTAAATTCATCGCTTGTGAGCTCAATAAACAATCTTGAAGTATCAATATATCTTTTACTTTTATTAATTAAATACAAAAACTTCCCAAAATCATTTAAACTTCCAAAAGTTGTAAAATGAATATATTTTAATTTATATCCATTTTTCTCCCAGACATTTTCTGATTTTGAAATTTCTTTCACTTTTAAATCACTTTCATGTGCAAAAATATAAATCATCTTTTTAAACTCTGATTCATTTTTTATTGAAAAAAAAGAAAGTCTTCTTGTCAACATCATAATTTTATCGTAATCAGCTATATTCTTTTCTTTTTCAAGTGATTTTTTAGTTTCTATTTCAATAATTTTTTTTTCAAAATTTTTTTTATTCTCCAAAAGTAATTTTTTATTTTCTAAAAGTTCTTTGTGCTCACTATACTTTGAATTTAAGTTTATCGTCAAAAAAACTACAATTAAAGCAATTATCATCATTTTTAAATTTATTTTTCTCATTTTATACTTTTCCCACTTTTCCTAAAATTATTTAATGACATATTCAAACATTGTCGCTTCATCGTTATCTTTTAAATACCCAAGTTCAGAATTGGGATATTTTTTCAAAATACTATTTTCAAATTTTTCAAAATTCTCAAAATTTTTTAACTCGCCAGAAACCGTCCACTTTGAATTTTCATAATTAATTTTTGTATAATCTACCCCTTTTTTACTATTTTCAACTAAAAATTTTATATATGAGTAAAACTCATCACGCTCAATCGAATTATCAATATCTTTTAATATTTTTAATTCTTTCGTATAATTCGGAACTTCTTCATCTTTCTTTTTCAAATAATTTTTTTCCAAAATTTTTGTCTGAACTTTTATATTTTCATTTTCTTTTTTTAATTTTTCATTATTCATAAAATTACTCAAAAGAAAATATCCAAGAAACAAAAATAAAACTGTCGCCACATCCAAAATTTTTATCTCTTTCAAACTTTTTGCATCAAAAAAATTTTCATTTTCCGCAAAATTTGGATTTTCAAAAAGTTCACTACCTGAAAAAATCATTTTAATTTCTTCTTCCGTATCAGTAAAAACAATCATATCCCCAAAGTCAAATTCACTAATTTCTCCAATATCAGAAAGTCTTAACTCAACTTTTCCCAATTCCGTTATCTTCTCGTCAAAAATTACCATGCGTAAACTATTTTCTTCCCCAATTTGAAAAATTTCAATTTTTTCACTTTTCAAATTTTCATTTTCCAAACTTTCTTTGTCTATAGTTTGTTCAACACCAATATCTTCTATTTGAACAATTTTAATTTCTTCATCTTCTTTTTTATTTTTATTTTCTTTTTGATTTTCAAAAAATAAATTTTCTTCTTTATTTTTTTCTTCTTCATAATTATTTTTGTTTTCTTTCTGATTTTGATTTTGATTCTCACTTTCAAATTCTAAATTTTTATTTTTATAAAAATTATAAATCGCTTGAAAATCAATTTTTATTTCCGAAATTTTCAAAAAATAATTTTTTACTATTTTTTTTAAACTTGAAATTTTATTTTTTTCCAAATAAAGATTCAAATATTCACCATTTACATAATCTAGAATAAATTTTTTACAAACAAATTTATTATTTTTAAAAATTTTTTTCATTTCATAATTTTTATTTTTATCTTTATTTTCTTTTTCATTTTCGTTTTTGTCTTCGTTTCTATTTTTACCTTTATTTTTTTCTTCTTCAAAATTTTGAAAATTTTCAAAATCAAAATATGAAAAATGCAAAATAAAACTAACTTCTACATTTTTTTTAAATTCCGTTTTGTCAAAACTATTTTCTTCCAAAAAATTTTCCAAAACATTTGATAATTCCTGATTTTCATAAAAATATATTTCATTTTCATAAAAAAGATAAATTTTATTTTCGCTTCTTAAATATATCTTCAAACTTTCCAAAAAATTCCTCCTCTATTTTAAAATTTCACCGCTCAAAACACTCATTTCCACAAGTGTTGCATTTTTTCGCTTAAAAGAAATTTTCTCTTTATAAAAAATTTCCGTATTCAAAATTTTTCTTTCAAAAATAACTTCCAAATCACCATAAACTGTATTTTTATCAAGTGGCAAAAAATATTCATTTTCACTACTGTCTTTAATACTTTTTACCACAAAGCCACCAATACTTTGCACATTTTTTGGCAAGAATATCAATTTTTCTGCTCTCAAATCATTTTTTATTTTTTGTAAATTCGTATCGAAATAAAATTCTTCTTTTTCTATTTCGACTTGATTATTTTCAAAAATCACGCCATTTCTTTCAATTCTTTTAGCATTTTCCAACTCTTTTTCAACAAAAATTTTTTTATTTAACTTTTTTTCTGTATTTTTCAAAAAAATTATATCCGATTTCTGTTTTACAAAAAATATAAAATTTGTCGAAAACACAGTTATCATCGAGAGTGCAATTAACACATAAATAAGACTTGCACCTAAATTTTTTTTTTCATTTTAAAAAATCCCCTTTTATCATATTTTCACAACTCTAATTTCATCTTTTCCAAAATTTTTTATTTTTATGACAAGAATTTCGCCAATTTTTTCAAATTCTAAATTTTCTAAATTTGAAATCACTGTTCTACTTCCAAAACTACTTTTATTTTCCGTATCCGAAATATACATTTTTTTATTTTCAAATTCAATTTTATATAAGATTCCATCTGTTTTATAAACAATTTTATCTTTAAAAATATGAATATTTTTCTTTTCATTTTCATAAAAAAATTCTTCTTTATTTCTATTTTTCAAATTTTCCACAATTTTATCCAACGAAAAATACAAATTTTCATAACTTTTCTGATTATTTTTTTTCATTTTCTCAATTATGACAACTCTTTTCAAAAAAATCGAAACTACAAAAACTATGACTGAAAACAAAAACATACTTAGCATAATTTCTAAAAGCAAATAACCTCTTTTTTTATTTTTCACAATTTTTCCTCTTTTCAAATTTATTTTAAATTTACGCTATAAAAAATTTGGAAAATAATAATCATTCATTTTATTTGCAACTATTTTAAAAATATATTCTTTTTCGCCTTTTTCATTCAAATAAAATCCATCTGTTTTTTCAATTTTTATTTGAATTTTATTTTTTGTAAAATCAATATTTTTTAAAATCTGATATTTTTTCTCAATCAAAAATTTATTATAAAAATCATCTGTACTTGCAATTTCATATTTTCCAGAAAATTTATTCATTTCTTCATATTTTTTAGATTTTATAAGCTCAATCATATTTGAAATTTCTATATTCTGAAGATTTACATTATCTATTTTCGTATTCGTCTTTAAAGTTTTTAAAAACAAATTTGACAGCGGAACAATCGCAAGTGTTACAAAAAACATTGAAATTAAACTTTCAACTAAAGTTTCCCCCTTATCTTTTTTCATCTTTTTATTTTTCACCTTTTTCTCTTTTTCTATTTTCTATTTTTCTCTTTTCTCTTTTAACCAAAAAATATTTTAAAATGATTAAAAAAGATGTAACTTGCAATAATAAATGGTGCAAATGGAATATATTCACATTTTTGAAGTTTTTTAAAAAAAAGTAAAAATAATACGACAATTCCTGAAAATATATACAACATTGTATAAAACTTAAAAATATTTTCAACTCCGCTGTATCGAAACAACCCGCCTATTCCCATCATAAGCTTCACATCTCCAAAGCCAATCAAACTTTTTTTAAAATAATCTTCCAAAATATAAAGTGCCAACAACGGCATTAAATAGCCACTCGCTCCTAAATAATAATTTCCCAGATCATTAAATTTGACAGCAGAAAATAATCCTATTAGAACTAAAAACAAAATATCCCTGTCATATATCAGCTTTTTTTTCATATCATTTATAAAAATACTAAAAAATGTAAAATATTTTAAAACCAACAAAATGATTGCCATCATCTCTTTATCTCTTCTCCAGGAAAAGCCTTGCTATTTGCAGCGATCTTAGCATAAATTTCTCCATTCTGATAGATTATTTGACCTTGAATATTCCCAATTTTAAATTTTCCGCTGCTATCCAGCCCAATTCCAAGTTTATTCAAATTTCCTTGCTCCGTCAAAATATCCTGCAAATTTTTCGGTGCATCTCCGCTGTGGTCAATACTCCAAGATGTTGTCGTGTTATTTAACTCGGAAATTGCCCCAATAACTTTACTCCTATTAGCTTTATTCAAATATTTTCCAACTTGCGGTATTGCAATCGCAGAAATTATCGTAATAATTGCCACAACCAATATCACTTCAATAAGCGTAAAACCTTTTTTTGCTTTTTTTCCAAAGGTTTTTTCACTTTTAAACTTTACAATTCTCCCATTCATTTTTTGTCCTCCTTTTTTTATTTAATATTTTATTAATTATTTATACAATATTTTTTGAATTTTGTCAATATATTTTTAATTTAAAATTAATAAAAAATAAAAATAGTAAGAATAAAATCTTACTATTTTTTACAATAATCATATTTATTTTTATATAAATAAAATTCATAATTATTTTTTTTAACTTTTAAAAATAAATTTTTTATAAAACTTTCAAAAAATTCTGAGTTCTCTCATTTTGCGGATTCAAAAATACTTCTTCAGGTTTTCCCTGCTCCACGATTTCCCCGTCAGCCATAAAAATGACTCTGTCACAAACTTCCCTTGCAAATCCCATTTCATGCGTCACGACAATCATTGTCATTCCTTCTTTAGCCAAATCCTTCATAACTTTCAAAA
>ERZ773014.359-NODE-359-length-31360-cov-6.094777_pt1 | contig 31360 bp, 17 predicted proteins | sample MGYA00580841_ERZ773014 | MGnify/ENA primary metagenome ERZ773014 (study PRJEB29015, sample SAMEA2737989) | human oral metagenome | biome: human oral; feature: human-associated habitat; material: dental | place: China | collected 2067 ... | reverse complement strand
GGACCTATGAAAGCACCGGTTTGCTGAGCGGAAAAGAGAAGACCGAAAACACGACCTTTCACATTGTTTGTTGTAGCATTGGCCAAAATAGCGTTAATAGACGGGTTAATGCCGGAGAAGAAGAGGCCGACTCCAAATTGGCAGGCGGCAAAAACAGTGAGCGTTTTAGGCAGCGATTGAAGAACAGCTACGATACCGGCTAAGGTAAGTGCGTAGATTAAAGAGGTATAAAATCCGTGTTTTTGGCCGAACCTTCCCCATAAAGGGGCGGTAACCGCTCCCGCAATGCCGCTTAATGAGAAAATGATGCCGGCTTTCATGGCAATAGAATCGGAGGTACCTGTCAAATCCTCAATGTAAGGTGCCATAATCGGCTGGACGAGGAAGATAACCATTTGGACTAAGACGGCGAAAAGAAGCATGTCACGAATGATAGGGGATTTAAGTACACTGAAGGAAGGTTGCTTTTCCTCCGGTGACGGGGGTGTGTGTGGCGGTTCTTTAATGACGACGAGCAGCATAATAAAGTTAAAAAATAAGGCGCCGGTAGCGATAAAAAAAGAGGCGCGCATACCGAATACTTCGGAAAGTACGCCTCCGAACAGCGGGCCGATTACACTGCCGGCCGTCAAGGCACCTTGCATAATACCGAGGCAAAATCCTGTTTTCTCGGTAGGTGCATAAGAGGTCATGATGGCTAAAGTCATGGGCCAGAGTCCGGAAGCAAAACCTTGGAATAGGCGGACACATGCGAGTTGAATCGGCGTAGATACGACACCTCCGAGAAAATAACTGATTGATAATAAAAAGCTGGCACGTAATGCCATGAGTCGTTTTCCTCGATTGTCCGCCATACGCCCCCAGATAGGAGCCATAACGGAGCTGACAATGAAAGAAGCGGAAAAAATAATTCCCGACCAAAGATGAATATCGGCAGGGATTACCCCCAGTTCTTTTGTTAAATAGACGGGTAAAAAAGGAATGATCATCGTATAACTTGACGACATAAACAGCACATTACAGGTTAAGACGGCAAGACATAATTTCCAATTCATAAGAACACTCTTTTCCATGTGAATAAACTATTGTTTTATTATACGAGGGCTGGTGCGGTATGACAAGGTGATTGCTATACTTTTACCGGGGAGGACGGTATAATAAAATTTATATTATGCAGGATTATTTAAGCTTTTAACGAGGTTATATTATGCTCCCTTATCTTTTGAAAAGACTCGGCGGAGCCCTGGTCGTTTTATGGGCTGTTATTACACTTACCTTTTTTTTAATGCATGCCGTCCCCGGAGGACCTTTTACAGCTGAAAAGAAATTACCACCCTCAGTTTTGACAGCTGTAGAAGCCAGGTATAAGTTAAATGATCCCTTGTGGAAACAGTATACGGACTATTTGGGTCATGTCGTGCAGGGAGATTTCGGCCCGTCCTTTAAATATCCCGGACGTACGGTAAACAATATTATCGCCGAAACAGCTCCGGTCTCAGCGGTATTAGGCGGTATCAGTCTGATTGTATCTTTGATTGTCGGCATTGTGTCGGGACTTGCGGCGGCATCTCGCAAAAATTCACTTCTTGATTATGCCTGTCTGATTTTTGCTACCTTGGGTGTCTCCGTGCCCGGATTTATCATTGCGGCCCTCCTTGTTGAAGTATTTGCTTTTTGGTGGCCCGTATTACCTGCAGCTCTGTGGAAGGGACCGACTTATGCCGTCTTACCGGCTCTGGCATTAGCAGCCGCTCCTACGGCGTTTATTATGAGGCTCACCAGAGCCGGCGTACTTGATGCATTAGAGCAGGACTATATCCGTACGGCGCGGGCCGCCGGTGTCGGTAAATGGAGAATTTTATATCATCATGCACTTCGTAACGCACTCTTACCGGTAGTCAGTTATACGGGACCGCTGGCAGCCTCTCTCCTTACCGGCAGTTTTGTTGTCGAGACTCTTTTTGCCATACCGGGCTTGGGTCGATATTTTGTGACCAGTATATATAACCGAGATTATACGGTTATTTTAGGAATCACCCTTTTTTACAGTATTTTTGTTATTTTCGTGAACCTTTTAGCAGATTTAATATATCCCTTGTTGGACCCGCGTATTTCTGTCACGAAGGGAGGAGAAAAGAAGTGATACGACATGATGATTTCGAGCCTGTACCGTTTGCAACAAGAAAGGCGGTGCAAAGAAGTCGTAGGCCCGTAACTTATCGAGGCCTGCAGCGATTAAAGAAAAATCGTTTGGCCGTGGCGGGAGGCATTATTATCTGTCTAATTGCGCTTTGGGCTCTCATCGGGCCCGCCTTTTCGCCCTATACGTATGACGGGCAGAATTTTGCCGAAGCCAATGCGGCTCCATCGGTACTGCATTGGTTCGGTACCGATTCTTTGGGCCGAGATTTATATACGCGTGTGCTTTACGGGGCACGGATATCCTTGTCCATCGGTATCGTAGCGGCACTTATTAATGTGACTATCGGTGTTATTTACGGCGGTATTGCCGGCTTTGTCGGAGGTAAGACAGATCGGATTATGATGCATATCGTGGATGTTTTGTACTCTGTGCCTGTTTTATTGTATGTTATTTTATTGATGGTTGTTTTTAAGCCGGGACTACTTAATATTTACATTGCTTTGGGCATTGCCTATTGGTTGAACATGGCACGCATTGTGCGCGGTCAAATTTTGAGTTTGAAGACGTCTGATTACATTACGGCTGCACGCTCCTGTAATGCAGGCTCTTTTGATTTATTGCGACGACATTTATTGCCCAATGCGGCCGGTCCGATTGTTGCCGCCTTGACGTTGTCAGTACCGGATGCAATTTTCACGGAAGCTTTTTTAAGCTTTATAGGCCTGGGGGTGTCGGCTCCCATGGCCAGTTGGGGCGTTTTGACGTCCGAGGGGATTAACAGCATCCGATCCTTTCCGTTCCAACTCTTCTTCCCCGCCGCGGCCTTGTGCTTAACTATGTTGGGATTTGTTTTTTTAGGTGACGGTCTATATGATTTGGCGGATCCGCAGACGGGGAAGGATGGGAATATATGAAGCATTTATTAGAGGTAGACCATATTTCCGTCTCTTTTGCAACCCCTCACGGTCAGGTAGAGGCCGTTCACGGCGTATCGTTTTATATTGATGAGGGAGAAACGGTCGGTATTGTGGGCGAATCGGGATGCGGTAAGTCCGTTACCTCCCAAACTGTAATGAAGCTCTTACCGCCGTCCGTATCAAAACTTACATCGGGACGAATTATTTGGGACGGTTTTAATATTGAAAACTTTTCGGAACGGGAAATGAATACGCTACGAGGCAAGGAAATGGCCATGGTATTTCAAGACCCGATGACCTCATTAAATCCCGTGCTTACGGTAGGCGAGCAAATTGAAGAAGGTCTGAGACTCCATCTCCACTTGTCAAAGAAAGAAGCTGCTGAAGAAGCCGTTCGGCTTCTTCAATCTGTAGGGATAAGCGGGGCATCTCAACGTGTCCGCTCCTATCCGCACGAACTGTCGGGAGGGATGCGCCAACGTTGTCTCATAGCGGCAGCCATTGCCTGTAAGCCGCGACTTCTTTTCGCCGACGAACCGACGACGGCCCTTGATGTCACGACGGAAGCACAGGTACTGAACGTTCTGCAACAAATGCAGGAAGATTTACATATGGCCGTACTCCTTATTTCTCATAATTTGGGCATTATTGCCCGTATGTGTCGGCGAGTTTATGTCATGTATGCCGGTACCGTCGTGGAGGAGGCAACGACAGAACGACTTTTTGACGAACCGGCCCATCCGTATACGAAAGGCCTTTTATCGTCCCTACCGGCTTTACATGATAAGGGGGAGGTATTGAAAGGAATAGGAGGACAGGCCCCGGACTTATTCCGGTTGCCGCAGGGCTGCCGCTTTTTTTCGCGTTGTCGTGACGGCATGCGCATTTGTGAACGCTTGGAACCGCCTACATTTGATCTGGAAAAGGGACAAAGGGTGGCGTGCTGGCTGTATAGCCCTGAAAGGAGTGCGTCTTCATGTATCTGATAGAGGCACGGCACGTGCGCAAGGACTTTGTGACGAAACGGAATATTTTCGGTAAGCCGGTCCGTACCATTACGCCTGTTCTGGATGTCTCCCTGGGCATATTGAGAGGTATGACAGTCGGGCTCGTCGGCGAATCCGGTTGCGGTAAATCCACTTTTCTTAAAACAGTACTCGGTCTTGCCGGAACCTGGGGCGGGGAGATTTATTATAAAGGCCATAATGTCTTACTGCCTGAAACGGCACAGGAATTCAGACGAAATGTACAAATGATTTTCCAGGACCCTTATTCATCCTTGGATCCGCGCATGAACATAGAGGACATTATCAGTGAACCTCTTTATAATTATAGAATCGGCACAGCTTCACAGCGGCGGCAGAAAGCTGCCGAGCTTTTGGAACAAGTAGAACTTCCCAAAGAGGCGGCTCATCGCTATCCGTTCGAGTTTAGCGGGGGACAACGACAACGAATCGGAATCGCCAGAGCCCTGGCTCTGAATCCGGAGTGTATCTTTTGTGATGAACCCGTATCGGCTCTTGATGTATCCGTACAGGTTCAGATTATTAACATGCTGAAACGATTGCAAAAAGAACGAGACTTATCGTATCTTTTTATTTCTCATGATTTGTCGGTTGTCTATTATATGAGCGATTATATAGGGGTTATGTACGGCGGATGTATCGTCGAATATGGATGTAGTGAAGATATTTACAGGCGGCCGCTACATCCGTATACAAAGTTGTTGCTTCAATCGATACCGAAGGCGGAACCGTCCCGTAAGAAGGCGATTGTGTCGGTACTTACAGAAGAAAAGGCAGAAGAAGGGGCCTGTGCTTTTTATCCTCGCTGTTCTTTTTCGAATCGTCGTTGTCTAATAGAAGTCCCGGTTTTGAAAAAATATGAAAATAATCGAGTTATAGCTTGTCATTATGTAGAAGGAGGGGCTGTATGAGGCGGATAGTTGTACTATGTATGTGTCTTATAGCCCTTGTTCTTGTCGGGTGTAGTGAGGAGAGGGTATGGCAGGAGAACGCTGTCGTATACGCATTGGAGGCGGAGCCGTCCGATCTGGATCCGGCTATGACTACCTCTTTACCTGAAAGTATTGCGGAACTCCAAATTTTTGAAGGCCTGACTCGTCTTGATAAGGACAATGTACCGCAGCCCGCCTTGGCGGAGCGGTGGAATGTATCCGATGACGGCAAAACCTGGACCTTTGTATTGCGGCCCGGCCTCGTTTGGAGTGACGGCACGGCCATAACGGCCGATGATTTCGTGTATTCTTGGTTGCGTGTTTTATCGCCTGAGAAAGCATCGGAAAACGCATATATGCTCTTTTGTATTGATAAGGCGGAAGAATATTTTTCCGAAAAAGCTACGGCGGAAGACGTGGGTATTAAAGCTCTGGATCATCGTACCTTACAAGTCCGATTGAAGAATCCCGTACCTTATTTTCTGAATTTGACCGCCTTTCATTGTTTTTATGTCGTACCGCGGCAGGCTGTTGAAAAAAATCCCGACACGTGGGCAGCTACGGCTGATTTTCCCTGTAGCGGACCTTTTCGCATTACGTCGTGGATCCATTCAGGAGAAATAGACTTCGTTAAAAATGAACATTATTGGGATGCGACTGCCGTAAGGACAGAGAGCTTACAGTTTCCTATCAGTGATTCCCAGGCTACAAGATTGACTATAGTCGAAAGCGGCCAGGCGGACATGATGACAGAGCCGCCGCCGGCAGATGAAGCACGGTTGGAAGAAAAAGGGTTATATCGAGTTGCACCGTATTCGGGCCTATATTATTACGTATTCAATGTGACGGTACCGCCCTTTGATGATGTAAGGGTACGCCGGGCCTTTGCCGAGGCTATTGAGCGGAAAAATTTAGTAGAACACGTTGTACGTAGTCACAAACAACCGGCATATTCATTGGTGTCTCCCGAAATCTCCGACTCGGAAGGGCATGAATTCAGAAAGGCCGGTGGAGATATACAGTACGAAGATGCTGCCGAGGCAAAACGGCTTTTACAGGAAGCGTATGGGAATAAGAGTTTACCGGAAATTACAGTCCTCTATAATACGAATGAGTTGCATAAGGCTATTGCTGAAAGCCTGCAGGATATGTGGAAGCGGAACTTGGGGGTTACGGTATACTTGCGTAACCAGGAATCTAAAGTCTTTATGGAGGCCAGAGCCAACGGCGAGTACCAGATTGCTCGGGCTTCGTGGATTGCCGACTATGATGATCCGATGACCTTTTTGGAAGTCTTTTCGGCCCAGGACAACGATGCGCAATATCACAATCTTAAATATAATGCACTCATTGAAGAGGCTCAGCAAACCAATGATAAAACACGGCGGAACGAACTCATGCATGAGGCGGAAAAACTGTTGTTTGATGACTGTGTAATCATTCCGATTTACTATACGACGCAGCCTTATGTGGTGCGTCCCGGTATTAAGGAGTATCATTGGTCGCCATTAGGACTCATAGATTTTAAATATGCATATAAAGAGCAGGTGAAATAATGTATTATCCTTCAGGTTTAAAGCCGGGCGATACGATTCGAGTAGTAGCTCCTGCGGCATATAATTGCAGCGACGAATGGGAGCGTTGTAGAGAGTTGTTATGTGAATGGGGGTATAAGGTAAAGGCAAGCCCCTTTGTAGACTCTCAATGGGGGTATTTAGCAGGTCGAGATGAGGAGCGGGCAAGGGATTTGGAGGCGGCTTTTATGGATGATGAGTGTGCTGCCGTCCTTTGTTTGCGCGGCGGCTACGGGACGACACGGATTTTAGATCTCATTGATTATGACCTTATTCGCAGGAATGCTAAATTGTTTATCGGCTTCAGTGATATAACGGCTCTTCATACCGTTTTCAGGCAGGTGTGTGATATGGCTGTTATACATGGTCCTATGGCCTTATCATTGGGTAGAAAAAGCAGTGATTTTACACGCGAAGGATTTAAAGACATGTTGACAAGTCCGTGGAAGAAGCGGATATTAACCGAAAAAACCGCCGGACTGCAACCCTTGGTGGAAGGGCGGGCTTGCGGACGACTGGGGGGAGGGAATCTGATGCTTCTTTCCGTTACGTCCGGTACGCCTTATGCTTGCAAAGAAGATAATGTGATTCTCTTTTTGGAAGAAGTGGGAGAGGAAGCTTACTCGCTGGATCGCATGTTTCGTCAATTGGAGCAAAGCGGACTTATTGAGCGCGCGGCGGCTGTTTTGTTCGGTGAGTTTCACCGTTGTATACCGACGGAAAAAGCAGATGGTGAGTTTACAGTTGAAGAAGTGATTCGTCAGTATGCCCGCCGCTGGCAAAAGCCGTCAGTATTCGGTATTCCGGCAGGGCATGGTGAAGATAATCTTTGTCTACCATTAGGCGTTTATTGTACGGTAGATGTTCGGAGTGATAGTGTGACTATAACCTATGGGGGGCGCAAAGACGATGAATAAAAAAGAATTAAAAGAGCGTCTATGGGATGTTGTCGATGAATATGAAGAATTATTAAGGCACATCGGCACAACCTTATATGAACATCCTGAAACAGGAAAGAAGGAATATAAGGCGGCGGCAGAATTAAAAAATATTCTTTCTCGCCAAGGGTTTACGGTAACCAATCCTGTTGAGGAATGCTTTCCGACCGCTTTCGAGGCCGTCAAGGGGTCGGGGGCTGTACATATCGGTTTTTTGGCGGAATACGACGCTTTGCCCGAACTGGGGCATGCGTGCGGTCATAATTTAATTGCCGCCATGAGTACGGTAGCGGCCGTGGCGACAGCTCAATGTTGTTCAGAGGAACTGACGATTCATCTCTATGGTTGTCCGGCGGAAGAAACGGAAGGCAGTAAGGTTTATATGGCTCAAAAAGGCCTCTTCGATGATTTGACGGCAGTCTTGATTATTCATCCGTCCGACAGGACCATGATCGGAGGTACGTCATATGCAACCCATCCCCTGCGGGTGACCTTTATAGGGAAGGCGGCCCATGTGGCGGATAAGGAATATAAGGGTCTTAATGCTTTGGACAGCTTGGTCGATTTTTACAAACGGTTAAAGGAATTGGAAGAGACCTTCGACAAGCCGCACCTTTTAGGATGTATTATTACGGAAGGCGGTACGGCACCTAATATTGTACCTGACAGGGCTACGTTAAAGGCAACCGTACGGGCTCTCGATACGGATTATTTAGAGGATGTCATGTTGCCGCAGATTAAAGAATTGGCGGCAGAGGTTGCAAAGGACCATCATACGCCTGTGGAAACGGAACATTATGAACCTTTGTATAAGAACATGATTAACAATGCGGCTCTGAATGTATATTTTATTGAAGCGTTCAATGCCCTGCATGAAGAGTTCGGCGTTTATGAAGAAGAGGATGCGGAAGGGTCTACTGATGTAGGAAATGTAAGTCATGTGACGCGTGCAGCTCAACCGGAAATCGCTATCGGCTATCATATTAATGCCCATACACCTGAGTTTGCTACAGCGGCCAACAGTGATTTTGCTTATATACAGGCACTTACGGGAGCTAAGGCTATGGCGGCCGTAGCCGCAGAAGTTTTATTTGAAAAACGATAGGGCGGGTTTATAGCCCGATGAGGTACATATTATGGTGGAGTTAACATATTACGGCCATTCGGCGTTTATGCTGAAAGCGGGAAAAACGGCTCTGGTTGTCGATCCTTTCTTTACAGGAAATACTTGGCAGATAGCACAGGCAGATGACATTCGCTGTGATTATATCTTCGTCAGTCACGGTCATGACGACCACTACGGTGATAGCGGATGTATCGGTAAGGCTAACGATGCTTTATTTATTTCGACACCGGAAGTAGTTAAAGAGTTGGCTGAAAAAGACGGGCTACGGAGCGATTACTTGCACTTAGGCGGAAAGGCGGATTATCCTTTCGGCTGCATACGCCTTGTCCCGGCTTTTCACGGCTCCGGCGTAGCCGGAGGTCATGCGGCAGGAGCTCTCATTAATTTTTTTGGAAAAAATATATATTATGCAGGTGATACGGCTTTTTTCAGTGACATGGGTCTATTGAATCGATTCGGGCCTATTGACTATGCTCTTTTACCTATAGGCGACCGATTTACCATGGGAATGGACGATGCCTTATTGGCTGCATCCTATGTTAAAGCCGCTGTTACGATTCCCGTTCATTACGGGACATGGCCGATTATTGAGGGCGATCCCCCGGAATTTGTTGAGCGTTTATACAAGGAGTACGGGCAGGAAGGGATGCATGTAAAACCGGGAATGAAAATCATACTATAAGCAGGTATGATAAAACGGCTCATCTTAAAAAGATGAGCCGTTCTACTTATACCTTATTTGTTTAAAGAACCGTTAATGTGGACTCCGGGTATAAAGGGTAATACCGGTTTTTCCTCAGCTGCAGCTGACGGTTGTCGAATGCTCTCAAAGGTTGTTGTTAACATGAGTTTCAATCGGTTTGTCTGATTGACTGCACTGGCACTGGGATCATAGTCGATAGCTACAATATTCGTTTCGGGGAAAGCCGATTTCAAGGTCTTAATCATACCCTTACCTGTTACATGATTGGGAAGACAAGCCCAAGGTTGCAGGCAAACGACATTTTTAGCACCCCTGTGGATAAGATCAATCATATCGCCTGTAAGGAACCAGCCTTCGCCGGCTACGTGGCCGAGAGACAGGTATTCTTTAGCTTCGTCGGCAATTTCGTAAATAGAGGTAACGGGGTCGAAATGTTTGCTGGCAGCGACGGCTTCAGCATAAGGCTTACGATACCAATCGAGAAGCTTGATTGCCGCTTTGCCGCCCAAGGCGGACCAGAATGAGCCGGACAAATATTTGTGTCGAAAATTGTTATCCAATAGACCGTAGTAGAAAAAGTCGGCTAAACCGGAAGTGACTATTTCTCCGCCTTCTTCCTCAATGAGTTTAATGATCTGGTTATTAGCTATAGGATGGAACTTAACGTAAATTTCTCCGACAATACCGATGCGGGGTTTTTTAATATCCTCCCAAATGGGGAGACTGTCAAAGTCCGCAACAATTTGACGGATATTTTTTACGAACGTACTTCTGTCCGCCTTGTTCAAATCGACGGCCAGCTTTTCCTGCCATTTTTTAAAGAGACTTTCGGCTGCCCCGCGTACCTTTTCGTACGGCCTCGTGCGATACAATACTTGTTGCAATGTATCGCCGTAAATAACACCTTGTAAAAGTCTATGCCAGAAACCGAGAGACGGTTTAAAGCCCGGCTGTTCGTTTAATCCTTTCGTATTTAATGAAATGATAGGAATCTGAGGCATATTTGCGTCGGCTAAAGCCTTTCTCAACATACCGATATAGTTGGTAGCACGGCAGCAACCGCCTGTTTGGGAAATAATGACCGATGTGCGGTTCAAGTCGTATTTCCCCGATCTCAAGGCGGTCATTATCTGGCCGAGAGACATGATGGCCGGATAGCAGGCATCATTATGAATGAAGGAAAGTCCCGTGTCGATAGCTTCTTGACCCTGGTGGGGCAAGAGTTCCATCTTGTAGCCTTCGTGTGCAAAGGCTGCTTTGAAGAGAGGGAAATGAATAGGTGTCATTTCAGGGGCCAAGATAGTATGCGTTTTCTTGTCTTCCTTTGTAAAAACAGCCTTATGATACGAATAAGGCTTGGTGTGTTCTACTCGAGTCATTTTGCGGTGATTCATGACGAATAACAAGGAACGCAAGCGAATGCGAATGGCTCCGAGATTGGAACCCTCGTCGATTTTTAACAACGTGTGGATTTTGTTGGCATTTGCCAGAATTTCCTGTACCTGATCGGCAACGATGGAGTCCAAGCCGCAACCGAAGGAGTTAAGTTCTACTAGCTCCAGGTTTTTATGTTCCGCTACATATTGGGCGGCCCTATACAAACGAGAATGGTAGGACCATTGGTCGACAACGCGCAACGAATCGGGTGCAGACCCCAAGGGAGCCACGCCGTCTTCTGTAAGGACGGCAAGACCGAGACTGTTGATGAGTTCGGGGATGCCGTGGTTGATTTCCGGATCCAGATGATAAGGACGCCCACTCAAGACGATGGCTCTGTCTCCGTCTTTTTCCAGTTTTTCCACCGTCTTTTTGGTTAATTCGTAATAGTCGGACTTGAACTTCTCTTCCTCATCCCAAGCTGCGTGGGCAGCTTTTTTGATATCATGGCCAGACAGACCCCAAGATTTTAGTTCCTCTGACAGTCTGGTTATAATTCGTTTTTTGTCGTGCAAAGGTAGGAACGGACTGATAAAAGGGGTCTGTGTAATTGCCAGACGTTCGTCCATATTGTGCTTAATTACTTCAGGATAAGACATGACCATGGGACAATTGAAGTTGTTATCCTTACTGCCTTCGGACGGTCCGTGTTGGATGCAGGGGTAGAAGATGCGATCCACCTTCTTTTCCAACAAGTTTTCAATATGGCCGTGAACCAATTTAGCCGGATAACATGCCGAGTCTGACGGAATTGTATCCATCGCTTTCTGGAAGAGTTCCTTAGTGGACTGGTCGGATAAGACGACTTCATAGCCTAGGTGTGTAAAGAAGGTAAACCAGAAAGGGTAATCTTCATACATGTTCAGGACCCGCGGAATTCCCACGGTGCCGCGAGGCGCTCCTTTTACGGGCTTGTAATGTGCAAAAAGGCGGTTGTATTTTACCTTGTATAAATCAGGCAAGTGTTTTACCTTTTTGGCCGAAGAACCGGCAGCACCGCGTTCACATCGGTTACCGGTAATAAAGGAACGACCGTCGTTAAAGGTATTTACTGTAAGCAGGCAATTATTGGTACATAAGCCGCAATGGCGAATTGTCGTATCAATACGAAGAGAATCAATACCCGCTACATCCAATAGAGTAGAAGGGGCTGCATCTTCCTGATGCGCTTGACGGCAAATGAGACCCATGCCGTATGCACCCATGAGGCCGGCAATTGCGGGACGAATGACCCGGCGACCCAAAAGTTGTTCAAAGGCACGTAATACGGCGTCGTTATAGAAGGTGCCGCCTTGAACGACAATGTGTTTTCCCAGTTTTGAAGGGTCTTTTACTTTAATAACCTTGTAGAGTGCATTTTTTATAATGGAGTAGGACAGGCCGGCTGAAATATCGGCCATGGTGGACCCTTCTTTTTGTGCCTGTTTTACCTTGGAGTTCATGAAGACTGTACAACGAGAACCCAAATCGATGGGTTCTTCCGCCAGTAAAGCCGCTTCGGAAAATTCCTGAATCGACTTGTTCAAGGACTTGGCAAACGTATCCAGGAAGGAACCGCAACCGGCAGAGCAAGCTTCGTTTAAAAGGATATCTTCGATATGGCCGTCTTTCAAACGGCAACATTTCATATCCTGGCCGCCAATGTCCAAAATGAAGTCCACGTCGGGGCAAAAATGAGCGGCAGCTTGATAATGGGCAATAGTTTCCACTTCGCCCAAATCAATACGGAGTGCTTCTTTTAAAAGAAACTCCCCATATCCCGTAATACCTGATTTGGCAATGAAAGCGCCTTCGGGCAGTTGGTTATAAATATCTTTAATGATAGATTTTGCAGCTTCTAAAGGACTGCCTTCATTATTCTGATAGTGAGAATAAAGAATCTCGCCCGTTTCGCCGATAACGACAGCTTTAATCGTCGTAGAACCCGCATCGAGGCCTATATAGCAGGGACCCGCATAGGTCGATAAATCACCGAAAGGAACACAGGCCTGAGCATGCCGGGCACGGAAGGCCTCCAATTCTTCTCGCGAGGTGAAGAGCCGGTCAATACGGTCCGTTTTCGGTAATGATGAATCATCTACCTGGCGGATACGGGCCATCAGAGACTGAAAGGACTGGGGCTTTTCTTCGAAGCTGCCCAAGGCCGCTCCGATAGCTACATATACCTGGGCATTTTCCGGAGCAATAACTTCTTCGGGTGTTAATTCCAAGGTGTCGGCAAATTGTTTGCGAAGGCGGGGCAAAAAGGTCAGCGGACCGCCGAGAAAGCATACGGAACCCTTAATAGGTCTGCCGCAGGCAAGGCCCGTAATGGTTTGCAAAACAATGGATTGGAAAACGGAAGCGGCAATATTTTCCTTGCTGGCTCCTTCATTCAGCAGAGCCTGAACGTCCGTTTTAGCGAAAACGCCGCAACGTGCGGCAATGGGATAAAGCGTATCTGAATGCTCCGCCATTTCATTTAATCCCGCCGCATCAGTGTGTAAAAGCGTTGCCATTTGATCGATAAAAGCACCGGTACCGCCGGCGCAGGCCCCGTTCATGCGGTGTTCGTTACCGCCTGTGAGATACGTGATTTTAGCATCTTCGCCGCCTAATTCAATAATGACATCCGCCTGCGGATGATAGGTGCGAACGGATTTCGTACCGGCAATGACTTCCTGAATAAAAGGAATGTGCAAATGGTCAGCCAAGGCCATACCGCCGGAGCCGGTCATGGCAATAGAAATTTGCCGATCTCCGAAAACTTCATAGGCGTTTTCCAACAGGTCAAGCACTTTTTGTCGAATGTCTGTATAGTGACGTACGTAACAGGCGTGAAGACACTGCTTTACGTTATTTAAGACGGCAATTTTAACGGTAGTAGACCCGATATCAATGCCGATGTGCAATAAGTCTTTCATGAAAATCTCCTGTAATAAATTTGAATCGGACCATAAAGAATACAATAATAGTATAAATTAGGTTTATGGTCTATATATCATTATACCACATGCATGGAAATAGAAAGCTTAAAAACACAAGCGTTTTGTAACAATTCCCAATTTAGTATATCCTGTTCGAGAGTATAGAAGTATGTTAAAATAAGAAAGCATAATGTTAAGAGACGGAGGCTTTTTATGAAAAATTATATAACGGAACATCAGTCCCCGTATTTGGATTTACGGGCCGAAGTGACGGATATTCTTTTTGAAGGCAAGTCGGATTTCCAGGATATTGTTGTAGCCGATAGTAAAGAGTACGGAAGAATGTTGATGTTGGACGGTGTTTTTCAAACATCGGACAAAGATGAATTTACGTATCATGAAAATATTACACACATCCCCCTTTTTCTGCACCCTTCTCCTAAAAATGTATTGATCATCGGCGGCGGTGACGGGGGTGCCGCAAGAGAAGCCGTACGTCATCCGGAAGTGGAACGGGTGACGATGGTAGATATTGACGGTAAGGTGATTGAACTGTCGAAGAAATATTTCCCCAAGATTTCGGCAGCTATTTTGGAAAACAATCCCAAGCTGACGGTTAAAGTAGGAGACGGAATTGCTTTTATGAAAGAAGCGGAAAATTTCTACGACGTTATTATTGTAGACTGCTCCGACCCGGTCGGTCCCGGAGAAGGCTTGTTTACGTACGATTTTTATAAGGACACGTATAAGGCTTTGAAGGATGACGGTATTTTCGTGCAGCAGACAGAGTCTCCGTTTATGCATCGTAAATTAGTACGTGAAGTATTTGATGCCGTAGGTGCCATTTTCCCGATTACGCGCCTATATACGGCTTTCATACCCCTCTACCCTACGGGTATGCACTGCTTTACCATGGGTTCGAAAAAATATGACCCTTTAACATGGGAATCCAATCGGAAGCAGACCTTTGAAACGAAATACTATAATGAAGGCATTCAGAAAAGTGCCTTCGTATTACCGAACTTCGTAAAAGAGTTGCTTTACGGCGAAAAAGATGTGTGATCGGTAAAAAAAGAGCTGTTTTATAACAGCTCTTTTTTATGTATGCGGCTCAATATAAAAAATGATAGAGGCAGAAAGGGGAGTTATTCAACTTCGTCCGGTGACCGGTATTCATGGAATGCGAGAGAAGGGAAGTTCGGGTCAGCCATTTATGCACCGCTTGCAGCTTGCATTCTGGGACACGCTTACAGGCTACCTGTAAGCCACGCAGTAGACGGCAACCCCGCAGCCTTCGCCAGAAGGCTTGACTTTGAGGGGACGTCATGGTAAGATTATTAGCGTCATCGATTATGTCGAGGACTCTATATGGCGGGTATGGTGAAGTGGTTAACACGGCGGATTGTGGCTCCGTTATGCGTGGGTTCGACCCCCACCACTCGCCCCATTTTTTTTACACAAATCTATACGGTTTGCAGGATAGGATCCATTTTCCATAATGGGGGTATAGCCAAGCGGTAAGGCAACGGACTTTGACTCCGTTATCGGTGGTTCGACTCCACCTACCCCTGCCAATATATCGCGCGGACAGCCGCGTTTTTTTATTGGTATTTTTAAACGGTGCTGTACCGTAGACACGCATTTTTGTATGTGTATCTGTCTGTGGACTGCAGATTTCATGGTTTAAATTTATGCGAAAGTTTTTACATATTAATGATTACTGCATCTTTCTATCATGAAGGGAAGGCAGATTAATTTCTATTGATTATGAGATGAATATATATAAAGAAAATCATTGTTTTTTCTGATGGTTGTGATAAAATAAAATTCGATTCATCCCGGATGCGGACAGACACCCGCCGGGGGGATGAAAGGAGATTGGAAGAATGAGCAGCTCAGTACAGTTTTATTTGGCGATTTTTATTTTTCTCATGACTTATGCGGGCATTATGTCAGAGAAAATACATCGTACGATTTGTGCTCTTGCCGGCGGCGGCGCTATGATTTACTTTGGTCTCGTTACGCAGGAGCAGGCGATTACAGAATTTATCGATTTCAATACACTGGGACTTTTGACGGGGATGATGATTTTGATTTCCGTTGTGAAGCAATCCGGTTTCTTTCAGGTACTTGCGTTGTGGGCGCTGAAGAAATCAAAGGGATCTCCGCGGGAGCTGCTGATTTTGCTTTCTATCGTCACGGCGGTGGGGGCGGCGCTCATTGATTCTGTCACGGCGGCACTCCTGATCGCGCCCATGACGATTTCCCTGTGCCGCATGCTCCGTATGTCTCCCGTGCCTATTCTGATTTCTGAAATATTGATGTGCAACATAGGCGGTACGGCACTTATGATCGGGAATCCGCCAAACGTCATGATCGGTTCCGCGACACACCTGGATTTCAATGACTTCCTTATAAATCTGGCTCCGGTCGTTGTCATTACGGTCATTGTTATCCTGATTGCGGTTCTTCTCATTTTCAAGAATCATTTTTCCAGTGTCCGCATGAGTGCGAAAGAGCTGGAAAAAATTGATATTATGTCCGGCGTGGAAGACAAATCTATTTTCAGCCGTTCGCTTATGGTTCTTGCGTTTACGGTCCTCGGCTTCGTTGTCCATTCCCATTTCGGTCTGGAATCGGCAACGGTCGCCATGACGGGCGGTATGGCGGCACTGCTCTTCTGTGGTATCAATCCGGAAGATGCTCTTAAAGAGGTGGATCTGGACACACTCATGTTCTTCATGGGGCTCTTCATTCTGGTGGGGGGCATGGAAAATGCCGGCGTCATTACGGCAATTGCGGAAAAGGGTATCGAAATGGTGGACGGCGACAGCCACCTGATTACCTTCCTCATTTTGCTTCTTTCCGGTGTAGCTTCCGCTTTCGTTGACAATATTCCTTTCACGGCGACAATGATTCCTCTGATCCAGGATATGCAGTCTCTCATGAATCTGCCCCATGCGGATTATATGTGGTGGGCGCTTGCGACCGGTGCGTGCTTCGGCGGCAACGGTACTATGATTGGTGCTTCACCGAATGTGATCATGGTGGCTATCGCGGCAAAAGAAGGGTTCAATATCAGCTTTACCGCTTTTATGAAATGGTGCTTTCCTCTGATGCTTCTGTCTCTTTTTGTGGCAGGGTGTTACCTTGAGACACGGTACTTCATTTTCGGTATGTAAATAAATAGAATAATATAATAGAGTAGAAAGCGCTTTTCTTCGGAGAAGCGTTTTTTCTGTTGTAAAAGACGGCCTTAATGAAATATTTAATATACGCTTATTGCTTTTCTTTTGTGTGGAATTGGCCGAACTAAGATAAATGAATAAAATGGGAATTTTATGTGTATGTCCATTCCGTAAATAAGATGGTTCTGCGAACCTTTTCTATTTGACTTTTTTGTATTAGTGGTATACTATAATTTCTGATGTAAAGAATATAGTATACGTTTTTACATATCATTCATTGACTAAGGAGGGTCATGATGGACGCAAGAGAAAATGCTTATGTACTGTGGTTTGATGAGCTGCGCCGCGCGGACGTGGGACTGGTAGGAGGGAAATCCTCTTCTCTGGGGGAACTGACTTCTTCCGTGGATGTGCCTGTTCCGTACGGATATGCGACAACAGCCAGCGCATACCGCTATTTCATGGAAAAGACGGGACAGAATAAGAAAATCCATAAGATGCTTCAGGAACTGCAGGATGTGGAAGATTCCGTAGAGCTCCATGAAGTCTGTACAAAAATCCGTGAAAGCATCTGCTCTGCCACTATGCCGGAAGACCTTGCCGAACAGATTGGAAAGGCTTATGAAGAACTTGCCGAAAAGGTGGGTGAAAAGAATCCTTTCGTCGCCGTCCGCTCCTCTGCTACCGCGGAAGATTTGCCGGATGCTTCTTTTGCCGGGCAGCAGGATACATACCTGAACGTCACCGGGCGGGATATGGTTATCCGGAAAGTAAAGGAATGCTATGCGTCCACTTTCACCGACCGTGCCGTTTATTACCGTGCGAAGAAAAACTTTGACCATGAAAATGTGGCGCTTTCCGCCGCCGTCCAGATGATGGCCGACGCGAAAGCGGCAGGTGTCATGTTCACTGTCAACCTGGCGACCGGCGCTGACGACAGCATCATGATCGAAGGTTCCTGGGGGCTTGGCGAATACATCGTGCAGGGTACCGTAACACCCGATAATTTTGTTGTGGATAAAGATTCTCTTACCATTACTTCCCGCCGCATCAATGAAAAATCCATCGAACTGATCCGCAAAGAAGGCGGCGATGTGGAAGAAAGAAAAGTGGAACCGGAACGTGCCAAGGCGCAGGTTATAAGCGATGAACAGATCGCCCAGCTGGCCGATTACGCGAAACGTATTGAAAAACATTACGGCTGCTATATGGATATGGAATGGGCTGTCGACCATAAAGACCGCCTTTGGATTCTCCAGGCACGCCCTGAAACAGTCTGGTCCAAGAAAAATAAAGAAAAGAAATCGGAGGAAGAAACCGTTATGACAACTGATCACAATGTACTTGTAAAAGGACTTCCCGCATCCCCGGGTATGGCGGCAGGCAAATGCCATGTCATCACCGATCCGAAAGACATTGATACCTTTAAAGAAGGGGAAGTTCTTGTCACCACCATGACGTCTCCCGACTGGGTACCCGCTATGAAGAAGGCAGTCGCTATCGTGACTGATGCCGGCGGTATGACCTGCCATGCTTCTATCGTATCCCGTGAATTGGGAATCCCCTGTGTTGTCGGAACAAAGAGCCGCAGTGTGGAAGCGACAGGTGTGCTGAAAACAGGACAGGATATTACCATCGATGCACGCAACGGCATTATTTATGACGGCATTGTTGCCGATCTTGTGAAGAAAGGAACGCCCGCTGCCCAGGCAGCAGGTACAGCGGCAGTAGCTGCCGAATATTTCCCGCCTACAGGCACCCGCGTTCTTATGAACCTCGGCGATCCCGATCTGGCTGATAAATATGCGTCGCTTCCCTGTGATGGTATCGGACTCATGCGGGAAGAATTTATCTGGACCACCTTTATTCATGAACATCCGCTGTACCTGATCGAAACAGGCCGGCCGGAAAAAGTGGTAGATATGCTTGCTGAAGGCATCAGCAAAGTATGCCGCGCTCTTGCTCCGCGTCCCGTTGTTCTCCGCTTCTCCGATTTTAAATCCGGCGAATACAGAAATCTCAAGGGCGGCGATAAGTACGAACCGGAAGAACCGGCCGACCTTCTTGGCTGGAGAGGCGCTTCCCGTTACTATGATCCGAAATATACCGATGCATTCCGCCTGGAACTGAAAGCAGTCAGAAAAGTCCGTGAAGAATACGGCCTGAAAAATCTGAACTGCATGATTCCGTTCTGCCGCACCGTTGATGAAGCAGAAAAAGTAACGGCCATTATGAGAGAAGAAGGACTGGAACGTGGTCCGGACTTCAAACTTCTCCTTATGGCGGAAATTCCGGCCAATATTCTCCTGGCAGACCGTTTCAATAAATTTGTTGACGGCTATTCCATCGGTTCCAACGATTTAACAATGCTTATTCTGGGCTGCGACAGAAATAATGATACTGTAGCTTCTCTCTTCGATGAACGCAATCTGGCTATCAAGAGGGCTATCCGCCACCTGATCAAAGTGGCGCACAGAGACGGCAAGACCGTATCCATCTGCGGACAGGCGCCGTCCGTATATCCAGACTTTACGGAATTCCTCGTAAAGAGCGGTATTGACTATGTATCCGTTAACCCGGATATGGTGAAGAGTACCCGGCTGAATGTAGCCCGCATCGAGCAGCGTCTGATGCTGGATGCGGCGACGGGCAGAGGTGTCGTAGACCAGGAAGATTACGAACTTTGATTTTAAAATAATGGCAGAGGGCATGGGAAAGTTGACATGTCCTCCGCCACAGTTCCGCTTTGCGGAAGAAGGAGAGAAGGGAAATTATGCAGCTTACCGGCCGACAACAGGAAATCACGAGGATCGTTCGGGAAAACGGTCCTATCACAGGGGAAATGATCGCACAGCGTCTCCATGTGACGAGGAGCGCGCTGCGTGGAGATCTGGCGGTTCTTCTTTCAGGAGAGGTAATCGCTGCCCGCCGTCGTCTCGGCTACTATTACCTTGGGGGCGGAGAAGATCCCGCGGCTGCTGAAATCCGTTCCTGCACGGCGGAAGACTGTATGTCCCGCCCGATACTTGTCGGAGCGGAATCCAATGCCTATGACGCGGCGGTTCTCCTGTTCACCGAAGATATCGGTACGCTTTTCGTGGGGAAAAAAGATGACATACAGGGCGTCGTTTCCAGGAAAGATCTTCTGAAAGCGGCCATGGGCCGTGATGATTTGGCAAAAGTGCCGATTTCCATGGTAATGACATCCCGCTCGAAAATGATTTATGCTGAACCGAAAGAGGATCTTGTATCCATCGCACAGAAGATGATGGATTATGAAGTCGATTGTCTTCCTGTAGGGACTTTTAAAAATGTGGGAAATGACAGGAAATTTGTTCTTATCGGGCGTGTATCGAAAACGAATATCACCCGTCTCTTTTTGGAACTGGGGAAAGGCGGCAGAAAATAATAAATGGCAAAACAACCGCAGGTTTATGTCGTTTCCGATTCTCTTGGAGAAACGGCGGAAAGTGTGGCTAAGGCGACCATCGGCCAGTACGACACGGATATTGAGATTCACCGTGTGCCCTTTATCCGTCATACGGATCAGATAGAAAAAATTATTGATGAAGCGGCACAGGCGGGGGCTGTGGTCTGTCACACACTGGTCAGTCCAGAACTCCGTGCCGACTTTGAACGGATAGCCCATGAAAAAAATGTCCGTTATGTGGATATCTTAGGTCCCATGATGAATATGGTGACTGATGTGGCAGGGGTGCAGCCCCGCATGAAACCGGGAATCATCCACCGTCTTGATGAAGAATATTTTAAGAAAGTGGAAGCCATCGAATTTGCCGTCCGCTATGATGACGGAAAAAATCCGGCGGGCTTCGCAAAGGCGGACATGGTTCTCATCGGTGTGTCCCGCACATCAAAGACACCGCTGTCCATGTATATGGCGCACAAAAAGTACAAGGTGGCAAACCTGCCCCTTGTGCCGGAAGTGCAGATACCGGAAGAAATATTCCAGGTGCCTCCCTATCGTCTGATTGGCCTCATTATTGACCCTTACAAACTGAACGGAATCAGAAGAGAACGAATGAAAGCGCTCGGATTTTCAGGAACGGCGAATTACACTGATATCGAGCGCATTGAAGATGAGCTGGCTTATGCCAAAGAAGTCATGCATCAGCTTCACTGCACCGTCCTTGATGTATCAAATAAAGCCATTGAAGAGACGGCAAGCCGCATCATGTCCATTATTGAGCGGAATAAGGAACTATACGGCGACAAATATTGACAGATGATGAAATCTCCCGAAGGAAACTTCAGGGGATTTTTTTGTGCTGGAATGATTTTATGAATACATTTGCGGCAGCACTGTTCCTCACCACGGCAATAGATCCTTCACATTCGTTCAGGATGACGACTAACGTTCTCCTCATTATGACGCCTTAACGTCTTATACAAGGATCATGGAGCCGGCCGTCAGAAGGAGCTGCTGGCGCACGCAGTGCGATTGAGGATACTCGCTTGTCGTAATGATTTAAATCGTAAAAGAATAGTTAGCTTGTAGCTGACAGCTCACAGCTGATAGCTTTTATCTTCTTACCACTTTCCTCACCACGGTAATAGATCCTTCGCTCGCGCTCAGGATGACGTCTTATGGTTTTCTTCATCACAGCAGCAAGTCTTCGACATCGCTTCGGGGTGACGCTTATCGTCAGTCATACAAAAATACGGTACCCATCACATCTGACGAGTACCGTATTTTATGCTTCTTAAGTTATTTCCTTACGCTTGCTTTCCGTTACGCTTTCGGGGAAATATGAGAACCGTACACATCGCGGTAATCATTTTTCGCCTTATCGTCTTCACTGTTGACGCGGACACGTTCTACCTTGTTTCTGTCATTGTCCTTGCCGGAAATGCGGTCAACACGGATACGATCCAGACGAATCTGGCGGAGTTCCGGTTCGAACTCATTCATAGCTCTGTCCATATTGTCATCTACCGGTGCTCCATTCTTCAACGCGCGATAGAACATCGCCGCAAATTCATAGCGGGTCATAGTACGGTCGCCGCCAAACATGCCGTCCGGATACCCTTCAAGGATACCGTTTCCTGCCAATGTAGCCACATATTCATAAGCCCAGTGGTTTTCCGGCACATCGGGGAAGTCCTTCTTTTTACCCATATCCAGGATGCCGAGAATGGAATTCATCTTCTGCTCCATTGTATCCAGACGTTTCTTCAAATCCTTATTCTCATCACGGAGATCGACGATTTCTTTCGCCATGGCTACTTTGGATGTGGATACATGGTTGCCCTGTCCCAGCTTCACGCTGACTCCGGCATTCACCATGTTTTCTCCTCCCCCGAAGGAGCCTCCCACGCTGAACATGGTGTCTTCATTGGGACGGTAGAATGCTCCTACCGCTACCGCATGGGCGTCTTTGTAGTTGCCGTAGCCGGCTGCCACATCCCACTTGTCATCCGGGTCGAAGTCCAGCGGATGGAGGGCTGCCAATGCTGCCGCTCCTGCTCCTACTCTGTCCATCCGGTCGCCCAGTTCATTGACGGCTCCTCCTATGTTGTTGATTGTCTGGTTTGTTTTCCACAGCTGCCCCCCGTTGACGGCGTCAGTGCTGTTTGCGCTGATGTCTCCGGCTGCTACGTTGGTGATTTTCTTGTTCCCTGCGTTGATGCCGCTGTTGTCGATTTTCACGTCTCCCACGGTCAGGGTGTTGGTAGTCACACTGTTCAGGCCTTTGAGATCTTTGGCCATGCGGACTTTCAGGTTATTACCGCCGTCGGATACGACACCGAGGTTGTCATCGTCCGTCAGCTTGGATGTATCCGTAATGCCGCCGATGACGTTCACCTGTTCATTCAGTTTCTTTTTAATGACGGTCCCCGTGTCGCCGCCGTATTTCATGCCGTCATTCAAGGTAGCCACTTCTTCCTTGGTGCCGTCCGGTTTTTCGTATACGATACGGGTCGTCGTTGTACCGGCCGCGCCGTCCACGCCGGGTTTGCCGTCACGGGTAACGGAGATGTTTGTTGTTACGCCGTCTTTACCGTTGATACCGATCTTGCCGTCTTTACCGTCTTTACCTGTAGCGACGATAGTTTCGACTTTCAGGTTTTTATTCATCTTCACGTCGATTGTCGTATTTCCGGCAGGGTCCTGTGTGATAAAGGTTTTAAGGTTTTCTCCGCTGTATTCCGTATCGGCCGCGGTACCTTCTCCTTTCACGGTTATCTTGGAGCCCAGTTTATTGGTTTTTGTGCCGCCTGCATTGGCATCGAACTGCAGGCCTTTGGCGATTACATCATCCAATTTGGATTTGGACGCGATGTCCTTTAATTTTACGGTTTCTTTCTGCCCTGCATGGTTTTTATCTTCTACGGTTAAATCGATATTTCCGTTGGTATCGACTGTATAAGACCCATCCGCACTGGATGCGTTTTGTACCAGCCGATAATCAGTGGCCGCTGCACTTTGATTATTGATGGCTTCGGTAACCGTCTTCAACTGGTCTTCTGTGGCGGCACGCCCGCTGACGGCCGTTGGGTTCGTTACATTCCAAGTCTTATTATCAAGACCTGTTACATAATTACCGGTAGTACCGCCGGATGTCTGGCTGCCCATGGTCACACCGCCGGCTTTCACCGTATCCGCAGCGGTTACTGTCTTCACATGAATGTCTTCGTTGAGTTTTACGCCGATTTTCGTATCGTCACCGGTTTGGGTGATTTCTGTCGTAATGTTGTTATCGCCGTTAACGGTGACTTTAGAGCCTAATTTGTTCGTTTTTTCACTGTTATTATCCGCGTCGAAACGAAGGCCTTTATTGATCACTTCATTTTTAGTATCATGCAATTGACCGCCGTTTACCGCATCCTTGGAGCCGGCCGCCACGTTACCGTCAGCCACATTGGTCACTTTTTGATTATTCGCATTGATGCCGTTATTGGTCACATAGGTATTACCGCCTACGGTCAGGCCGTTGTTATTGATGGTTGTATTACCTGCCGTAACACTGTCCAGTCCGGTCAATGTTTTCGCCAGTTTTACCGTCAGCGTATCTGTCCCGTTGGAAACGACGCCGATATTGTTGTCCGTCAGTTTGGATGTATCCGTCACACCGCCGACGATATTCGTCTGCTCGCCCAATTTCCGGGTAAACGTATTGGCCGCGGCTGCCGCAGCTTTTACATCGCCCGCATAAGCCACGCCCTTATCCACTTCCGAAGTCACCGCATAGAGCTGGCTGCCGTTAACGGCGTCGGTGCTGTTTGCGCTGATATCTCCGGCCGCTACGTTGGTGATCTTTGCGCCGCCAACATTTACCGTATTTGTCGTATCGCCAAAAGTGATTTTTGTACCCGTTATGGTGCCGTCGGGAGCGGTCTTCTGATTGGAAATCGCTGTAATTCCTGTCAAATCGCCGGATACATTCACCGCATAAGTTTTAACCGTACCGTTTGCTCCGGCTTCCGTACCGGAAGTAACAGTCGTATTTTTGCCATTAATAACTTTGACCGAGTCTGCCGCAATATCATTGATGACGGTCTTCCCATCATTGGTAATATTATCCAGATTAGTATTGGCTTTGTCATCCAGTTTGGAATCCATCATGGTCTTATTGTAGTAGTTATTATTCAGATAGGTATTCACCGTATCTCCGGTCACCGTCTTAGTATCGCCGGCAGAAATCGTACCTCCTCCGATGTTGTCAATCGCCGTTTTGGTCGCGGCATCCAGTCCGACAGTATACGCAATCACTCCGTTTGCGTCTTCCGTGCCGCCGGTTACGGATACTTTGCCGCCTGTAGCGGCCGCCAGAGTCGTTTTTGTCGCACTGACCACATAATCAGTATGCCCGTCCGCAGCAACCGTACCGGTAACAGTAGCCTGCTTGGCACCGGTAACAGCAGATTTCGCTCCGGCAGCCGCCTTCTGCACATCACCGATATTGGCAGCGTTGGTCGTCGTATTTCCGCCGCTGGCTACATTCGTGATGACTGTGTTATTCGCATTGATACCGTTATTGGTTACATAGGTATTACCGCCTACGGTCAGGCCGTTGTTGTTGATGGTTGTATTACCTGCCGTAACGCTGTCCAGTCCGGTCAATGTTTTCGCCAGTTTTACCGTCAGCGTATCTGTCCCGTTGGAAACGACGCCGATATTGTTGTCCGTCAGTTTGGCCGTATCCGTCACACCGCCTACAATATTCGTCTGTTCGCCCAATTTCCGTGTGAATTTATTGTTCGCGGCTGCCGCATCTTTTACATCGCCTGCATAGGCCACGCCCTTATCCATTTCCGAAGTCACCGCATAGAGCTGGCTGCCGTTAATGGCATCGGTGGATGCGGCGGAAATACGGCCTGCCGCCACGTTGGTGATCGTCCGTTCCGTTCCTGCCTTGCCCACGCTGACCGTGGCAGCCGGGTTTGTACCCGCAAAGTTATGCGTTGTCCCGTTGATGACAGCGGAAGGAGTTGCCACGGTCGCTGCCGTTTCCGAGCCGGCGCCGATAGACACGGCACCTGCATTCGTTACTTTTGTATTATTGCCGAGAGCCACACCGTTTTCTGCGGTTACGGAAGCGCTGTTCCCCAGCACCATGGCCCCGTCGGCGGAAGCGGTGGAGTTATTTCCCATCGCATAGGCATTGTCCGCCGTGACGCTGTTCTTATAACCGAAAGCGCCTGCCGTATTCCCTTTCACCGTACCGGCAGTAACTTTTTTGATCTTATCGCCGTTGGCTTCCGTAGTATCCGTAACGGTAGCGGAGCCGACCGTATTCCCGCTGCCGACAGCATAAGAATTATTTCCGTAAATATTATTATCCGTACCGACTGCCGCGGAAGATGCACCGGAGATGGTGCCGTCCGTCATATCGAAGCCTACCTTATTCGTATCGCCAACAGACGTGGATTTATCCCCATAAGCGCCGGCCTGGCTGCCGATGGCGAGGGAATTCTTGCCCCAGCTCCGCGCCATGACGCCGATGCCGGTGCTGGCAATCCCCTTTGATAACGAATTGACGCCGATTGCCGTGGAACCGATGCCGAAGGACTGGGTCATTGCGCCCATGGCTATACTGGCCCCGCCGATAGAGGCAGTATTTGAATAATTCTGGCTGGTGCTGAGAGCTGCGCTCCCCAGTGTTGTCCCGGGATATAACGCCGCCGTTTCCCGTGTAAATTTATTCTGCACGCCGGCAGCCAAAAGATCGGGAACGGCCGCCTGCAGCTGGGACTTCACCTGATCAATGTCATTGCCGCCGATGGCGATAGAAGAGTGTCCGATAGACAAAGCATCTCCGCCGATCGCCATGGCCTGCGTACCGTAAACCTTCGCCATGCTGCCGATAGCTATCGACTGTGAATAGCCCGGAGTGTCCGCCGGGTTGGTGGTTCCTTTTCTGATGATATTCGCTTCCGCTCCGGAACCGAGGACCACATCGCCCCGGGAACCGTAAGACTTAGCTTCCGCTCCCATGACGACGGCGCCGGATCCCTCCTGGTTATGGTACTCGGATACCGTACTCACCGCCTGACGGCCGATGACGATATCCCCATTTTCCGCAGCCTCCGCCACATTCCCGATGGCGATGGTACTTGCACTGTATGTATCGTTTGCTCTTTTTTGCCCCGCTGCGTGAGCCCCCTGCCCTATGGCAACACTGTTTTCAGAGGTTGCATCGGAATGCGCCTGACGGCCCACCACCACGGTCTGAGATCCTGCAGCGTTTGCTAACGAACCGATCCCAATTGAATTAAGGCCTGTTACAGTGGAGGTATTTCCTACCGCTATGGCATTTTCATTATGCGCCTTGGCCACAGTCCCCAATGCCACACTGCCTGTTCCGGTAGCATCGGACAGCAGACCGTAAGCCGAGCTGTCCTGCCCCGTGGCATGCGCCTGGTCGCCGACAGCAAGAGAATGCAGGGCTGTCGATAAAGACAATGACCCTATGGCGGTTGCCCCCTGTCCGGTAGCCTTTGCCTGATCGCCCATAGCAATGGCATATATCTCAGTTGCCCGCGTCCTGCTGCCAAGAGCCACTGTATACTGCTTTGTTGTTTGAGCATCATCCCCGACGGCTATACTGTCGGCCGAATATGCCGACGATCCGGTTCCGGCATTAAACGATGCTTCCGCCATGCCCGGCACCAGACATCCTGTAAGGGCAAGGGCGCACACAAGGGCGCAGAGAGAATGGCCGCTCACTGCAGAAATTCCTTTACCCGCACTTTTTGTAATTTCCGAAACCACCACATAGCAATGCTTCACCCGGCTCCAGATGATTTTGTAAATCCGATTCATACATTTCCTCCCATTGCATTGAAAAGCAAAAAATAATCTATATTTCTCAAAACAAATAATTATTTCAAATTATAATATAGTACAATCATTTTTGCAATAATTATATAGTTTTTACAAAGTTTATTACAATAATGAATATAAGCAAAAAAACAACACCTCAAGCGCTGAATAAGCGTTTGAGGTGTTGTAAACAATTACTTAACCTGTGTTCTTATTTAACCGCTAACCATAAATTGGACAGTTAAAACGGCAGGAGATGTAACAACTCCCAGAGCAGTTACCCTCTGCCCCATAGGAACTACCGTCCCGTTTAAATTTACGAGAATCATTGTTCCCTCTGCCGTCCGGAAATTCATAAGACCGGTACCGGCAGTTGATATCACACTTCCTACAGTATAAATTTTAGTCCCGATCGGAACTCCCGACAAATCCCAAGCAAGTTGATATGACTCTATGTCCTCTATTGTCAGATTTCCCGGATTGACCTGATAGAAACTGCTGACATCACTCTTCACAGGACCCGCATAATAGCCTGCATCTCTTCTGCTGCTTGTACTTGTTGTATCATTGCGTGAATAACTTTCTGCAACATCATTTCGATAACTTACAGTACGCTGATTCGGTTTCCGTTCTTCATAGGAAACATTACGAATTACAAATACAGGCTGGTTAGCATCATTGTATGCGATATAACCGGTAGCTTGAAAGGGCGTATAACTCATTATTTTCCCGGCATTTTCCATAATAGCCGGAATTTCCCGTCCTTGTGCAGTAACGAAACGATATACATCATCCGCATAAGCACCTTCAAACTGACCGGCTACAGTAATATCTTCCGCTATTGCTGCCGTTCCCGGCAGCAATAGCGAAATTGTCATCCAAAGTGCAGTGAGCCATCTTATTTTCATCTTAACAGCCTCCTGTCACGATAATCTTTCTTAACCGCGTCCTTTGATAACACGTACACGCTGGATATCAGGCGTACCGTCAGAATGCTTGGTGATAGTGTCTACACGGATACGTTCCAGTTCAGGTTCGAATTCTTTCAAAGCTCTGGCCATTCGATCGTCGGCTACCGCACCGTTTTGCATAGCACGATAAATAAGTGCCGCCATTTCATAACGGGTCATCATCCGATCTCCTTTAAACTGACCGTCCGGATATCCGACAATAACACCATTCCCGGCCAAAGTAGCCACATAATCATAAGCCCAGTGATTTTCCGGAATATCAGGGAACAATTGCATTTGTGCCAAGTCCAGATTATCCAATTTCTTGCCTTCTGAAACTTTAACCATTGCATTTTTCATATGTTCCAATTCTGCCCGGAGATCTTTAATCTCTTTAGCCATCGCAACACGACTGGTAGACACATGATTGCCTCGACCGAGTTTAAGGGTGACGCCGGCGTTGACCATATTATTACCGCCGCCGAAGGAACCTCCTACGCTGAACATCGTATCTTCATTCGGACGATAGTAAGCGCCGACTGCTACAGCACTGGCATTTTTATAATTACCATACCCGGCTGCGAAATCCCACTTGTCATCCGGATCAAAGTCCAGCGGGTGAAGGGCTGCTAAAGCAGCTGCTCCGGCACCGACACGGTTGACACGGTCATCCATGTCATTGACAACATTGCTCAGCGAATTGACTACTGAATTAGTTTGATAGAGCTGAGAACCGTTAATCGCATCCGTTGAAGTCTTGGATATTTCACCCGGTGCCACATTAGTAATCCTGTTACCTCCGTTATCAAGGCCTTTGCTTGTCAAGCTGACAGTCTTAGACGAATCGGCTGAACTGTTCTTGATAGTAATCCCGTCCGTGTTCATCTTTGTATTTCCTGTCGTTACTGACGTAAGGTTCAGATCATCCAGAGTAGCTACAGTGTATTCTATTCCGCCTTTATCGTTGGTGCCTGTTGTCACCTTGATATTTTTACCTTCTTTAACGGAACTGTACTTCTGTGACTGCTTAACAATTTCGCCGGATACAGCCTTCAACTGATCTTCCGTAGCCGCCTGGCCGCTGGTGATATTGTTCGGATCCCATGTCAGGTTGGTCAGACCGTTTACTGTACCGGTCTGTCCGTTGATTATCACTTTACCGGATTTGACGGTGCCGTTGGAACCGTCAATTTTCACTGCGTTGTCTCCGCTGCCAGCGGTAATGGTTGCGGCATTGCCATCAATATTGACCTGTTTTGAAGAGTCATTGTCATCGCCAAGTGTGATATTATCATTCAAATTAACTTTATGATCATTATCAACGGTAATATTTTTACCGCTCTTGGCAGTGGCCCCATTTACAGTAATCTTTTTAAGCTGACGAACATTGACCGCATCCGTATCTGCTACGCCGTCTGCCACATTGGTAATTTTCTGATCGTTTGCATTAAGACCGCTACTTGTTACATAAGTCTTACCGCCCACACTCAGTCCGGTGTTATTGATAATTGTATTACCGGTCGTCACGCTGTTAAAAGAAGCATCCTTGGCAAGCAGCAATTCGATGATCGTGTTGCCGTCAGCGCCCTGGCTGATCTTGGTCTTGACATTCTTGCCCGAGTATTCGCTGTCCGCTTTCGCGCCTTCGCCTTGGATCGTGACCTTGCTGTCCAGTTTGTTCAACACGTCGCTGCCGCTGTTGGCTCCGAAGTGCAGCCCTTTGCCCGCTATCGTGTTGTTCGTGATGTTCGTGATGTTCTGGTTCAGCTTGTTTTCATCCACGCTGTACTTCACGCCGTCGCTGTCCGTCACGGAGGTCAGGTATTTCCCGTCTCCCTTGAACTGTACTGTCGGCGTTGTGTCTTTCTCCAGCGTGACCGTCTTCTGGCTGCCGCTGTCCGCCGTTACTCCGAACTGTGCCTTGATGTTGGTAATCGGAGTGGTCGAGTTGTTGATGTTGGTGATCAGCTTGTTCTTGTCGACACCGTATGTGACTTTCTTGTCGCTCAGGCTGACCGTCATCGTGTCGTCGGCTGTCGCAAATTCTACCGTCGGCGTCGTTCCTTCTCCCAGTTTTACCTGGCTGGTTGTCGTTCCCGCTTTCAGGTTGAACCCGCTCTTCAGGTTGTTGATGTCTGTCTTGTTGTTCTGTACGGTCGTGTTATTGGTGATCGTATTGTTCAGCTGGTCTTCGTCCAGTCCCAGGTTTAGCCCGTCGTTGTTGACTGTCGTCTTGACGTATTTATCGCCTTTGACTGTCAGCGGCGTGGTCGAGTTGATGGTCTTCGTCCCTTTCGGGGTGTTCGCATCCTGGATCACCCAGTTCACGTCTCCGCTGATGTTGTTGACCGCGTCTTTCAGGTCGCCGATCGTCGCCGCGCTCTTCTTCTGGTCTTCGCTCGCGTTGGCCAGCGTCGTCCCGTTCAGTGCGCTCTTCACGTTGCTGATCGTCGCCCCGCCGGCGTTCACCGTCCCGTCTCCCAGCGTGATCGTCGTGTTGTTGGCTCCCGCTTTCCCGTTCGAGATCGAGGTGATCCCGTTCAGTGCGCTCGCCAGTTGTACCTGCAGTTTCCCGTTCACGTTGTTCACGCCGATGTTGCCGTTCGTCAGGGCCGTGCTGTCCGCTCCGCCGACTATGTCCATCGTCTTATTGAGCAGTTTCGCTATGACTTTGCTCTTGTCCGTCTGTCCATCGTCGCCGGCGAATTTCAGCCCGTCGTCCAGCGTCGCCACTTCATGGTCTTTGCCTTCCGGATCTTTATAGACTACGCGGGTCATGGTCGTGCCGTCGGCTCCGTTCAGTCCCGGCTGTCCCGGTCTTGTCCAGATATCCGTGATCCCGTCTTTGCCGTTCAGGCCGATATGTCCTTCTTTGCCGTCTACGCCCGGTACGCCGTCTTTCCCGTTTATGGTGACCGCGTCTTTCCCGTCTTTTCCTTTAATCGAGATGCCGTCGTTGCCGTTGATGCCGACTTCGCCTTTATCTCCCTTGACGGAAATGCCGTCTTTGCCGTTGATGCCGACACCGGATACGCCGTCTTTCCCGTTGACGCCGATGACGCCGTCCTTGCCGTCAGCTCCCGCTTTTCCGACAATGACTTTATCCGCCGACAGTTCTTTGTCCAGCATGACGTCGATGATCGTGTTGCCGTCAGCGCCCTGGCTGATCTTGGTCTTGACGTTCTTGCCCGAGTATTCGCTGTCCGCTTTCGCGCCTTCGCCTTGGATCGTGACCT
>ERZ773014.357-NODE-357-length-31529-cov-4.172237_pt1 | contig 31529 bp, 41 predicted proteins | sample MGYA00580841_ERZ773014 | MGnify/ENA primary metagenome ERZ773014 (study PRJEB29015, sample SAMEA2737989) | human oral metagenome | biome: human oral; feature: human-associated habitat; material: dental | place: China | collected 2067 ... | reverse complement strand
GTTAGGGGGGACAAAATGAAAAGTTAGGGGGGACAAAAACGCGTATTCGCCTAGCTAGTGTTGAAACGAAGTTAAATACCCTGTTCGTGTGTTTCGGGGCAAAAACGTGTGAATTGATGTTGAGTTAAAACCCCACCCTTTTAAGCGTTGGCGTTTTATAGGTGTTGATTATCAGGCATTTAGTGTTTTTACTGCCTATTTCTAAGGGAGGGGACGCCTAAAAAGGGGCGCGGGGGCGTGCCGGGAGGAGGTGGGGAGGGGCGTCGGGAGGGGCTTATTGTGGCTAAAAGAACTTAGCTACACCACCCAGGACCTCAAATATGTTTATAATATCTGTGATGGGGAATTCTTGCTCGTCAAATTCCTTATCGTTAATGGGGACATAGCGCAGCATCTGTGGGTTATTCGATTTCCGTAATATCTTAACCGTGCGTTTTGTCTTCAACACCACGGCGTATATCTTACCAAACTGAATATCCTGAACTAGGCATTGGCGCAGCCCTATAATGTCCTGATGCCCTATGCGAGGTTCCATTGAGTGCCCAGATATGTTGCACCACACCTGCACACGTTCGAACCCTGGTATATATATGTGTCGGTCAGGATAGATGGTTTGGTCGTTGAAGGAGTCAGCGAATCCGCCCTGGAACTCAACATCGTAATAGGGCGCGCCTTCGTTAGAAGAACTGGGTTGCTCAGTGGACGAGACTGACTCATGTGTATCAGATTCTGATTTGAGCATATTGCCCTCGCCAGTAAGAAGCCACCCTACATTTACATCTGGGGCATAAGCGAGAAATCTTGAAATATTATCCTCGCTTATGCCATTATTCTGGCCTAATATGCCTCGAGTTGTACCCGATTCTTTGTAAAACTCATAGGGCGTGATACCCTTAGAAGACAAATAAAGCGAGATATTTCGCTTTACGAGTGATTTTTCTTGCTTATTTTCTTGCATAATCGAGAAATCTTGTTTATCTTTGCAACGTGTTCAGAACAGAACACGCGCCAAAGATACTAAAAAAGGCGCGATTGTACAAATTTTAAAACTTAAAGAAGATGAACGGAAATATCGAGATAAAGGAATGGGCAACGAACGACTTCAAGGGAAGAGTAGCCCAAAGGCTGATGACGGACCGCGTAAGGTTCAGCTACGACCCCGAAGAGGGCATCGTTTTCGCCGCCCCCGAGGAATACGTGAAGGGCCTCATATATAAGCTGATGGTTTGCGATGGCGTGAAAAGACGCCCCAACATATACGAATACAACAAATAAAGAAGATGAATATGAAGACAGAAAGACAAAACAGCAAGCTGGCGATGCTCACCAAAGACGTGGAGGGCAAGCTGGCAACCATCGCCGCGACGATGCAGAGGGTAAAGGGCGTGATGGAAGTGGACTACGAGCGGTTCTTCCGCTGGCATTCTGAAGAGGCTTACAGGTTGAACATGTGCCGGTTCGAATACGGCCGGCTGCACGCCTGCCTGCTGACCGGCGACCTGGACAAGGTGCGCCAGTGGCTGCGCCAAAATGCGGACTGCATAAAGGAACTGCTTTTGGCCGAGGGTGCCAGAGGTTACAGCGTGAGCGCATCGGGATTGGCCAACGTAAACGCCTTGGAGGCCAAGCGCGAGCTGCGCAAGCAATACCTGTCGATGCTGGACTTTATCGGTAAAGGGGCAGAGAATGAGAGAGACGGACTGAATGGGGAGTCGTGGCTGGATGCCGCACTTAAAGAGATATAGGCTCAACGCTTAGCTTAATATTGAAAACGAAATAAAAAGGAGCAGGATATGAAAAGGAAGATAGTGGTGACCGCCGAGGTTAAGCAGAAACTTATGAAACAGTTCGGGGCTGGGGAGCGCAGCCTATTCAACGCACTTACGTACGACGAGCGGCGTGGCAACTCGGCAACAGCCAAGCGCATCAGGGAATCCGCCATGAAGAACGGCGGCGTGTCGATGGCCGACGACTGCCTGGACATGGAGACCATCCACCTGGCCGACGGCACGATGCGGCAGTTTTTCCCCCGCGGCACGGTGATGACCGTGTTCCGCAACGGGGTGGTTACGATTGAGAAGAACGGCCACCTGGTGAAGAAGGAGCAGTGCCCGGGGCTGATAGACGATTATGAGGAGCTGCAACGCTTGGCCGCCAAGGTGGACGGCGCGGAACGCGTTACGGTGCTGAGGTAAGGAGGCGCATGGCTATGGTAGAATACTACGAGGGCCGGCTGTGCATCCCTGCGAAGGAACTGGTGGAGCGGGGACTTGTGAGCGAGGCCAACTACAAGAAGATGGCGATACGCAAAAAGCTCGACGTCGCCCGCACCGCGCGCGGCCTAGGCAACTATGCCCTCGTGGCCGTGGACACGCTGCCAGCCGCGATGAAGGAGGCCGTGAAGCGCGCCTACCCCAACCTGCGCATCGTGCGGCTGGTGAACTGGGTGCGCGAGAACTACGACTACGACCAGCGCGCCTACGCCTTTTTCTCCGACCCTGCGCAATGCGGCGTTGAGCTGCCCCGGCGGCACGTGAGGGAGTACACCGTGAACGCAGGCGTGATAAGCGCGGCCGTCGCCCTGTACAACAGCGCGAAGGCACAGCACACGGTGATGGGCGAGGCATACGACTGGGACATGATGGCCGAGGCCATCGACGTTCTGAAACAAGAGTACGGCCACACGTTGCCCACATCCACCCTTCGATTTCGCAAGAAGGTGGCGGAGTTCAAGAAAAAGGGCTACGCGTGCCTGATAAGCGGTAAGTTCGGCAACCAAAGCGCGCGCAAGGTGGACCACAAGACGGAGCGGCTGATACTGGGGTTGGCCGTGCTGCCCAATAAGCCCTACAACAGCCATGTGCACGAGATGTACCTGAGCTTCGTATGTGGCGAACTGGAGGTGTACGACCCCGATACTGGCGAACTGTTCTGCCCGGACGACTTTACGCTGAAGAACGGCAAGCCGAAGACACTGAGCGAGGCCACCATCAACAACGTGCTGAACGTGCCCAAGAACAAGCTGATGGTGGAACATGCGCTATCCACCTATACCACGTTCGTGCACGAACAGATGCCGCACATGCACCGCCACTCCGGCCGTTTCTCGCTTTCGCAGATAACGATGGATGACGTGGACCTGACACGCAAACTGAAAGACACTAAACAGCGCGTACACGCATACTACGCCTACGACGTGGTGAGCCAGTGCGTGCTGGGTGCCAGCTACGGCCGAAAGAAAGACGAGGGCCTCGTGGTGGATTGTTTCCGCGACATGTTCCGCACCATAGCTCGCCACGGATGGGGCATACCGGCAGGCATCGAGGTGGAGAACCACCTGATGAGCCAATACCGCGACGGTTTTCTGCGGGCAGGCGAAGTTTTCCCATTCGTACACTTCTGCGCCCCGCAGAACTCGCAAGAGAAGTACGCCGAGCCGCTGAACGGAGCCAAGAAACGCAGCATCATACACAAGAACCACACGGGCATCGGCCGTTTCTACGGTAAGGGCAAGTGGAGACAGGAATACAAGAAGGTGAGCGACGAGTGGAACGACACCTACGAAGACCGCGAATACTTCACATGGGAGGAGCTGGTGGCCGACGACCGAGCCGACAACGCCGAATGGAACAACACGCTGCATCCCGACCAAAAACGCTACCCCGGCATGACTCGATGGCAGGTGCTGGTGGCCAACGTGAACCCCACGCTGCTGCCATACGACTCACGGACATTGGCACGGCACATCGGCGAGGCTGTTGAGACCAGCGTAAGGAGGAATTCAACAGTACGCGTGGCACACGAAGACTGGTGGCTGAGCAGCACCGCGGCCCTGGAACGTCTTGCCCCCAATAACTACAAGGTGACGGCCTATTACCTGCCGGATGAAGAGGGGCTGCCTACGGACGTGTACCTCTATCAGGGCGACCGCTACATTGATAATGTGGAAAGGGTTGAGACCTTCAACCGCGTGATGGCTGAACAGACGGACGAAGACGTGGTGAAGTTCATCGAGCAGCAGAAGAAGGTGGCCGGGTTCAGGAAATACGTAACCGACAACGCCATCCAGCGCGTGGGTGTGATGAAGACGAAGGTGGAACTGACGATAGAAGATGAAGAGGACTTGGAAGTGGCCACACCACAGGCAGAGGAAGAGGTGCCGTTGCCCCCGATAATGGCAACAGACTGGAGCAGGGCCGGCGTGGATGCCACGTAACGGCAAACTAACGATAATCGAACGACATTAAAACAGCATTAGAACATGACACAAGACACCAAACAGCGGATATTGGCAGCCGTAGCCGCCAACCGCACCAATTACCCCAGCGACGCCAAGCACGCCGCCAGCCTGGGAATAAGCACGAGCGTGTACAGCGCACTGAAGAACGGCCAGACCGACAAGACGCTGAGCGACGCCAACTGGATATCGATAGCGCGCCGACTGGGCGTGGAGCTGCGAGCCAGCATCGAGTGGAAGGCGGCACGTACGCCTGTATACCAGTTCGTGATGGCGCAGTTGGAATTCTACCAGCAGAGCGGCACGAGCGGCATATTGTGCGACATGCCCAACATCGGCAAGACGTTCACAGCACGCCTGTATGTGCAGACACACGCCAACGCGGTGTACATCGATTGCAGCCAGGTGAAGACCAAGCTTAAGCTGGTGCGCAAGATTGCAGCAGAGTTCGGCGTGAACGCCCGCGGACGGTATGCCGACGTGTACGACGACCTGGTGTATTACCTGCGCTCCATCAAGCAGCCCCTCATCATCCTCGACGAGGCGGGCGACCTGCAATACGAGGCTTTCTTGGAATTGAAAGCCCTTTGGAACGCCACCGAACGCGCCTGCGCCTGGTACATGATGGGTGCGGACGGGTTGAAGGAGAAGATAAACCGCTCCATCGAGTGCAAGAAGGTGGGCTACACCGAGATGTTGAGCCGATACGGCGACCGCTACTCGAAGGTTACGCCCGACGACGGCCGCGAGCGCGACGCCTTCCTTGCAGAACAGGCCCGCATCGTGGCCAAGGTGAACGCCCCAAGTGGCACGGACATCGCCGCCATCGTACGCCGCACGGGCGGAGGGCTGCGGCGCGTTTACACAGAGATAGAGAAACTTAAACGAGCAAACTGATGGCCAGGACAAGAGCGTATACACCCCGCGAAGTGGGTGAGAAACGATACAAGACCCTGCCCTGGGATGGTGAGTGGCAACGCGTGTTCGGTAGGCCTGCACTCAACGAGCTGTGGTTCATCAGTGGCGCATCGGCCCAGGGCAAGAGCTCATTCGTGATGCAGCTTGCCAAGAAGCTGTGCGAATACGGCCGCGTTCTGTATGTGAGCGGCGAGGAGGGCATACGCCAGTCATTTCAACGTCGCCTGAAACTCTTCCGCATGGAAGAGGTGAACCGCCGCTTCTTCATCATCGAAGACACAAGGATAGAGGCACTCACCGAGCGGCTGGCCAAGCACAAGAGCCCCCGTTTCGTGGTGATAGACAGCTTTCAGGTGGCCGAATGGACATACGAAGAGGCAATGGCACTGAAGGCGCGTTTCCCACAGAAGACGTTTATATACGTATCGCAAGAGCACAAGAGCGCACCGATGGGCAAGCCTGCCGTTCGTCTTCGTTACATTGCCGGCGTTAAGGTGCGCGTTTCGGGATTCGTCGCACTCTGCATGGGACGCGAGAACGAACACCACGGGCAAGGCTTCGTTGTGTGGGAAGAGGGAGCGGTGAGATATGGGAACGGAAGCCTCACCCCCAGCCCCTCTCCACGGGGAGAGGGGAGTGAATAGCCATGCTGCGCACACATGGGATTAACAATTAAATAATGGAATTATGGGAAAGATACTACGCCACATTCTTCGGTATGAGAAGGACAAGACAATGACATCCTCCGAACTGAAGGCATTCCTGGAAATGGTTATCGCCGACCTACCGGCACAGGAGGAGAACATAAACATCGACATGATGCTATTTTTTAGATGGTGGGACAAGCCGTATGGTGCGGGCCCTATCGGGGCTGAGTGATGCAACGCATCTTTGGTCAGTCTGCTGTATGAGCAGCTCCACCTCCTGATGCCCGCAAGAGAGGGAATTGAAATTGCCGTAAGGCAACACTTCCAACCTGGGCGACTTGCCGCAGACAGGACACTTGATTTTGGCGTACTCGCTGGCGAGCCGCTCGTAAACGACATTGTCACTATTCATAATTATTATGTTTGATTTTTAACGCTACAAAGGTAGCAATAATATCCCGGTTCGGGAGAATAGGGATATTTTCAAGACGATTTCAACAACATTAAAATATAACGGCTATGGACAAGAAGAAGGCAAGGAGAAGGACGAACATCATCTACAAGTTGCGCAAGAAGGGCGTCCGCGTCGACACGAGGCGGCACACGATAGAATGCGCGGCAGGCGAGGACATCAGCGCAATAGTGCAGGTTCAACGGCTAAGGAGAGAATATAACTTTTACATACAAATAACGATAATATGAACAACCGGATTTACATCAGCGGTGCGATAGCGCACCACGACATCGACGAGCGCAAGGCGGCATTCGCCGCGGCCGCCCGGCACCTGAGGAGTGAGGGCTACACGCCCGTTAACCCTTTCGACAACGGCCTGCCCCAAAGCGAGGACTGGCGGCGGCACATGCGCGTTGACATCGGCCTGCTGCTGCAATGCGGCCGCATATACATGTTGCGCGGATGGGAACTGAGCAAGGGCGCGAAGCTGGAGCTGGACGTGGCCAGCAGCTGCGGAATAGAGGTGATGTTTGAAACGCACGAGCCATGATACGCGGACGATGGGGCAAGATGACGCTCACGGACGAGGAGCGGGTATGGATGGAAGAGCACTTCGCCCATACGAAGAACGAGGAGGTGGCTCGTTACCTCGGGGTGTCGCGGCGAACTGCCGTGCGGCTGGCACGCGGAATGGGTTTGGAGAAGAGTGCGGAGTTCGCACGCGCGATGCAGGCCAATGCCGTCGAGCACGCCGTACGAGCCAACCGCGGGCAGGGTAATGCAGGCAAGGCCAATCTTCTGAAATACGGCAAGGCCTACCGGTTCAAGCCCGGCATGGGAAATAAGGACCGACTGTCGGCGGAAGCTCTCTCCGAAATGTACCGACGGAGCGCGGAGACACGCAAGCGCATGGTGATGGCCGAACGCCGCCGCGTGGCCTTCGGGCTGGAACAGAGAACCGCCCTACGCGTGGTTAAGGCGCCAAAAGCGAAAATATACCTGCGCCACGAGCTTCGCAAACGTGGTTACGTGGTGGCCCACGCATCGTCGGATGCCACGATAACCACCGACACGCGCAGGTCGGCAACGTTGGAGCTGCGGGCAGAGAAAATGGGGATTAGATTTTATTTAACAGAGGTATTTCATGATACACAAGGGAGATAAATTCATGGTGCATTGGGTTGGTCACGAGTCGTGTTATGTCAACAGGCTTTACGAGGTTGCCGGAATAATTGATGATTGCCACTGCTCACGTCCATCATGGCTAACGGGACAGCCCGAAACACCCAGGGCTGCACACTGTCACATCTCGGCGCGCTTGGTGCGCTCTCCTCTGAAATGGCATGACGATGGGCTGCATTGGTTCAACGACATCGACCCGCAGACGCTCCATAGCATAACCAGTCCCGACTTTTGGCTGGAGATTGTCCGGCAGCCGGGAGACCAGTTAAGTTTATTCTAAAAATCAAGACAATGAAGAAGATAATCGAAACAATAATGGCGTGGATGCAAGTATGGCATGAACGCCGCGCACAAGCAATTGAGACACGATGGGTGAAACGGCTCGACCACGAGGCACGACAACGCTTGCAGCTGATGGAACACAATGGGGCTACATACATCTCGATGGACGGCATGCCGCTATTGGAGGCGTCCGACCTGACTAAAAGTCTTACCACCAGCCTTGCACGGGCACGATTGAACTATACCGAATTTAGGGAAGAACAGATGTGGGCTAAGAGACAGATGCATTAAATAACCATAAAAGCAAGAACCATGCCCCCCGAATACAATTACCGCCACTTCTACGCGCTGCTGGCCCGAATGCCCTACGCCGACAAGCAGACGCTGGTATATCAGTATACCAAAGGCCGTACCGACCACCTCGGCCAGATGCACCCTGACGAATACCGCGTGATGTTGCGCGACATGAAAAGGGTGGTGGACAACGAGGACACGACACGCGAGCTGAAAAAACGTCGCAGCACGGTGCTCAAGCTGATGCAACAGCTTGGCGTGGACACCACCCAATGGCCTTGCGTGGACGCTTTCTGTCAGCATCCGCGCATCATGGGCAAGCTCTTTTGCCGCATTTCGGTCGACGAGCTCGAAGACCTGGCCGTAAAGCTGCGCGCGATCAAGCGCAAGGGCGGGCTGAAAGACGAGACCCAAAATGCGGCACAACCAACACTGAAAGTGAAATACAAGTTTACTATTAACAACAAAAACGACAAGAACAATGAAAAAGGAAATGCTTGAGGGCTTATCGCCCGAGGAAAAAAAAGAATTGCTGGACACGCTGCAGAACGAGGCCAACGAGGAGAAGAACAACCGCCGACAGGTCTACGAGGAGCTGCGTGAGAAGTTCGCGCAAGACGTGCAGGCACGGCTGAACGATGTGGTGACGGCTGTGAGTGGCTTTCGCGAATGGCTGGAAAACGAGAGCCGCGCCTTCCGCGACGTGATGTCCGAGTACGGTCAGCTGCGCAGCGAGAGCCAAAACGGCTTCACCATGACGGTGGGAGACTTCCGCATGACGGTGGCTGCAAACAATGTGAAGGGCTTCGACGAACGCGCCGACATGGCCGCTGAACGGCTGGTGGACTACCTGAAACGCTATGTGCAGCAGACCGAGAAGGGGACGGACGATCCGATGTACCAACTGGCCATGACGCTGCTGGAACGAAACAAGAGCGGCGATCTGGACTATAAGAGCATCTCAAAGCTGTACGACTTGGAGAGCAGGTTCGACCAAGAGTATGCCGAGATTATGCAGCTCTTCAAAGAAAGTAACGTTGTGCAACGCAACGCGCAGAACTTCTACTTCCACCGCCGCGACGAGGTGGGCGTTTGGCGCAAGATTGAGCCTAGCTTCTGCCGAATGTAACTGCATTGTAACCTGAACGTAAAAAAAGTCCCCGCAACACTTGTTGTTGCGGGGACTTTTCCGTAATTTTGCATATTATTGTTAACGTACACAATGGTTATGGCAAGAGGGAGAAACAAGGATTTGATTAACGAGCGCGACCGCCGACTATTCGAGCGGTTCTACTATTGGAGCGAAGTTAAAAGGCTTCGCTTTGACGACACGATACGCAAGCTCTCGACCGAGGAGTTTTTCCTAGCCGAGGCTACCACGCTACGCATCGTGCGCCGCATGCTGATGGATGGGGCCACGGTAGACGGGAAGGCCGTGGAGAAGAGTCGGCGTCAGGGGTTCAGGTCTTCAACCGCACGGAGAGAGTCGTGCGGCCAATTGTCCTTGTTTCCCGAGTAGCCTCAGCCAAAGCGCATGTATAAGTCTCCTCGTAAACCTTGATGCCGTGGTTGAACGTAAAGAACCGCGAGCGGGCGCGTATCAAAGCCCCCTCGCTTGACGGCCGATAGCCCTGCAACAGCGCGTGCAGGGCTTTTCTTTTTTCCTCGCGCTGCATGATGCGGTCTGTTGTCTGGCTGCCTGCGTGGGTGTCATCATAACAATCCAATATGAGGCGAACGCGCACCTCACAGGTTCCGCGCTGTGCGACGTCACCCGTGTCGGTCCACTCCGTGCCTGGCAGGTCGATGAGGACGGCGGGATATGCCAGTGGATACATGTCCAGCTGTTCATTGTCGAGTGCCTCCAGCTGTCCGTAGTCTTCGTCCACTGTGCGCGCCCAAGGCAGGGCGCGCGCAATGTGGTCTATCATGTTAACGAGTATCGATTCCATTTCCTATTTCAATTAGCGTGTTGAGTATCATCTTGCGTATCTTAACGTTAAGTTCGTGGCTCGTGCCGATGAACTGACGGCGCGGGATGTGTATGGCTGTCTTTCTCGTCAGGGCCATTGCGCGCCACGCCTGCGCCATTGGCGGCAGCTCCTTGGGAAGCTTCTCGCCCTTCTTAACGTTGGCCAAAGAATACATCATGTGCCAGGCATAGCGGCGCATCTTGGGCGTTATGCCGATGTTCCCGCCCTCGTTGTGGATGGCGGCATAGGGCCGTGGGTTGGTAACCATCACCGCGCCGGGCATGGTCACGGCATCTATGCTGCGCATCAGGTTGTCGGTGGCCGAGGTCAGCGGCTTGTACGGCGAGCCCGCATCCTGCCGCCGTGTCTTCTTCCAGGGGTGCAGCCCGCCGTTGGTGAAACCTCCGTCGCGGAAGTTCTGCCGAAAGTGGTTCTTGGCGATGACGGCCGCCTTGCGGGGTATGTCGGAGCGCATGGCCAGCTCCACCTGCTGTGGGGCGCGGGCGATGATATCGGCTATTTGTTTGGCGTCCATTATTTTTCTTGCTTGTGAGTAAAAAAAATAGTCTGAAAACATTTTGCAGTCTTCAACTTTATTGCTATATTTGCACGAAAGATGGTGGAGGAAAAACGTGCCCAAAGGGCTTTGGACCCGGGTTAGCGCATTCCGCCATCTTTTTTTATTGCCTAACTCCCCGCTTCAAGTCTTTCGGCTTTGTGCTTTCGATTGTATAAAGCACTTCTCCGTAGTCCTTGTGCACTTTCACATTGGCCCAATACTCCTTATCCCCGATGTTTAATGAGTAGTAAGTGAAATAGAGCGTTTCTTGGTGCTTTTTCTTCCCGGGGTTGTTTGGGTCAAACTTAGGGTGCCCTGGTGGATATGGCCTGTTTTCGGCATATCCCTCATACTTCCACCCCTTAATGCTGTCCAACTCAAAATGCTTGAGCCATTCCATCAGTGTCGAGTCCTCCCTATTGTGCTCGTATACGTCCGTTAGCGACCTGCGTAGGATGGTGAGCGAACCTGTCGTATATTCTTCGCCTTCCAGTTTCGCCCCCTTGTATGCATCAAGCTTAACCTTAAATTCCTTGATGTGGATTGAGGCTTGCACTTGCGCTTCGCGCAATGCCTCTGGTTTTTTATTGCTATCCGGCAATTTTTCATTGACATACTCGCAGTTGAAGCAATCTTTCTTATGAGCAACAAACATTGCTCGCATGCGGTTCTTAACCCCTCGGGGCTTGTAGTATGGGCATTGAGCGCACTTTTCGGGGAAGTACGGGTGCGTGTCGTTTATCAAATGGCCGTCCTTGCCGGGGTTGTTGTCGAGTCCGCGCTGCGGTTGCGGGGTGGGCATGTCCTCCACCACGTTGGCAGGCGTGGCGGGGTCGTCCGTGGCCTCGAGCATGCATTTGCAGTTCCAGCGGTCTTGCGGATGGTGCTTTTTCCAGAACGGATGCTCGACGGGCAGGGTAAGTTTCTTTTCCCAATATGAGCGGTGCGAGGCCTCGGCATCGGGCGACGTGGTGGGCATCCAACGCAGGTTGGGGAATATGTCCTTGTTTTCAATGAACTCCTGCCAGTCGGCCGCGGCATGTGCGCGCAACACGGCCGTATTGTATTCGGTGCGCAGCCACGCGCCCGTATGGTGTGAGGCTATCGTCCGAACGTCGTTCGACCATTGTTCGAATGGTTTAATATTTCCGTTCGAATCCCGCAGTTTGTCGGCCATCGCCTTGCCCATAGCGTGCACCTTGAACGCTGCGAACACTTCGTTGCCGTGGCGCATGGCATCGAGGAATCGGTCGTTGTGTCGCGGTTGGTATTCGCCGCGTGCCAGACCCTCGGCTGCCGCCTCGTTCATGGTGCGTTGCAACGCGCGCCACATCTTCGGCTCGATCTCCTTTGACGTGTCAAACCCCTCGTAAATGGTGTGCAGGAAGTCGCCCAGCAGGTCGGCCGAAACCTCCACGCCGCCTTCGGCGTTATGGATATGCGCGTGGCATGCGCACTGCCCGCCACCATAGTAGAGGTTGTCAATTAGAAGTCGTTGTCCGCCCCGATGGGTGTCGGGGCTAGGCCGAAAAAACGGCGCAGGGCGTTCTGTGGGGCTTTGCGGGTGTGCGGTTCGAGCGGTTCGGGCTGTTGGGCGAGCTGCTGGCGCAAGGCCGCACGTTCCTCCTCCTTCTTCGCTTTAAGCTCGTTGTAGTTCTCCGGTTTGGCTACACCGAAAGTCTCGTACAAATAGTCGTCGTCGATGGGCAGCCCCATGTTGGACAGTTTCTGTACGATGTCAATCTGTTGCGCGGTGTCCACCTTCTCCTTCTTGGCGTATACGAACTCGCCCCCATCGGTGTTGAAACCCAGTTGTGCGAAGATGTCGCGCATTTGGTAGTTGAGGATATTGAGGATGAAGTCGCGGTCGTCGGCATTCATTTCGTCTTCCTCCTCCTTGTGAATCGTGCCAAGGGCTTGCGTACCCGTGTCCTTGGCGTCGGTGGTGAGGGTGTTGCCCAGCACGCGTATGCTAATCTTCGAGTCCCAATATTCGGCAAAGGTGCGATACAGCTCGCTGCTGCCGGTTTTGTTTCCCGCCTCTATCAGGTTCAGGTCGCTGTCCTTCGGATGGATGTACACGGCGTTGGTGCCCTGTTGTCGCGCCTCGCGGATGAGCGTGCGGCGTGCCTCTTCGTCGCCGGCGTCGTAAGTGTACTCGCGTATGGGCATGCCGAAGATGTTGCAGAAACGCGCCCAGTCGCCCATGTTCCCCTTCTTGTACAGCACGGCGGGCAGTATCTCGGCGAAGATGCCAAGTCCGCGCTCCGAGCCGACGAAGAGCGTGTGGCCATACTCCTCGACGGGCACTCCACTGATGTCGCCCTGGTGGCGAAGCACCAAGCCGCGGATGGGGTCGTAATTCTTGCGGCTGATGCTGTCGAAGCGGATATTGCCGTCGTCCTCCATCCGGAACTGCACGAGGGTGAATCCCCAGAACTCGGATAGGATGAGTTCCTTGCGCAATTCCTTAAACCAAGGTGAGCGGAGTTGCCTGTTAATTTCCTCATCGGGTTTCCCCTCTCGTTGAAATTCGATGGGTATCTGCGTCACGCCGCGCAGCCGCTTCGCCATAACACCCGTGAGGTGCAGGTCGAAGTTCGCACTCTCGTACATGTCGTAGAGGCGCACGCGGTTGCTGTAATCGATGCCGCGCGCCGAGGTGACGGCGTTCATGTAGTGTTGCAAATTGAAGTGGAACAGCTCGGGCATCTGCAGCACCACGTCGGGCTGGCGTCCGCCCGGGCTGGCGAGCGTGCCGCCCTGCGTTATTCGGCGGCCTTGCGCGCGCCTTTGTTTTAATGTCTTCATCTTGTAAAACTTTTGTTAGTCCGTTTATAAGAGCGTGGGGCGCACCTCATCCGCCTTTATCTGCCATCGGCTCTTGTCCTCAATCTCCTCTGCGGGCAACAGCGGCGCACCGTCAATTGTCACGTCTCCGCGCATCACGCCCTCGAGCCACTTCACGGCCCGGTCGTAGCGGTCCTGCCTTATCTTCGATATCTTATAAGGGTTGTGCTGGCAGAATATGTGGTAGATGGCGATGTCCAGGGCGAACATCAGCACCAGGGCGTGGCGGTCCGTGCCCTGCGCCAAGAATATCTTGTCGCAGTCGTACTTCTTATTGAGGTACGACCGCATTTCCATTACGGCGCGGTCCTCGCATATTTCTACGATCTGCGGGTCGTAGTCGGCCGTACCTTGGCGCAGCAGGCTGTCGAGAATCTCGCGGTGGATGCTCGCGTCATAGTCGGTAATCTCTATAAAGTTGCTCATGTCGTCTATATAATAAAAGGGTTGTCCTTGTTTATGTCCTCGTCGTTAAGGGCGATGGTGTAGGTGGGTTCCAATTCGCCCGTCTTGCGGTCCACCATGGTAACGGCACCCTCCACGGCGTCGGGGCCGTCTGCAGGGTAAGGCAGGGTGAGCTCGAAGAGTTTGGACTGGTTGATGAGTTCCTGCATGTGGGGGTTATCCTTCTCTTCCTCGTTGAATATCCATGTACCTAATCGGTCGAGCGGCTCAAGGTTGGCCTCGATGCGCGTTGCCTTGTCCGTTTTCTTTCGCGTGTCCTCGCGAATGAAGAGCTGCACCTTGCGCTTGGCGCACTCGTCGCGCAGCAGGGGCTTGAACACCTGCTGATAAAAAGGGTCTTGCAGCTTGTTGTTCTCGATATACCAGTACACGTTGGTTTTTCCACCCACGTACTTGTCCAACTCAAAGTACCAACCTATGAAGTTGGCATTGGTCTCACGTGCTAGGAAGCCTTTTATGACATAGTAAACACCCTTATACTTTCCTACCAGCCACAAGGCCTTGGTGGAGCTGCCCTTCTTCTTGCTGTCGGAATAGGCGGGGTCGCCGTAGCCGATGAGGAAGCGGAACTTCTTCAATGGCGGCACCTTACCGAAAGGCAGGTTCTTGAAGATCTTACCCTCAGCAACGGGGTTATTGAAATATTCGCCCTGCTGGGCGCGTACCGAAATCTTCGAGAGGCTTCGGTCTATCTGCTCCTCGGTATTCTTCTGCGGCCACGTGCTGCGCCCGTGCTTGTCGCGTATATTTACCACATCCCAACTATTGGCCAGTGCCCCAGCGCGCGTTATGCAGCAGTCCTTAGCGATAATATTTCCGCACCACAGCACCAACGTTGGCTCCGAGATTGAACGCGTCGGGTAAAGTGCCCGCTCGGCCCACTGCCACTTCTTGTCAAGCGTGACGGGGTTTCGGCAATCTTCGTCCGTATCATAGTCGTCGAAGTACAGTACGTCGGGGCGGATGGCCTCGTTGCGCATACCACGCGGTGCCGACCCTGCACCCAGGGCGATGAACTTCGCTCCGCATGCGCAAGCGAATTCCGTGTTGGTCCACGCCCCGATGGTTTCCTGCTTGCCGTAAAACTGCATCAGGCGCGGGTTCTTCTCAAAATTGGCCTTATAAGGTGCGAGCAGGCGTTCGGCCGCATCGATGGTGGCCGCCGCCAATGCAACGAACCGCTTGCGTTTGGTGAGCGTGAGGTACATCAACACGAACATCACCACGGTGGACTTTGCCAGCTCGCGGCTCCACGACAACACCTCGTACCATTCGTCATTGGCTATGATGCGCCGTATGGCCTTGATGTGGAAGGGTGCGAACTCGTATTTGGCGTAGGCTGGGAAGAAATAGCGTATCCACTCCACGGGGTCGCGTTCCAGTTCCTTTCGCCGGCGTTCTACCTCATATCGCGACAGGCCCTCGTCCACCGGCACGTCCTTGGCCAGCCCCTCATGAAACCTGCGCCACAGCTCCAATGCTTGCTTGTCCGTATGTTTTGCTTTCATCCACGTGTGGTCTGGTCTTTAATGAATGCGTCGAAGAGGTTGTTGAACTGCTTGGCCGCCTCGACGTCTAGCGGGCGCAGCCACGAGAGGAAGCGCATGGCCACGGACACGCAGTCGCTCACGCCGACATCGTTCTGCAGCTTGTTGATGGCTCCGGCCAGTTTGGCCAACGCGTCGGCCTCGGCGGGCGTGGCGTATCTTTGCCCCTCGCCGCGCGTGGCGATGGCGTTGTTGACCTCTATTATCTGCCTGTTCCATTGTGAGATTATCTGTGCGGGGGTGATGGCCACGGATGCCTTCACCTCCTCCCAGTTGCCCTCGCGTATCCATCGGCTTACCGTCTGGCGGGTGGTGCCCACCTTGTCTGCAATCTCCTCCTGGGTGTAGTTCCCGTCCAAAAAGAGTGAGCGTGCAATGCTCTTCTTATCGATATTTGTCTTTGCCATCCATTTCTTATTTTGTATGCAAATTTCCCCCTTTTTTCACTAATTGTGAAATTGCAAATTAATCATATACGCCTGAACTGCAATGGTGTACATTCCGTATTACACCATATTTTTTCGATTTTTTAGGTTCGTTTTTTCAGTTTAATTTTGCCGAAAAATCAAATACGGTGCAAAAGAAATTTTTCAACATAATTCCCAGTGACGGCGAAGTGGCCATACTCTTATATGGCGACGTGGGCGATGGGCAGCGCGTGGACAGTGGGCGCGTGGTGGCCGAACTGATGGCCTTGCAAACGCAGTACCCCAAAATCGACGTTCGTATCAACAGCCGCGGCGGTGATGTGTTCAGCGGCATCGCAATATATAATGCTCTGCGCATGAGCAAGGCGGACATCACTGTCTATATTGACGGCGTGGCGGCGAGCATCGCGGGCATCATCGCGCTGTGCGGCAAGCCCCTTTACATGTCGCCCTACGCCAAGCTGATGCTGCACGCCGTGAGCGGCGGCACATGGGGCAACGCATCGGAGCTGCGCCAGATGGCCGAGGTTATGGAAAATCTACAAGGCGATCTCGCCTCGATGATTGCCGGACGTTGTGGGATGAAGAAGGACGAGGTGCTGGCCAGGTACTTCGACGAGAAGGACCACTGGATTTCCGCACAGGAAGCACTCTCGATGAAACTCATCGACGGGATATATGATATGGACGGCGAGGCGGTGAACGCTGGCTCGACCGATGAGATATATACATATTTCAACAACAGGCTGCAAACGCAGCCACAAAACAAAGGAAATGAAATGGCATTACTAGAAACTTTGAAAACGGGCATTCCCTCCTTCGCCAACTTGGCTGACGAGAATGCCGTACTCGCGCACGTTCGCGAATTGGAGAACAAGGCCGCCAAGGCCGATGCCCTGGCGCAAGCCGTTGAGGGCTACAAGAAGAAATTGCAGGACGTTGAGGACAAGGAAATTGTCGCCACCATCGACAAGGCGATTGCCGAACGTCGCATCACCGCCGAGCAGAAGGAAGCCTTCATGGCGTTGATGAGGACAGATCGCGAGAACACGGAGAAGTTGCTGGCGAGCATGAAGGCGCGCCCCTTCCGCCGCATCGCCGACGAACTCCGGGATGAGACAGGTTCGCCTGCCAACTTGGCCGGCAAAAGCTGGGACGAGCTGGACAAGGCCGGCAAGCTATCGGAGCTGCGCAATGCGGACTTCGAGACGTTCAAGGCCAAGTACAAGGAGAAGTTCGGCCTCGACTACAAGGAATAGGACGACATTATAACAACATTAAAACAGCAATAGAATGGCATTGAATATCAGTATCTGGCAGACTACGCTTGTCGAGAACTTCTACCCCGACAACAGCTTCGCATCGAAATCTGTGGACGACTCCGCGTTCGTCCATGCGCGTAAGGTGATCATCCCCAATGCAGGCGCGCCTTCAAAGGTTCAGAAAAACCGCACGGTGAAGCCCGCATCGGTGAACCAGCGAACCGACCACGACTTGGAATATGAGATTAACGAACTGACCACCGACCCCATCTACATTCCGAACATCGATACGGTGGAACTGTCGTACGACAAGCGCAACTCGATAATCAGCAATGATCGCGAACAGCTGCGGAACGCTGCGGAAGAGAACATCTTGGAACGCTGGGGTCTTGGGGTTCCCTCAAAAAATATGTTATTCACTACGGGTACGGCGGAACGCGACGCACACACTTCGGAGACCGCGACAGGAAAGCGCAAGTGCATCACCAAGGCTGACTTGTTGAAGATCATGACGCGCATGGACGCTGACAACGTTCCTAAGGAGGGACGCCACATTCTGCTCGATGCGTACATGTACGCCGATTTGCTTGAGAACCTCTCGGAATCGGATAAATGGATGTTCCAAAACTCCGCCGACGTGCAACGCGGCATAGTCGGCAATCTCTGGGGCTTGAACGTCATGACACGCAGCCAGGTTCTGCGCGTGAAGACCGACAAGAGCCTCTTGGGTTGGGATCAGGAGGCCGTTGCGGGAGAGATGGCCGCTGCGCTGGCTTGGCACGACAAGTCGGTGAGTCGTGCGATGGGCAAGGTGAAGATGTACGACTCAACGAACAATCCGCTCTACTACGGCGATATCTATTCGTTCTTGCTCCGCACAGGCGGTTCCGTTCGCCGTTATGACAAGAAGGGTATTTACCTTTTGGCCGAGGCAGCTAAATAAGAAAGGAGTGGCGTATGTTACCTAGGATAAAGATACAATTCCTCAACGGCCAGCTGGGCACCGTGGGCGAAAGCCCCGACGGCCTGTTCGCCCTGGTGTGCGGCGCGACGGCCGTGGCCAAGACGTTGGAACTGGACAAGGCCTACACCCTGCACTCGTTCGACGGGCTGGTCAAGCTGGGCGTTACCCCTGATAACAACCCTCACCTGCATAAGCACGTGAAGGAGTTCTATACCGAGGCCGAGGAGGGTACGAAGCTCGTCATCTTCCCTGTGGACAAGACGAAGACGTTCACTGAACTGCTCGACAAGGACACGGGCGTTGTCAAGGAACTCGTCACGGCGCAGAACGGTGCGTTGCGCGGCATATTCGTGGCCGGCGACGGCCGCGAGGCCACCCTCACCACCAACGGGCTGGATGATGACCTCCTTACCGCCTTGCCCAAGGCGCAGCAGCTGGCCGAATGGGCCACGACGCAGCTCTACGCCCCGCTCTTCATCGTCCTCGAGGGGCGCGGCTACAAGGGCGGCGATGTGAAAGACCTGCATGGCGAGGGCTACAATCGCGTGGGCGTGCTTATCGGCGACACGGTGAAGGCATCCGAGGGCGCAGCAGTGGGCGTAATGGCCGGGCGACTAGCCACCGTACCCGTGCAGCGCAACATCGGCCGTGTTAAGGACGGCGCGCTCAAGCCCGTCGCCATGTACATCGGCGACAAACCTGTGGAAGAGAATGCATCGGCCGTAAGCGACATGTACGATGCGGGCTATATCACCCCGCGCAAGTACGTGGGCAAAGCCGGCTACTTCTTCACCGACGACCGTCTGGCGTGCGTGCCCACCGACGACTACGCCCACATCACCGCACGGCGCACCATCGATAAGGCCTATCGAATCGCCTATGCCGCGCTCCTCGACCTGATGCTCGACGAGCTCCCCGTGAACGAGGACGGTACGCTGCAGCACGGCATCATCATGGCTTGGCAACAGATGATGGAGAACGCCGTTAACCGCGCCATGACAGCGCAGGGCGAACTCTCCGCAGATGCCGACGGTGCGGGCTGCAAGGCCTACATCGACCCCAAGCAGAACGTGTTGGCCACATCGAAGGTGGAGCTCACGTTGAAAGTGCGCCCCTTCGGCTACGCGCGCTATGTGGACGTGAAACTGGGATTCCAGGTTGAAGCCAAATGAAGCCTCACCCCCAGCCCCTCTCCAAGGGGCGAGGGGAGTGATTACCCTCTCTGATAAACGACAATTACAACGAAACAAACAAATAAGGTGGCCAAGCATACCACTCCCCTCTCCCCTTTGGAGAGGGGCTGTGGGTGAGGCCGAATGCAGATTATGTTCAACAGCAGAGAATACGAATGGGCGGACATATCCGTGGTGATGGGCGGACGGCCCGTTACCGGCATCCGCGGCATCAAGTACAACATAAAGAAAGAGAAGGAACTGCTATATGCGAAGGGCAACCGCCCGCACGCAGTGCAGAGCGGCAACTACGACTATAGCGGCGAGATAACGCTGCTGCAGAGTGAGTATCTCGCCCTGCGCGAGGCCGCCAAGGGCGACATCCTCGCAGCCCAGCTTGATGTAGTGGTTGCTTATGGTAACCCTACGCATGGCGACGCCATCAGCACCGACATACTGGTGGGCGTGGAGTTCACAGAAGACAACACCGAATGGAAACAAGGGGACAAGTTCCAAGAAAAAACCATCCCCTTCGTCTTCATCGACAAGAAACAGGCGTAAAACCAATTAAAGCTACACGATATGAAATATACGAAAGAACAGATAGAAGAGTGGAAGCGTAAGCACGGCGACCTCTTCGAGATAACCGTCGAAGGCAAGGGCTGCATCCTGCACCGCCCCACGCGCCAGGACCTGAGCTACGTCAGCGTGCTCAAAGACCCCATCAAGATGAGCGAGACCATGCTCAACCAGCTGTGGGTGGTGGGCGACGAAGATATCAAGACCGACGACTCGCTCTTCCTGGCGGCCATACAGAAGATGCAGGACGTGTTGGAGGTTAAGGAGGCTGAGATAAAAAAGCTTTAGAGGATGCCGAGGTGGACGTGTCTGACGGGTTCGACATCCTCTTCTTCAACACTATTATGCGCTACTACCTGCACCTCGACCCCGATACGCTCTCGGACGAGGAATGGGCGCACACATATAAATACTTAGGTGAAATAAGAAAAGCGGAAGCAAAAGCGAAAGGCGATGGATAACGTGTTGAAATTCCTCATCAAGCTCAAAGCCGACAAAGGCAATGTCGTGTCGGTGGCAAGAGAGACGGAGCGGCAGCTTGACAGCATAAACCGAAAGGCGTCGGTTGTCGGTCGCGGCTTGCGAAAGGCATTCTCGATGGAGGGGTTCAAAGGTTCGCTCATGTCGATACCAGGCATGCAATTCCTCATGAACCCATACACGATGATTGGTGCGGGCGTGGGGGCGATGGTGCGGCTGGGCGCGCAGGCCGAGAGCGTGAAAGTGGCCTTCACCACGCTGGTGGGCAGCGAGCGTAAGGCCGCCCAGATGCTTGGGCAGATTAACGACTTCGCCGCGCACTCGCCCTTCGGCAAGATGGACCTCACCCAAAGCGCGCAGACCATGCTCAACTTCGGCGTGGAGACGGGCAAGGTGCTGCCGCTGCTGCGCCAGCTGGGCGACATATCGGGCGGCGACAAGGACAAGATGTCGGCCCTCTCGCTGGTGATGGGCCAGGTGTCGAGCACGGGCTATTTGATGGGTCAGGACCTGCTGCAGTTCATCAACGCCGGGTTCAACCCCATACAGGAACTGTCACAGATGACCGGCATATCCGTCGACAAGCTCAAGGACAAGATGGCGAAGGGGCAGATAACGTACCAAAACGTGGAACAGGCCATAACCCATGCCACGGGTGCTAGCGGCAAGTTCAACGGCATGATGGACAAGCAGAGCCAGACGCTCGCCGGAAAGTGGAGCACGCTGATGGACACCGTGCAACAGGGTGCTATTGACCTCTCGCAGAGCGTTAATACGCCCATTGCCGAGTTTGTGGAGAAAATAACCGCTGCCATCCCACGGGTGTTCGCCGTCTTTCAAGCCGTTTTCTCGGCCATCTCCGCAGGCATCGGGTTCGTGGTGCGGTTCCGCACGGCATTCATGATCCTGGGCGGTGCGGTGCTGGCTGTGTGGGCCGTCTTCCGCACATACACGATGGCATTGGCCGCCTACCAGGCCATCACCACGCTGGTAACGGCCGGTACGAAGATATGGACGACCGCGCAGTGGCTGCTTAACGTGGCCATGACGGCCAACCCAATAGGGCTCATCGTCGCAGGCGTGGCCGCGCTCATCGCCGTCATCGTCTACTGCTGGACGAAGTTCGCGGGGTTCCGCGCATTTCTCATCACCATGTGGGACGTGTGGCGCAAGTTCGGTGACTTGATTAAGACCTACGTAGTGGACCGCATCAAGGAACTTATCCGTGGCGTAGGCCTGCTGTCCAAAGCATTCTCCAAGCTGTTCTCGGGCGACTTCAAAGGCGCGGCAGCCGACTTCGCCGCTGGCGTGAAGAACGTCTCGGGCGTGAACAGCGCGGTTTCCCTTGTGAAGAGCACCGCAGCAACCGTTCGCGGCATCGGCGGCACGTTTCAGAAGAACCTGGCCGCAGAACGCGCCAAGGACAAGCAGAAGGAGAAGAAGAAAGGCGAACGTTCGGCCCTCTCCACACCAGGGCTAAAAGGCAGTGCGGCGGTCGGGGATGTGGTGTTCGGCGCAGGCAAGGGCACAGACAAGGCCAGCAAAGGTAATAAAGGCCGCCGCTCGGCAGAGGAGATCGCCACAGGCGGCCGACGCTCCACCAGCATCACGATGAACATCTCCAAGTTCTTCGACACGCTCCATGTGCACATGACGGATAAGGCCGATACGGCCGAACTGGAGCGTATCGTTGTGCAAAGCATGAACCGCGCGCTGGCCATCGCCACCAGCACCGACCGCGGGTAAACCAGTAAACTCATCAGTACATGAACAATGTAACGCGCTTTGCGCTGGAAAACTTGGCACTCCGCATCACGGGCGGCAAGATACCTCCCTACTGGCTGTTCCGCGATGCGGGCATCCGCCAGGTTGACGAGGGCGACTACTCCGCCATCCGCGCCATGAGCGACGCCGAACTTGCCGACATGGTTCGCACCAATGCCCTGGGGCTGCCGATGGCCATGCCGTTGAGCCTGAAGCTCGAAGAGCCAGGCGCACAGGAGTGGCTACTGCCCTTCGAGCCGATGATAAGCCTCACGGGCAAGCACGTCATCAAGCGGCGGCAGGTGAACAAGGGGCAAATCCGTGGCTCGATAAAGGAACGGTGGGCGCAAGACGATTACGACATCACCATCGAGGGCGTGCTCATCGGCACCGACGGCCGATACCCCTCGGCCGACGTGGCCCGGCTCAAGAACTTCTGCGAGGCGGCATCCGTCACGGCCCTGTCTCCCCTGCTCGAGGTGTTCGGCATATCGCGCATAGTGATAGAGAGCTGGGCCATGCCATTTACGGCAGGCGAAGCCAACCAGAACTACAGCATACGCGCATATAGCGACGATGTATACAAGCTGCTGCTTGGCACGAATGAATACGAACTCATGAACTCATAACCTCACCAACTCAAGAACTCACCACATGTACACAATGGCATACGACATCACCATCGGCCGATACAAGTTGGGCATGCTCGCCGCGGTGAGCGTACACAAGAGCGTGGAGCTGCTGGCCGACACTTGCGAGATAACCCTGCCCGCGGCCCAACTCAATGTTGCCCTCGATGTGGAGAACCGCATACGCCGCGGCGATGTCGTGCTGGTGAAGTTCGGCTATAAGGAAACGGGGCTTGTGGAGGAGTTCCGCGGATGGCTGCAGCGCATCGCCACAGACGGGGGCGACATCAAGCTGTATTGCGAAGACGACCTCTTTACTTTCAGGCGAGACCTCCCCAATGAGGTTCTCAAACAGGTGCCGCTCTCCGAGCTGCTAGCCCATATAATAAAGGGTGTAGGTAAGGACTATAAGGTCAATTGTACCTACACCTGGACCTACGCCAAGTTCGTCATCCACGACGCCACGGGCTACGACGTGCTGAAGAAGGTGCAGGAGGAATGCGGGGCGGACATCTACCTGCAAGACGGCGCGCTGCATGTACATCCCCCTGGCGAGGTGACGGGCACGGAGCGGCGATACGACTTCGCCATGAACGTGGAGGATGCCGACCTCACCTACCGCCGCGCCGAAGACAAGAAAGTGCGCGTGGTTGTCAAGGCATTGATGCCCGACGGTAAGGTGAAGGAAGTGGAAGTGGGCAGCACTGGTGGCGAGAAGGTGGAGGTGAAATGCCACGCTTCGGACACTGCATCGATGCAGGCGCGCGGCGAGGCCGAAGTGCGCCGCCGAAGCTTCGACGGTTACGACGGCAGCATTACCACTTGGCTCGTGCCGCAATGCGTGCCGGGCGATACGGCCACGCTGCACGACGCCGACTATCCGCATAAGGACGGCACGTATTACGTGCGGGCCGTCACCACGGAGTTCTCCGAGAATGGCGGTGTGCGAAAGATAGAACTAGGATTCAGGCTAAGCTAACGCAACATGGACAACTACAAGGAACTGGCGCAATTGGTGCGCAACGCAGCCGGCAAGGCCCAACTCACGCTGATGCAGGGCATCGTGCGTAATGTTAGCGGCTTGACTTGCGAGGTGGAGATTGGCGGTATTGCCGTACCGGACGTGCGGTTGCGCGCTTCGGAAGCTGCGGACGGCGGGCAGATGCTCGTAACGCCGAAAATAGGCAGCGCGGTAATCGTCGGCAGCCTGTCGGGCGACTTGACACAGCTCGTTGTCCTGGCCATCGACCACGCGGAGAGCATCACGATAAACGGCGGCAAGCTGGGCGGCCTGATCAACATTGAGCAGCTGACGCAAAAGATTAACGAACTGGTGCAGGCATTCAACGCCCACACCCACCAAGGCTTTCACGGACCGACAGGCCCACCGCTCAAGCCGGCACAGAAGCTGAACAAGGGCGATTACGAGGACACGACAATAAGGCACTAGGCAGATGAACGGCATTCAATTAACGGACTTCGCCCCCGCTATCCGCGTTAGGCGAGACGAACAAGGCAAGATAACCTCGGGGCTGCAAGTGGGCGACATACTGCGGCAGAACCAGGCACTCATTCTGGCACTGAACAAGGGCGAACTGAAGGAACGCCCCTCGGTGGGCTGCGGCATCGCCGACATGCTCATGGACCACGACCCTTTGTATTGGCGTAGCGTAATCCGAGAGCAACTGGAGATGGACCGGCAGCGGGTGAACAGCATACGAATCACGCCGAAAGGTATCGAAATCGACGCAACATATTAAAAACAACATAACATGATAGAACATTTCTTACAAAGACTTTCCGAGGCACTCTCCACAGTGTGGGGGTGGATGCTGTGCGCAGCCTTGCTGGTCATGAATTTCATCGTGGGGTATGAAAAAATGGTGGGTTTCACCGTCATGGCCATCGTACTCGACGCAGTCTGGGGCATCGCCGCCAGCCTAATCCAAAAGCGTTTCGCCCTGAGCGAACTGGCGCGCGACACGTTCTCGAAACTGGCCGTATACGGCACGGCCGTTTTCGCCTTCATCCTCATCGACAAGCTGGTGGGGGCTAGCGCGGGGCTCACCACCAGTGTCATCTGTATCGGCATCATCCTGGTGGAACTGTGGAGCATGTCGGCCAGTATGCTGATTTGTTTCCCCCACATGCCCTTCTTGAAAATATTGAAAAAGGCTCTGGCAGGAGAAATCGCCAGTAAACTTAACGTGAAGCCCGAAGACGTGGCAGAGGCGTTGGACACATTACATAAAAACAGAAAATGAGAACGATAAAGTACATCGTGGTGCATGCCACAGGTGGTTCGCAGCGAACCACCATCAAGGAACTGATGATGGAGTTCGCCAGGCTGGACTGGAAGGCACCAGGGTACCACTATGTGGTGCATGTTGACGGTAGGATAACCCAGCTGCTTGGTGAAGAGAAAGTGAGCAACGGCGTGAAAGGTTACAACCACATGCTCATCAACGTGGCCTACATAGGCGGACTGGACGCCAAGGGAAAGTACGCCGACACGCGCACGGCTGAACAGAAAGAGGCCCTGCGCAAACTGCTGGGCATGCTGCATAAGAAGTATCCGGCCGCCGAGATACGCGGACATCGCGACTTCTCGCCGGACTTGAATCACAACGGCATCATAGAGCCCTGGGAGTTCATCAAGGCCTGCCCCTGTTTCGACGCAAAGAAAGAATATAAGGACATCTAACCCCAAGCGCAATGAGACACCTATTATATATACTTGCATTAATCATGCTGCTGGCCTCGTGCCGCACGACGCGGACGATAACCCGAAACAGCGAGGTGGACGTTCGCCAGCGCGACTCGCTCGTGTTGCGCGACAGCGTGGTGCTGCGCTACGTCACCGCCACGCGCGACAGCGTGACCATCCGCGACAGCGTGGTGCTGGTGAAGGACAGTTCGGGCAGGGTGATCGCCACCGAGAGATACCGCACCAGCGAGCGCACACGCGACACCCATGCCGACAATTCGGCCACGGCCACACGCGACAGAACGCACGACAAGGGTACATTCTCCCTTCGGCAATACAGGTCGACGGACTCGAAATCCGTTTGGCCTACCCTAGGTACGATAATGGACATCGTGGGATGGGTGGCCTTCGCATTGTTTCTCATTCTTTTCGCACGCAAGTTATGGAGACGACGGTAAGGGACGGCCAGACATTGGCCGACATAGCCGTACAGGAATACGGTGCATTGGAGGCGGTGGTGCGGCTGGCTATGGACAACGGCATGGCCGTGAGCCAAGCACCGCCTGCGGGCATGCGGCTGCGCCTGCACGACGGCGAGTACAACCGCCCCATGCGCCGCTATTGCCAGGCACACGGCATAGCCCCGGCCACACTGCGCGGTGATGGCGGAACGAGGGCGCGCATATTCAATGAGACGTTCAACGACACATTCAACTAAACCCAACTCAATGGCACGCACGATAGCAGAAATAAAGCGCACGATGACCGATGCGTTCATGGCCAACGCCACGCTGCGCGAGATATACGGACTGGCGGAGGGCGACACCTTCGAGGGCAGTTTCTCGGCGGTTAGCCTGGAGAGCATTCTTTTCTTCATCGTGGCGGCATGCTGCCACGTGATGGAAGCCCTGTTCGACCGCCACCGACTGGATGTGGACGACAAGATAAGCCGCGCCGTTGTGGCCAGCGTGCCGTGGTACTATAAGGTGGCTCGGCAGTTCCAATATGGTGATGCACTAGTTTTTGACGAGGGCACCTCGCAATGGCGTTACCCCACCATTGAGGAAAAGAAACGGCTGGTGCGATACGTGGCCGTGCGCGACCGCGGTACGAGCATACAAATACTGGCATCTGCCGACAAGGATGGGCTGCCCGAACCGCTGCCTGCCGATGTTCTAACGGCATTCAAACAGTATATGAACCGCGTTAAGATAGCAGGTGTGGTGCTCAATATTCGTTCGCTGCCTGCCGACAACATACAGATTAGGGCCACGATACAGGTTGACCCTCTTATTTTTAGTACAACCGGAACAAGGAATGGGGAAGAGGCAAAACCCGTTGAAGATGCGATAAATGCCTACCTGCGTGGCATCACTTATGGCGGAACGTTCAACAAAACGCGTCTTGTTGATGCTATCCAAGCCGTGGAGGGCGTTGTCGACGTGACATTGGCCGAATGTCTTTACAAAACGGCCGCCGACACAGATTACCGACCCGTGGTTGGAAATAACTATACGGCAGTGGGTGGCAGTTTCGTTGCTATTGGACTTCAAAACTCTATAAGATATGTGGTGTGACGTAGACTTCAACCGATGGGCCGTGCAGCTGCTGCCGCCCATATTGCGCAGCCGAGTGCTGGTGGCCTTGCTCCGCATCCTCATCATTCCGCTGGCTTACGTTCACCGCCTCTTCACGGAATATCGCAAGAAAGTGGCCGACAGGCTCGACATCACGGCCAGCGTGCAAGACATCGAACGCGCGCTTAACCGCCGATTCTTCTTGCGAAACAGACAGATATACATAGAGTCCGAATCTGACGACCGGCATCCGTGCCTATACTTCCAGGCAGAGGGCAAGCCGCCCACATTCCTAAACCCACGCATGACGTTATGGATGGACGGCGAAGTGCCAAGCAAGCCGAACTTTATGGTATACGTACCCAGTTTCCTTGCCACTTCACCAACACCGGAAGAGGATCGGTACAAGGGCCGCCACTTGGCTGAAATCATCCGCATCATCGACACGTACAAACCGGCTGGCCGCCGCTATGCCATAACCATATACGAATATGAATAGACTTCTTTTCAATGAGGGTGGACAACCCATATTCCTTGACGATATCAAGCTGTTGCAAGACAACGACGCTAGTTTCAATCGCCAATTTTTGAACGCCGTAACCGGAGATTCCCCCATTTTCTTGATAAAAAGGTTGGAGCTAAAGCTTATATCCGTAGATCCTAGCAAATTAACGACGACGGCCAAGATTTTCGCAAATTCTGTTGTTCTGTCTGGTGAAATAATAGACTTCCCGGAGACAACGGTAACGGTTCGGACTTGGAACGACCCGGTATACGTCTGTGTCACAGAGACAGAAAATGAAGGGCGAGAATTCGAAGACGGGCAGGAAAGACCATGCAGGCAGTCAAGGCTGGCATACATAAGTACAAGTAAGGATGGTGCCAAGGTTGCCTACAACGTTCTCGAACTCCCGACATTGACCGAGCTTTTACGGAGAAACCTTGGCTTGGGGGGCGTAGACACTTGGAAAAACATTCCTGTTACATTCTTCAATGGATACACTGGGCAAGTGCAATATCAGAAACAGGGCGATTCCACACGCATAAAGGTCAAGATAAGCAGCATGAAGGGTGAATGGGATGCCATGCCCGGAAAGGGAATCCTTTTTGAAGTGGACCCCCAGGTTGGTTCGTTTTTAAACAGAAAATGGAGTGGAACTTTTGGAACTGGTGGAGACGATGGCTCACACCTATGCGCCTTAGAGTTTTACGACGGGAAATGTTCTCTTAGAGACCTGCGAGAACTTTCAGGTGCATCTGATGTCCTGGACTCTCCCATAGAATGCCCTGTTTCACTGGTTTTTGAAATAGCAGAATAAGTATGGAAACGACAATATATGAAATTCAAGCCCGCGCCCAAGTCCTACGCGAAAAGACGCAGGAGGGGTCCGTTACCCCGGAAGAGGTGGGCGGGCTAATTGCCGACACCCTGACCCTGTTGGCCAACATAGGAAAGAGGGAAGGAGGCCTGCGTGTGAGCAGGGTCTACTCCTCCAAAGCCGAAATGGAGGCAGACACCAACCCCGAAAACGCACAGCACCAGCCGCTCAAGGCTGGGCAGCTCGTGGTCATACATACAGGCGGCGATAGTCCAGAGAATGGAACCGTCTATGTATATCTCGCACCGGGATGGAAGCTGATAGGCAATCTCAGCCATGTGGCCATCGGTGAGTCGGAAGGACTGGCATATCCAGGCACGAAAGGCAAGAAATTGGCCGAAGAACTGAGCGTCTTGCAGGCGGCAATCAATGCAGAAGTTACCAATCGCTCTAATGGCGATACCGCGATAAAGGATATAATAACGACGACTAACAGTGTTGTTGAAGATCTTAGAAAAACAGTTGACAACATGAATAGTGGCCAAGTAACCATCCGTTCTGTTATCAAGCAAAGAGGCGACATGGTTAACATAGACATCACCGGCTGTAAGGCCAGCGATACTGTTTATTATTCTGTTAAATACGACTCGTCTAAAATAACGGTGCGTTCAATGTATCTTGTCGCAGATAAGGTTAATCCGACAGCCAACAGGATGATACCTGCCGCGCCAAGCGATGGCTCTTTATGCAGCCTCGTTTTAAGCGAGAACGATGTCAACACCTATAAATACATTCGCTTTTATGCAAACAATGTAGTTGAAGAAGATGAGGTTATTTTCTACGTAAATATTGCATCAAAAAGGAATACACTGGGACTTCTGACAGAAAAAATTGAACAAGTCCAATCGGGAACAGACGCCAATAAAAAAAGCATAACAGATATGGTGTCGCTTATAGACAATATGCCTATGCCGATATTCTCTTCGTATAACGACGATGCACCGTTATTTGGCTTGGACACTAAGGAATGGACTATTAAGACCTTCACGAAGAATGTTCTATTTCGAAAGGCAAACGCTGGCTTTGTCTCTTCGCAGAATATAGCAGAGCAGGTTGTTAGCATAGAGACAAGTAACGGTCAGAAAGTTGTAGACCAACTGTTCTATATAGTATTCGATGAGGTCAATAAGGTGTTCCGTTGTGCTAGTTATAGCAGTAATGCTGTTTCGGATTGGAAAAAAGACCCTAAACGCTTTTTTCTCATCGCATGGGGCGCATTGAGCCGCACAAGATTGACCTGTTCTTACGATTACGTCTTGAACGGCGAAACGATACGACGGACGTTTAGGATTGGCGACGTAAAAAATATGCCTATTGAGGATTTCAGTTGGGCTGAAATTTCAAAAACAGAGAACTTGTTTGACAAAGACGATAAGGATATAATCGTTAATGGCTTTTTGGGAACAAATGGTCTCACTAAGCAAGTTTCCTCACAATGGTCGACAACGGGATTTATGCCCGTGGAGGGCGGAAAGACATACAAGTTAACGGCAAACTCTAAGGACCTATCTTCGTACTGGTATTATTATGATGCGGATAAGACCCCATTCAGATTGGCAAGTGGTCAATGTTGGAATCAGGCGGGCGTAAGGATAACCGTCCCCGACGGTGTAGCGTTCGTGCGAAAGGTTCTTGTAGGCCGTGACAACAAGTACAGTCCGCCAACCGACTTAGACGCGTTAATGTTTACCCTTGATAGCGTAGACGTATCTAGCTATATCCCGCATAAGCGCATTAAGATTAAGGGGCTCTATACGGGTGGGAATAATACAAGTCCGCAGCCTATCTCCGTTGACACGAAGTTGCCAAATGCAGAAGGTGGATGCGATGTGGGAAACTTGCGTTTTCAAAACTTCGGACAGACGGACTATGCTCACATTATCTTATATGGCCAATCGCTTTCGCAGGGTTTCGAGGCGCCAGAGGCGATAACAACAGAACCGATAAGTGGGAATTTCATGTTGGGAACAATGCCTGCGATTTATGGCTCGAACACACAACCCGCAGCATTAAAACCGCTGGTTTCTGTCAAGAGCGGACTACTTGGCGAGGCTCCTATCGTCTCATTAACAAACGCATTCAGTCTGTTATATCGAAAATTTGTCGGTGAAAGTCTGTTTATCGGGACGAACCCGTCGCAAGACGGGCGTTCTATTGAGTGTTTGAGCAAGGAGTGTAAGCGGAACGAACAAATATACCAAACGCGATTTTTAAGATGTCTAACAAAAACAAAAGAGCTTGTTGACGCACAGGGGAAGACGGTAAGTTGCCCCGCACTGCTTTACATGCAAGGAGAATATAATTATACCTTGCAAGCAACGCAAGGCATAACAGATGACCAGGTGCCGAATGGGACAAAAGACAGTTTCAAACGCTACCTGCTCATTCTAAAGAACAATATGCAGAATGATGTCATGCGTGTATATGGTCAAAAAGAAAGGCCACTGTTCTTCATCTATCAGGTGGCTGGGAACTATATCAATGGGAAAACGATGCCAATAAACATGGCTATTGTCGAGTTCGCCTTAGAGAATGACGATGTTTTCTTGTTGAACCCGACCTACTATACCAGCGATTACAGAGGAGGGCACTTGTCAACAAACGGCTATCGCTGGTATGGTGAATTGATGGCCAAGTCGTTATATGAAGTGTTTATCAAGCACCGTATGACATCACCCATTCGTCCTATTAATGTAGAATTGAGCGGCAACAAGAAGGCCGTATATATCGACTATTACGTACCAGCCTTGCCTCTTGTCTTCGAAGAGCTTTTGAAAGAAAAGAACACCGACTATGGGTTTAGACTGTATGATAACGGAGTGGACATTCCTATCAGTTCAATCAACATTCAACAGAACCGCGTTGTCTTGAACGTAGCTAGCACGCTGAATGGCATAGTAGAGGTTACATATGGCGGACATGGCAGGGGAGGCAGTGGCAATCTTCGTGACAGCGACAAATTCCATTCTCACTACCGTTATTACAATGATAGCGGCACTTCCTCGCCGGCACAGAACTATATACCCAAAAATGAAGACGGAGACTATCTCTATGGAGAATACTATCCTCTGTACAATTGGGCAATAGCATTCTATTGGAATATTGGCTTTCATTTTAAAAAGTACTATTATGAAAAGCCAAAGGGCTATATCATTACCTCGAACGTTTTGTCTAACGAGA
>ERZ773014.354-NODE-354-length-31635-cov-32.638189_pt1 | contig 31635 bp, 30 predicted proteins | sample MGYA00580841_ERZ773014 | MGnify/ENA primary metagenome ERZ773014 (study PRJEB29015, sample SAMEA2737989) | human oral metagenome | biome: human oral; feature: human-associated habitat; material: dental | place: China | collected 2067 ... | reverse complement strand
AAGATAATTTCTGATGACATAATTAATGATTTTGGCGGTAATATTTTTTCCAACTTAATTACAAATGAATTAGTCAATGAAGAATCATTAGCTAAAATAGAAAATAATTGTCGAGCAATAATCATCAACATCGAATCCATAAACTCTATTGATAGCATTTCCAGTTTTCTTAACGCTAGGCATAACTACAGAAGGCCTAAACTGCCAGAAAATATACAAAAGAAGGTAGAAGATTTCGATAGCTTTCTTAGCAAAATATTCGGCTTCGACCACCTCATCTTTGAATTAATGAGCTCCGGTTATATAGATAGAAACTTTTATGCATATTCATCCATATTCACTAAAGGATTTACCAACATTAAGGTATTTAATTTTGTTATAAATAATTTAGTAACAAAGCAACCTAATATTCATCTTCAGCTTACCGAGAACGAAGCGAAAGAGATTACTTATCATCTAAAACGTATTGAAAGCAATCTAAAAGGAGCTTTAAATGTAGACCTAATGCTGTATCTCACTAATGATAAATGGCTACTCTCTTCCATATTAGATGACACAAAACACTTTTTCGAATCCAAGTCCCAAAGCGATAAAACAATCCGCATAGAATTGATCAACGCAGTCTTAAAACGTTTCCTTGATGATGGGGAAAAGGAAAAGAATAACCTTTCCGGCAAAATAAACAACAATGATAATATCAGGCACCTACTAGAGGAAATAATGTCAGTATATCCAAATATTTTTCTAGAATGTTTTAATAACTTAACAGAGAAACAAAAATACTTATTGATAGATTCAGCATTGGGTGTTTTTCACCACTTACCAACGACTATCGATATAAAGCAGTATGTTGAAGAGAATGCACAAGATATTATCTCATATATAAAATCTGTTAATGCTAGAATGCAGAATTACTACAATGAAACTATAGTATCTGCAATAGCTGAATCTCTGGGATTAAATCCTCTCATCACTCCTCACTATAAGAGAGTGATGAAACGTATGCTAGCAGTTAAGTGGTTACGAAATATATCGGAAGAAAAGATCGATACAATTGGAAGATTAAGTGATATTTGTAAAAAAGTTGAGTTTTATGATCCGGAGAAAGAAAGTTGGATTCCATCACGGGAACTCACCAAACATGAGCTAGAACGAATCTTGTTCACCTACGAAGCTTATTATTACGACCCCACCACCCGGTGAACGATCACCCCCGAAAGCATAGGAAAACGAGGCCGGTAGTGTACCCATAAAGTGTGTACAAAAATAAAATATCCTATAGCGTGCAAATCACCATGCTCTACCTGCAAGAAAACTAAGGCAACAGGCATTAGCCAATATTTTTGGTACATCCCAACCCACTATCTCCAGGGCGATCAATACTGTGTTAAACATCCTTGATGTGGTGCTCCCACCCCCACCAAGGCCGAAAGACCTTATGTCCCGACGACTATACGTGTTAGACGGCACGCTCGTACCATGCTGGTGGTGGAAAAACGCTAGAAACTTATGCGGAGGCTGGGATCGTTCACGATGTCAGGCAGGGAAGGCATCGCTACGTCAAGTTAGCTAATAGTCGCACTGCGGAATTCATCGAGACGTTGAGGGCGCTTTCGCCAACGCCATTGCCAACGCCGCAAAGCCTTCATGTGAGCCGGGCGAATAGTGCGGTGGCTCAGGCCCGCACGTGCTATAGCCATCTTGCTGGTGTGCTTGGGGTGCGCCTCTGCGAATGGTTCATTGACCGTGGTTTTATCACCGCTCATTGGCGGTTGACGGCGCAGGGAGCTGAGTTTTATAGGACATGGGGAGTGGAACATGCGGAGCGGCTTTCTCTTAAGCCTTGTCTTGACTGCACTGAACGCCAATTTCACATGGGTGGGGCGCTCGGCGTGCGTATTTGCAAGCAGTTCTTCCACCTTGAGTGGATTACTAGGGTGAAGGATAGTCGTGCCGTGAAATTAACCCCCGACGGCAAGGACACGCTCACCGACCTTGGTGTGTCTTTGACTTGATTTTTCTCGCCGCCCATAGATGTCCGACCTGTTTGTTACCTTCATGGTGAAGGTTATAAATATGTACGCGGGAAGGCTATGAGACGTGCGGATTTCATGGGTGCCAATGGGTGAAACACCACACTGTGGTGGGCTTTTCTGCGTGCACAGTATTTTTGCGAGGTCGCTATGAGTCAGCCAATACTTCTTGCCCAAGTCGAACAAGCTGAGGCACAATTGGGCCAACCACTTCCCGCCGACTACCGGGCATTCCTCCTGGATGACACCAACAAAGACACCGAGGAGTGGGGCTTCTTTACTACCCCGAAGGAATTTCTCTATTACGAGCTTGATTGGACAAAAGATTTTCCATTCAGCCTGGAACATCCGGTAGATGACTCCCCTCTTAAAGAATTCGACAAACGTGCAGTTCATGCCAAGAAGGTGGAACACGACAGTAATAAACATGATGCGCTTTGCGAAGAAGCCTTCGATTACATGGTAGAGAACTTCCGCAAGCCCATGGAACGCGGAATCGTCTACGTCGCCGACGAGGGATGCGCCATGTATTCGTTTCTGGTGTTACGGGGCGAAGCAGCAGGCCAGGTGTGGTGGTGCGAGCTGACTTCCTGTTTTGCCACCATCGAACCGCACCTCCATCCGCTCACTAATAAGCCGATATCGTTTGCAGAATGGTGCTTCTTTGAGTCGCATTATTATTGCCTCACAACAGCACGCAAGTATCTACCAAATTTGTTGCAGCACTACTGGGCTTATCCTCTGGATGACAAGGAAGGGCGAATTGCCATGATGTCCATGCTTATTGATGAGAAATTAACTGGCATGACCAAGGAGGAAATCGAAAATTTCACATGCGCTGACGACGTTCCCGAGGATGCCATGTTTTTCGACATGTTCTTGAATGAATGGCGCCCAGTTCGAAACAGTATTGTGTTCCGAGGACTCACCATGCGCAGAGACATCTAAATATCCTTTTTTCCCCGCACACATCAAATTTTCGTGAGGACACATGAACCAATCAGAACTCACCGCCCGCGTTGCGGAAGCCGAAGCCCAACTGGGCCAACCGCTTCCTGCCGACTACCGGGCGTTTCTCCTGGATGACACCAATGAGGACAAATTCACGGGTGATTACCTGCTGTTCGACAGCATGATCTGCGAATTTTTCCTCGACCCCGGCGCGTACACTCGTGAAGATCCCGATTGGACCAAGGATTTTCCATTCACCCCGGAGAACCCGCTGATCGCGGACGTGCCCGAATCGTTCTATACGCGGCTGGATAACGCCACCACGGCTGCGGAATATGATGCGATCACCGAGGAACAGATCGCCTATCTGCAAAAGAATTTCGATGAGCCGGCATTGCGGGTAATGGCGTTCCTCTCTGACGATGGTTGCAATATTTACACCGCCATTATTTTGCGTGGACCTGCCAGGGGCCAAATATGGCGGCATGAAATCACCATGGATAATGCCGACGTCCAGCCCTATTGGCATCCCTTCACTAAGGAGTTGCTCACGTTCAATGATTGGCGGTATTTCGAACAGCACCGTTATCTGTTGACCATTGATGGGCGAAACGATGCCCAAACGTATTCGATCATGAACGACTGGTATGGGTTTTGGGCGATGAAACGCATGATCGTGGACGGCACGTTGACCGGTCTCGCTGCGGAAGACGTCGACAAGCTCAAGCAGCCCACGGACATTCCGCAGGCTGCCATGTTTCTCGACCCGCGCCGAAACGAATGGTATCCGGTGCGGGATGCCACGGTGTTTCGGGTGAGTTATGCGGCTTGATCCCCCCAGTTAGCGAGCACCATCGTCGTATAGCTGCTGAGGTTATCGCCTGCTTGTCGACGCCATTCGTCGGCGAACCTGTGCCGGTCGGCGGGCCAGTCGTTGGCGCTGAGTTCCCGCACCCGGGAGAAAATCGTGCGGTCGTCGAGCGGGTAGTAGGAGAAATCATTGGTCACGTCGCACACGACCACGCCGGCGGTCCAGGGTCCCACGCGGGGAATCATGAGGAGGTCGTGGAAAAGCTCCTTGTGGGAGACGGTTTGCAGGTCAATGTCGGTGTTCAGGCACCATGCGGCGGCGGCCTTCAGAGCGGATTTGAAGAAGAACAAGCCCAGGCGGTTGAGTTGGGCGTCGGTCGCATCCAGCATGCGCTGGGGGGTGGGCATGAGGTAGTAGGTGCCGCCATCGTGGGTGACTTTTTCGCCCATGTGCTCCCGGAGTTTTTTAATGGAGTGCTGTGCCTTTCCCGCCTGCACCGCGTGGCGCAGGATCGTCACCGCCAGGGAATCCCACAGGGTGGGGGTGGCTATTCTGATCAGCCGGTAGTCTTCCTTGTTGGCGACTCGTTTGCTGAAGTCTATGCCCAGGTCGCGCTGCGCGCCTTCGACCAGTTTCGGGTTGAGCACCGCGCAGTTGACGTGGAGGGCTTCGTCCCCGCCGGTTATGTGGGTGACATGAATGTCATCATTGCCGCCTTCGGCATACCACATGCCCCCGTTGGCGGAAAACACTCTAGCGGCGTGACTACCGTCCCGGTTCCAGGAGTTATTATCCGTGAGCAGGGTTCCCCCCGTTTTGAACGACCGGCTGATACGAATAGGACTATTGGTTATGCTCATGGGAACTCCTTTGACTTATCGAGGCAGGCGATATCGTCAGTATAGAACGATCCAGGTCAGGGCTGGTTTTCAGGTGCCCCCGTTGCTGTCACCCCCATAACCAAACCAGCCACGCACACCATTGCAAGCAATTTTACTACCCCCATTTTTCTGCTAAAACGTCCACTGCGTAGATGAAAATGTCTGGTTTTTCGGCGTGAATATCGTGCCCGCTGTCCACGTTGTCGATAAGCATGCGGTGTTGTTTCGGCAGGAGCGAGTACACGCGCTGGGAATCCTTGTCGTCCATGGCGGAAAGCAGCACCCCATTATCGTCGTAGTAGCCGCCGATCTTGGCGTCGGGGCCCACGTGCAGCAGCACAGAGGGGCAGGTGACCGCGCGCAGGGTTTCTACCTGGTCGAAGTCCGTGAACCAGGAGTGATCGTAGAAGGTGTCCCCGAAGCGCAGGTCGTAGCTGCCGGTGCCGTCCTGCATGTTGGCGGTGAGGTCGTAGATTTCGTTGATTTTCCACCCGGGCGGGTAATACCAAACCCGCGGTATTTCATGCGGCCGCCTGTCCAGGCGTTTCAGAGCGGGCTTTCTGACTAGGTTGTCAAAGTTTTTCTCCCCGAACAGGTGGGCGAGGTAGGTGTGTTCCAGCGAATAGCGGGTGAAGTTCGGTTCGCCGCTGCCAAGAAAATCATGCATGTCTTTGAAGCCGTGGCCGGCGAAGGTTTTGGGCGCCCGGTCGGGTTCCGTCGAAAAGAATGGCGCATCCTCGATGACTAGGCCACGGATCATGTCGGGTGCGGTGGCCGCCACAAGCGTCGCAATGAGACCACCGGAGGAATGGCCGGAAACCACAACCGGGTCTTTCACCACATTATTGATAAACCACACGATATCGTCGCTGTTTGCCCGCGCGGTGTATTTTTTCGGGTCCTTACTGGAGCCGCCGTGCCCGTAGCAATCCACCGCAAACACATGGTAGCGGCTGGATAGTTCGGTGAGCACCTGCGAGTAATCCTGCCACGACACCTGCTGACCGTGGATGAGCAGCAGCGGAATGCCGTTGTTGGGCCCCTCGCCATAATTTATCACCGACTTATCGGGCAGTACCGTCTGCTTTTCAACGAACCCCGCGTGGCGGATCTGCCGCGTCCGGGCCCGATCATAGGTGAGGTTATGGTAGGCGAAATAGGCGATAGTGCCGGACAGAACCACCACCATTGATGCCAATAATATAAAGAATTGCTGTCGCATCATGGTTATCCGTTGGGAAAACATTCTGTGGCTCCTTCACTACGGGATCTATTTTTCACCAATAGTGATCCCGTTCATGTTCTTAGCCTATGTTACGTACACCAGTGCAACCATATATTACCCGCATCGTAGGGGAAACCGCAGGGTTTATAGTGCTGACAGCAGGGTGATTTGGTGTTCCCGCTCGGCATGAACCGCCGCCATGTCCCCCGGTTTTTGGGTATTGATGAGAGTCACCGCGAAGTCTGTCGCCCACAATCCATGGTATTTCACGTGTGGGCTGGCCGTTATTTGAGCCATGGTGCGCAGAAACCGCACCGTCACCGGGTCGGTTGTTTCCTTGGCGAGCCGACCGATGCGGAAGCTACAGTTGCGGGCCTCATGGTAGTTTGCCTCCCCGGCCAACCACCGCCGCATGCCAGCATCGGCGTCCGCAATATCCTCATGGTAGGGGTAGGGGAAACCCGCAACATTATGGAGGTGACGGGCGTAATCGCGGCAAAACTGGACGATCTGCTGGTGGGTTTTCGCATCATATAGTTCAATGAACCGGTTTCGCAGTTGCTCATCGTCGGCAATGCGCCCCAATGGCCGCTGGTAGGCGTAAATATCCACCTCGTTCTTCCCCTCGTAACGCTTAAAACCCCCACCCAAAAGCTTGTGGGTGAGGGTTATCATTGTGGGCCCTGTGGGGTTCGAACCCACGACCTGCGGATTAAAAGTCCGTAGCTCTACCAACTGAGCTAAAGGCCCCCGCCGTAATCTGTGTTGACGACAGTAGAAAATTGTAGCTTATCCCGCACCATTTGGGAAATCCCAAGCTCAAACCCACCACAATGGTGGTTTTTTAAAACATTTGCATGAGCTTGGCCCCACCGATGCATGCCACGATGGAAATGCCGGCAATGATCGCCGAGGCGTACAAAATCATGGGCGACCGTGGTTTCATGACCGGCTCGTATTTGCCGAACCGCAGCGCAGTAATGGCAAGATTCATGCGCAGCTTATGCGCCTGCACCGCGGCCCGATGGTCACGTTTCGGCTGCTGATCGGCGGTTTTCCGGTCGGACTTCACCGGGATGGGTGCGGCACCGGGAATATTGGGGGTGGTCATGGTTCTCCTATCAGAAGCCGCGCGGCAGTGGAATAGTGATGGCAGGTTGGGGTGCTGGTGCGGGCGCAGGTGCCGGTGGTGGCGGTGCCGGGGTGGGGGTGGGCGCCACGGTTTGCGTCACCGTCACCGGCGGCTGCGACGGCACGGGTTGCGGCGCAGGCTGCGGCGCTGGCTCGGGTTTCTTCTCCGTCGAGGGCGGCGGCGTATACGATTGCGGCAACTCCGGCAGCCTACCCAGAGGCGGAATGACCTGCTCCACGGGTTTTTCCTTCGCCGACCCGGGTTCGCCACAGCCCGCCAATAGCCCGCACAGGGCCGCCAATAAAACGAGTCTTTTCATCATCGGGAATACTTCTTTGCGATCGCATGAACATGCTTGACAAACTCTGGATTCGCATTGATCTGTTGCACACCATTGGCCCACCCGTCGGGGGTGCTCGGATCGCCCACGGAGCACAAAAACCCGGCCAGCGTCAACGAGGCATCATTAATGTTATCCGGGTTGGGTTTCGCATCGGGTTCAACAGCAGCGTTGAACTGCTCCCATCTGCTGGGCATGATCTGCAATGGACCAATGGGAATGTCCTTGGTGGGGTCACCATCGAAAAACCCGGCGTCGGTGTCGGCAACTTCCTGCGGGTGTGCGGGATCAAACAGGTTTAATCCGCGCAGCGGGACGGTCGTGGTGCCATCATCACCCAGTTGGGAATCATTCGCACGCCCATGATTACTCAACGACTCCCCCAACGCCGCCAACGTCGGCCACCCCAGGTTACAGTTCTTTTGCTTTGCGACGGCCCACGCCGCGTAAGCATAGGCCCGCAGCGCCGTTTCGGGAATATCGTAAGGGCCGGAACGCTTGTGGGACCAGTCCTGCACCTGCTCAATCTGCCGGTGGGTGGGCGGCAGCGGCGGCTCCAACCGATCCACGCAGGCGGTCGTCGTCAAGCAACAACAAGCCACAATAGCGATGCGTTTCATCACTGCTCGCCTGACGAGTGTCGATGCCACCGGTCGAAATCCTCCGCCACAATGGCCGCAAGCTCCTTATAGGCCCGCATGGTATTTTTCGAAATGAGATCCAAATCCACGACCGCACCCTCGGACAAATGCCGGTCGAACGGTATCACCTGCACCGCCCGGGTCCGCGACCGGAAATGGCTAATGAGCTGGTCCATATCGATCGTGGCCTGCCCCGGGTGCGCGCCGGAAATCACCACCACAGAATTCGCCGCCAACTGCTCATAGCCGTGCAGATTCAACCAATCCAACGTCGCCGAAGCCGATTGCGCACCATCAAGCGCGGGAGAGCTGACCAGAATCAACGTGTTCGCCAAATCCAACACCCCGGCCATGGCCGAATGCATCAATCCGGTGCCGCAATCCGTGAGAATCACATTATAGTGGTGCTGCAAAATATCAATGGCCCGCCGATAATCCATTTCGCTGAAACTTTCGGAAAACGCCGGGTCACGTTCCGAACCGATCACCTCCAGGCGAGACTTCGCCTGCGTGGTATACGACCGCACCTGCGGATACCGCGACGTGTCCGTGGCCGCCAACAAATCCCGAATGGTAGACGGGCCCGGCGCGGCCACACGCTGCGCTAATGTCCCAAGGTCGGGGTTGGCGTCGATGGCGATGACCCGGTCACCGCGCAGGCTGGCGAACACACCACCCAGGGTGACCGTGGTGGTGGTTTTTCCCACACCGCCCTTGAGGGACATGACGGCAATGCGGTAGTCGCCTCGTAAGGGTGTTTGGATTCGTTGTAATAGTTCATCCGCCCTGGCGTTGCGGGCGGAGTCTCCCGGGTTGATGTAGCCGCCAGTCATGCCGTGGACGAATTTCCGCCAGCCGCTCTTGGGGGCGCGCTTCACCGGGTTGACGATGACCGACTGGTTGAGCGCGTTTGGCGGGGTGAGGTCATATTGGCCGGGGCTGGAATGCTTGCCCACTATCGAACTGGGTGGGGGTTCTGGTGGCGGGCTGGTGGGGGTGACGGCTGGTTGTTGTTGGGTGGGTGGCCCGGTTGGGGGTTGGGGTGGTTGTTGTGGCTGCGTGACCTGCTGCGGCCCGGCAGTGCGCGGTGATGGGGCCGGCGGGAGTTCGGAGGGTGGGAATGGGCCTGGTGGCAGGGGTGCCTGCTCATACATGTATGGTGTGTCATTCCCGTAGGGGGCGCTGTGGCGGGAGCCGCGGGATTCCGACTGTTGTTGCCGCTGCTGCCGCGACTGTTGTTGTGGTTGTGTGGTTGGTGGGTCTTTCGGCTCCGGCACCGGTTTGGGCAGGGGTTCCGGCTCGGCCGCAGGTTCCGGCTGCGGTTGTGGTTGTTGCTGCCGCCATGTGGACTGTGACTGTTCCGACTGGGATTGTTGCTGTTGTTGCGGGGACTGTTGTGGGGTTTCCGGCTGCGGGTTCGGCTTTGGCTGCTGTTGCGACTGGGGCTGTGGTTGGGGTTGTTGCGGTTGGGGAGATACAGGGTCCTGTTGTTGTGCGGGTGTGGTGTTATTCTGGCGGGCAACGCTTAACCAGGCGGGCATATTGGCATTGTTTCCGGGTTGGTCGTTCATAAAAAGTATCTCCCCAAATCGTGCCGTGCTGTGGCTAGACTCTATATCCTATAGGTTGTAACTCTACTGTAACCCCATGTTCGAACATAAAGGAGGGTAGCTCGTGTCGTTTCGATTCACTCCCCACTTTATTCGGCGATTGTACTGGTCCGATGGTCTTGCGCAAGCTGGTCGAATACCACCGTACGACACCGACAGGGCCCTGATTGTTTCCGTGGCCGCAGTAGACGATCGGATTCTCACCACCCCCACCGCAGCACTGATCGCCAAGCTGGTCAATGCCGTGTCCGAAAACCCCGTGGCCATTATCGATACCGATGGCATGAACCAGCCGGTGCGGGCTGCACTCGGCGCCCACCGGGGTGGGGATTTTTTCGGGCTCGTCAACCAGTCCGCCCACGATCTGCAACGCGAACAGGTTGCCGCATTCGTCGACTGCACCGGCAAGGTTCCCACTCTGGCCGTGAGCATGTCGCAGCCGAAACCGATAAGCCCCACCGACCTACAGGCGGTACTGCCCCGAATCCAGCACCGGTGGCCCACCGTCATCATTGACCTGCCGTTTACCACCAGTAACGAACTTATTTTTGCCGGCACCGAACTGGCAAACCATGTGGTGTTACTGGCCGACAAGCACACCACCGATTTCAGTTGGTTGTACCATGGGGATCACGCGCTTGCACACCGGGCACAAGCGGGGGCGGTTACCCCCATATTGGTAGGGGCGACGAGTAAACAGGCCTTGGCTGCCGGCGCCGTGGCCCTGCCCGAAGTCGACACCCGAACCACCGCCCGGGAGGAGATTACCGTGAAGACTTCCCCGGAAGCACTGAGCATGTACCACCGATTCTTATCGCGCCTCTACCCGGAGCGAAAAACCCGGCTCACACAATCCATCTAGCTGCACCAGCCCATTCCGCTAAGACAAAAAGGTACAATTAGGGAGGACAATAAGTTGTATTAGCTAGATAGGTCGAAGTAGGCGGATATGTGTTTCGATTCAGATGCCGAGATCATCGCCGGTACATCGCTCGGCGGAGTGAAGCTGCTGGATCATGTCACCACGTATTGGGATGCCCTCGACAGTACCTATACCACTGTTCCCACGGTCACTCCCACATACCGGCTCGATGGGTATCACACGGCAGTATATACCCTGGTGAATCATGCCATTGAGCTTCATGTGCATATTCTCACCGGGCTCATCTATAAACTGGTGGCACTGCCCGGCTATGGTGGCAAGTTCAAAAAGTCCATTAGTGTGGGCATGCCCATTTACCAAATCCACGATTTAAACATTGACATAAAATTCGACGACGTGGAATCCGGCTTTTACATCCCCGGCACCCCCGGCATTTTATTCGAACCCGACCTGGAAAACTCTTGGCCGGAGGATTCCCCCGTGCTTGGCGTTGGTTGTATCACCATCTACGATGAGGACTATATTGACCATTCCAACGAGTACGGGATTGAATACGCGCTCAACCATAGGCCGCGTTGAATAGCACCCGCCCGGGTTTAAAGCCCCACTTTCCGGGCAATAATCGCCAGCGCCACCCGATCCCTGGCATGGACCTTGGCCAGCAGGTTACTCACGTGGGTTTTTACCGTGGTTGCGGAAATCACCAGTTCCGCGGCGATTTCCGCGTTTGTTTTGCCCTCCCCGATGGCGTGCAGCACCTCCATTTCTCTGGGGGTGAGCAGCGATAATCCCTGCTGGACATGGCTGGGCAGGGTATCTGCGGCGACCGTGAGCGCGCCGGGGAGAATGTGGCCCACAACGTCGGCGGCGAGCACGGTTTGACCGGCGGCGACGGTTCGTACCGATTCGATGAGGGTTTCCGGGTCGGCGTCTTTGAGCAGGAACCCGTTCGCCCCGGCAGTGAGGGCCGCTTTCACGGTGTCGGGCACGTTAAAGGTGGTAAGCATGACTATTTTGGGTGGGTTGGGTTTGGCCCGGATTTTCTTCAGGGCGGCCACGCCGTCGAGTTTTGGCATGCGCACATCCATGAGCACGAGGTCGACGGAGGTGTGGGCCACGGTGTCGACTGCGGCTTGACCGTCGTGAACGGTGGCGACGACCTCCAGGTCGGGTTGGGACCCTAGGATCGTCGATAAGGCGCGACTGAGGAGAACTTGATCGTCTGCAATGAGGATTTTAACGGTCATGGTGTTTCCCGGGGGAGTTGCGCGATTGTTGTGGCGGTGTGCCCGTCGAAGGTGAACTCGAATGTGCCGCCGACCGCCTGCGCCCGCTCGTCGAGGCTGGGTAGTCCCACGCCGGTGTCGCTGCTGTCCGGTTTTTTGGGCCCATGGGAAACCACAGTAATCGTCACGCACTCCCCCACCGCAATGTCCACGGTTACCTGCGGGTTTTCTTGATGCTTGACGACGTTCACCAGGGTTTCGGTCACGATCCGGTGGATGGCCAGCCGCAGGCGGATCGGCAGGTCCGTGAGCGGGTCGGTTCGGGCGGTGATGTCGAGGCCACTGTCGTGGAATCGGCGGATCACATCGCTCATGTCCATGGTGTCGGGGATGTCGTCGCTGCGGAGTGCTGCCACGATGGCCCGCACTTCGGTGATGCCGGCCCCGGATATTTCTTGGATGCTGCGCAATATGTCCGGTGCCTGTTCTGGGGCGTACAGGCCAGCGGATGCCTGCATGCGAATCAGGGTGAGGGTGTGCGCCAGGGCGTCGTGGACTTCCGCGGCGATGCGGTTGCGTTCCAGCAGCCGGGCCTCGCGCACCGCCTCGCGTTCCCGGGTGATTTCTGTTGTGCGGTTTGATCTGCCCCACAGGAATATTGCGCCGATGATTGCCCAGTGCGCCACCATTGTGACCGCGAGATCAATGCCGTGGATTCGGATGAGGCCGTAGCCGAAATCGTACTGGTGGACCCGCCACATCAGGGGTGAGATAAGTGATGCCGCCGCGAGAAGCAGGGCGAGCCCTTGGGGCCATCGTGGTTCCAGACGTTTGTCCCGTGCCCACTGGTAGAGGATCATGGGTGCGAGCAGGAATGCCGGGGAGATCCCCATGTTGTTCGGGAGTCGCCACAGGAAGAGAATCTGCATGATTCCCAGGCAGCCGATCATAATAATGCCCATGGTCAGGGGGTGTTTCTGCCACAACCAGCCGGCCACAGCCATGATGATAATCAACCCCCATTCCACGCCGAACAGGAGCGATGGGCTGGCGACCAGCATGAGGGTGGACATGATGGCTATGAGCAGTGTTACTCCACGAATCATGATTGTTATGATGTCGCACCGGTAAGGAACCCGCTACCTTCCGTGGGAGGATTCTGCTCCGCCGCGGGGAGGATCGCCGCCCGGGATGTTTTGCTGTACCCGATATGCCGGTGCAGGGTTTCCAGGGGCCCACGCTTGCTGACGGTGCGGGACCACGTGTAGGCGAAGATCAGGGTGAGCAGCCACACGCCGGCCCCGACGGACATTGCGGCCGCGGCGCCGCTGCCGGAGCCCAGGCCGAGGAAACCCCACGGCACCACCAGGGCAATGAACAGCACGGATTGCAGCACATATCCGGTCATGGACATGCGGCCCAACGCAACCAACATGCGCACCGGCAGGGTGTGGTCCCAACCCCGGCGCTGTAACCATTGTGCGATATAAAATACCCAGGCAATCATGCCCAAACCCACGAGCTGACCGACCAGTTGGTTGAGGGTAAACCAGGCAGGTTCACCGCCGATCACACCGATGCTGGCCAGCCCGAGGGGAATGCCCAGGCCAAGGCTGACCACCACTGCCAGCCCCGCGCACCAGCGCATGAGCCGCCGGTACGGTTCGGGGTTTTCCAGAATACCGCGGCGGCCGGCGATGAATCCAACCAGGACCATAGGTAGGACGGTGATGATATCGAGGAGATACATGATGGGGGTTGCCTGCACCAGGAAGGTGCCGGGGCCCAGCTGATCCACAAGATAGCCGTGCCCGTACGGGTTGGCCCGGTCCTCTCCCGTGGGTGACAAGATGGTCTGAAGGAAAAACGCGGTGCTGGCGAGGTAGAGCACGCACGTTAGAATGATGAGGGTTTTGTCCTTGAATTTGGCCAGCGGCACGATCGTGAGCGCCATGAGCGCGTAGGTGAGCATGATGTCGCCGTAGAACAAGAAAATCATGTGGAGCACGCCGATGAGCGCCAAGGTGGCGTACCTGCGGGTGAGGACTCGCTTGTACCGGCTGCCGTTGCGTTGTTCCCGCACCAAGATCATGCCAACGCCGTAACCCAGGAGGGTGGCGAACATGGGCAGGCCACGGACGTGAACGAAAATTGCGCCGATCATGATGGCGATTTTGTCCCACAATGAATCATGAGCAATGATTCCAATGTGACCTGGCATGGGATGGTTGATATTTGTTGTCCACACGGTCACCGCGTTAGCGACCGCGATGCCTAGCAGCGCCGAGCCGCGCGCCAGGTCTGGGGTGAGAATTCGGTTATTAGTCATGCCCTTCAGTGTTGGGCATGCAGCTTGACGACGGCACCGCCTTGGGGAGGATATTTCTCCGCCTAGCGACGGGTGAGGCTGGGCGCCTTTTCAATATAGTCCTCGTTAAAAACGGTGATGCGATCAACGTTAAGGTGCGGGAACGCCGAGGGCCACGGGTGGGGGATGTCGGGTTCAAGGAGGATCCCCGGATGGTCGGGAAACCGGAAACCAGATTCGGTGTCGTCGTATTCTAACTCCATATCTACCTCCCGAATGGGGGTACCTATGCCGACGGCGTCGTGAAATTTACCGCGGTAATCGGGCAAGGTGGAAAGCTTATATATGAGACCAGTTGGGGCGTGAACGTGAAGTTCTACCGCGAAGTCGTCAAGCCGGTAGGTGATGGTGTGGTAGTTGTCCATGTGATAGGGCAGGTTATCACCATAGCGATGAAAAAAATGTTCGTTGATGTACTCCCAGTGGATAGCAATGGGGTCGAGGAGCGTTATTCCTCCCAGTGACACACCAGCGATGATGTCAGCATTCGAATCAAAGCTCATGACCTCCCATTATACCGTCGTAAAGCGGTCGTTGGGCGGGTATAGCCTAAGCGTCGATGTATGGTTTCGAGGGGGCCTCGCCGACCCGTCAGCGACCAGGCGTAAACGATAATGAGGGTTAGAAACCACACCGCAACCCCCATCAGCATTGCGACTGCGGCACCGCTGCCGGAGCCCAAACCCAGCCCCCACGGCAGTACCAGTGCGGTAAACAGCACGGATTGCAGAACGTATCCGGTCATGGACATGCGGCCCAGCGCAACCAACATGCGCACCGGCAATACGTGTTGCTTATGGTGCTGCTGCAACCACCGCGACAGGTAGAACAGTAACACCACCAAACCTGGACCGGTCACAAGTCCAGCAACCCGATTGATTGCAGACCAGACAAGTTCACCCCCGATCACCCCCATGCTGGCCAACCCCAGGGGGATGCCAACGATGAAGCACACGGCCACGGCGATGATTGCCCACCAGCGCATAATCCGCAGGTACGGTTCGGGGGTTTCCAGCATGCCGCGGCGGCCGGCGACGAAACCCACCAGGATGGCGGGCATGATCGTGGTGGCAGACGATACATATTGGACGGGGAACGTCATGAGGAATGTTTCACCCATGACCAATTGGTCTTCAACATAGCCCAGGCCGTAGGCGCTCGTGCCGGTCCACCCCAACAGGGTGAGGGCCGCCGTGACCCCACCGCCGGCAACCCACAGCACGCCAGCCACGGTGAGGAGGAGTCGATCGCTGCGGTTGGCGATCATGGTGACGTGCAGGGCGAGAATGCCGTACATGAACATGATGTCCCCGAAGAACAGAAACACGAGGTGGATGAGCCCCATGGCGGCCAACACTGCGTAGCGGCGGGCCAGGATCCGCTTGTAGGGGTTCTTTCTGTGGTATTCCCGCACCAGGATCATGCCCATGCCGTAGCCCAGCAGGGTGGCGAACATGGGCAGGCCCCGAACGTGGATGAACATGGCGCCGATCATGATGGCGATTTTGTCCCAGAGGGAATCGTTCATCACTATGCCAATGTGGGTGCCCACCATGGGGTTGTCAATGTTGGTTGCCCACACGGTCACGGAGTTGGCGACCGCAATGGCCAGCAGCATGATGCCCCGCGCCACATCCGGCGTCAGGATTCGATGAGTCGTCATCCCTACAGTTTTACCGCACGCTTGACGACGCCTCACGCTGGCGGAAAATCCCTAGTTGACGACAATGATAATGGCATCACCCCGGTCGGCGGCGGCCTGGTAGAACCGGGTGAGCTCCGCCACCGCGTCGGCCACGTATTCGGGTGGGGTGTCAGAATCGAGCTCGTTAGCTGCGGCAGCCAGCTGGGCCCCGTCCGCGGCGGCCAATGCCGCGGCCTGCTCCGCCACCAGGGCTGGCGGGTTAGCGGTGACTTCTTCATCCCATTCTTGGGTTCCGGCTATCGCGCCCATTATTGGGGATTCCCCCACCACCATGCTGAGCGGACCCCACGCCTTGTCGATATCGGTGGTGGGATATTCCGCTGATTCCAACAGATCATGCACGGCATCAACCTGGTCATCGTCCGCGGCTAACCGGTCGAATTCGGTGGCGGGGACAGCAAGATAATTGAGCACAAACATTGGGGTTTCAGCCTTTCCGGTCGCTATTGGTTGGTTACAATATGAGGCCCTAGTTTACCGCCCAATGGTGGGGTGCAGGCCGGAAAGACTGGCAACAAGACTTATTTTATGCTCGCTTCAGTGAACCACCAGACCCGGCGGGTGATGCAACAATCTACCTCATTGGCGCTTTAAGGTTCAGCGTAGCTACCTGGGGCATGGTCAGTAGGAGTTTATTCTTCTGCCTTATACAGGTGATATACATTGGGGTCTAATTCCTCTATCTTTCCAGAGAAAATGGTCTTTACCTCGTCAACTATGGGGTCATTGCCCCACCAGCAAATCGTGCTAGGAACATCCTCATACACATAAAAACACACACGCTCATCAACCCACCAGATTCCAGTATCCTCCATAATGGGAGTAGAGCCAATCTTTGCTAGCTCACCAGCAAACTCCTGAGCCGACATATCCCCCAACGCGATACCCTCAAACGTATCCCCATCAAAAAACATGCGCACCTCAACACAAGAAATATCATGCGTCACTGGGTTCTGGTCAACACCCATGAGATAACGCTTACCCTCTAGCTCAAGCGCACCCCTCACAGACTCAAAACCAAAATCATTATGTTCACGCACATCATCCAGACGCTGCTTCACATCAGCAAACGAATCAGTCACCGAGATACCAGGAATCCCAGATTTAGTAAAATCCATGAAGCTTATTCAGCCGCTGGAAAAACCCATCTACACCAGCAGATGGAAAATCAGAAAGAATATGCTATCTAACTTGTCTTTTGTTATTTCTGGAAACTAGTCATGCGTGGGGAAGCTGAATAAGCTTCCATAATCACAATCCTTATTTATGGCTGATGAATGCCATTCTTAATATACAAATTCAAAGCCTCGTAGGCACTACCCACATTATCACCGCCCATAGCTTCAACACGTACTAGTTCATCCAAGACGACATCAGGCTCATTACTCTCTTTTATCCTTTGATACTCAACCTCACTATGAGCTTTAGCCTGCTTGCTTGATCCATAGACTGGGAATCGTCTGGACAGCAAGAGCATCATTAGGGTTTTGCCCTGTTTTTTCAAAGTATCTTGGCTAACAATGTGATGGCGTTCCAATGGCACAATTGAATCAGGAGTAGAATTATGATCTACTGTGCCTAAATCTTTGTATTTTCCGGCACGAAGCGGTCTGTCCGCGTCTGGCTGAATAGGGCGTTTATCCGGCAGCCTCCTTTTCGGATGAAGACCCAGCGGATCCATCCAAGTAGTTGGATTCCTCATCGTCCGGCATGGGGGTGGCGGAAATATGCAGCTCAAAAAGCAGATCATTCTGTCTTATGGCATAACGACAATCCCGAACACCAGTACGCTTATACCCACGCTGAATAAACCACGAATCAACCTGCGCATACACCTTCGCCACGATACAAACCTTACTATTTGACGGGAGGCTCAGGTTTGTCAGAAAAAGACTTATTCAAGGCTATGGCTTGTAAAAGTGATACACATTAGGATTTAAGTCCTCTATCCGCCCAGCAAAAATAGCCTTCACCTTGTCAATTGTAAGATCTTTACCCCACCAACCAATCGCACTAGGCACATCCTCATACAAGAAAAAGGACACACGCTCCACAGGCCACCAAACCATCTCGATCTCCATGATAGGGACGGAACCGATCTTCACAAGTTCACCAGCAAACTCCTGAGCCGACATCTCCCCCAACGCGATACCCTCAAATGTATCCCCGTTGAATAATTCTCGTAGTTCAACAGATTCAATACCATGCGTCACTGGATTCTGATCAATACCAGCAAGATAACGATTCCCACCTAGCTCAAGATAACCCCTCACAGACTCATAGCCGAAATCATGATCCTCACGCACATCATCCAGACGCTGCCTCGCATCAGCAAACGAATCAGTCACCGAAAACCCAGGAATCCCAGACCTCATAAAATCCACCACTATGATCCTCCTTCACTGGACAAGCCACAACATCTAGTTATAGCTCAACACCGGGAATCCATGGTGTCACACCTTTCTTTTCAATGCGGGAACGGTTACGGCGGATAAAATTCACAATTCGTTCTGATAACGCAGGATCCGTCAGATTTGGTGCCAGCAGATCCCACTGTTCTTGGTTGATCCGCACAAATAGCCATGGCAAGAAATCCCAGATCAGAGCCGGGTCTTCAGCTAATACCACATCAAGAACACGCGCAACATACTTCTTGCTAGATCCTGCTGCCTGCATTAACCAAAAAGCAAACTGGCTACGCTCAATCCCTGCTGGCGCCGCAAAGTATGCGGCCACCATGTCATCCCAACAGTCACGATATTTCGTTGTTATGTGCTCCAGAACCGCCGCCGAAAAATCGGTGATAAGCTCCAAATCCATGCCCGGAGCCGTTACGACGTCTTGAGCAGCATGAATGTAGGCACGTATCGTCTCTGGGTCGGGGTCTTCCCACCGGTCAGGCAATGGGTATGGCAACCCTTTTGCCTCTAGGGCCTCGGCCAGAGGACGATCAGAATCAGGGATAGTTGTCATGGATATTTCTTCCAAATCAGATTAATAGTGCAAAATAGTCTTTGTGGGGTGGTGGAATACCTCTTTAGATGCTTGAACAATGTCCCTTCGTGGAATTCGATGAAGATTAATATTCGGGTGATTCCGAATAGCTGGAGAAACTTTTGTTCCTCGCGCCACGTAGAGATCTAACTTACCGCCTCGTTCGACAGACTTTTCAACCGCAGCATGAATCTGGGATGAATAGCCCTGGCTCTTTACATTCTTAACTTCTACCAAGTTCTTACCAACAGAACCATCAGAAATACGTTTCGCCCCATTTGCATCAACATAGGTCACGCGCTTACCGATTCCCTTACCACCACTACGTTTAATGATGTTGTCCACTGCGTGTTCTCCAACAACGCCTTTGTTATGTGCGCGCAGGACAAAAGGCGGCGTACCGCTTTTTACTTTATGCGCCGCCAACCCCATCGCATCTACCCAGGTGGTAGGGTTATCCACATACGCTTGCGCGCTAGCCAAATTCGGGCCAACACCCAACGGATCCTGCGCATTATACATGCCAAACGCAGTGTTATAGTACCGGAACCGGTTATACACCCACCCTGACTCAGCATCCTCATACTGGCCAGCAAACAACAACGGCGAAGACTTCCCACCAAACCACTGCCGCTTACCAAACAACGACTGCTTACTATAACCAACAATCCCACCAGTAGTAACGTCGACAAGCTCTTTTGGCGCTCCAGCGAAATCACTGACCATCGTGTAGAACGTTGAATCTGGTGAGCCGCTGGGGGCGAGTTCGATCTGCCCCAGGATTTCGTCTGTTATTGGGTTGACTGGCCATAGTGTTCCGGCCCCAACCATGTGGGGTTGGTTCACGTCCACCGTATACTGCTCGCCGAAGAGGTCATTCCCGTAGTGCATAAACACCACCCGGCTCAGCACATCACCCGTAGCAGTATCAATCTGCTCCTTACCAACCCGACGATCCAAGCCATCATACAAATACCGCCAACCAACACCCGGATGATCTGAATCCTCATAACCCACAGGTTGGGTGCCGGAACCATAATAAAAATGCTTCACCAATGGCTTCTTCGACAACCGCTTCGTCACCGTCTGCGTCACACGGCCAGCCTTATCATAAGTAAACGTAGTCCGACCCACCTGACGCGGCATCGTACCACCATACAAATCCACATCATCAGCCCACCGCTGAGAAGTATCAGGATGAAGTTTCGTCACCATACCAGCCCGGCTAAACTCATACGACTCCGATGAATTCTGATCTTGCGCAGCATCTACATGCGTCACACTAGTGACATGGTTAAGCACGTCAACGGTATAATCCGTCACCGAATTGGGAACGTTATTCGTCACTTGCGTCAATGTGTTATCCGCACGCCACGAAAATACCCGGTCAACAATATTCGTTGTCGCGGTCTCCCCACCAAGCCGCATCACGGTATCAGAGATAATACGATCCCGCTGATCAAACTTGAATTGGCGAACCATCGACCCCACGCTCAACCATGACTGCCGACCGGCATCATCCACACCAAATGATGTTGATGCCAATTCTTGTCCGGCAACACCATATGTCATTTGTTGCAGCTGGCCATGCTCATCATAGGTTGGGGTTTCCGTGACTTCCCGCCCGTCAGGCAAGACATGGGTCACAGCATTCATGGCCCCGGCGGCACTATAGTGATACTTCAGTGCGGATTGCTCACCCGAATACAGTGTTGTTGTCTCGGACGCTAACCTTCCATATTCATCATGGTGGTAGTCCACTGTGGACCACTTATTCGTGATCTGTGTTACTTCACCGTATTGGTCCCTCGTGAACTTTACTACGCCATCAGCTTCATGAAGCTCGGTAACCTGCCCCATTGCGTCGTAAATGGTGGTGACGGTACCTTCACCATCAATGGTGTCTAGTCGCAGCCCATCCGGTGACCTGCGGGTCTCGGTCACGAGCCCGTTGTAATCAATCTCCTTGACAATGTTCCCAGCCAAATCATATTCAAACCGCCACGTGTGCCCGTCAGCGTTCGTAATCGCAATTGGCTCCATCTGCGTGTTATACGTGTACCGGGTTACTCCCCCATTGGCAGCAAGAACTTCCTGAACTTTGTCAAACACTGTGTGCTTTACGACGGTACGAGTGCCCACTTCATCAATGGTCTCTATCTGGTTGCCTTCCCCATCGTAAACCATTGTCTGCTCGCTCCCATCCGGGTTAATGACCTTGGTCACCCACCCCTCGGGGGAATACTCCACCTTGGTCACGTTGCCAATCGGATCGATGATTTCAGTCACCAGCCCCCGAACATCCCGAATCACGGAAGAGCGCCTGCCCGCGGGATCCACCGACGCTAACGGCCGACCGGCGTTATCGCACTCCGTGACCTGCACCAACCCCTGAGAATCAATCACCGCTAACGGCACTAGTCCCGATGCCCGCCACTCGTATTCATACTCTATTCGTGCCCCAGTAGAATATGTAGTCGCAGTAATGAACCCCGCTGAATCCAGTTCATATTCGGTGGTCAATCCGTCTCGACCAATAACCTTAACAGGTTCACCCCATGCACCAGGAGTGATGGTTTCTGTTGTCCCATCACCGTAATCAATCTGAGTGATGGTCCCGTATTCGTCTCGGTCAATACTGGTCACTACTCCGGTGTTTGATACATCACGAATGATTTGATGGTATTGGTTGTATTCCCGATCAACAATGGAGCCCTCGGCATCAATAATCCGCCATACATCTCCTTCAGGCGTCGACCGGTACACCGTGGGGCGAATATCCCCCAAAAACTCATCATGCAAAAGCTCATCAGGAATAGTCCAAGACTCATCATCCCGCACACCGGTCCGGCCCCGGCCAGTCAAACCAGCACCAACCAGGCCTTTTTCCCGCAACAAATTCGCTAACGGGAGTTTATCCAACCGGTCGAAATACTCATTGATACATGAGTCACCGATCTCGGTAGGATCTCCGTGGAATTCACCTACGCATTCTAAGGCAACACACACCACACCATCCTCCGGGGCATCATCCCCCGTATCCGGCAACCACACTGCCACGTTGGGGAACATCCCACCGGACCCCACCTGAGAAATCACCCGGCCCTGCTCATCGAACCGATAATAGTAAGAGTGCCCATTTCGATCCGTCCACCGGCAAGGACGATTTTCGTCATCATAGTAATAGCGCAATGCACCAGCAGCAGAATTCATCACCTTCAACAACCGGCCCTTGCCATCGTAATTATAGGAGGCGAGCCGCATAGGCTCCTCACCAGGATGAGTCTCCTCATTCTTCACCCAAATAGACAGCAAACGATCAATCCGGTTATGCCACTTGAATTCCAGAGTAGTGCCATCACTACGACGCATGGATACCAAGTGACCTGTGGTTTGCTCATAGTCGTATTCAATCCACGCACCAGAATGATGGATAGTCGTAGAAAGGCGAATCTCCACACCCAGGCCAAACGTGTCAGCCACCGAACCCGGCGACAACACATCCACAAACGAATTCGAGACCGCACGCACATGCTCGCCACCATCGGTAACATCCGCGTCTTCTATGGTCCTGGTCATGTGAGTGACTTCCCCGGTCTCTCCATCCACCAGATGCACATAATTCTTTGGGCTATCCCCGGTCACGGTGAAATCCTGAATGGGGGCATCGGGGCGGCGATCCCTAAACTCACTACCCGTGACGGCAAACACCCAGGTAATGCCCTCCTGAATGTTGCGCACCCGATAGGCACCATCCACGAACGACAACCGCCACGGGCGACCATTCGCCACCACCTCAGAACCATCCACTGGTGCCGGCGGAAACTCCAGTAAGGCGCCGTCGGGGGACATCATTAGGATTTTGTCCGATAACACTTCGATCCGGCAGTCCAGGGTGGTGTTCCATCCTGGGCCGAACACCATGCTCACGTCCAGATCGGAGCTATTATTCCGGTCCACCACCATTGGCAACATGCCATCAATATGCACGTCGGTGACAAAGTTAATCATCTCACCGGTTGCCATATCCACCGGCTCTAAGCCCGGGCGTTTGCATTTATTGCCCCGGGAGCTCACCTTTGACGCCATCTTTTTGAATTTGCCTTTGGCGGCTTTCGACGCCTTCGACAGCGTCTTCATGGTCTTCGTGCCCTTGAGCGCATTCTTGCCGGCTTTCAGCAGTTTTCCACCCGGAACGAATGTCGTCACCGCGTCGAAAGCACAACTGGTCCACGAACCGTGGCCCGTTGCGGCAAGGGTGACTTTTAGTCCGACGCCAATGCCCATGAGTGTGGCGCCAATGGCGGTGAAAACAGGGAGCGGGATCATGGCAAGTAGCCCACCGATGAGTTGCAGCGCATCAGCGATCATGCCGATGATGTCGGCGTGTTTGCCCACCCAGTCTTTAAACTTTTCCCACTGTTCCCTGAACCAGCCAGGGTTTTCTTCGAAGCGTTTCTTGGCCTGCGACCGAATGGAAAACACCGCGGAATCCACTTCAGTGCTGAGGGCGGTTTTGATCTGCTTTCCTTTGACCAAATCTGCCTTGAATGTGGCCTGGGCCCGGGTGTATTCGGCTTTGGCGGCCTCGTATGCAACCTTGGCTGACGCCAGATCCGCCTGGGCGGTAGACGCGGCACTGGCGGTAGCCACGTTCACGCCGGGAACTGCAGCGGTTGCGAAGGCTGTCGTCGTCAAGGTTTTAGCGGTGGCTGCGGCCCGGATTACGTTTATCTCACAGGCGTTGTAGCGAGTTACCGCGGCCTGCACCGTAGCATGGTTGACACTGGCGACGGAAACCAGTGCTTTCATGCGGGTTTGCGCCGACGTTAAGGCCTCGGCATATTTCGTGACCGCCTTACTCACCCCATTGTGGGCGTTGCCGGTTGTGGTCAGGTGGGAGGGGAAATTGTCGTTGATTATCTCCCGATAGCGGTCCCCTTCACTACCGAGGAACCCGCCGTCGCTAATGGAACGCAGGTTGCTAGCACAGGTGAGCGCATTTTCGGCAAATATTTTCCACCGCCGGGCGAAATCAAACACTTCAGCGGTGTTGCCGCCGATGTGGAAATCCGACATTTCATAGGTGAGGAAGACTGGAAGAGGGGAAACCGGCATGATGCGTCACCTTTTACTGCTAGAAGTTACTGATTACCTGGGTTGATTACCTGCCGCTGAGATTGCTCACGACCCGATTGCGCATTTCGGCAACATCATGCGTGTTCTCAGCCAGCGCTTCCCTCATCTGGCCTAAAATGCGTCGGATGTTCTGGGCTGAGGATGACCATTTGTGGTGGACCTGCTCGTATTCTTCCTGTTCGCTGCCTTCCCATGAAGCTTTCAGACTCCTCATGTCCCCACTCATTTCGGTCAAAGTCCCCTCAATACTGCTCATAATTCGGTTAAGATCAGAAATTGTTTCCTCTGCATGAGCGGAATCATAGGCGTATGGCATGAGCGTTATCCTTTCCTAGAGCATGGTGGTTTGGTCGAAGTGCATGCCAGCAAATCGCCGCCGCAATGCCGCTAACTGGTTTGATTCGCCATCTTTGTATGTTTTTCCTGCCTCATCGACGCGACCGGTCAATTCGTTTAGTGCCTCGGTGAGTTTTTTCATGTTCTCGTCCCACGCCTCGGTCATTTGATTCCAGGCGGTAACAGAATCACCCTTCCAGGAGCGCTTGAGCGGCTCGATGGCCGACATAAATTCGTTGGATTGGTGCTGCAAGGCATTATGGTGAGATTGCAATTGGCTAACGTGGGAGCTGACCGCGCCATGCTCCACTGACATGCTTGTGTCTGTCATGATGTTTTCCTTTCAGATGGTTGATTATTCGACGGAATCGAGGGCTTCCCCGATGGCTTCTTTCAGTTCTCCGGTGCCTTTCCGCACTCCGGCCAGGGCCTTTTGGACGTCGTTAAGCACGTCGGCAAGCCCGTCGGCACCTTTGTTCCACTTCGTGATGAGCTTGTAGTATCCGTCGGCCTCGACCGCAGTCCACTCGGGTTTTAAACTGTTGATTGCTTTGCGGTTGGCGGCCAGCGTTTTCTTGATTCGGCGCATTATTCGCCGAATGTCGGCCTCTGCCTCGACCGATACGGAATCACGGTATGCGAATACCTCAGCCATGACTCCTCATCTTTCCGGCCGCCTTATGGAGGGAGCCCGCGACTTCGGAATCAAATTTGGCTGTGACGTTGGCAATGTTGCCGGAGAGTTCACCTAAGGCGCCAATGTTCCGATTGAGCACACGACGCGAGTGCCGCCATTCGTCGAGGAACACGTCAATCGCAACGCAAACCCGGTAGCCATCGTTATCATCGACGCCGTGCAGCTCAGTGGCACTCTTCTCTGTGCCATCCAGCTCTGCCTTCATTGCCTTAAATTTGGTGCCTATCTCGCGTAGCTGTTCAATAGGAACCCGAATATTATCGCTCACAATTAAAACTCCTTATCCACCGATCAATACGGCATTTTCCTGGGAAAAGTAGGAATCGCCGGGATTGCTGTCTTCGCCGTGGATCGCTTGGGTCACGGGTTGACCAGTAATGTCCGGGTACACTCGAAGGGATTGGATCATCCGTTCCACCACAGCCCGCACATCACCAACCATCCCCACCTCGGGAACCGACGCACTTATCACCAAAAACCACGACGAACCCACAACCGGCACAAACCCCTCCACGTGAAACACCCGGCGACGATCTGTCACGGAACCAGCAACCGACTCCCGCTCCACCATCACAAACTCACCACCCCCGTCGAGGGTCGCCACCTGGGGATTATCACGGGAAAACTTCGAAATTACCGGATCCACACACGCACGCTCCGGCGCCACACTGTGCCACCGCAACAACACCACAGCAGACGACACCTCCCCCGACTCCAATACTCCAGGCAGCACCAGCCCCAAGAGCACCCCAGCCTCCTGCGCAGCAGTAATAACCTCCCCCAACCTACGCCGAACGACCTTCCTATCCCCAGCACGCAACCGCATACCAGGAACAAAATCCCCCGATAACCGATCAATACACGTGTCACAATGAGAGGGGTGAAGATCAATATAACGCCACATCAGCAAGGGCAAATGAATGTTCCATAAAAAGCTCGGCCGGGGCGCATCTGGTGGCAATTCCACAAACCGTTCTGCGACCTGATTGGTCATGAATGACCTCCTCACAATCGTTCATCAGTAGTGCTATTACCGCAATATACCGAGCGATTTTTGGATCGTGGGAAGCCTTTAAAATTATTATTTAATTTTCAGCAATGGTTTAAAAAAGCGTTTATTTTATTATCGGATCTCCGACATCATACATAAATTGCCTAGTGAGAGACTATTTATGCTTTCAACTGGATGTTACACAATGATCAGATTACTATTTACGAATGGGTTTCAATTCTAATCATCTGAGATGATAAGAGGTCATTGAAGCTCACCGAAAATTGGGTGTTGGTCGTTTTTCGTTCCGGCGTCGATAAGCGATTTACCGATGCTTATCGACGTACTCCGTGACAACCTTGACGGCGTTATCGAGCTCCTCCTGGGCGGTCCATTTGCCTGGCTCGGGCGGCAGATCTTGGGGATTTACGTCCGCAACAGTCCAGGAACGCACATGCGCTAACGCCTCATCCCACCGCTGTTGATACAGCAAGACGAGGAGTTTACCCCGGTTGTTTTTAAACCAGGTCCAATGCTTATCGACGTCTACCGCCGCATACAGATCTGGGGCGTCGGCCAACTCGGACCAAATGATGGGTAGGTCATGCTCAAATTGGCCCAAGAGTTGCTGCCAATTATCACCAATGGTGGTTTTCTCAAGGTAGAGAAAGCGATTGAGCCAGGGCGAATCACCCGAAGATGTAGCGAATTTCCCTTTATAGTTCCCCACCGGGGTGCCGCTCACACTACTGTGTTGTAACAATGCGGTATGAAGCTTCCCCAATGCCGGAATCATGGCGCTATAGAACACGATGGAACTGTAGTGGTCGGGATCGTCCGGCATGGGGGTAGCAGAAATATGCAGCTCAAAAAGCAGATCGTTCTGTCTTATGGCGTAACGACAATCCCGAACACCAGTACGCTTATACCCACGCTGGATAAACCACGGATCAACCTGCGTATATACCTTCGCCACGATACAAACCTTACTATTTGGCGGGTGGGCTCCAGAATTGCTGTAATGTTTGGCGCAGGTTATTAAGTGCCCCGGGTTGATCGGGCCGCACCACGCTATAAGTACCTGTGAACTTATCTCCTTGGGAAAGACCAATACCTTCACCGCGGGAGGTAGCACGGACCTCCACAGGCTTACCGCTACTGAGATCCCGCTGCATAGCTGTTTGACCGTTAGAGAGACCAGCGTTTCCACTCTTGACCTCAAACACCTTATATTGATTCTGCCCGTTAGTTATTGTGAAATCTGGGCGAGTAGGGCGACCTCCTGATGTCTTCATTGCAACTTGTTCGCCAATACCTCGCTTTCCGGCACCAGCTGGATCCGCTTTATTGGCTGCATCAAGTTCTTCCTGCATGACTTTGCGAACATCAGCCTCAGCTTTCTTCCCTTGCGCCCGGTTCTGCGCAATTTGTTGAGCTTTTTTACTCGGTTGCGAGTGGCTTAAACCATAAACATCGACCCAGGTAGTAGGATTATCCACATACGCCTGAGCACTAACCAAATTCGGCCCAACCCCCAACGGATCCTGTGCATTATACACACCAAACGCAGCATTATAATACCGGAACCGGTTATACACCCACCCCGACTCAGCATCCTCATACTGGCCAGCAAACAACAGTGGTGAGGACTTCCCACCAAACCAAGTGCGTTTCCCGAACAGTGATTGCTTACTATAGCCAACAATCCCACCAGTAGTAACGTCGACAAGCTCCCTCGGCGCACCAGCAAAATCACTCACCATCGCGTAAAACACCGCATCCACCTGATCCTGCGACCAACCATCAACAGGGCCACTAGAAGCAGCAATCTCAATCTGGCCCATTACGTCACCAGTCCATGAGTCAACAGGCCATAACTTGCCTGAGCCCACCACATGTGGATCATGACTATTCACTGTGTATTGCTCGCCGAAAAGCCGATTCCCCTGATGCATAAACACCACCCGGCTCAACACGTCACCCGTAGCAGTATCAATCTGTTCCTTACCAACCCGACGGTCTAACCCATCATACAAATACCGCCAACCAACACCCGGATGATCCGAATCCTCAAAACCTACTGGCTGGGTGCCAGAACCATAATAGAAATGCTTCACAAGTGGTTTCTTTGATAACCGCTTCGTCACCGTCTGCGTCACACGGCCAGCCTTATCATAAGTAAACGTAGTCCGACCGATTTGCCGCGGCATCGTACCACCATACAAATCCACATCATCAGCCCACTTAGCAGTGGTATCGGGATGAAGTCTCGTCACCATACCAGCCCGACTAAACTCATACGACTCCAATGAATTCTGGTTTTGCGCAGCATCCATACGCGTCACACCAGTAACCCTGCCCGAAGAATCCACCACATAATCTGTTGTAATATCTCGAACTGCGTCTTTTACCTGTTCCAACACATCATCCACACGCCACGAAAACGCCCGATCAACGATGCTTGTTGTCGCGGCCTCCCCGCCGAGCTTCACCATGGTGTCCGAGACAACCCGGCTTCGCTTATCAAACTTGAGCTTGCGAACTGTGGAATCCATACTAATCCACGACCTGCGGCCAAGAGCATCAACGCCTAATCCGGCAACCGCTACCTCTTTACCATCGAGAGAATATGCTAGTTCGCATACATCTCCCCCCTCACTAAACCGGGTTTTCTCGGAAATTACCCGCCCATCAGGCAGCACATGCGAAACCGAATCAATGACGCCATTCGGATTATGGGACAGGTTAATCGTTGTCTGTTCCCCGGAATATAGGGTTGTTGTTTCTGAAATGGTCCGCCCATACTCATCATGCTGATAATCAACGGTTGACCACTTATTTGACACCTGGGTAATCTCCCCCAACTTGTCTCGGGTAAACCGCACCACATCATCAATCTCATGTACTTCGGTTAAACGGCCGAAAGCATCATAATGGGTAGTAACGATTCCTTCCCCATTAATAATGTCTGCACGCAAACCATCCCGTGACCTGCGTGTCTCAGTCACAAGACCGTTATAATCGGTCTCTTTGATGACCTCCCCGTCCCAATCATATTCAAACCGCCATGTGTGCCCATCCGCATTCGTCACCGTGATGGGCTCCATCTGCGTGTTATACGTGTACCGAGTCACCCCACCATCAGCAGCGACAATCTCACTGACCTGATCGAACACTGTATATTTTGCTGTAGTCGTCACGCCTGCTTCGTTAACAGCCGTAATCTGGTTACCTTCCCCGTCGTAGGAAGCAGACCGTTCACTCCCATCCGGGTTAGTAATCTTTGTGGCCCATCCTTCTGGGGAATATTCCACCTTGGTCACATTACCGACAGGGTCAATGGTTTCAACGATAAAGCCGCGAACATCTCGAATCACGGAAGAGCGCCTGCCTGCGGGATCCACCGATACCAGCGGCCGACCTGCGTTATCGCACTCCGTGACCTGCACTAACCCCTGAGGATCAATCATCGCTAACGGTACCAATCCTGTTGCCCGCCACTCATATTCATACTCCAACCGAATACCAGCAGGATCTGTTACTGCCGTCACAAACCCAGCAGGATCAACCTCATACTCAGTAGTAAGCCCATCCCGACCAATAACCTTGACGGGTTCACCCCACGCACCAGGAACAATAGTTTCTGTTGTCCCATCACCGTAATCAATCTGGGTAATGGTTCCGTATTCATCACGTTCAAGAACAGTCACTACACCGGTATTTGTCATTTGACGAGTGATCTGGTGATGTTGGTCGTGATCCCAATCCGTGACTATGCCCTCCGCAGTGACGATCCGCCACACATCTCCCGCAGGCGTCGACCGGTACACCGTGGGGCGAATGTCTCCCAGGAACTCGTCGTGAAGCAATTCTTCCGGAATGCTCCAGGTCTCATCATCCCGCGCACTCGTCCGACCCCGACCAGTCAAACCGGCACCAACTAACCCTTTTTCACGCAGGAGGTTGGCCAAAGGCAAATTCTCTAACCGATCGAAGTATTCATTAATGCACGAGTCGCCAATCTCCGCGGGATCCCCATGGAACTCACCCGCGCACTCCAAGATGACGCACACTGTGCCGTCTTCTGGCGCGTCATCCCCGGTATCCGGCAACCAGATGACAGCATTCGGGAACATGCCGCCGGACCCCACCTGGGATACCACCCGGCCCTGGTCATCGAACCGATAATAATAAGAGTAACCATTTCGATCCGTCCACCGGCAAGGACGGTCTGCGTCATCGTAGTAATAACGCAGCGCCCCAGCAGCAGAATTAATTACCTTCAGGAGTCGACCCTTGCCATCATAGTTGTAGGATGCGAGCCGCATCGGCTCCTCATCTGGATGAGTTTCCTCGTTTTTCACCCAAATGGATAGCAGGCGGTGAACTCGGTTATGCCATTTGAATTCCAGAGTGGTGCCATCACTCCGTCGCATGGATACCAGGTGACCCGTGGTTTGCTCATAGTCGTATTCGATCCACGCACCAGAATGATGAACAATCGAGGAAAGACGAATCTCCACGCTGAGGCCAAACGCATCCGCCACCGAACCTGGTGACAGCACATTCACAAACGAGTTGGATACTTCGGTGTCTTCAACCTGGTGGACAACGTTCTTTGGCGCATCGCCAGTGACGTTGAAGTCTTGGATGGGGGCATCAGGGCGCCGATCCCCAAACTCACTACCCGTAACTGCAAATACCCAAGTAATACCCTCCTGAATATTCCGCACCCGATACGCACCATCCACAAACGACAACCGCCACGGACGACCATTCGCCACCACCTCAGCACCATCTGCCGGTGCCGGCGGGAATTCTAGGATGGCCCCATCGGGGGACATCATTAGAATCTTATCGGGGCAGACTTCAATGCGCGTATCCAACGACGTGTTCCACCCAGGACCGAACACCATACTCGTATCCAAATCAGAACTATTATTCCGGTCCACCACCATCGGCAACATGCCATCAATATGCACATCGGTGACAAAGTTAATCATCTCACCGGTTGCCATATCGATTGGCTCTCCACCAGGAGATTTGCATGAATTACCTCGGGAAGCAGTCTTCGATGCCTTCTGTGCGGACTTCTCCCCTTTAGATGCCGCATTCGATGCCTTAGACGCCTTAGATGCTGTGCTCGATGCCTTGGATGCTTTTGATGCCGTGCTTGATGCTTTAGATATTGCTTTTGCTGGTTTTGCCCCCTTAAGCGCAGTCCCTCCCGCTTTCAATGCTTTAAGCGCCTTTCCACCCGGAACGCATGTTGCTACGTCGAAGGCAAACTCAAGCAATGAGCAATTACCGGTCAGCGCCAATATGGCTTTTAAGCCCACGCCCACGACAAGAAGAGCGGCGCCAATAGCGGTAAAGATCGGGAACGGGATCATCATGAGCAATCCACCGATCGTTTGCAATACATCGGAGATCATGCTCAGAACGTCGGCGTGTTCACTCACCCAGTCTTTGAAGTCGTTCCATTTTTCCTCTAACCAGCCGGGGTTTTCTTCGAAACGTTTCTTGGCCTGCGACCGGATAGAAGTCACGGCCGAATTCACGGCGGTGCTCAGGGTGGATTTAATGGTTGAGGCCGTAGTCACATCGGCGTTGAAGGTGGTGGTGGCCCGGGTGTGCTCGGTCTTGGCGGCTTCGAAAGCGGTTTGGGCTGC
>ERZ773014.351-NODE-351-length-31855-cov-23.252547_pt1 | contig 31855 bp, 28 predicted proteins | sample MGYA00580841_ERZ773014 | MGnify/ENA primary metagenome ERZ773014 (study PRJEB29015, sample SAMEA2737989) | human oral metagenome | biome: human oral; feature: human-associated habitat; material: dental | place: China | collected 2067 ... | reverse complement strand
GCATCGGTTCCTTGTAGGGATCCTCGCCCGTCGCGTCCCGGTACATCTCGAAGAGATTCCCGTAACGCTCAGCGATCACTGCCCTACCCAACCGGGAGATGGCGTCACGGAAGTCCAGGTAGACGGAATTCTTGAGCGGCCCCACTCCCCTGCCGGCCTCGATCTCCGTGCAGGCAGCCCGAGAAGCAATGTCACGCGGGGTCAGGTTCCCAAACGCTGGATAGCGCCGCTCCAGGTAGTAATCACGCTCGGCCTCCGGGATGTCGCCGGGGACGCGCTCGTCCCCCGGGGTCACCGGCACCCAGATGCGCCCGTCGTTGCGCAGCGACTCACTCATCAGGGTGGTCTTGGACTGCCAGTGGGAGGACACCGGCAACGCGGTGGGGTGGAACTGGATGAAACTCGGGCTGGCGAAGAGAGCCCCACGGCAGTGGGCCCGCCACGTGGCGGTGGCGTTCGAGTTCATCGCCAAGGTGGAGTGGAAGAAGACGCTTCCGTAGCCACCGGTGGCCAGCACCACTGCGTGTCCCGTGGCGACGCTGATCCGCCCGGTCACGAGGTCGCGCACCACCACTCCCTGGGCCCGACCATCCGCGACGATCAGGTCCAGCATCTCGTGGCGGGTGTGCAACTTCACTGTGCCTCGTTCCACTTGGCGCAGCAGGGCCTGCGCGCCGGCGATCTGGAGCTGCTGTCCGGTCTGACCGCGTGTGTAGTAGGTACGAGAAACCTGCACACCACCGAAGGAACGGGTGGCGAGCTGCCCGCCGTATTCGCGAGCGAACGGTGCTCCGATGGCGTTCATGTGGTCGATGACCCGCACCGATTCCTCGGCCAGGCGCCACACATCGGCTTCCCTTCCTCGGAAGTCACCACCCTTGACGGTGTCTGTGACGAACCGAGTCAGCGAGTCACCGTCCACCTTTCGGGCGCGGGCGGCGTTGATACCGCCCTGAGCGGCAACGCTGTGTGCGCGGCGGGGTGCGTCGTGGAAGGTGAAACTCTCCACCTTGTAGCCCAGTTCCCCCAGCGCCGCAGCCACACCTGACCCGGCCAATCCGGTTCCGATCACGATCACGGTGTACTTCTTGCGGTTGGCCGGGCTCACCAGCTTGTACTCGGCCTTGCGGCGTTCCCATGCGGTGCGGGGGTCACCGTCGGGAAGGTGAGGATCGAGCATCCCGGTAGCCAGCATCTCCACGGGACGTGGCCGGTTGGTCGTCGCGGTCATGCGATCACCCCCACCAGCACCAAGAGGGGAATCAAGGCGTTGCCCAGCACCACTGCTAGGGCCAGTAGACCTCCGAGGGCCACCCAGACCTGTCTGAACCGGCGGCCCGTGATTCCGAGGTCCTGCAGCAGAGTGCGCCAGCCATGCTCAATGTGGAAACCCATCACCAGCATTACCGCCATGTAAAAAATAGCCATCCAGGGACGGGAGAAACTGGCGACGAGATTCGCATAGGCGTGCATCTCGGGATCAGGATGTCGGAAGGACACGGATGCCAAAGGGCCGCCCACCGTCAGGTCGCTGAGGTGCACCAGCACAAAAGCCAGGATCAGAATTCCCCCAGGCAGCATGAAGGCCGCCGCACGGGTGCGATTCCGATGCAGGCCACGCCGATGAGCACCGCGACCGCGCCGTCCCCTCAACCACAGAGTCAAAGCCGCCGAGACGTGCAGCAGCAACGAAACCGTCAAAGCAATTCGCAGCGCCCACAACACGCTCTGCTTGGGAAGCAGCGGGTAACCAACCTCACGCAGCCACGCCGCATAGTGGTTGAAGGCATCAGCCCCCGCGTAAACCTTCAGATTGCCGAACAGATGCACCGCCACGAAAGCGACAAAGAGCACCCCCGTGACCGCCATCACATGTTTGAGCACGAAATTTGAGGGCCCGCGTCGTCGCGTTCCCGCTGGGATGTCCACCGTCGTTGTGGTCATGGTTCAGTCTAACTGACCGCTTCTCGCCATGTGCGCCCGCATGGACTTTTCACGGAGCCGCGGAAAGGGTATTGTTTATCCTCGCGCAAGCACCACTAGCTCAACTGGCAGAGCAGCTGACTCTTAATCAGCGGGTTCAGGGTTCGAGTCCCTGGTGGTGTACGACGCGAAGGCCCCAGGAACTTGGGGCCTTTTGTGAATCATGTGTGGTTCCGCCGCCCCAGCGCGTAAATGGTGACGGCGAACAACGCCACTCCGAGGAGCGCACCACCGATGACCATGAGCCGGTCGGTACGCCAGCCGTCCTCGTCGCGCAGCTCTCTTTTGATAGCCTGGAACTCGTCCGCCACGAAACTTTTCGCGTCGTCGAGGCCTCGTTTGGCGATGTTCGCGGGCTTCACGGAATCAACGAGGTCTTCCATGGCGCCTGCCAAGCTTTGACGATTGCTGGCCAGCTCTGCGCGGATCTCTTCCACGGTGCGGCTGGTGTCGCTGTCCATTGCTTCCCCTTACTTCAACGATCGGACACCAGCTTAGAGGCTTCCGTGCACCGTAGACTGTCGGTCATGACTGCGCGCCTCACCCCGGGATCCCCGGCCCCTGCTTTCACCCTGCCGAACGCGGAAGGAGTCCCGGTTTCGCTCTCCGATCACCCTTCTCGCGCTGTCATCGTCTACTTCTACCCTGCGGCGATGACACCAGGTTGCACCACCCAGGCAGTGGACTTCACCAGCGCGCACGCCGCCTTCGCAGCCGCCGGCTACACCATCATCGGCATCTCCCCGGACACAGTTGAGAAGCTCGCAAAGTTCACGGCGGGTTCCGATATCGGGTTTCCCCTCCTGTCCGACCTAGATCGCGACGTGTTGAACGCCTACGGCGCCTTCGGGACCAAAAAGCTGTACGGCAAAGAGATCGAAGGAGTGCTGCGCTCCACCTTCGTCATCGACGTGGATGCTGAGGGTAACGGAACCATCCGGGTCGCCCAGTACAACGTGAAGGCGACGGGGCACGTCGCGAAACTGCGCCGTGAGCTTGGTGTCTGAGTTTCTCACCATCGACTCCAACGTCGATGACGGAGTGGACGTGGAGCTGGAGGTCAAACGCTCCCGATTCCTCACACGGCTGCGCCGCGTTACTTCAGAAGAAACCGCTCGCGCGGTAGTCGACGAGCGGCGCTCCAGGTTTTTCGATGCCCGGCATCACTGTTCCGCCTTCATTCTGGGACCTGAGGGCCGCACCTCCCGTTCCTCGGATGACGGAGAGCCGGCAGGAACCGCAGGAGTGCCGATGCTCACTGTGCTGACCTCCAACCACCTGACCGATGTGGTGGCAGTAGTGACCCGCTACTTCGGGGGCATCAAACTCGGCGCAGGCGGGTTGGTGCGGGCCTATTCCGAGGCCGTGGCCCACGCGGTAGCGGCGGTCGGAACCAGACGGGTGGAGCTGTGCACCTTGCTGAGAATCGACGCGGACTTCGCGAATATCGGCATGCTCGAGAATTCACTGCGTGGCGCGGTCCTGCCCTCTGGAGTCAACGTCACGGTGGAGGGGGTCGATTGGGGAGACCGCGCCCGGATCACCGTTGCGGTTCCGGTGACGGCCACCGGCGAATTCAACGCCTTCCTGTCGGCCCTCTCAGCTGGATCCTTGACAGCTCACCCGACAGGTCAGCGTTGGGTCGATCGCCTCGGCTGATCATCCCCCATCTCGGTACGCTTCGCCACGACCGGGTGACCCAGCACCAACACCAGCACGAATCCGCCACCCGCAACCCACGCGAAGGGGGCGTAATTAGTGATGGGCAGCAGAATGCCCGTCGCCACGACGACGGCCAGCAGCCCCATTCGAACGTACTTCAGCACATCGAAGCCCGTCCGCGCCCATTGGTCAACGCAGTTTCAGGGGACGGGAGACACCCGCGACGATGAGAGCGAGACCGACCAGCAGGAGGAGGATGCTGGCCCCGTCTCCCCCACTCGATGACCCGTACCCACCCCCACCGAAGAAACGCCCGAGCTGGTTTCCGGAGAAGACGAACACGAAGCCTATGAGCGCCTGGATAGCGCCCATCGCGATTTCATAAACCCAGACCGCCGGGGTCACCCGCTCCTTGTTCATCCCCGGCCTCCCAAACGACCGAGGCAGCGTCTGGAGACCCTGATGCGGCGGCTGCATGCCTTGGGGGCTCTGGTAGGCCTGCGGAGCGGGCCGGCTGCTGTGCGCACCCGACAGGGCGCCAGACTGCTCGCCTTGTGGCTCCTGGGGTGATGCGATGGTCGGTTCACTCATTGTCCGGGGCTCCGTTCTAAGTCTTTCGTGTTTGCTGTGCAGGCATCACAACCGGCCCTGCCCGACTGTCAGAATCAACCCTACCGGTCGTTGCTGAGGTAGCGGTGTGACCCCATTTCGCAAGAGCCACCCCGGTTGACGAAAGTGAATGCACCATTTTTCTGAAAGACTGGCCAAATGGTTGGACAGCAAAAGAATCCTTGGAAAGCGGCGGTCGCAGTCCCCACCGCTGTGATCGTTCTGGGTTTCGTCGGGCTCGCGGCGGTGGCACCGCAGTGGTTGAGCGATCTGCTGAAGACGGCGAACACATCCGTGGTCAACGGGCTGGGCTGGTACTACAGCCTCATCGTTGCGGGTTTCGTCGGATTCGCCCTGCTGGTGGCCTTCGGGCCGTACGGGAACATCACCCTCGGCCCCGACGACGAACCCCCTTCCTACTCGTTGGTGAGCTGGTTCGCCATGCTCTTCGCCGCAGGCATGGGGATCGGGCTGGTTTTCTGGGGCGTTGCGGAGCCCCTGAGCCACTACGGCACTCCCCCACCCGGCACTCCTGGAACATCCTCCGCCGCCAAGGCGCAGGACGCGATGACGACATCCTTCCTGCACTGGGGACTGTCCGCTTGGGCCGTCTACATCGTGGTCGGGCTGGCCATCGCCTACACGGTGCACCGCAAGGGACGGAAGGTATCCCTCAGGTGGGTGCTCGAGCCGCTGTTCGGCAGGCGGGTGCGCGGCTGGCTTGGGGACGTCGTCGACGTGTTCGCGATCGTCGGAACCCTGTTCGGGGTGGCGGCCTCCCTGGGCTTCGGAGCCTCCCAGTTCACATCCGGCCTGGAGTACCTGAACATCCTCAAGCCTGAGATCTGGGTACTGCTCGCGGTCATCGCCATCATCACGTCGTTGGCCACCTGCTCGGTGCTGAGCGGCCTGGACCGTGGCATCAAATGGCTTTCGAACGCGAACCTGATGCTGGCCGCAGTGCTGGCCCTGGCCGTGCTGCTGCTCGGCCAACCGTTGTTCGTGCTGCGCGAGTTCGTGCAGACCATCGGCGACTACCTCAGCAATTTCGTGCACCTGAGTTCCCGCACCCTGCCATTCCAAGGCGGTGAGGGCGAGTCCTGGCTCGGGTCCTGGACCACCTACTACTGGGGCTGGTGGATCAGCTGGTCGCCGTTCGTGGGAATCTTCATCGCCCGCATCTCGAAAGGGCGCACGGTCCGGGAATTCGTGGCGGGAGTGCTGGCCGTGCCGACGCTGGTGACCTTCCTGTGGTTCTCGATCATGGGCGGAACAGCGCTGTGGCAACAGCTAGAGTGGCAAAAAACCAATGGTACCGGCGATGCCCTCGTGGATGCTCAGGGGAATTCCAGCGGCTTGGTGGGTGGCGATGGGACTGTCGACAAGGTTAATGCGCTGTTCCAGGTGCTGCAGCACATCCCTGCAAGCAACGTGCTGATCGTTGGATTTCTGATTCTGCTGGTGATCTTCTTCGTCACCAGCGCCGACTCCGCGGCCTTCGTGGTTGACATGGTCGCCACCGGCGGGGAACAGGATCCCCCTGTCCTGACCCGCGTGACGTGGGCCATCCTTGGCGGCGGCATTGCCGCCGTACTGCTCTGGGGCGGTGCGGCAGCGGGAGGAAACCTGACCGCCGGTCTCGACGCGCTGCAGACCATGACGATCCTCGCAGCGGCACCGTTCAGCGTGGTGATGGTGTTGGCCTGCTTGGCGACATTGCGCGCGTTCAGCAACGAACACCGGCAGCGCCTGCGACTGGAAAACCGGATACTGCGCCGGGAAATGACCGAACACGTGATGGACAAGGTGACCGAACACGTGAGGGAATCCGTTGCCGAGCACCTGGACGGCCAGGAGATCACCGTGAGTGAGGAATCCGCTTCAGGAGAAAGCAAACGCCGGCCACTCCGGATCAAGCTTTCCAGGCGCAGGAATCACACCTCGGAGTAGCGGACCTCTCTGGCCTTGTGCATGGAGCGTATGGTCAGGGCTGAATGTGGATGGCGTTCCAGCCATCCACATTCCGCCGGGCCAGGACCCGGTCGTGGAGCCTGCCGGACTGACCCTGCCAGAACTCGAACTCGTCGACGTCGATCCGATATCCACCCCATTCCGGCGGGCAGGGAACGTCTTTCCCCTCGAAGCGTTCGGATGCCTGAGCCACCACCTCGAGCAGGTCGTCGTGGGAGACGATGGGTGCGGATTGCCGGGAAGCCCACGCCCCCAGCTGGCTATTCCGGGGACGTTTGGCGAAATAGGTTTCGTTCTCCTGGCGAGTGAGTTTCGTCACCGCCCCCACGGCACGCACCTGGCGCATCAAGTGCGGCCACCACAACGTGGCCGATGCGACCGGATTGGCAGCCAGCTGCTCACCTTTCGGGGACGTGTAGTGGGTGAAGAAGACGAGACCGTTACGGCTTGCTTCCTTCAGCAGCACCACCCGGGAACGCGGACGACCGTCGGCACCAATGGTGGCCAGCAGCATGGCGTTCGGTTCCACCTCATCAGCGGCTATCGCCGTTTCGAGCCAGAACGTAAAGAACTCCCAAGGATCGAAGGAGGCCAGGTCCTGCGGGAGCGCATCCCCGGAATAGTCTCGTCGCACATCATGAAGGCTCATATCCCCAGTCTTCCAGAAGCTGTGCGACAGCCCCGATGAGGGCCTCCTGCCGAACGCATCACACGTGTGTAGATACTGGATACTGACGACCAGTTTCTTCCCGGCCCGCTACTGTTGTTGGTATGGCTGGCGATGAGAACCTGCGTATCGGCGATGCGGAACGCGACGAGGCAATCACGCTGTTGCGCGAGCACATGAGCGCGGGCCGGATCACCGCAGAGGAGTTCGACGAACGCATGTCCTCCGCATTGACCGCGAAAACCAAGGGCGAACTTGCTGCCTTGTTCAACGACCTTCCAGGACGTGGGCCAAGCACCATGTACGGAGCACCCGCGTACGAGACCTCGCACTCACAAACTCCACTCCAGCCCACCACTGCGGGGCTCCCGGCACGACGTTCCTCGTGGACCATGTACGCTGTATGGGCCGTAGCGATAGTGGGATGTATCATACTCATCCGCTACTGGGCCGGATTCTTGGTTCTCATGCTCTTGTTGAACCTCGCATTCAACAGGAAGATGACCAAATCAGCTGATCACACCCTGCAGCAACGACCACGAGAAATTCGTCCTGCAGAACGCGATGAGCTGGTGGCACTGATCCGTCAGGATCGAAGGATCCAGGCCATCAAGCGTTACCGGGAAATGACCGGAGCAAACCTGCTCACCGCGAAGAATGCCATCGACGCCTTGCAGAACCAGCTGGGGGGATAGCCTCGTCTTTTGTACCACTTTGCCCACACACCAGCATGTCCGCCCCGGAGGTAATGCGTTGAAACGTTGTGGGACGATGAACCCATGCTGGCCCTCGCGAAGACGCACCCCGGCCCAGGCCTGGAGTTGGTTGACGTTCCCGTCCCCTCCCCCGGCCCCACCGAGGTCCTGATAAAAATCCGGAGCACTGGGATCTGCGGCACCGATGTGCACATCGACCGCTGGGACGGTTGGGCGGCCCGGACAGTCACCACTCCACGCATCTTGGGACACGAGTTTTGCGGCACCATCGTTGAGCTCGGTTCGGCTGTGACCAATCTGGAGATCGGGCAGTTCGTCTCCGGCGAGGGGCACTACGTGTGCGGACGGTGCCGCGCCTGCCTAGCGGGAAAACGTCACCTCTGCCAGCAGACCCGGGGAATCGGCTACCACGTCAACGGCGCCTTCTGCGAGTACTTCGCCATGCCTGCAGCCAACATTTGGGTGCATCCACCGGAGCTCGATCCGGATGTCGCCGCCATTTTTGATCCCTTCGGCAATGCCGTCCATGCCGCGCTCCAGTTCCCGGCCCTGGCCGAGGACGTCCTGGTCACCGGTGCCGGTCCGATCGGGATCATGGCCGCCCTGGTGGCGAAGTTCCAAGGAGCCCGGAACGTCGTGATCACCGATCTCAGCGACGAGCGGCTCGCCCTGGCGGAAACCCTGGGAATCACATCAACGGTCAACACCGGTCGGGAGGACCTGAGAGAGGTTTACGATCGCTTCTCGATGAAGGAGGGGTTCGACATCGGGTTGGAAATGTCCGGGTCGGGAGCAGCGCTGCGTTCCATGATCGACCACATGACCCACGGCGGCAGGATCGCACTGCTCGGCACCCCTTCACAGGAACTGACCCTGGATTTCTCCAAGATCATCTTCAGCATGCTCACGATCCAGGGCGTCACTGGCAGGCAGATCTTCGAGACCTGGTACGCCATGAACTCCCTGATCCGTTCCGGACTCGACATCTCAGGGGTCATCACACACCGGTTCCCCGTGACCCAATTCGCCGAAGCATTCGCCATCGCAGGCGACGGCCAATCCGGCAAGGTCGTCATGCACTGGGAACCGTGATGAACGCCCTCACTTCCACACCCATTTCGAAAGGCGCGACCATGACCTTCCTCGACGATGTGACCTCCCAGCTCGACGCTTTGCGCGCCGAAGGCCTGTACAAACACGAGGAGCCGCTCACCACGGCTCAGGCGGCACACGTTGGCGTCCCGGCTGGGAACGTCATCAACCTGTGCGCAAACAACTATCTAGGGCTCGCGGACTCACCCGAGCTGATCGCGGCCGCCACGGAAGCTCTTGAGCGTTGGGGTTTCGGCATGGCCTCTGTGCGGTTCATCTGCGGCACCCAAACCCAGCACCTGGACCTCGAGGCCGGGCTGACCCGGTTCCTTCGGCTCGGGGCGGAGGGATTCGACACCATCTTGTACTCATCGTGTTTCGACGCCAACGGCGGACTGTTCGAGACTCTGTTCGGAGCCGAGGACGCGATCATCTCAGACGAGCTCAACCACGCCTCCATCATCGACGGGGTACGCCTGAGCAAGGCGGCTCGTCACCGGTACCGCAACCGGAACCTCGACGATCTGCGTGCCCGCTTGAAGGAGACCCGGGATGCGCGACACCGGATCATCGCCACCGACGGCGTGTTCTCGATGGATGGTTACGTCGCCCCGCTGGACGATATCTGCACCCTGGCGGACGAGTACAACGCACTGGTGATGGTCGACGACTCGCATGCCGTGGGCTTCGTCGGCGAAACCGGAGCCGGCACCCCAGAACGTTTTGGTGTCGCCGAACGCATCGACATCATCACCGGCACCCTCGGCAAGGCTCTCGGCGGGGCCTCCGGGGGCTACACCTGCGCCCGCACCCCCATCGTGGAGTTGCTGCGACAGAGGTCGCGACCGTACCTGTTCAGCAATTCCCTGGCGCCGTCGATCGTCGCCGCCACCCTGGCAGCCCTCGGTCTTCTCAGCCGCTCCGGCGAACTCCTCGAGCGGCTGCGCGAGAACACCACCTATTTCCGCACTCGCATGGCCGAGGAAGGATTTGAGATCCCCGAATCCGATCACCCGATCGCTCCCGTAATGATCGGCGACGCAGTGCTTGCAGCCCGCATGGCAGACGCCATCCTGGCACGCGGCGTCTACGTACGCGCTTTCAGCTACCCGGTGGTTCCCAAGGGCTGGGCGAGGATCAGAACCCAGCTGTCGGCTTCTTTAACCCGAGAAGACCTGGATACAGCGATCCGCGCATTCGTCGAGGCAAGGTCGGAGGTGCGGTGAAAGCCGCACAGAACACACCTGCTAGAAACCGCCAGACACATCTTTGGTGACATGTTGTGATGCAGCACCCCTATCTCACGATGCTCAGCCATCCCGCGGGGAATCATTTCGATACCGGCTATCCTTAGCGGTGCACGTGGGCGCGTGGCACGTGGCAGTCACCTCTTAGTCACCACTTCGGAAGTCATTTTCGAACCCCACGCCTTCAACTTGAACATCGAGAAAAGTCAGCTGCGCATTCCCGTATCAGAAATCGTCGGAACGCGCTTGAGAACCGTCATCCTCACCGCCACCATCGCGCTCTCAACAGCTCACTGCGGCGACGTGGAGTTCGTGAGTTGGAGCAGGAAGAAAATCGTTGCAGCAATTCTACAGGCACGCGCCACGCAAGGACTTCCCCGCTGGTAGCTCTGGATTCTTTAGAATTGACCTGACGAAACAAAGAAATACTTCAGAGACAGGGCACGCCCCCAACGGTGCGAGTGGAATCTCTTCGCAGTCCAACAGGTTTTTTGACAGCCATCACCAAGCTGATCCCCCAGAGGCACCGCCAGCCAGAGAACGCCCTTGAATACGCATCAATGGACAACAATAGCCTGCGGCGCGAAACAAGATTCAGGCTGATCGCAGCAGGTCACATGCCTCTGGCAGCGCCGACAAGCCACCCCGACATCCTTCTTCACTCACACATCACAAACAGCACCCGGGACAAGAAGCAGAATTTTTCATATATCACAACCTCCGTTTATGCGCCTTTTCTATTTCATCCAAAAGCTTGCGGTCCACCTTAATGGTCAAACGCTCAGAAAGGAGCATTGCGAGTGCAACAAACTGCCCCGATATAACAGCAGAAATACCCCAATAGAGCCCCTCATTGACCATGAAGAAAAGTAGAGCAATACCCGCCAGGTAGACTGGAATAGAAATTGCTAGATACTTTGATTTTGACGTATTGAACCAGAAAGGAAGCACCTTTCCTGGCTCAACTTTATGCTCCCCGATCAATCCGAACCATTTAAGGATTCTATACAGAATACTTGACTTCTTTGCCACGCTTTACCTCCCGCTATTCCATCGCTCCACGCGCCCACACTCTGGACGCAGAAGATTCTACCAGGCCAGAAACCTGCAACACTCCTTTACTTGAGAAGGAGTCAGTCCTACTCAACGATATCGCTCAAAGAGAGTCATTTACACCCCATATCACCCAGTGATCCAGCCCAACATTTCACCATCCGAAAAATCAAGCCCCAACGAATCAACCAGCACTTTCCCCACAACTCTATTGAGACCGCCACTTTCCTACACTCCACCCCCTCCCCGGGAATCGAGAACTCAGAAGAAAACGAGCGTTCTCTTCTCAGCAACGGCGGATAGAAGAGCGTCGACCCACCTGGGCATTGACCAGAGACCATCCGATGCAGGCCGCCACAAAAGCGAGAAGGAACTCATGCGGCAAGCAGTCTGAGGAAGATCCTCATGGGTACCGGCGAAGGGACTCGAACCCTCACGCGCAAGGCACAGGAACCTAAATCCTGCGTGTCTACCAATTCCACCACGCCGGTCAGCGGGTGCCAGCTTACCGGGGGTGGAGGTCTTGTTCTGGTGACGTCTCAAGGTGAGTTGCGGGCAGATCGGACAGTTCCTTGGCCAGCCGCAGCTTCGGGTCATCCGCTAGAAATGTGTGAACGGGTCCGGGGCCGGTGTGCCTGGTCTCGAAACGAACGGTCACCCTACCCAGCCCGGAGCCCCACACCCAGCCACGCCCCAGTGCGTCGTGAATCACGTCGGCCCCGGGAAAGAACCCGCGGCCACGCACCCCCGAGGTGTCCACCTCGGTCTCGGTCTCGGTTCTTCCCGTCTCCTGGGTCTCGTCCTCGAACAGGCGCTCTTGGGCGGCTCGGGTGAAGTTGCTCACCCCGATGCCGAGCAACCTCACCCCCTCGCGGACGTCCACCTCTGCCAAAAGTTCCTCACCCACCCGGCTGATCATCTCGGCACGATCCGTCGCTCCCCCCAGCGACCTGGCCTTCGAGATCGTCGTAAAATCTGCCATCCGCACCTTGATTGCGACCGTGCGAGCGAAGGAACCGGAACGCCGCAATCGCCCGGCCACCGATTCCGCATCTCGCCTGAGTATGGAAACCAGACGGGGCCGATCAGTCAGGTCGGTGGGAAAGGTGTCTTCCACGGAGATGGATTTCGCCTCCCTTTCCGCCTCCACCTCACGGTCATCGCGACCATGCGCCAGGTGCCGTAGCGATTCCCCGGCTGCACGCCCCAGCTCACGCACCAGCTCCCGAGGGTCGGCGACCCGCAGGTCGGCAACGGTGGCCAGGCCAAGGGCCAGCAGTTTTCCTTCCGTCACCGGCCCCACCCCAGGGATCGCCCGCACCGGCAGCGGGGAAATGAACTCAATCTCCTCTCCGGGAGCGATGATCCGGACCCCGTTGGGTTTCGCCGCCTCCGAGGCCAGTTTGGCCAGGAACTTGCTGCTGCCCACCCCCACCGATGCCGTCAGTCCTGCGGTGCGCCTGGTCAGCTCTTGTCGCAACCCAGCGACGTGTTCGTCAAGTTTCCCAAGGTCCCAGTCACTGGCCTCGAAGTCTACATAGGCCTCGTCGAGGCTGAGGGGTTCCACCAACGGAGAAATCTCCCGCAGCAGCCCCATGACCGCCTGCGAAGACTGCCGGTAGGCATCGAATCTGCCGCCCAGGAAGGCTGCATGGGGGCAGCGGCGTCGGGCCTCTGTCCCTGACATGGCGGATCGCACCCCGAAAACCCGGGCCTCATAGCTGGCAGTGGCCACCACTCCCCGCGGCCCGGCTCCTCCGACAATCACGGGTTTGCCTCTGAGGCTGGGTTTGTCGCGCTGCTCCACCGCTGCGAAGAACGCGTCCAGGTCCAGATGCAAGATGCTGGATGTGGATCGCATGGAGGTCAGGCTAGTGATCTCCCCCGACACGAACCGGTCGGTTCATTCGGGCGCCGGGGTTGGCCGGTACTGAACGAAGTCATAGCCTTCGTGGATCTCGCGGCTGATCTCGGTCCATTCGTGGGAAGCAATGATGGGAAAAGTGGTGGGCCCTTCCGGCTCCTGATGGACGTGAGTGATGTCCAGTTCCGTCAGGTAGGGCCACGCCGCCGCGTAAATCTCCCCACCCCCACCGATGAAGCAGGTCTTTTCCGGGGTCGTCTGTGCCAACCGGATGGCCTCCTCAATGGAATGGGCAACCTCGACATCCTCTGCCGACCAACCCGGTTGCCGGGTGACGACGATTGTGCGGCGGTCGGGAAGCAGCCCGACCTGTTCGTGGGTTCTTCTCCCGAAGACGATGGTGTTCCCGGTGGTGACGGCCTTGAAACGACGGAAGTCGGCGGGGATGTGCCAGAGCATGTCCTCCCCCGACCCGATGACGCCGTTGTCGGCTACCGCGGCTATGGCGACTATCCGCATCAGGTCTCCTTGACGTCCAACGCCACACATCCACCGCTCGAGAACCCCACCTTGGTGGCGTTCTCCCACAACTCCGGCCTGGTGGCAGAACCATCGTAGGTGTCACAGGCCGGTTCCTCCATCATGGCCACGCCATCGACCGTCCTTTGTCGGCGTCCTCGGGCACAATGGCGGCGTGGTCGAATTCTTCGGGGTCAGACATCATTCGCCGGCTGCGGCGCGTCTGGTCGCCCAACGGATCACGAGCCGCCCACCCGCGGCTGTCCTGGTCGAGGGCCCCACCGAATACAACCAGCGCATCGAGGAGCTGATGCTCGAGCATGAGCTTCCGATCATGCTCTACTCGTGGGCGCCTATGTTCCCTGACGCCCCCGAGGACAGCACGGATTGGGGCATCCGCCGGGGCAGTTTCTACCCACTGACCGACTACAGCCCCGAATGGGTCGCCCTGCGCACCGCACACCAGGAGGGGATTCCGGTCGAATTCATCGACCTTCCTTGGTTGGCCTTCGCGGACATCGCCGTGGCGGAAAACCGCTACGCTGAGACCCCGGTCACCGAGGAGGCCGCAGAGAAGCTGATCCAGGAATTCGGTGTCGACGACATGGCCAGCCTGATCGACGAGTTGATCGAGATCGACCCGGAGTTGTCGCTGGATTCCTACCAGGAGCGGATGAAGTTGCTCGGATCAATCCTGCGCGGCGAACCTGATCCGGAGACAAAGGCACGTGAAGCGCACATGGCTCACCGGATAGCCGATGCTCAGCGGCGTGTCGGCGATGACATCCTTGTGGTCTGCGGAGCCGCCCACGTCGATGGCTTGGATGCCTTGCTGTCGAAGGATGTAGAGCCGGTGGATGTGTGGATGCCACCTGTCGACGACAACCGCTACGGCATCGCACTGACCCCCACCTCCTACACGGCACTCGACGCCCTCGACGGCTATGACGCGGGCCAACCGAATCCCGGTTTCTACGACCGCCTGTACCGGGACCGCGCCGAGGGGCTGTGTGATACAAGCGAGAAACTGCTAGGACAGGTGGCGCTGGAGCTTCGCAGATCGAAACAGTTCATCTCCCCTGCCGACCTGATCGCGGTGCAGGCCACCGCCGGGGCACTCGCCCAACTGCGAGGACATCAGCAGATCTGGCGCACCGATCTCGTCGAGGGAATCACGACTGCCCTCGTCAAGGACGATTCCGGGAAGGATCACCCGCTGCTGCTCCACGTCAACGAGGCTCTGCGCGGTGACCGGCTCGGACGCTTGGCTGTGGGCACCCGGCAACCCCCGTTGACACTCGAGCTCCGCGCCGACCTGGAGGCCTTGGGTCTGCTTCCCGCACCGAAGAGACGAGAGGAGCCCGCCGACCTGTCGGACGACCTCGGGCTGTGCCGTTCACGGCTGCTGCACTCCTTGGTGGCCCTGGACATCCCGGGCATCAAGCTGACCGCCAGCGCGGACGATGACGGCGTCGAACGCTGGTTCCTGGTGTGGACCCCGGCCTTCGAGGGATCCCTGGTGGAGGCCGCTCGCTACGGAGGCAACCGGGAGCAGGCGGTAACCGCTCGTCTGCTGGAACGCGCCGCCGGCATCACCTCGGACCCGGCAGCCGCTGCGAATCTCGTTCTGGAGGCTGCCCTGTGTGGGGTGGCCCGTCTATCGGTCAGTCTCCAGGCGCGCACCGAGACCCTGCTGTCCACTTCCGCCAACCTGATGGGAATCGGTGCCGCGGCCGGTGTGCTGATGCGGCTCTACCGTTACGACCCGATCCTGCGGGCCACTGGGCGAGCAGATCTGGGGCGCCTGCTGATCACGGCCTTCGACCGTTCGGTGCGGCTGCTGGAACGCCTCTCGCCGCTGCCGGAGGGACCGGAGCTGGAGGATTTTATCCAGGCCGTGTACCAACTGACAGACAGCGCGGAACGGGTCGGTGGAGATTTGGGTTACGACATTGACGGCTACCACCAGGCCCTCTCGGTGGTGGTGGCGGACGACCGTCAAGCGCCCACCGTCCGGGGAGCCGCCCTGGGCGCCCAGTGGCTGGCCGGGGCGCGCCCGGACCCGGAGATCGCAGAACTGCTGTCCGCGATCGCTCTTCCCGAGCAGCTCGGCGATTTCGTCGCGGGCCTCCTCGGGGTGGCCCGGGAGGCGGCCCTGCGACGTCCGGACGCTCTGCTCCGCCTCGACGACATCCTCACCGGCCTGGACGACGACGCGTTCTTCGCCTCCCTTCCGGGGCTGCGGCGCGCATTCAGCCGCTACACCCAACGCGAACGTTTCCAGGTGGCACAGCTCATACTGGGGGAAGCAGCAGGATCGACGCTCCTGGACTTCGCCGGTTCCGCCGAGGACGCAACCGCCATCGCGAAATTCGAGTCCGCCGTCGCGAAATCACTGGATCTTTTCCTCGGGAGGCGGCATGGATGAACGATTGACACGCTGGCGGCTGGTGCTGGGGCGGGGTTCGGAACAGCTCGGGAATCTGGATCCTCAACAACAGGCCCGCTCCGATGCCTTGGGGTATCTGTATGACCGGGAGGAGCAGGGCTGGGGCGCCGGAGCAGGGGATGGGGCCTCGAGACTGACCGTTCCGGAATGGATCAACGAAATCCACGCCCTGTTCCCGAAACGCACCGTCCGCACCATCGAAGAGGACGCTCTGGAGCGTTACGGCATGGTTGAGCTAGTAACCGACAAGGAACTCCTGGAACGGGTGGAACCCTCCGAGACGTTGTTGCAGGCAATCCTGCAGACCAAACACCTGATGAACTCCGATGTACTGCAGGCAGCCAGGCAGATTGTGCGGAAGGTCGTCGCCGAGCTGATGGAGAAAATGCGTCCCAGGATCCGACGCACGCTGACGGGTCGACGCGACCCCAATCGCCGCAGTTTTTTCAAGGTGTCGGCGAATTTCGACCCGAAACGCACCATCCGAGCCAACTTGAAGAACTACTCGGCGGAAACGCGGCAGCTGGTCATCTCGGAGCCGATCTTCTACTCGCGCACCCGCAGGCAGTCGGAGAAGTGGCAGTTCATGGTCGTGGTGGACCAGTCGGGTTCGATGGCCGAATCCGTGATCCACTCTGCCGTCACGGCCTCCATCTTCCACGGACTCCCGACGCTGAAGAACCATCTGATCGCTTTCGATACCTCGGTGGTGGATCTCACCTCGGAGATCGCCGACCCCGTCGAGACACTGATGAAGGTGCAGCTCGGCGGAGGCACCGACATCGCGCGAGCCATGCGCTACGCCGAATCGCTCATCACCGAACCGAGAAGGGCCATGGTGGTGCTCATCACGGATCTGTACGAGGGTGGCTCGGTGCATGACCTGGCCCAGTGCGTCACCCGGATGGTCCAGGGTGGCAGCAAGGTGCTGATCCTGGGCGCGCTGACCACGAACGGGACGGCCTCCTTCGACGAGGAGCTGGGACGGCGGTTGGCCGCGCGAGGAGCCCGGGTGGGGGTCATGACCCCGTACGAGCTGGCTGACTGGGTGGCGGAGGTGATCCGGTGAGCCGTCCGGACCTGCTCCGTTTGAGCGATGCTGTACTGGAGGACCTGACCAACAAGGGAACCCTGCGGCGGGCCCGAAAGGAACTCGGCGCTGCATCCTTCACCATCACCGAGGCCGATGACGGGACGGTGACGGTCTCCGCGGACGACGGAACCACCTGCGTCCTGTATGCGAACCGACCCTTCGCGGAGTGGACCTGTTCCTGTCTGGCAGCCAACAACTGCCGCCACATCGTCCGCGCGATCCTGCACTACCAGGCCGCCTGCTCCGAACTGGGAGTCGTCGAGGAGAAGAAGCCGGATTCGACGGACCTACCCGGGCCGGAAACCCCCGGGGTCGCTGCCCCCGGGAAGGTGGAACCGGAGACCGTCTTCAACCCGGCCAGCATCACCCGCGAACACCTGAAAGCCGCGCTCTCCCCCGCCGCCCTGAGGCGGGCCGATCAGCTGGCCGGGCAGGGCCTGCTGGCCCACGTCGGGAGCATCAGGGGAATCTCCGTGGTGCGAATCCACCATCCGACCCCCGTGTCGGTGCGTTTCCTGGCCGGCGCCGATCTCAACTACGTACGTTGCACCTGCCACGACCCCGATCCGTGTCTTCACGTCGCGGTCGCGGTCGCTGCCGCGGCAGGCAGGCGGTTTGGGAACACCGGTCTGGTGTCCGTGGTGGGGGACGAGTGGCGACCGGATACCGCTTTGCTCTCCGAGATCCGCGGCGCGGTCAGTGAGTTGGTGAGGGTCGGGGCGGAGTCCGGACACCGGAACCTGCGTGGGGTCTGGCGCCGCCTGGCGGTCAGGGCTCGCGAAGCTGAATTGCATCACGTCGCCGATGTCCTGGACGAGCTGTTGGACGAGCTGGCCCGTTACGAGGCCCGCAGCCAGGAGTTCACCCCGTCGCGGCTGGTCGAGTTGTCCGCCGAGCTGTTGGCGCGGGTAATGTCCCTGGGCAATCCGGAACCGGAACGGATCCCGGATCGGCTCGTCGCAGGTTCCCCTGCCCAGCAGACGCAGGTGTCGAAGGCCCGGTTGATCGGCCTGGGCACCGAATTCATCGAGCTGGACGACGAGTGCCGGTTGATCGCTCACCTGGTGGACGCCCGAAGCGGCGCTCCAATGCGGGTCACGAAGCGGGTCACCGACGAGGAACGCAGACCCTCCTCGCAGCTCGCGGGCGGCCTGGTCTCCGGCATCACCATCGGCAGCTGGGGTGGCGGACAGGTGATGTCGCTGGGCGGTCGGATGTTCGGGCACGGGGATTTCTCCCACACCAACAGATCAGCGGTGGGGCTTCCCGCAGGCGCGATGGACCAGTTGGAGGCACCGTTCCGGGTGGAGACCATCGCCGAGCTGGCGACCCAGCAGACACGACTACCCGCCGTGCTGGATGATCGTTCTGCAGGCACCGACCTGGCCGCCTGCCGAGTGACCGGCGTCGGAAACATCCATTTCGACCCCGGCATTTCCAGTCTCGTGGCCGACCTACGGGACGCCGACGGGCAATCATTCCAGCTGGCCCTTCACCACACAGCTCGCCGCGACGGGAGCGTGCGCGCCAGCATGGTTCGCCTGCTGAGCTGGGAGAAGAATTTCCCTGAGGAGGCTTTCGTCTCGGGAAGATGGCGCTGGGGCGCCAGGAGGGTCGTAGTGGACCCGTTGCTGCTGGTAGGAGACGGTGTGCCTCTCCAGCCGCACGTGGCAGAACCCGTCGCGACGGAACTCGAGTGGCGAACTGGGACCGAGGACGCACCGCTGACCAGCCCGGGGGCCCTGCTGCGGGGGCTCGATTCCCTGCTGGGGGAACTTCTGTTGGCGGGTGCCGACCGCATCCACCTCCGCGACCACGAATGGCACGATTTTGTCCGGAAGGCTCGCAAAGCGGGAAGCCAATTGATCGCAGACCACACCCGGGCCTTCCTCGACCACCAGGCCCCGGCCCGGGTGGAGGAGCTGCTGCTGATCTCAGCCTTCGGCGGCCCGTTGGCGTGAGGCCCTGTCCTTGAAGAAGGCCGCGAAAATATGTGTCGGCCCTTGCCTCTAAGCTTCCCTGCCATGAAACGACGCCTGCGCCTGACAGAAGGTGGCTCTGACAAGTTCTGGTACATCGACGTGGCCGAGGACCATGTGACGGTCCGCTACGGTCGCAGCGGAACCGCGGGCACGACGAGGACGAAGCAGTACGATTCCGCGGACAAGGCCCTCACCGAGGCCAAGAAGCAGGTGGCCGCGAAGATCAAGAAGGGCTACACCAACGACGCCACAGCCTCCACCGAGGAGCCGGAAACCACGGAGGCCACCCGACCCAGGGAGAAGAATGAAACCGTAGCCGCGGAGCGGATGGTCGGCGAACCGGCCGACGCTCCCCTCGAGGTCTCGGATCTGAACGCAGACGACCTGGGGCTGGTACTCACTCCCTTCGAACGCGCCTACGACATCAACGCCGAGGTGAGCATCGAGGTCGATGATTCACCGTTCGATCCTGAAGCCGAGTTGGAGCGGGCCGAACGCATCGTCGTGTTCGAACCCTACAGCGACGGTTACGCCCGGATGCTGCGAGTACGGTTCACCGAACCCCTGTTTGACACAATGCCCAGTCCAGAACGGATCACGTGGTGGGTGAAGTATCTGAAAGAGCTCCAGAAAATCAGGGAAGAGAAATACTACGCGAATCAGAAGATCCACTACAGGAACAGCAGAGAAACCACGCTCTACTGGCCCACCTGGTTGAAGGTGGTTCTGAACACCAACTGGCGTGCTCCGCTCACCACATGCGCAGCCGAGCTCGGCAAACTCGTCGAGGGGGCCCTGATTCTTCGTCCTCTCCTGACCATGTTCTCCGATGCCGACATCACCGCAGCCCGCGCAGGGTTGCCGTCACCTCTACCCGCACCCTTCAGCGCCCGGCAGTACTACAACTACGCCATAACCGACCATTCGCTCTTCACAGCTGCCGGGTTGGATGCTCTCGATCAGGACGAGGCTCGAAATCTGCTGGAAGCCGTGCCGAAAAATCAGCTGCAACACAACGAATTCCGCAACTTCGCCCTGGCCGGGTTGGTGCTCCCCACGCCCACTGAGCGAGTCACTTTCGCCCGCCGCACGGGAGCACGAGTCGTCGAGTGGAGTGGCGTAGTGCCGTGGTTGGCGGCGACCGGGGCGGAAGGTTTTGGTCTGCTACTGAGCTGGATTGATCAACAGGCCCGGGAAACCTCCCAAGCAATGCTGAATTCGGCTGCTGAAGCGGGACACGGCCCAGGAATGGCCGGTTTGTTCTTGGACGCGCTGAAAACCAAGGCGGCCGATGTTGCAACGCATTGGCTGCGCTCTCACCTGTCCCAGGTCTTGGCCGCAGATCTCACTCGTTCCCAGGCCAATGCCTTGGCTCCCCTTCTGAGAGAGATCCCCACAGAACAGATCCGAGGTGTTGCCGAGCGCACCACGGGCAGCACTCGAGCAGTCATCGAAGAGATCCTGGCCGAATCCACAATCCCGGAACTGCCCGCTGATACCGCCTGGTGGACGGAGGCCAGCAGCTCCCCGAAGCTACCGGCGACGCAGAACCTTCCGTTCAGCACCGATGGTCTGCCACCAATCCTGATCGATGGCCAGCACCGGCTGGGTGCCGGACAAGTGAAGGAACTGTTGCGGGCGTTGAGCGCCGCTGAGCGGCATCCACTGGCCATGGCGGTTCATGACCGAGCTGATCGTCTCAGCCGGGATCGCTTCGCTCTGGCACTTGTGCATCTCTGGTTGGCTGCTGGTGCTCCCGCGAAACTGTCGTGGTTGATGACCGGCGCCGGTTGGCTGGGAGACAGCGAATTCGTCAACACTCTGACCCCCTTGATCCGGGAATGGCCAGGGGTCAGCCAGCACCAACGAGCGGTGAAGGGCCTCACCGCACTGCGCAACGTCGCATCGGACGAGGCGTTGCAGCAGATCTCCGGGATCGCGGCAAAGGTGAAATTCGCTGGACTGAAGAAACGCGCCGGCCAAGCGATGGACGAGATCGCCGCCCAACGTGGCTTCACCCGCGACGAACTCGAAGACCGGGTGATTCCCGACGGAGGTCTCGACGAACGCGGCACCCGCATCTTCGACTACGGAACCCGTCGCTTCCTGGCCTACGTGACCCCAGATGGCAAACTGGCCGCACGCATTCTGGATGCCGAAGGCCACCCCGCCGGCAAGGCGCTCAGCACCCTCCCGACACCCAACAAAAGCGATAATTCCGAGCAAGCGAAGGCGGCAAAGGCCGAATATAACCTCGTCAAGAAGGCGGTCACCACCCTGGCGAAAGTCCAACTGGCACGCTTCGAACGAGCCATGATCCAGGACCGTCGCTGGGCTCCGGAAGACCACGCCCGCTTCATCGCCCCCCATCCCGTCCTGAGACACCTCCTGGCTGGAATCATCTGGGGCCTCTACGATACGGAAAACGCCTTGACAGGCACCGCCAGGGTCGACGAAGATGGCCACCTCGTCGACCCCGATGATGAACCCATGGATACCGATGGCTGTTCTATCGGGATCGTTCATCCCCTGGAACTAGACGACACCACTAAGGCTGCTTGGGGCGAGGTTCTAGCGGATTACGAACTTGCCCAGCCGTTCAAACAACTCGACCGCCCCACCTTCCGCCTCCCGGAAGACCAGGGCAACGACACGAAACTCCACGACCTACCCAAAGGCACATTCCCCGCCGCCAAACTCATCGGAGCCTTCACCAAGTACGGCTGGGAACGAGGCGAAGCCCTCGACGCAGGCAGCTACTGCATCCACGCCCTCACGATCCCACCAGCCAACCTCACAGCGGTGATCCGCTACACAGGCATGTGGATGGGGCCCATGACGGAGCAAGAAGACCAAGAAATCGAAGCAGCCTATATCCTCAAAGGCTGCCACGACCCGAAAAACCTCGGCTGGGGAGACGAAATGGACACGAAGGGACTCGAACGTGTCCCCTGGAACCAGGCCCCACCCACAATCGTCTCCGAAATACTCGCGACCCTCGAGACGATAAGAGGCTGAGATGGCCACTTCCTCGAATCCTGACCCGTCGGATCTCGGTCTCCGATTAACCCCCTTCGAAAGGTGCTACAACCTGGATGCGGACACGCACATCGGTCTCGACAGCGTTCCTTTCGATCCCGTGGCCGAGGCGGAGCGGGCAGAACGGATTGCTTATCAGACCCCTATCCAGTGGTATGGCAGGCGTTTCATGTGGTGGCGATTCCGCGAGCCCTTGTTCACGGCCATCCCCGGACCGGAACGTCGGGCCTGGTGGCTGGATTATTTCCAGTCCCAGCGGGACCCTGGGGCTCAGGGCACCGATGTGGGTCTCCCGGGTTGGGTTTCAACGGTTCTGGCCACCAACTGGGAGGGGTCACTTGCTCAAATCGCCACTGCTCTCGGACAGCGCGGAGTGGACGGTTTGTTGCTACGAGGTGTGCTCCATCGATACACGGATACCGAAATAGCCCACGTCAAGGCCATGATGCCCGGCCCCATCTCTGAGCCATCCGTTGAGGCAGCCCATGTGAAATACGAGTTCACGGAGAGCGCCTTCGTATCCATCGCTCTGGGGCTGCTCCCACCCGATGAAGTCATCGACCTCATGAGGACTTCCCGCACCCGGGAACAGGTGTCCCTCAACCGCCACAGAGCGCTGTTGGGCCTGGCGATGCCTGACCCCCAGGATCGCATGCTATTCGTCCGCACCGGCTTCCACGCCATGGATTGGAGATGCCTCTCCCCCTGGGTGGCAGGATTGGAAAGCCGTGGTCTTGATCCTCTGCTGAACTACATCAAACATTCAGGATCCGAGGAGGCCAAGGCTCTGCTATCCGAGACCGGGGCCTTGGTGCACGGCCCCGGAGCCGCACCTTTCTTCTTCGCTGCCCTGGACAGCCCCGGTGTCACAGCGGCTGTTGAATGGATTCGCGCTCATCCTTCAGCAATCCAGAAGGCCACCCTCTCGCCCCGGGATACACGTCGAGCCGCCATCTTCCTCCGCGAACAGGAGGCTCTGCGAATCCCAACAGGCGACGTGAAAGGTTCCTTGAGGAAACTACCCATCAATCTCGCAGGCCTGCCGCCCCTGAAGATAGCTGGAAAAACCTTGCCTCTCAAAGAAGTGGCAGGTCTGGTTGAAGCGATGAAAAAAGACGAAGAACCCCAACTCGCGGCAGCCCTGAAAACACACATGACATCAGAAGAGCTCGATGAGTTCGCCCTGGCAATCCTGGACGGCTGGTTGTTCTCTGGTTCGGCAGCTAAATTCGACTGGCTCATGACCGGAGCATCCTGGTTGGGCGGCAGGGGATTTGCCGCCGAGATAAGAATCTTGATCACGCGATGGGCGAAAGTGCGTCACAAGGTCGTCTCTCGTGGGGTAATCGCGCTGGAGCGGATCGGCACCGGGGATGCCCTGTTTCAGCTCGCTGTCCTGGCCGAGAGATCGCCCGCAACTTCTCTTCCGCGACATGCCCATAACGCATTGCTGAGAATTGCGCAGAACAGAAACTTGTCACGCAACGATCTGGAAGATCAGGCATATTTCGACATCGACCTAGATATACGCGGGGAACGCGAATTCAGCTACGGCACCCGCAGATTCCGGGCCCGGCTCGTACCGGACGGCCGTCTGGCGGTCCAGGTAATACATGGTGACGGTAAACCAGCAAGACGAACCACGTGGAGCCCACCCCCCGCACTCGCAGCGGATCCCCCCAGCTCGGTCACCGCGACCAAAGCAGAATTCAAGCAGTTCAGGAAACAGATCCGCGACATGGCTGCATTGCATCGGCGTCGTTTTGAGCTGGCAATGATCATGGAGCGCCGCTGGAACCCTGACTTCTTCCGGCAGTTCATTGTTTCTCAACCCATGCTGCGGATCATTTTGTCCGGGCTGGTGTGGGGCATCTACGACGGCGACCGTCTCCTCACTCCTGTCCGCCTCGACGAGGATGGTTCTTTCGTCGACGCTGGCGACCACGTCGTCGACGCGGCTGGCCACCAAGTCGGCGTCGCGCACCGGCTGGACCTCGACACGGAGACCACAGCCACGTGGGCACATGTGCTGAGCGACTACGACCTCGCCCCACCGTTCCCACAGCTCGACCGGCCGGTCAAGGATCCAATGGAACTTCCGAACAGTCCCATCAATGCAGAACGCCTGATGAAGACCCTGAAGAAACAAGGATGGGAATCGGGAGTGTCGCCTGGCGGAGAATATCATCTTCACTTCTGGCCCATTCCCGCGTATGACATGACGGTGATACTCCAGCATTCACCGATTCCATACATTTTCCCAGAGCAGGACGTCACACTCAAAAAGGTGGTAGCCGTGGCGGGAACCCTGAGCCATAAGGATTTCCTTGACGATGGGAACCTACCCGCGCACGACCTCGCTCCCCGGCACCAGATTTCGCCCCGCCTCCTCAACGAAATATTGCTCACCATCGATGGTTGGGGGATGACATGACCAATTCCACACATGATCCATTTCAGTTTCACACTATGTCACGTCATGGCTTCAATGCTCGCCACCTCCTCCTGCCCGTGAACCATCTGTGACTCACAGGCAGGAGCACCCAGCACAATCACCAGTGAGATGTTCACCAGTGTCGAGGAGATAACGACCATATGACCGAGATGCAACGCCCACCGGCCGAGATCCGTCACGCCGACGAGCTAAAGCTCCTGAAACAGCGCGACAAGAAACAGAAACGCCCCGTCGCTCCCGGCTGGCAGCTCTCGGCGCAGTCGGTAGTGGAGTTCGTGCTGGGCGACGGGAAGGAGATCACGGGCAAGTATGTGGGGCGCCGTTCCCTGATCGAACGCTGCGTGGTGTCGCTGGCCACGAACCGGGGATTGATGCTGATCGGCGAACCCGGCACTGCCAAATCTCTGCTGAGCGAGCTCCTGGCAGCAGCGATCTCCGGGGACACCACCTTGACCATCCAGGGTTCGGCGGCCACCACCGAGGACGCCATCAAGTATTCCTGGAACTACGCGATGCTGCTGGCCGAGGGACCAACCCTGAAATCCCTCGTACCCGCCCCCGTTTACCGAGGCATGTCAGAAGGCAAAGTGGTGCGTTTCGAGGAGATCACCCGCTGCGCACCCGAGGTGCAGGATTCGATGCTGTCGGTGCTCTCGGACCGCACCCTGTCCATTCCCGAACTGGATGCGGCCCACCGGACCCTGTACGCGAAACAGGGATTCAACGTGATCGGCACCGCCAACACCCGTGACCGTGGGGTCAATGAGATGTCGGCCGCGTTGAAACGCCGGTTCAACTTCGAGACCATCGGCCCCATCGAGAATCTCGAGGTGGAGATGGCGCTGGTGGAACGCGAGACCGATGCGATGCTGCGGGCAGCCGAGATCCCGGCCCGTCTGGGGCGTGACGCCGCCGAGGTGCTGGTCAAGGTGTTCCGCGAGCTGCGTTCCGGAAAGGCGTCGGGGCAGGGTGTGGAACGTCTGAGCAGCGCCATGTCCACGGCGGAGGCGGTCTCCACCGCCATGGCAGCCGCCGTCCACGCTGCCTGGTTCGGCAATGACACCCCGGGCGGCAAAGAGCTGGCGGAAGCCATCACCGCCTCAGCTCTGAAAGACGAACCGGAAGACGTCTCCAAGCTGCGTGCCTACCGCGAACGGCACGTCAAGAAACGCTCCGGCATCTGGCAGGAGCTGTACACACACCTGCCCTGACCAAGGACCCAGCGGGATTCACGAACAGTCGGACAGGCTCCGCAACCTGTGGTCACGCACTTCCCGGCCACCAGATGTGGTGTCGAGCCGGGGTGTTCCTTCAGCGCGACCGACTCAACCAGATTCACACCTTATGACCCGCTACCTTCCTGGTCCGCCCCAAATATCAACCGGCTTCACGAAACGACGCCCCTTACACCGCTATGGGTGCTTTGATCGCCGGGTGGGGGTCGTAGTTCTCGACGGCGATGTCGGGCAGCTCGAACCGATCGATCTCCCGCACCCCGGGATTCAGCACGAGCCGCGGGAGAGCACGCGGTTGCCGGGTCAGCTGCTCGGACACCTGATCGAAGTGGTTGTGGTAAATGTGCGCGTCCCCGAGGGTGTGAATGAACTCCCCCACTTCAAGTCCTGTCACCTGCGCGACGAGGTGGGTCAGCAGCGCGTAGGAGGCGATGTTGAACGGCACCCCCAGGAACACATCAGCAGAGCGCTGGTAGAGCTGGCAGCTCAACCTGCCATCGGCCACGTAGAACTGGAACAAAGCATGGCAGGGCGGCAGGGCCATAGCATCCACATCGGCGACGTTCCAGGCAGAGACGACGTGCCGCCTAGACTCTGGGGTGCTGCGCAGGGATTCGATCACGCCGGCGAGCTGATCCACGTGCCGTCCGTCCGGGGTGGGCCAGGAACGCCACTGGTAACCGTAGATGGGCCCGAGGTCGCCGTTTTCGTCGGCCCACTCATCCCAGATGGTGATGCGGTTCTCATGCAGCCAGGCAATGTTGGTGTCGCCTCGCAGGAACCACAGTAGCTCTCCAAAAACAGACCGGGTGTGCACCCTTTTGGTGGTCAGCAGCGGAAATCCTGCGGTCAGGTCGAATCTCATCTGGTGGCCAAAGACGCTGCGAGTGCCGGTTCCGGTGCGGTCGCGACGGTCGGTTCCGTCGGCCATGATACGGCGCAGCAGCTCCAGGTAAATCTCCATCACTGCTCCTTCAACCAGGCCACGAAAGCACGCACTGCCTTGCCACGGTGGCTGATGGCGTCCTTCTGAGCGGCCGTCAGCTCCGCGGATGTGCAGGCCCGACCGTCCGGCAGGAACAGCGGGTCGTAGCCGAAACCACCATCACCGCGTTCCTCCTCGGCAATCCGTCCCGGCATTTCCTCACGCCAAAGTTGCCTACCACCATCGGGCAGCACCAGAGCCAGGGCACATACGAACCGTGCGCCGCGCCGCTTGGCGGGCACTCCCGCCAGTTGCGCCAAAAGCAGCGCGTTGTTGGCGGCATCATTGCATTCCGGACCCGCCCAGCGGGCGGAACGGACCCCCGGCATGGAGTTGAGTTCGTCCACCTCGAGACCTGAGTCGTCTGCCAGAGCAGGCAGACCGGTGTGACGGGCCGCAGCTTCGGCTTTGATGAAGGCGTTTCCCTCGAAGGTCCTCTCGGTTTCAGCGGGTTCAGGATAGGGGTCAAAGTCACCTAGGCCCAACACCTCCACTTCTAGTCCCGCGTCTCGGATGACGCGACGCAACTCGACCAGTTTTTTGGGGTTGTTGGTGGCCAGCACCACCTTCTCGACACCGCCTGTCACGCCAAGGCCTCGCGTTGTAGCCGGGTCAGTTCCGCACACCCGGCGGCACCGAGGTCGAGCAGCTGGTTCAGGTCGGTGCGATTGAAGGGCTTCCTCTCCGCTGTTCCCTGCACCTCGATGAAATCCCCCGACCCGGTCATGACGATGTTCATGTCCGTCCCGGCCTGTGAATCCTCCTCGTAGGCCAGGTCGAGTAGGGGCACTCCCTCAACGAATCCGACGGACACCGCAGCAACGGAGTCCTTCAGCGGTTCGCCCTTGAGCACGTCCAGTTCCCGCAGGTGGGCAACAGCGTCCGCAAGAGCGACGTAGGCGCCGGTGATGGCCGCGGTGCGGGTGCCACCGTCGGCCTGCAGCACGTCGCAGTCCAGGACGATGGTGTTCTCCCCCAGTGCCGAATAGTCGACGACGGCCCGCAGCGAACGCCCGACCAGGCGGGAGATCTCGTGGGTGCGACCGCCGATCCGGCCCCGCACCGACTCGCGGTCACTGCGGGAATGAGTGGCTCTGGGCAGCATCGAGTACTCGGCGGTCACCCAGCCGAGGCCGGTATCCCGTCGCCAGCGGGGAACCCCCACTGTGACGGATGCGGCAACCAGCACACGGGTCTTTCCGAACTCCACGAGCACGGATCCCTCGGCATGGTCGAGCCACCCGCGGGTGATGCGGACTTCACGGAGCTGGTCGGCTCGGCGGCCATCGATGCGCAGAATCATGGGGCCAACCTACCGGAGTTCAGCGAAGCTCCACCTGCTCGACGTCGTGAACGAAACGCCCGAGCAGTCTCTCTCCGATGCCCTGGAAGGAGTCAGCGTCACCGGTCGTTAGGAACTGGCGGCTGGCGTGCCGCGGGACGTCGTGCAGCAGGCCTTTGCGGGTGAGTCGTGCGTACGTGTCCTGGGCACAGGCGTCCGAGGATGAAACCAGCACCACATCATCGCCGAGCACATAGTTGATGACACCGGTGAGCAGCGGATAGTGGGTGCAGCCGAGGATCAGAGTGTCAATTCCCGCGACCTGGAGGGGAGCCAGGTATTCGCGGGCTACCCCGAGCAGTTCCTCGCCCCCGGTGATACCGGCCTCCACGAACTCCACGAACCGTGGGCAGGCCTGGGTGGTGAGTTGGACATCCCCTGCCACTGCGAATGCATCGTCGTAGGAACGGGACATGGCCGTGGCCTCGGTGCACACCACCCCGACCCGACCGCTGTTGGACGCAGCCAAGGCGCGCCGGGCGGCCGGAAGGATCACCTCGAGGATCGGCACATCGTAGCGCTCCCGAGCATCCCTCAACACCGCAGAACTGGCGGAGTTACAAGCGATCACCAGCGCCTTGACCCCTCGCTCGGCCAGGTGGTCGAGACCCTGGAGGGCGAACTCCCGGACCTGCGCAATCGACCGGGGGCCGTAGGGGGCCCGGGCAGTGTCACCAAGATAGACGAAATCCTCGTTGGGGAGCTGGTCCACGAGGGAGCGCATCACGGTGAGCCCTCCGAAACCGGAATCGAAGACCCCGATCGGGGCCTCACGTCCTGTCACCGTCCTTCCCCCCGCCATTTGGCGTGGAGCGCGTCCTCGATCAGCAGCGCGAGCCAGTCGAGAATCGCGGCGGTTTCGGGGGCGTTTTCCACGTCCTCCCTCGTCGGCTCCACCAACCGTTCCGCGGAACCGGTCAGTTCCACATGCCACTGGGCCCTGAGCGCCGCCAGAACCGAAACCCAGGAGTCAATGTCCCGGCCAGGAACCACCACCCGGGACCGGTCGTCGTCCTCCAGAGCTGCCAGCACCTTCCGGGCGGCCTCCAACCGGTTCTGCGCCTGGCCCGCGACGGCGTGGCGCCGGAACTCTTCGGCCTCGCCGACATCGTGAAGGGCAGCTGGGAAGAACCGCCCCAGCCCCGGTGTCTCCGCGATGGTTTCGTCACAGATCGTCTCGGCCCCGAGCTCCGCGTCGAGTCTCGCCAAGGGATCGTCGGACTCAACCCGGGGAAGCAACGGTTCCAGGTCGTGTATGTAGCGCTCCACCAGGAAACGCAGCACCCGACCACGCCCGTCACCCGCGTGGAAAACCCACGTGATGTCATTCACTGCCGCTCCATGGTCGCCCAGAGGGTGTAGTTCTGCATCGCCAGGACGTCGCGTTCCATGGCCTCGCGATTGCCCGTCGACACCACAGCACGTCCCTCTGTATGAACCTTCAGCATCAGCGCCTCCGACTTCGATTTCGGATACCCGAAGTACTCGCAGAAGACGTGGGTGACGTAGTCCATCAGGTTCACGGGATCATCCCAGACGATGGTCACCCACACTTCCGCCGGGGTTTCCAGCGGGGATTCCAGCACCGCCACCTGGCCGTCGCTCTGCTCCTCGACGGCACGGGGATGCGGTGGAACAGGTCGAGGACACATAGCTGCCATCGTAGCGATACACTGCACAGTCCTCCCATGTCACTCACGCCGCCCGCCGACCGGCGCCATCGGGCCACTACGCTTGGCCCATGACGACAGCGCTGCTGACCGACCACTACGAGTTGACAATGGTTCAGGCCGCCCTGGACGCGGGTACCGCACACAGACGTTCCCTGTTCGATCTGTTCACCCGCCGCCTGCCTGAGGGGCGCCGCTATGGGGTGCTCGCGGGCTTGGGACGGGCCCTGGAGGCCATCGACAGTTTCCGTTTCGATCCCGCCACTCTGCAGTTCCTACTGGATCAGAACATCATCCGAGACAACCTGGCGGAGTGGCTGGCCAACTACCGCTTCAGCGGCGACATCTGGGGTTACCCGGAAGGCGAAACCTATTTCCCAGGATCGCCGGTGCTGTCCGTGGAGGGCAGCTTCGCGGAGGCCTGCATCCTGGAAACAGTGCTGCTCAGCATCTACAATTTCGATTCCGCCATAGCAGCGGCAGCATCCCGCATGACTGCCATGGCCGAAGGCCGGCCCTGCGCGGAGATGGGATCACGCCGAACCCATGAATGGGCTGCAGTCGGGGCCGCCCGTGCTGCCTACATCGCTGGCTTCTCCGCCACTTCGAACCTGGAAGCCGGACGCACCTACGGGATCCCCACCATGGGTACTGCCGCGCATTCATTCACCCTTCTCCATGATTCCGAGGAGGCCGCCTTCCAGGCACAGCTCAACACGCTGGGGGTGGAAACGACACTGTTGGTGGACACCTACGACGTTGAAGCCGCCATCCGTAAGGGAGTGGAGCTCACCGAAGGTCGACTGGGAGCCATCCGGCTTGATTCCGGTGACCTGCCGATGATGGCCCGCCAAGCCCGCGACCTCCTCGACGACCTGGGTGCCACAAATACCCGGATCACCGTTACCTCCGACCTCGACGAATGGCAGATCGCTGCTCTACGTGGCGCCCCCGTCGACGGATTCGGTGTGGGAACATCCCTGGTCACCGGTTCCGGACACCCCACCTGCGGGTTCGTCTACAAGCTTGTGGCCCGTTCTGATTCTGCGGATCGCGAGGCACCGATGACGCCGGTCGGAAAGAAGTCCAAGGGTAAAAACACCCTGGGCGGTCGTAAGTTCGCGATGCGCAGGCTGGGCGAGAACGGTCGCGCGGAAGCCGAGATCATCGGGCTGGGTGCGGCACCTGTTGGTGATGACAACGACCGTAACCTCCTGGTGGACCTCGTCAAGGACGGCCAACAGGTTTTCCAGGGAAGTTTGGAGGACGCACGAACCCGGCATCGCGAATCGCTGGCGGAACTTCCCCTGGCAGCGCTACGCATCAGCAGAGGCGACCCCGCCATCGAAACGATCATCCTCGACGGAACTGGCGCCCAGACCACCAATCCCTATCAGGCGGCTCCCCGACCAGCGAATCTGTGATCCCGGATTCCTTCTCGGCTGCCGGGGCCACTCTCATTCCTGCCCGCCGCGTCTACCTACCGTTCATCACTTCCCCGAGCCGGCGAGGCAGATCGGCGGTGAAGAGGTCCTCCAGCATCAGATGCCTGCCCTCGGAATCAGCGAGTGGCACTCGCCAGTTGGGGTATTCGTCCATCGTCCCCGGCTGGTTCTGGGCTCGTTTCTCCCCGGCGGCATCCGCCAGGGAGGCCACCAGAACCTTGGAGTTCGTCAGTCGAAGATAGCGATGCATGGCCAGCATCACTTCGACGCGATCACCTGCCAGGGCCTCATCCAGAACCCCGAAGGAGATCAACCGCTCCACCCACATACTGCGCTCCTGCTCAGCAGCGGCGAGTTCCTGCTCGACCGGTTCCAGCAGCAACCCGAGTTGCTCCCGAAGCCTGACGTGCTCGCTCTCGAGGTATCCGAGGGTCGGAGGTAGATCGTGGGTGGTGACCGAGGCCATGCAGTACTCGCGCCATTTCTCCGGGGGCAGCACCTGCCCCTCAGCTCCGTACTCCCACCACAGGATCGCGGTGCCCAGCAGGCCGCGCCGCGACAGATATTCACGTACCCATGGTTCGACGGTGCCGAGGTCCTCCCCCACCACCAGCGCCTGGGCCCGATGCGCCTCCAAGGCCAGAATCCCGATCAACGCCTCATGGTTGTAGCGGACGTAGGTACCCGCACTGGGCTCGAGCCCCTCAGGCACCCACCACAGTCGGAACAAACCGATGATGTGGTCGATCCTGAGCCCGCCCACACGGTTCAGGGCGG
>ERZ773014.350-NODE-350-length-31940-cov-5.629418_pt1 | contig 31940 bp, 28 predicted proteins | sample MGYA00580841_ERZ773014 | MGnify/ENA primary metagenome ERZ773014 (study PRJEB29015, sample SAMEA2737989) | human oral metagenome | biome: human oral; feature: human-associated habitat; material: dental | place: China | collected 2067 ... | reverse complement strand
GCAGTGATCCTGCGAGCATCTTGTCAAAATTCTCGACCATTTTTCATCACCATAGTCGATTATACCATTTCCACTACTTCGGGAGTAGAGCCAAATTGGGAAACTGTCCGATTTGCTATTGCAATTAACCTTTTACAACTTCCCACTTCACTGTTCATCCCTTCCAGAATAGCATTAGTTGCAGATGTGAATTTCCATGGGGATTCTTTCGATGGTTTGAACCCCGCTCGATATATACACCAGGATTCGGGGATGTTCAAAACAACAACAAACAAGTTTGCAGAATCCATGAGCAATTCCATCTTTCTCATTCTATGTCATGGATACAATTTCACCGAAAGAGATACGGATTTTCAAGTGTTACCCACACAGCAAACAGTGAAAGGTCATTTTTCTCAAAGGTTTCGCAACGTCTCATAGCCTTGCAAAAAATATCGCCTGCATTTCTCAGCAACTATACTAGGGCGAATTTCTCTTAGCATAATTTCGCCATGCCTCTTTTTAGAATAATATAGATGCCGTGATTGAATACCTGCTGCCTGTTGGAGAGCCACACTGCTCACCGCGTCTTGCAACTGATCGCTCAATTTGACATATTTATTTTCGACCCAACCATAGGTTTCAAGATCATCTCTATAATCACCTAAAAGATTGCTAAAAATGAACTGCCTTAAATGATGGAGAAATCTTCTCCTTTCAGTCATGGAAAGATCCTCTACAAATCGCTTGTTTTCATATACATACTGGAAACTCTTTTCCCAATCTGCCAGAAACCACGCTTCAATCTCCGGGGAGGCATACAGAAAAATGACAGGTACGTTCCTTCCCAGACACGCATGGATTCTACGGATAGCGCCCTCCCTATACGCATTCACTTCACCATCGGCACAATCATGAAAACGTCCATCCAAGTCATCTTCAATCAAAACAGCCTGGCAACAGCTGATGTCTGCTTCATTCCTATATTTCCTAAGGATAGTACAAACCCGTTCCAGCAGAGCCTTGCCTGAAAGGCCGTTGTATTCATTTCGGATACTTTTCGATTCCCCTTTTCTTTTTCTCGTTTTGTTCGGAAGGCATTGAACGAAATCGCATGCGTTATTGATTTTCTTCAAAAACAACTGCATTGTCCCAGCTTCTGTGTAGCCGCAAGTAAAAAAACATGCCACCTGAATCACCACGGCCACCCACCTAATGCGGGATCATTAGTTCGGTACAAATCCCCCAACTCCCAATCTCCCAAATCTTCTTTGATGTCCTCATACAAAATCTTTTTCGTGGGATTCCTCTCTGAAAAAACGAATACAGAAACGTCGCCTGCCTTAAATCCTTCCGTAAATCCATCCAAAAAATCAGGAGAATGCGTACTGATAAAAATCTGTTGAAATGTATCGGTTTCTTGCATCCAATTCGCAACTACCTTTTGCCATGCAGGATGGAGATTCATTTCCGGCTCATCAATCGCTAAAAGAGAATAATCGTCTCTCTTCGGCATATTAATCAACAAATTCAATACAAGGGCTTTGATCGTGCCTTCTGAGATATCCTCCAGATCGAACTCACCCCCATTATTTCCTAGGCGAAAAATCATCTTCTCATAAGCATTGACTATCTCAATAGATTCAAGATCATGAATCAATTCCCTTGCCTTTTTTTGAAAGATTTTTTTCCAGTGAATTCCCTTCTCTACATTATACGTATTAAACACACTGACAAAATTCGATGCATCTGCACAAAGCAACGAGTCTGTACTTCTCACAGGAGCAGGAAGTGAAATTTTTTCAGAGGAAAACCGACTCGTAGAATAAACGCCAATATGTTCAAAGTAACTTTTTATCTTATTCAATTTTTTTGATATCCCGAGGCTTGTTCGATCCTCTTGATAAAATTCCTCAGAATCCAAGAGTATGTCCTTGATTTGAGCGATGATTGTTTCTTGGGGGTTGACAGAAAAACTCATACGCTTATTTGTCTGTCCCCGTTCCATTGCAGATGAGACAACGCCTTGCCCAGACTTACTATCATGACACGAAAAGAAATTAAAGGGGTTGCTGTAATAATCACTTTTTTCCGCAGAATTCAGTCGTTCCAAAGTAATATTGCAATCATCTGGCTTATCACCAACTTGGAAAGAAAATCTATATTCAAAACTCTCTCCATCCAATTCAAACAGCCAAGATAATTCAATAGGATCTCCTCTGTTTACATCCTTCTTTCGCATATGATCCCATCCATGCCGCTGAACCGCATCTAAGAAAGCTGTATTTCCGTCTACAATTCGCGAATTCCGCAACATGTCTGAAAGAAATGTCAATGCGCGAATAAAATTTGTCTTCCCAGAGTTATTTCCGCCAATCAGAAGATTGATGCGATCAAACGTCAAATTCGGTATATTCACATTACGGAAATTCTTAGAGTAAAATTTCTTTATCATTCGATTTCCCCCTTAGTATAGTATGTTTTGTAAACAAAGCAGCATCTGACTTTCTGGAGGAAGTTGCGTTAAGTGCGCCCTTCTTCTGGGAATCTGTACGAATTCATTTCAAAAGGGGGCTTGAGATATTACCCATTTGCTTCCTCTATAGTCATAATATTCACGTTCGACTCAGTTAGTTATACAGCTTATTCAGTTATCTTAAAAGAATCCCGCGCCTTCCCACTGTACGCATCAGTAAGCAGCGAAAGCCCCGACTCCATAAGTCAACAATTCTATAAACCAACCCCATTTTCCTGCATAGACCGTACCATTCCGTCACCCTCCCCACACAATCTTATCCTCCACATCAATCTCCTCACCCGTCTGGATCTCCATTACCTTCAACAGCGTTTCCGCTCGTATCGTATGGAACGAGCCGCGCGGAATACGTACCGTCTGCCCCTCGGCAACAGCGAACTCATTGCCATCGAGTTTTACCCAGCCGCGCCCCTCGATCACCGTCCACGCCTCATCTCGTCGCTCGTGCAGGTGATAGGTCAGAGAACGTCCCGGACTGAGCGTGATCTTAATCGTGAGACTCTCCGTTTCCGCATCGATGATGCGGAACTCTCCCCATGATTTTTCCGCGTACATCACGGGCGTATGCAGACGCTCCGCATAGGGCTTCATCGCACTTGAGCGGGTCTTGTCCGCGATGAGGATGCCCTCCGGACTCGCTGCGACGACGACATCCTTCAGCCCCATACAAAGAACGGGCATCGGCAATGTATTTACAACATGAGAATTCCTGCAAGTTTCGTCCATTGTAACGCGACCGATCGTATGCTCCGGCATCACCTCGGCAAGCGTATTCCACGTTCCTATATCGAGCCAAGTTCCACTATAACGCTGCACAACAATACTGGATTCCTTTTCAACAACCGCATAGTCAAAGCTGATTTTGGTCAGCTCCTCATAGCGATTGAATAGATCCTCGTAGTCCGTATAGCCCAGCAGTTCACGTGCCTTATCGAGCGCATAACCGAGCTTGAACGCAAAGACACCGCTGTTCCACAGCGCTCCCTGCACAATGTATTTCTCAGCAGTGTCTTTATTTGGTTTTTCCTTAAATGCCTGCACCTTACTCTGTTTCCCCTGCGAAACAGGTATAATATAGCCATACTTCTCACTTGGATAAGTCGGCTCAATCCCCATCAGAACAAGCTTTCCAGCGTCCTCCCGCTCAGCCTCCTCAAGCAGATGCAAAACAGCACGAAAATAGTCCTCATCGACATAAGGATCAGCAGGGCAAATTGCGACTGCTTCATCGAGAGGAACGCCATGCACCTCATGTAAATATGCGCAAACCAATGAAATCGCCGGGAAGGTATCACGCCTGCACGGTTCAATGGAGATATTCACCCCCGAGCCAAGCTGCCGTCGAATGAGCGATACTTGCTCCCGTCCCGTCGCAACAGTTACAGGTACGTCAGGTGCAACACTCTGCACCTGACGGCAGACGCGCTGGATCATTGACTCACGTGTCCCATCTTCCTGTTTCAAAAGGCGAAGAAACTGTTTCGAATAAAGATCATTTGACAAGGGCCACAGGCGTTTGCCTGCGCCACCTGAAAGTAATACAATTTGCATGCCGAAACTCCGCGCTCTTACAGCATCAATCAACAATTCTCTGGGCTAAAATGCCGCATATACAAAGGGGTTATTGCCTGTATACATAAAAACAAGCAAAAAATATACTGCCATGCAAAACACAAAAAATCCCTGAAATGTGGTAAGATCTACCGTCGGACGCCGCGCCTGCCATTCTTTACACTTGATGGTTACAAGCATCATCAGTGCAAGAACAGCGATACCGATCCATGCCCATGTAAACATGTGGCTGACCGCTGCACTCTCCCAGAAAAACAAGCGCGAGAAAATCTCCCCCATATTTTCCATGTCGGCAGCACGAAAAAGAATCCAGCACATCGTTGCAGAAAAAAATGTCAACAACACAGAAATGATCGAAGGGATCACAACATGTTTTCCTAATGTTTCACGATACAGACGATGCAGGGAAAGCAGCACACCATGCGCCCCTCCCCACAGAACGAAATGCCATGCCGCACCATGCCAAAGTCCGCACAACATCATGGTGATCAAAAGATTTATATAGGTTCGAACCGCCCCTTTGCGATTGCCGCCAAGAGAGAAATAGAGATACTCTTGAAGCCATGAAGACAGGCTGATATGCCATCGTTTCCAAAATTCCGTCATGCTGCGTGAAAGATAGGGTATATTAAAATTTTCCGTTAAACGAAATCCCAAACATTTCGCAATACCAATCGCCATATCGGAGTAACCCGAAAAATCAAAATAAAGCTGTAGGGAATACGTAACGACAGCAAGCCAGACCGTTGCAGAGTCAAATATAAGTGGCGTACGGTAAACTTCATCAACGAAAACTCCCATATTATCGGCGAGAACAAATTTTTTGAGACATCCGATCAGAAAAACCTGTACCCCAATACGAAAGTTTTCCGGAGAAACATGTGTGAGAGAACAAAACTGGGGCAGCAGCTCCCGCGCTTTGGTGATCGGTCCCGATACGACCGTCGGGAAAAAGGATACATATAACGCAACAATGCGAAAATCCTGCACTGCCTCTATTTTACCATGACGTACATCCAACACATAGCTGATCGCCAAAAAACTGTAAAAGGATATTCCAAGCGGCAGGAGAAGATGAAGCGTACCTATATTGACAAGCGAGAACAACGCTGCAAACGATTCGATAAAAAAATCAAGATACTTAAAACAGCCGAGTGTGAAAAGCGGAAACAAAACGCCCAACAACAGCCCGCTTCGCGAATGTGCTATTTTACCGCTCCAGTACGTTGTAACAGAAAGCAAGAGCAAAAGCCCCAACAAACGCCAGTCCCAAGCTGCATAGAAAATCCAGCTGGCAAGAAGCAGCACCGTGTTGCGCTGCGCCGATGTTCGAGATCTCCCAACGAACAAAAACACGACGAAAAAGAAAAGCAAAAATTCAAGACTAAAAAAATTCATTTTATGCCTCACTTGATTTTTGATGCAAATTCCTCTGCAAGAATCGCATACCCCTCGGGGTTAAGGTGTCCTTTCCCTATTAAGCTGTTCCGGAACCCGTAGGGAAGAATATGACGTGTGTGATATGCCTCCATAAAGGGTTCCTCCATGTTAATGTAAAGAATATTGTGTTCTTCACAAACTTGGCGAAACAGCTCTTCTTTCTCTCGGCTCATAGAGGCTGAGATCGTTCCGTCTTTTTGTAGTTCGAAATACGGTAAAAAGAAAATAGCGATTTTTCTTCCCTCTGATCTCAATGCGCCTTCCACGAGTACCTCGTTTAATTTCGTGCGATAGGTTTCTGCATCAAAAGAGGATGCATTGTTATCTGTCTGCGATTGCTTTGTATCCTCTTTCTTGCGATCATTATATTGTTTCAACAACATACGGCGAAGCGGCATACTCCTCCCAAGCAGGGTGATAGGATTTTCCATCTTCAAGTCAATGTCTTCTTCGGGGACATTTTCTGTCTTAAAAACTTTATCAATCTCGTTTAGTTCTTCTAACGAGGGCATATTCGCGCGTATTTCAAAGACCAGCGTTGTTGCGTTGGGAAAGTTCTCGATCAACGGAGAGATTCTATAAAAACTCGTACTAAAGTTGGAACCGGATACACCAAGGTTATAGGCTTTAACGTCCGAACGCTTTTTATTGAGTAACGCAACAAAGTTTTCACTTGTTGACACATATTCTGCAAAGGTCTGAGATGATCCAACAAATAATGTTTTTGCATCACGAAAATCAAAATCATTGTTATTATTAAATCCATTTTCATCTATAAGAATAGATCCATAGCCTTCTGTTCCAATGATATTATGATTACTGGGCTGCATCCGAAATGCTGTATAATTTTCGTGATTCGGTACTTGTATGGCGGGACTATAATAAAAATAGCAGATTCCATTCATCACGAATGTTGCAAGAAGAAATGCTCCTCCATACTTGAGAATCTTTCCTCCGATAGATTTCAACATATTATATCAGCACTCCTATGAAAACCTTTGGTCATATCTCTATCTTCACTATTGATACGATCAAATTCCGCAAGTACAAAACAAATTATCTCTCCTTAACTTGTTGGGCAGCATTGGCTACCGTATGCAAAATATACTTCGCCACAACTTCCGGCTCCCATTTCGCAGCAAAATCTTCACATACCTTCTTAGGGTTATTGGGTGGAAGCTGTCTTAACTGCTCCGCAAATCCCGACCAGTCGACATCCTCATCCCGCAAATAGCCCATCGGCACAGTTTCAATTACTTCATCCTCTGAAAAAGGAAGATACCATTTGACGGCAAGTCTGTCTGTTACAATAGATGTTCCTACCATAAAACTCTCAATAAAGCGATTCGGTATGCTGAGACGATACCCCGAAACGTTCATATTATAGCAGAATCTAGAAACATGCTCACCAAAGTGTTCATAAGGAATTGCCGCCACCGGCTGACGGTTCTTCGAGTCAGCCTCTCCCATATTTATCACGCGCGCATCGCTGTCTTCTATTATTTCATCTATGAGTTCACTTGCCGTTTTTCTCTTTTCATTTGGATGTGTTTCTCCGGTTTTCAGTGCTCCCAACAAATCACGTTCACGGTCAAAATCAGCATTTTCCCATTCTGTGTCTTCATTTTTACGAGGTCCTTTTGCGTCACCAAAATAACACATCATTCTCTTTTCTTTTTCCAATCTTCTTGCCTGAATAAACTTTTCATATCTATTTTTAATGTTTTTGCAATGATTGCTTTTGGATAAACGTCGCGGACCAATCATAAGAGGAAAAATTTTATGTGTATACTTTGCAATATCCGCGATTATCTTGCGCCTACCTCTGTCTGTCAGCCCCAAACCGACATCAATATGTTCATGTTGACTCCATGGAATAACATAGCCCGGTGCGATATGAAAACCATTCGACGGAAAAGATTTCGGACACTGCATTTTGAAATAGCAGTCTCTTATCATAAGGTCGTGTACACTAAAGAGAAATGGCGAGTCCGCAGAGTCAATACAAAAGGACTTCATCGTCCCATCTTTATAGATCACATCTGCAGAAAAGATATAAGAGTCCTTCACACGATGATGAAATAAACGCTGCCCCACTCTTGCCAGAAAGTCACTTGTGCTCCAAAGAAAAATCTTTTTCCAAAGAGGGACTTGGAAGTTTACGGCAAAGCCTTCTTTCGCCCCCAACTCATATAGTCCGAGCAAGAACCATTGAAAATAACTCCATCGTGCAGTATCATGCACGATTATTTTTTCAATTGCGATATCCCTTGGGCGGCAGGCTGAATTCATTCCTGCTGTATTTTCTTTCATTTTTATGGACTCCTCTCTTTACACATATCATGACGCTAAAAATACTTCTACCTCTTCCGGCGTACCGAGTACATGAACACAAGTAGATGGTATATCCTGTATGTATACTTCTTTGCCACGTTCTATCATATAGTTATACAACGGTGCAACGTAGCGTTCACCGCTTTCCAAATGGTTTCCCTGCCCGTAAAATGCCTGATAAATGTCACGATACAACGCTGCGGAGGAAAAATAGTATGCTCCGATCGTGCAATTATCCGAGATGCGCGTTTTCTCACGGACTTCGATTGCCTTGCCCGTTTCATCAATGCGGACAAAACTCCAGTGTGTACCTTCCGCATGAAAGCACGGAATAAAACCATCTCCATGCAGAACAGCCGGCGTCATACACCCCGGCTCCACATAGGTATCAATATTATAAATCAAAAGAGGCGCTTCTTCATCCCATACGCTCTCCGCAAGCATTGCCGTTTCTGCCTGCCCTCGTGTTAATTTCTCAATTTCAATAATTGTTGCCCGAATGCCAAGTTCTCTGCATTCTTTTTGGATAAAAGGTTTCGCTTCGTCTTCTCGGCGCACAAGAAAAATAAATGAATTAACCCAAAAATCCTTTAGACTAAGCATCGACCACGTAAATAAGGTCTTTCCCTTCGCTTCTATTTGATACTTGGGCACAGTATACCCGGCTTTCCTAAAACGGGATCCTAGTCCCCCCATCGTAATGACAATATTCATAATTTCGGCCTCGATTCCATACAAATCTTATCCATCTCTTCTGGCGTATATTTCAAAAATTCATCCGGCCGTACGGCTCTGTCATCAACATAAAAACCAAAATGCCCCGGCCATGGCTTTCCGTAGTAAATCTCATCATGTGGGATCTCCCACTTTTCCAGCCATGCCAAGAGTATTTTCGCGGTATTTGCATTGATACGTCCAATATTCCCTTGATAGGAGTTCATATTTCTGGCGGTCTGAAGGATAATCCTGGCTCCCCCCGCATGATATTCACGTAGCTTTTGTGCCACCTCAGGAAAAGGTTTCAAATCCTCATATCGTTCTTCTTTTTTCTTAATTGGACAAATCGTCCCATCTATATCAAAAACAAACGAAAGTCCTTCATATGGCTTGTTGCTCATCTTTCATCATCTTCCTTTCACTGTTCCACGACCTGATCGAACAAGGATACGCCTGTTGCAAGCATCGCATACTGCCGGCGAAGGGAATCACTATGCAAAGGTATCATGCTTAGAAAAAGTGTCGCCTCTGCCAAACGGATGGCGCGTTCATCTTGGAGGCAGTCCTTAAAAACCTCACGAAAGATTCGCCATGGGGCAGTATCGCCCCCGCTGATATGGTAGGTGATCGAGTTTTCATCAACCACAATCTCAAACATATCCTCGATAATGTAGTCATAATGCCCTTCCAATGTATGAAAGAGCTTTGCGTACTCATAATAACAGTCGCCATATATATCAAACGTGCCGAATTTGCCGCGTGGATCAATAAGACGCAAAAAATTGTAAGTATCTTCCACAAGAATATTGGCAAAGCAGAGATCTCCGTGAATGATAGAAAAACGATTTTCCGCGCCCTTAGAAAGAAGTGCTTCTATGCTCGTCGGCAGCAATTCCAAGATCTCTTCCAAAGAACGGTGCTTCTCCCCGTTGATGTAAATCGGCTGTGAAAAGAATGGCAGAAATGATGGATTTGTACGCAATTTATCTAACCGTTCGCATGTTTTATCCAAATAGATAGAACGAACGGCTTCGACGCACTCTTTATTTCGTCCAACAATGCGAAATGACTGCATGTCCTGCGCCGCAAGCAAAAGTTTTTGAAAGATATTCCTCCATCGCTTTTCCGTTAAATCCCCAAAGAGCAGACTTTCATGCAGTGTGTGATACCCATAATACTCCATCTTCACATAAGGTGCTGAGAAATCCAACGAATAATCATAGACGCGCGGCAAAAGATACTGCAATTCCCCCGGCATACGAAGATACCATCGTATTTCATTGACGAGTTTCTCTTTGTTGTCACTCGTTTTCGTTAAAATTCCTCGCGCATCGTCAATGGAGATGGAATTGAATGCACGTGCGGCCACCTTTGTTTGGACTTTTGAGTACGTTTCATTGTGTCCGACATCAAACCAATTCTGTGCATGGAGGCACTCAATCGCATACCGATCTGTATACGTAGCGAGTGCAGCGTAAAAACTGTCCATATCAACCACATCTTTGTTTTGCTCCAAGAGCACAAGAAGCTCTTTGGGGTGTGTTATACCAAACACACCAACAAATACCCGCTGAAAAGAACTATCCATTTTTTTTCCGGCACGAAAGGCGGCTTTATCAAAAATATCCGTTATATGTCCATCTTTTTCCTGATACCATGTCCACTCATTATCCAAATCTTGTTGAGCGTCGTATAAAAAATCCCCTCGGTTGGCAGGAAGTTCATCTCCAAGCAAGGTGTCCGCAAAGTTTATATATACCTGCTTTGTATTCGGATGATCCCGAAGAATCGCCGCCAGCCCGGATGCAATCGTATTGCCCAAATCACCAAGGACATTTAAACTCTCAATTGAAATAGGCAATCGTTTTGCCCTGATATAATCCTCCGCCTTTGATTTTTTTTCATAGAGAACTGTATAAACCGCATCGACCTTGCCGGCATATTTTGCAATTAAGTGCGAAAACATCGGCTCTCCGTTCAGAGGAAAAAGACCTGTTGGAAGAGCCCCAAACCGCTCCCGCATCTCACGCGGCATAAGTACCGCACTTGGAATCAGCAATACATTCAACGATATTCCTCCTCTGTCACCGTCGATTATCCAAACAGGCACAAACAGTGTGGATAAAAATGCCTCCGTAAAGTTACCGCCAATAACGAATTCCTTTCTTCTCCACAATATAACAGGCATGAAGCATAACAATGGTTTCCGTCACCAGCATCGCAATTGCGATACCAAGTTCTTCGTAGAATTTAATCAGCGGGAAGATAATGAGAATATTTATAACCGCTCCCCATAATACCACACGGCCATACTGCTGAATCCATCCTCTTATCAGCATTGTTGTATTCAGATAAATCTGTGTAACAGCAATGACAGCCGGAAGCCAAATCATTATGCGTAAGACGGGTATGGATCGTTCAAATTCATTCCCCAGAATAAGATGAACGATCACATCTGCAAAGCAAGTGCCAATCACTCCAATAAAAACGCCAGACATCACTAAATACTTGAACCATTTTTTTAGAAATATTTCCATAGAATCTTGGGATTCCTTGAAAAGAGCACTCGCACGCGGGAATATAGCGGTCGCCGATGTGTTGATTATTTTTTTCCCTACTTCCACCAATCGTTGCGCTCCGGTGTAATAACCGACAACCGTATTATTCGTTAAAAAACCGAGCAGAACTGTATCCGTGCCAATATATAAATTAACCGCCAGCCCAGACCAAAACATAGTCCAGCCATTGCGCAGTTGCTCTGCAATCTCCGAAACTTTGGGCTTCGCGAACACAAAAGGATACTGACGCAACAAGATTCCCAATGCTATAACAGCAGAAATTGTTGTTGTGGCAGACTGACAGAATGCAGCTATTGCCACATCACCCGGTTCCTGTACAAATAAAAAGATAGCAGCTGTTGTTATGATACGTGCAATAAAATTGCAGGTCGTGATGAACCGCATTTTTTCAATTCCCTGAAAAAACCACACAGGAAACAGGGCATCTCCAAGCAGAATGAAATACAAAGCCATGTAGACATATACATTCTGATAAAAAAAAGGGAAGGAAAAGATGGTGAATATATACAAAACAGAAGATATACCCAAGAGACAGATCTTTGCACCAAAAACAGATGCAAAGATCTTTTTTAACGCCTCTTGACCGGAAGCCATTGCAACATCACGAGGCGCTGTCTTGTAAAATGAATACGTTGTGATCAGCTTGAAATACTCACAGATACTCATCGCAAATCCGATCAGACCAAACTTTTCTACCCCCAAGACATGAGTCAAATACGGGAACGTCACAAAACCAAGGATATAACCTAAAACCTCCATGGAAAAAAGTGCCAAAAAGCTTTCCATCAAGGTTTTATTTCCCTGACGCATCTCGAAGCCTCCCGTTCGCCACTTCAAGAAGTTTTTCTACAAAACGCTCTGCTACAGCTTCTTCAGAAAAATGGGCACGGACATACGCCGTCCCATTCGCAGCAATTTCAGATAGCTCTTCCTGATGCTCCTCCTGCATATAGTACTCAATTTTTTGCCGTAGATCCGACAGCGAGCCATCGTATCCAATGAAATGCTTTCCCTCAATCAATCCCAAATCACTGTAACCACAGTAGTCAAGCCCGATGTATGCACATCCACATGCCATTGCCTCAACAAAGCCAATGCCCGGCATGCCCTGTACATCTTCAGGGCATATCACCATCTTGTAATCATTGTATTTTTCGACCATATCAAAAGAAAAATATTTTTTTTGTTGGCTAGCATATAAATTTTCAATTTTTTTACAGATTTTTTTGAAAACTCCTGCATTGTCTGGAATCTTCATGTCCACTTCATGAAAGGGTGAAATACAACAATCTATTATATCCGACAATTCATTTGCATGATCCAAGATCTGTTTGCGCATCGGTTGATAACAACTTGACCCATATGCTTCTACGAACTCTGGTGTATTTCGCTCCGTTATCGTTCCCATAGCAACAGCACGTTTCTTCCGTGCAGAAAAATTTTTCTTCACACAAAAGCGCGGTTGATACTTAAACGGCATAAGAATATACTGCCCCTTATACCATGAATAGTTTTTTCGGAACAGTTTAGAGTACTTGTTCAAATACGCCTCTGAAAACAGAATGTCGGGTGCAACCTCTTGAAGTAGTCGAGATTCAGCCATCTCTCCATAAATATGAAGCAATGACACAATTTTTAGTCCACAGAGATCTTTCATCGCAGATAGAGCATCTGTATAATGAATATAGCCAATTACAATATCATTCGGTTGAACATCGTCAGTGGAATTTATCGTTTTTATCGGCAAGTGATTATGATGCAATATAATCCAATTTTCCAGCCACGATAAATGCGGCCATATTTTCTTCCATATTCCTCCAAAAAAATTTGCTTCTTTTAAGACCGAAGTGTCCTTTCTGGATACAAAATTGCAAACATCAATCCGCTCATCATCTAAAAAGTGTTTTAACAAAAAATCGTGTTTGAGTGCAACCGAATGCTTAAAGAGAATATGCGATAAAGTGCGTACAAGAAACATATTACAATGCAAATCCACAAATACAATTCTTTGCTTCATAAGAAATATGCCCTCCAAAAGAATATGTAACAGCACATACTCTTCTCTGCTCAATCAAAATTGGTAATAGTCCTTATACCAGCCTGCAAATCGTTTCAATCCTGTTGCAATATCCGTTTTGGGCTGAAAATCAAAGTCCTCCATAAGATCATGAACATCTGCATAGGTCTGATAGACATCTCCCGGCTGCATCGGAAGATATTCCTTTTGGGCAGTTCTTCCTAATGCTCGTTCAAGTGTTTCAATAAAATCCATCAACTTTACAGGAGAGTTGTTGCCTATGTTATAGATTTTATAATGATCCCCTTCGGCGTTAACTTTAGGCGGTGTCAGTAACATCCGCTCAATCCCATCCACAATGTCATCAACATACGTAAAGTCACGCAACATATCGCCATTGTTGTAAATCTTGATTGATTTTCCCTTGCGAATCAGATCAGCAAATTTGAAATATGCCATGTCCGGACGTCCATACGGCCCATATACCGTAAAAAAGCGCAGACCTGTCGCTGAAATCCCGTAAAGATGACTATATGTATACGCCATAAGTTCATTTGACTTTTTCGTTGCCGCGTACAGACTGATTGGATGATCCACATTGTCCGTTGTAGAAAATGGCGTTTTCTTTTGGTTGCCGTATACAGACGAACTGGATGCAAAGAGAAGATGCATCGGTTTATAATGTCGACACGCCTCCAAAACATTAAAAAATCCCATCATGTTGGAATCCATATAGGCGCGCGGATGATCAATGCTATAGCGAACTCCTGCTTGTGCACCAAGGTTTACAACAACATCTGGCTTCTCATCTGTAAAAAGCCGATCAACCGCCACTGCATCGGCAAGGTCACCTTTGACAAAGTGGTAGGTATTGGATTGGCGAAGAATTTTCAAACGGGCTTCTTTCAAAGATACATCATAGTAATCATTCAAATTATCAAATCCGATAACTGTCACTCCATGAGAAAGAATCTTCTTGGAAAGATGGAAGCCGATAAAGCCCGCACCACCCGTGACCAGAACTTTGACAGACGAATCGAACGACCTGTTTTCTGACATATTCCTATCCCCTATATACACTAATCCCGACTAAATATATCGCGCGTAAATACTTTATCACGCACATCGTCAAGCGCATCATCCCACCGATTTGTTATAATGAGATCGCTCGTTTTTTTAAAGGTCTCTATATCGTTTACAACCTTTGAATGGAAAAATTCGTCCTCTTTCATTGTTGGCTCATAAACGATGCAGGGAATCCCCTTTGCCTTGATTCGTTTCATAATGCCCTGAATCGCACTCGCACGGAAATTATCGGATGCTGTTTTCATTGTCAATCGGTATACGCCGACAACTTTCGGATGCCGTTCAAGAATCTCATCCGCAATAAAATCCTTTCGCGTGCGGTTAGCTTCAACAACAGCAGCAATCAAATTTTGCGGGACATCACGATAGTTTGCAAGTAATTGCTTTGTATCCTTTGGCAGACAATATCCGCCATATCCAAAGGAAGGATTATTATAGAAATCTCCAATGCGCGGATCTAAGCTAACGCCCTGCACAATTTCACGTGTACTAAGACCACGCAGAGCGGCATAAGAATCCAGCTCATTGAAATATGCAACGCGCAGTGCAAGATATGTATTGGCGAAGAGTTTAATCGCCTCTGCCTCCGTCGATCCCGTAAAGAGCAAGGGAATATCATCATCCTCTGCTCCTTCAGCTAAAAGCCGGGCAAATTGTCTCGCCCGCTCTGAACGTTCGCCTACAACAATGCGCGAAGGATGAAGGTTGTCATAGAGAGCACGCCCCTCCCGCAAAAACTCCGGTGAAAATATGATATTCTCTGTTTGAAACTGTTGCTTCATCTCCTCTGTATATCCTACAGGAATGGTCGATTTTATTACCATCACCGCATTCGGATTGATTGATATGGCTTTCTCAATGACATTTTCGACGGAGGATGTGTCAAAAAAATTTCTTACGGGATCATAGTTCGTTGGCGTTGAAATGATAATATAGTCCGCATCTGCAAAGGCATCCTCTGCGCTCAATGTCGCGCGAAAACGAAGCTGGTGGTTAGCAAGGAAGTCAGAAATCTCTTTGTCCACAATGGGGGACTTCTTCTGGTTCAGCAGTTTCACCTTTTCCGCAACGACATCCAGTGCTACAACATCATTATGTTGAGATAACAAAACACCGTTGGAAAGTCCCACATATCCCGTACCGGCAACTGCAATTTTCATTACAGTACTCCTTTCCGACCATCCTCTTTTATGCTTCAGGGAACACAGCCTTCTCAAAAGCTTTTACCACACTACCCAAATCATACCCTTTTTCCCGCATGAAGTCTATACATGACTTGCGATCAATGTTCAGCTCTGCCAAGGACAATAGTTTCTGCGCCCATACATCATACGTACTTGAAAGAGATTCAAACGCCACATAAGGCGTGACTGCACATGCAGGTGTAATCGTGTCAGAAATCAAGCATGGCAAACCTGTCGTTTCCGCCTCTATGACAACATTCGGCATCCCTTCATAAAGCGAGGGAAAAAGAAGTGCGTCCATAGCCATCATCAACTCAGGAATATCTTGTCGAAGGCCTGCGAAAATAACTCTATCTGCTATGTCCAACTCATTTGTCAACGCCTTCATATCTGCCAGCAGGGAACCATCTCCCACACAGATCAGATATACATCCTTCCTCTTTTTTTGAATATACGCAAAAAGACGCAATAGGAAATCATGATTTTTTTGCTTTTCAAAACGTCCTATATGTCCAATCAGCAAAGCGTTTTCAATTCCTAATTCGCACCTTTTGCCAACACGACAATCCTGTCGAAAGACAAATTTTGACAAATCTAGACCATTGTTGAGCAGGAGGACTTCTCCCTTCACGTAGGAACTTCTTCCAAACATGTATATTGCGGAATTTTCCGAGGGTGCAATCTTGACATTCGCTACAAAACGCGGCAGAAACGAAAAAAACTTATGTATAAAAAAAGCTTTACGGGAAGGAACATTTGAATTTGTAGAACGTAAAACACATCTCTTTACACCTGCCATACGAGCTGCCAACAGTTTAAGAACCAAAAAAGAGGTATCCTCCATCTGAAAAGCAACCGTGTACTTTCCTTTGGAAGCGACTTTATATACAGCCTTCATTGAAGCGATCGGTGACTTCCAAAGTGAAGGACAAACAAAAATCTTTCCACCAAGTGATAAAATTTCCTGATCATAAAACCCAGGCTCACTTGTAAAAACACAAAAATCAAACTGATACTTTTGCCGGTCAAATTTTCGGTAGATTTTCATTAAAAACGTTTCTGCCCCACCGGCATCCATCTTTTCCACAAAACACAATGCACGCAGCATACCATCTCTCCTAATGTGACCGTTTTTTAGTGTGTAACTTACTCCCTAATAGATCGAATACCTCATCCATGAATTTCATCAATAAGTTTGTTGATGAAATTCTTTTTCTTCTCTGGGTTGAATTTCTCTTTTATTCTTTTTAGAGCATTGAGCTTTAGCACTTTCACCTTATCTTCATCACTCAATGTTGTATGAATACGTTCTGCGATTGTTTCGACAGAGGCGTCATAGTCCCAGAGAACACCGCTCACATTATCTTCTATCATCTCCGGCACACCATCTACCGTACGCGCGCATACCGGCACATTGACTGCCATAGCCTCCAAGATGACAGTGGGCAGAGGATCCCTGTCGCTAGTAAGTATTAGTGCAGCTGCTCGGGAGAAAAATTCCACATACAAGCGATCATGTTCAACTTGTCCAAAATATTGGATATTCGACTGATTCAGATCATCTTTAAACTTTTCAACATAGTTATTGTTCTTCTCCATTCCTCCAACAATATATCCTACATATTTCTCAGCGTAATTTCGATTCAGCGTAGAAACAATTTGTATAAACAAATCCACTCGTTTTCTCTCACAAATCTGCCCGATAAAGAGCAGTATCTTCTTTCCATCATCTTTTGAAGTAACGCTCGGCATATTCCAAACATCATCATGGATTTCATTCGGCGAACAGCCATTATATACAACATGAATTTTATTGGAATCAGCTACATCATCTACAAAGGATTTTTTTCCGGCAAGGGAAGGTGTAATGAACGCATCAATATATTTTTCAAATGAACGAATCATCTTATGATACATAGATCGCTGAACAATATCATGGACATGGCAAATCGTTCCAATGCTGCGACAAAAGAAATAGCGATATAACATTACATATACCATATCAATCGTATTATTCCCATAAAGTACATCGATACAGTTTTCCCTGACAATCCTATGGATTACAAATAAGTTGCGCAAAATATAGGAAAGAGAAAGCATTGGTTTTCTGCGAATACTACGCACACGCATGGCAGCTGATGAAACGACAGTGACATCTTCTATGTTGGATATGGAATCAATTACTTTTTTTACGACATCACTCGTATATATGAAAAACTTATGCTGATTATTATTTTTCAAATATTCAAAAAGAACCTGCTCGGCTCCATAAAAACTATTCGCAGACATAAGAATCAACACATTTTTCAACGAAAATCCCTCCTTTATTCCGGATTCAAGAACTTATAACAAGCCAAAATAATTATTTGATATGTGGTCTAGAAAAAAATAAAACACTATTAATAAATAAGGAAATCAAATGAAAGGTCAAAAAAACATATATGCCGAATGCAGCTGCACTCAGCATCATGGAGCCAAAATAGAAATACGGCAATCCAGCAATATATCCTTTTATGACATTTCGTTCATATTCAACATGATAACGCATCCCTTGATCTGCCCAAGCCAAAAAATATCCACGGATCCCCCCCAGTACAATAACACCAATATATGAAAAATTAAAAAAGGTTTCGAAAAAGAGACCACCTCTTAGTCCTGGATGCTCACCACTTTCATTAACAATACCTGCTAGTTCCAAAGTATATGGTCCAAGTGCAAATTCCCTTCTCCACGGAAATAAATCCGACGGCAAAAATGAGAAAAGTCCCGCAATATAGGTTCTCCCCATTTGATAGACACCATCAAAGCCCGACAGCATCCACGCAAAATCCCGTCCATCAGAAAAGGTATTGCCATAGAAAATATTGATTGCTGAAATGGCTAAAACACTTACAAAATTCCCCTCTATACTGGTTTGTGCACGGAGCGCTCCGAGCAGCATAACACAGAAAAGAATCGCGGTGCCTATACCAAATATTTTCTTTAAAGAGACCGAGGGGGTTAAATAGCACCAGTAACAAAACAGCAAAAACACTGGTCCAAAGGTTATACTGCGAGCCCCCCAAGTAAGACTAAGAAAAAACAATCCAACCAACAAGTATTTATCCCACGTTTTCCCGATACCGGTTAACAAACGCATGCCGATATACGCAAAACAGAGTGCATATATCGTCGTAAAAAAATTACCAAACGGTCTATATGCAGGATGTGTTAAAAACCACGCACGACCATTGAACAGTAATCCTTCTTGAAGTGAAAGTGAAAACACGACAGCAAAAAACAGAATACACATAATACTCCAGAGATACAATGCTGTACTATGTTCGATGTTCGTCAGTATAATTTTTCCTGGTAAACGAAATTTACCGTACTTATGACGAACTCTGATATAAACAACTCTTCCTAATAAAATAGAAAGATACCCAATGAAAGAAATAAAAAAAGCTTCTTCTACGTATGGTGCAAATTGTATGTAGGCTGACCCTGTCGCAAAGAAATTCATCTCTGAAGAAAGAAACGGATACATAATAACACACGGTAAAATATATCCTAAGAAAAGCTGCAAGTGCCAAACATTCAGCTTCCATCCTGTCTTTCTATAGCTTGCATACCATGAATAAAAAAATTGTCCTATAATTAATATGCTGAGCAGAAAAAACCAGATATTAAAAACGACAAGACCATCTAACAGTTCAGTTTTATCCAGTCCTATAAACATTAAGTCTGCTCCTTGTATAAATACGCATGCATCTTTTAAAGGGCTGTCCGAGGCTCCCTCTAGTCGCACTTCATCAGCCTATCATAAGCTCTCAAAACATCCTCAACTGAAATATCACTCATGCACTGATGATGAAGATTACATTGAGCAGGTGCTCCGCATGATATACACGAGAGTGATGCTCGAACAACACAACATCGCGAATTCGCAAAGGGCTGCCATTGACTTAACCGTGTTGCACCATGCATAATGGAAATCTGTGATGTCTTACACATCGCAGCAATATGTCCCGCAAAAGACTCACAGCCAACGAATAATTTCGCAGATTTTATCACTTGTATCAAGTCACAAACAGACAGTTTCCCGCATAATGACAACGCATTAGGGGAATCAACGGCATTGAGAATCCAGTGAATTTCTTCTTCTTCTCGTTTTCCGGCACCGGTAAAAACAATCTTCTTTGCATGATATGTCAATGCCTTCGTCAGTTGTACCCATTTATCTTTTTGCCACTCTCTTGTTGGTTCTCCTGATCCTATGTGGCAAACAATATACTCATTTTCTGACAGTCCACATTCTGTGAGTAGCTCTTCATCAGTTTTGGTATATTTGAAATTCACTGCTGGTTGCTCAAGTGGGTGAACAGGAATTCCAATTTCTCGCAAAAGATCTGCTTGGTACTCAATGATGTGTCGATCTTCCTCGTGCCACTCCAGAGGATGTGTCAAAAAAGGCGCCCCACCTCCCGCCGTATAGCCTACGCGGCAGGGAATATCAGCCTGAAAGAAGAGCGGTGCCGTGGTTGGGTATCGTGAAAACAAGTCAATTGCAACAGTGTATTTATCTTTTCTGATTTGAGCCAACGCTGTTTTTCTAGTCGCGATATACTGTTTGATTTTCTCCACGATAGACTTTTGAGAGCGGTTCAGTTTCCAATGGTCAACAATGTAAATCTCATCAATATCCTGACAGTCTTTCACCATCAGCAGAGTCCACGAGCCTATCACCATTCCAATTTTAGAAGTCGGATGGGCTTTCTTTATCCAACTTACAAGTTGAAGGGATAAAAGGACATCGCCAAAATGTGCCCCATTATTCAATAGAATTCTGGAGTATTCAATCTCTGATGCATTCTTCTTTTTTGAAACTTTCACTATGACAGAATAAAATAGATCCTTCAAAAAGCAATAGATTCGTACCGTTATAAAGCTGCTGTTATAACGACTCAACAACGTCCATCACCAACTCACATAAAAGATCGCCTTATACGCTTTTCAGCGAATACACTCTATCCACATTTTCTTTCATTTTTTTTACAAAATTATCAACAGAAAACCGTTCTGCATTATGTCTGCATACCTGTGGTGGAATACCTATTGACGATGTCTCAAAAATTTGTGTTGCATTCATAATATCATCCACAGTTTGCTGATAAAAGAACACTCCCGTTTTCTTTTCAGAACCCTGTCCACAAATAGTTTCCAAAGCCCCACCCTTACCATAAGCAATCACGGGAGTTCCACACGCCTGCGCCTCGACAGGGGTAATGCCAAAATCCTCTTCGGCAGCGAAGACAAAGGCTTTCGCTCTTTGCATCTTCTCTTTGAGTACCGAAAAAGGCCGATATCCCATCAATATAATATTATCTCTTGCGATTTCCTTTATCTTTCCATATTCCGGACCATCACCAATGACCACCAGCTTCTTGTCCGGCATCTCGTTGAATGACTCGACAATGAGTTTGACCTTCTTATACGGAACCATACGGGACGCTGTTAGGTAAAAGTCCTCTTTTTCCTCACACAACTCATAAGCATCGATATCGACGGGAGGATAAACAACCGCAGCGTCCCTACCATAGACTTTTTTGATGCGTCGCGCAATAAATTCGGAGTTCGCAATGAAGTAATCCACCCCATGCGCCGTGCGATAGTCCCACAGACGAATGTAGTGAAGAATCGCCTTTGCAATCCAGCTCTTTAGCCCATGTGTTAAATTCGCTTCCTGCAAATACTGATGTTGCAAATCCCATGCATAGCGAATCGGCGAGTGTACATATGAGATATGTACTTGATCGGGGCCTGTGAGAATCCCCTTTGCCACTGCATGAGAGCTGGAAATAACCAAATCATACGAACTGACATCAAGCTGTTCGATTGCAAGGGGCATCAACGGCAGATACGAGCGATAACTTTTCTTTGCGCGCGGAAGATGCTGGATAAAGCTGGTATGTGTCTGCTTATTCATGATGAAGCCCCGCTGATCTTCCGGTAAGAAATCAACGAGACAAAACAAATCGGCATTCGGGTAGATTTTCAGAATTTGCTCCAGCACGCGTTCCGCGCCGGCATAGACAACAAGCCAGTCACATACAATAGCAACCCGCATCAATACGCACCTTTTCCTGTAAACACTATCTTAGCCGTCTTGAACAAATACATCAAATCGAGCCAGACAGACCAATTTCTCACGTACCATGTATCCATCGCAACACGTCCTGCAAAGCTCACATCATTCCGCCCACTCGTCTGCCAAAACCCAGTAATACCAGGAACAGTGAGTGTAATGGTCGAAAGGTATTCTCCGATATCCTCTTTTTCACGAGGAAGATAGGGGCGTGGCCCGACGAGGCTCATATCACCTTTGATCACATTGAGGATCTGCGGAAGCTCATCCAAGCTATATTTGCGGATCCATTTTCCAACCTTTGTCACGCGGGGATCGTAATCACGGAGTTTTGCATAAGTATCCCACTCCTCTTTAGCTACCGGACTTTCTGCAAGATACTCCTCCAAGATGTTCTGAGCATCCAGATACATGGAGCGAAACTTATAGCAAGTAAATGTTTTCCCGTTCTTACCAATGCGTTGACCGTTGAAAAAAGCAGAGCCCTTCGAATCAATCTTAATACAAATCGCAATAACAAGTAGAATGGGGATAATGGGGATACACAGCAAGCCGCCAACAAAGATATCAAAAAGTCGTTTGAATGCTCGGTTTCTGCGCCGCGCAAGGTTGTTTCGCAGGGATAACATCATAATCTGTTCATTAAACAGTGTCTGCGCTTCCACGTTGTAGAGTGGAACACCGATGAGATCCGGGACGAAAATGATATCCCTTACATAAGGCTGTACGTTTTCTAAGAGTGCTTGGAGCTTCTCCTTTTCCATCCCCGGCACTGTGACAATAACAGTCTTAACACCAGAGTCACGCACAATTTCTGTCGCATCGTCCAATGTTCCCATCAAAAGAAATTTCTGCGGTAGAATTTCCGAAACGGGATTGTCGTCCAATATGCCGATCACTTTATACCGATAGCCCAGATCCCGTTCAAAGGAACGCAGGACTTGCTCCGCCGTTTTCCCTGCACCAATGAGAATAACAGATTTCATGAACGTGTTCGTTACCTTGAGGAACTTCAACAGAGCGTATCGAGCAGCATAGACATTGAACAATGCGAGCACACCGAACAAGACGACGTAGAGGCGCGAGGCAAGCACGCTTGCCTGCATAAAGTAAAGTGCCAGAATGCAGGTAATGAGTGCATAGAGAACGGCGTAGAAGATCTGACGTACCGTCTCAAGAATCGGCTGCATCTTCGTGTAGGTCTGCGAGATAGCAAGAAATGCGATAAAAACAAGAGGAATCCAAAAGTAGAGATAGGCATCGGGAACGTGATAGGATGTCCCCATAAAAAGTCCGTATAAATCGTGCAGACCGAACGCCATCTTCTCCGCGACGAGAATGGCAAAATAGTCAAAAAAGACAAAAAGAAGAGGGGTGCATATTCTGCGAATGCGCGCGGGAATCCGTGTTCTCGTTTGCATGAATACGCTCCCCTCCTTTTCTATATTATGCCTCACGCCGATAGGCAAGCAGACTGTACCCCATCGCAAGTAAGATGCCTATAACCCCACCAATCGCTGTAATCAATTTCTTCCGCGGCGCAACAGGTTTCTCGATATCCGGCAGATTCGCTGCATCCACAATCTGAATGTCCATGCTCTCCATTGCCGCTTGGATCTTATTCTGCTCGTACTGCTTGACAAGGTTCAGATACACCTCATTCTTAATGCTCGAATCCCGCTTGAGGCGCATATACTCCATCACATCATCGGGGAAGGTTCCGAGTTGTTCTTCCTTGTTTTTCAGCTGTTCCTTGAGTGCCATCTCGCTTGCCTGTGCAACGGCGAGGTTTACAGAGGCAAGGGCACGGCTGCTGAGAAGCTGCGACTGTGTTGGATTAAGTGTTACCGCATTGGATTCGACCGTTGCCACGACTTCCTTATGAAGAAGCTCCTGCAGCTGGTCGAGTTCCTTGCGTGCCTGTTGAACACTCGGATGAAGATCCGTATAGTTCTGCTCAAGCCCCACGATCTGAATCCGCTTGGCGACAATCTGATTGCGAATCTTCTGTACGTTTTCATTATCCGAGATGTTATATGCCTTGCTCGCAGATTGCTGCTCGCCGAGACGCTCATTCGCCGCATCGAGCGAGGCCTGTGCCGAACTTGCGGCAACCTCCACCTCACCGATCGCCTTATCAAAGGCTGCCATTTGCTCGACTGCAGCCTTTGCCTGATCATCGGGACTGTATAGCTTGTGCTCACGGCTGAATGCTGCCAGCTTCGCCTCCGCCTCCTCGGCGTCACGCTTCGCCTGTCCTGCACGATCATCGAGGAACATCATGAGAAGGGACTGTGTCTGCTGGTTCATATTCGTCTGCATGAGGAGGAAGTTATCAACAACCGTCTGTGAGATACGCTGCGCTTCTTCCGGTGTTTCCCACCGAGCAGAAACTTCAATCAGATTGGTTCCTTTTGTGTTTTTTATATCCAGATACTTCTTCACAAAGTTCTTTGTATCCGGACGATCTCCTACGTCAAAGTTCAAACTATCAATAATGGGTTCTAGAACGGTACGCGATTTCATCAGCTCGATATAATTCATCGTCGGGGATGAAACACTTCCACCACCAAGCCCAAGTGCAGACATTGCAGCGGCTGCACCTGAAATATCCACTTTACCCGCTGTTCGTGTCTGAACGAGTGTCGTAGACTCATACTGTTTTGGCAAAATAAGCGAGATCAAAAGAGCCACGACGGTACAAATTCCAACGATGCCAAGGATCACAGGTTTATGATCTCCCATCACTTGGAAGAGGCGAGAGAGGTCGATCGAATCTTCATTGCGTTCCATATCCAATCTCCTCCCGACTTATTTCGTCAAAGCCTTATACATCGCCCATACATTCACATACGGCAGGATATCCTCGTCAATCTTGATGGCATTGGAGCGCGGTACATAGACGATGTCGCCATCCTGCAAGACGACATTCTGTGTGAGGTCGTGTTTTTTGATGTAGTTCTTGATATTCAGGGTCGTATAGTACATGGTATCGCCGACAACGCGCAGTACCTGCACCTGCGTACTGCGGCCACGTCGCTTGATGCCGCCGGCAGAGGAAAGTGCCGCGTATGCGTTGAGATTATCAACAGCAAGCTCGTGAATTCCAGGAGTACCGACTTCCCCCATGACATAGACCTTGCGCGGCCCATATGCTTTCATAATCAAAGACATATCAGGAAAACGAAGATACTTCCCAATACGCTCCACGAGGACTTCCTTTGCTTCGTCAAGACTCAGGCCGGCAAGTTTCACCGAACCAACGTAGGGCAGTTGAGCATATCCATCGGGACCGATCATAACATCACTCATACCTACGCCCTCAGGAAGGCCAATGATCTGTATGTCGATCACATCGTATTTGGTCAGACGGTAGGTCTCAAGCAGGCGATCCGGACGAAGGGTAGCCGTCTTAAAGTCACCGCCCTCGACAATACGATGCGGCATATCGCTCGCAATATCCGCATTGACAGAGGCATTCTCTGCCGCCTGTACGGACGGTGCCATGATGCCAACACATCCCGCGACAGCAAGAGCGCCGAGTGCTGTGAGACCTTTCTTTCTTATCATTTCAGACGGACTCCTTTTCATATTATAACCTAGTCCCAATTATACAAAATTCATATCAGATGTCAAGATGTCAAGGAATCGCAGATATTATCCGTACTTCCTCAACTCTTGTCAAAAGAAGCCCAATGTCTTGAGCAGAAACACCCAACCAAAGATCGTAAAGCAGGACAGCGCACTGCTGTATACGACGCAGTTGCCCGCCAGCTCCGCATCTGCCTGCATCTGCTGTGCCATGGCAAAGCCGGCGACGGCGCAGGGTGTGGAAAAGATGGCAATGAGCGTGACGAGTTCAACATCCCGAAAGCCAAGTGCAACGGCAATAGGAAGCACGATGGCGGGTACAATGATGAGACGCGCAGCGACCGAGAAGATCAGCTGGCGCAGGTGTGCGTGATAGCTGCCGCCGTGGAACGATGCACCGAGTATGATCAGGGCGACAGGGGTGGTCGCCGCTGCAATCTGCGCGATGGGTTTGAGGATAGGTGCAGGGATCGGCAGCTGCACAAGGCGACACAGTGCCCCTGCAATCGCGCCAAGTATCATGGGGTTCATGAGTACGCTGCGCAGAATCGGCAGAAGGTCGAAACGTCCGCCTCGAAAGGTCTCAAGCACAAGCACGCCAAGTAGATTGTAGAGCGGAACAATGACGGCGATCATCATGGTTGGGATCGCAATCGCCGCATCCCCAAAGATATTAGCGACGAGCGGAATGCCCATGAGGACGTAGTTGCCGCGAAAGGCCGCCTGGATCATCGGACCACACCGCGCGTTATCAGGCTCAATGCGGCAGACAATGATACCGAAGACGAGAGCCGTGAGGAGCACTCCACCCGCACCGAAGATCATGAGCAACGGCTGAAACGCCGTCCCCGGATCGGAGATGTAGATGTTGTAGAACATCATGAAGAAGAAGAACACACGAAACACCATGCGGTTGACATGCAGGAGTTCTTCCTCACTCAGAAAGCGAGACCGCTTCACAAAGACACCGACCGCCATCAGACAGAAGAGAGGCACAACGCCGCCGAGCGCGACAAAAAAATTACTGAGCACAAAAACGCCTCCCCATCCATAGCCTGTATTATAACAGGAAAGTGACGGAGAGGCAACGGACAAAAAGTGTGCATGAATACACTGTATTCTACTCACAAAGCCGCATCTTACGTTCGCGAAATGTAACGATCGTGAGATCAAATGCACGGGCGAGTTCACGCGCACGGTTATAGCAGCGACCGATGCCCTGCGGGACGTGGGCGTCGGAGCCGATGGTGACGTAACGCCCGCCGAGCTGGCGATAGCGGCGGTAGACGGGCGCGAGTTCTTTGATGCCGCGCGGTACGGAAAGGCGGCGCGTGTTGATCTCGATGGCAGTCTCCGTCTCGATGAGGGCACGCAGGACGGCGTCGATGTCCTCCGTAAAGGCGCCATACGAAATCTCGGGGTTGTCAAACGGTGCGTTGCGCGCGATGTAGTCGATGTGGGCGAGCGCGTTGATAAAGGGATGCGCATAGATCTCGTCGCGCATGACGGTGAAGTATTCATGATACATCTCGCCCTTTTCGCGCCCCTCGAACGTCTCGGGATAGTAGAGATCCTTCACATCCAGAAAATGAATCGAACCAAGCACAAAATCAAATGGAACACGCCGCAGGAATGCGGCATTTTTTTCGCGCGCGCTCGCCATCATCCCCATCTCAACGCCAAGCGAGAGCGTCCCGTCCGCGCGCAGGGGTTCATACTTTGCCCAATACGCCTCGGGATCGAAGATAAACTCCTCCGTGCCCGCCGAGGGATAGTCATAGTCCAGATGCTCGGTGAATACGAGCCCGAGTCCCTGCTTTGCCGCCTCACGAAGCGCATCCGCCGCCTTCATCTCAGAATCAGCGGAGAACTCCGTATGAACATGGCTGTCAACGTACATCGTCATCCCTCCAAGCGCCCGACCGCATCGGACAGGCGTGCAAAATCCGCAAGGGAGAGCTGCTCCCCGCGCATATTCTCTGCAATGCCCGCCGCCAGAAGCCCCGCACGGCTCATCTCCTTGGTCAGTCCCGCACCTGTAAGCGCATTGAGGAGTGTCTTGCGCCGCTGACCGAATGCGGCACGAACAAGGCGGAAGAAGAGTTTTTCATCGTGCGGCTGAACTGTGGGCACATCCTGCACACGACAGGCGACAACGGCACTCGTGACCTCGGGCGCGGGCAGGAAGGAGCGCGGCGGCACGTCCATGACCATACGCGGAACGGTGAAATACTGCACGGCGACGGAGAGTGCGCCGTAGTCCTTCGATCCGGGGCACGCCGCCATACGGACGGCGACTTCCTTCTGCACCATTGTAACGAGCCGCTCAATCGGCAGACGCTGCTCGAGGAGGGTCATGATGATCGGTGTGGTGATGTAGTAGGGTAGATTCGCAACGACCTTGAACCGTTCTCCTGCACAGAGCCCCAGAGTCTCAGGGATATTCAGCTTCAGAATGTCGCCCGGCACGATGGTCACGTTGTCATATCCCTTGAGTGTCTCTGCAAGGACGGCGGGAAGCTTTTTGTCCAACTCAACAGCAACGACGCGCGCACCGCTCTCGGCAAGTCCCTGCGTGAGCGTACCGATGCCAGGACCAATCTCGAGCACGGTGTCGGCGGGCGAGAGCTCCGCTGCATCCACAATGCCCTGCACGACGCTCCTGTCCACGAGGAAGTTCTGCCCAAGCCGCTTGCTCGCGCGCAGGTGAAATGCGCCGAGGATGTGGCGCGTGACCTTGGGGTCGGCGATTACGGGTATACTTGCGTTCATTGCAGCTCCTCTATGGCAGATGTAAACTCTTCGCGCGTCACACCGTAGGTGTTGAGACGACGAAGAAATGTCTTCGCATTCGCAAAGCCGAGTCCGAGGCGACGTCCGAGCCATGCACGGCGAAGGGCGGCATCCTCTGTTCCCGTAAGCCCATGCGCCATCAGATCGCTCATTGAAAAGATCTCTGCGGGCTGCTCCATCGGCGTCCGTACCTTGTCAAGTGCGGCACGAATCGCGGCAGGGCTTGCCTGTTCGATGCCGATGTCGCCGTCATTGAAATTCGTTGCGTCCTCGGCGGGGACAAAGGCGTGGCGCGCGTAGGGGAACATCTCTGTGAGACGCGCGCGGATGCGCTCACCGACGGTATCGGGATCGGTGAGGACGATGATGCCGCGCTTCTCGTACGCGGCGCGGATGTTCTTGATCGCCGCACTGCGCAGGCGAAAACCGTCGGTGATGATGCAGTCCGCCTCGACCGCACGCCGCACAGCGAGGACGTCCATCTTCCCCTCGACAATGATGACTTCTTTAATCACAGCCGCTTCACAACTTCCCCATACAGCTTCTCGTGAATCTCCTCAATCGGGAGGGGCACGTCGTCCGCACTCGAGGGGATGCGTACCCAGCCGTAACGCTGCGCGAGGAGGACGTAGGCATCGTGGGCGCGTGCGAGGTAGGCGGCATCGCGCTCATGGATGTCAGGCGCAGCGCCCTTCTCCGCCGCACGTGCAGCAATCAACCGCCCTGCTGCACGAGGCTCCATGTCGAGGAAGAAGACCGCATCGGGCACAGGCAGCCCCATCTTGCGGAACTCAAGATCATAGAGCCAGTCGAGATAGGCATCGCACTCCGCCGCATCCGTGATCTTCACCGCCTGATGCACCATGTTCGAGGTGGTATAGCGGTCGGCGAGGATGATGCTTCCCTCCTCGTAGTCGCGCCCCCACTTCATGCGATAGGAAGCATAGCGGTCGACGGCAAAGAAGGTCGACGCCGCATAGGCGTTCACGTCGTCTGCGTGTGTGCCAAAGTCCCCGCGCAGGTACATCCGCACGAGCATGGAAGAGTCCGCCGCGTAGTCGGGAAATGTGACAGGTACAACGCGATGCCCCTCGCGCACAAGGCGCTCCGTGAGCAGACGCGTCTGCGTTTCCTTGCCCGAGCCGTCCCCCGCCTCGATGATAAAGAGTTTTCCGTTTGCCATATCAACCTTTCGCAATCACCAAGAGTGTCCGAAGCGACGCATCTGCCGCTCCGACAACGCGCGCGCCCGCCGCCTTCATCACAGAGAGATAGGAGAGCGTCGCCTCGTCGATCACATCGCCCGCCGCGAGCACGGGAATCCCCGGCGGATAGAAGACAATCGTCTCCGCCGCAATCCGCCCCTCAGCCGCTTCCATACGCACGCACGCATGCGGCGCGAAATACGCCGCGCGCGGCTCCATCCCCATCCGAGGAATCGGCGGCAGTGAGAGAAACGCCGCCGCCCCGCGCGACGTGCACAGGGGCGCGCACGTCGCCGCCATATCAGAGAGTGCCACATACACGCGCTCCGTCTCCCGCTCCCCATCCGCATAGGAGAGGAGCAGGAGAACATTACGCGCATCGGCAAGCTCCACGGCAACACCGCGCCGCCGCAGCTCCTCCTCCGCCGCAAAGCCCGAAAGCCCGCATCCTGTGACCTGCACCGTGATCTTCAGCGGGTCGAGCGCCGCACATCCGGGCATCCCCATATGCTCTGCGCCGAATGCCCAGAGCCCATCGATCTCATTGATGCGGCGGCGCAGTTCCTCTGCCGCACGAATCGCAACGGCGAGGCGCTCCCTCCCCTCCTCCGCCATCTGTGCGCGTGCGAGATCGAGCGAGGCGAGCAGGATTTCATTCGGACTGGTCGACTGCACAATGCCTGACGCCGCACAAATCCGCTCTGTCGGCACGCGTCCGCCGCGTGCGAGGAGCATCGAGGTCTGCGTCAGCGAGCCGAGCAGCTTGTGCGTGCTCTCCGCCGAAAGATCCGCCCCCGCCGCCATCGCGGACGGCGGCAGTTCATCGGAGAACGCAAAGTGCGCCCCGTGCGCCGCATCCACGAGGAGGAGTTTGCCCTGCTCATGCAGGAAGTCCGCAATTGCCGCCAGCTCCGTCGCCACACCGTAGTACGTCGGATAGACGAGAAGCGCGGCGCGTGCCTCGGGGTGCTCGCACACGGCGCGCTTCACCGCAGCGAGCGACACGCCCATCGCGATGCCAAGCTGTGTGTCAATCTCCGGCTGCATATAGACGGGACGTACCCCCGTAAGGATCATCGCCCCCACAACCGAGCGATGCACATTGCGAGGTACGAGAAGCACATCTCCCGGCGCAAGCGCAGCGAGCAGCATGGTGTGGAGTGCGCCCGTCGTCCCATTCACCATGAAGTACGCTGCATCCGCACCGTACGCCTCTGCCGCCAGCTCCTCCGCCGCACGGATGCAGCCCGTCGGCGCATGGAGGTCATCCAGCTCCGCCGAGAGCGAGACATCGGCACGCAGCCCCTCCTCCGTAAAGAAGCGGCGCAGCATCGGATGCGCCCCGCGCCCGCCCTTATGCCCCGGCGTATGGAAGGGCGCGACGCCAAGCCCCGCGTAACGGAGTACAGCCTCCGCCAGAGGCGCGTTCAAGCGTCCTCCATCATGCGGTTCTGCACGCGCAGATGCACCTTCGTCCCCTTGCCCGGCTCGGAGAGAATCTGGATCGCCGCACCGATGATCTTCGCACGCTCCTCCATCCCGATCACACCGAAGTGACGCCCGCGCAGACGCCGCTGCGTCTCCATGTCGAGCGCATCCGGCTCCTCCTTTTCCTCCGGCACACGGTTCGTGTCGAATCCGACGCCATCGTCCGCAATGAGCACCGTGAGTGCCTGTGCCGTATAGTGCATGCGCACGCGCACCTTGTCTGTCTTCGCGTGATGCACAACGTTGTTCAGAGCCTCCTGCACAATACGGAAAATGGCAATCTCCACATGCTTCGGCAGGGGGTAATACGCCCCCTCCAGGCTGAACGTCCCGCGCAGCTTGCCACGCTCGCCAAAGAGGCGGATCAGCTGCTCCACTGCCTGCGGGAGCCCCAAATCGTCGAGCGCCATCGGACGCATATCGAAGATGATCTGACGCACGCCCGTCAGGCATTTGCGGATCTCGTCACGCAGCTCCTCGAGCGTATTCTTTGCCTCTGCCATGTCCTTGTCCATGAGGCGTTCCGTGATCGTCGTCATAAAGAGGAGATTCGCAAGATCCTGTGCGGGGCCGTCGTGGATCTCGCGCGAAATGCGGTAGCGTTCCTCCTCCGTCGCCTTGATGATGCGCGCGCCGACGAATTTGTCCTTCTGCACCGCCTCGATCTTCCAGAGCACACCGCTCACCTGTGTGCTGAGATAGCTGAGTACCGAGCCGATGGAGAGCGCCATATGCTCCGCGCGCGCCACCACATTATAAAGGTAGCGCAGACGGATCTCGAGCTTGTCGCGCTCCACGCGCATGGACTGCTCCTTCTCGCGCTCAATCGCAAGGTTGATCTGGATGATGGACACGGCCTCGTATGCACTGCGGATCTCATCCTCCGTGTGCTCCGCAAAATTCCGGCTCACCTCCGCGAGCTTCTGCTTCGCCTGCTGCTCATCCGCCGCGAGCGCATCCACGCGCTCAATGCTCTCCGCAACGCGCTGCTTGAGCTCCGCGAGACGCTGCCGCGCATCATCCACCTCGCTGCGCGTATTCTGATAGATGTCGAAGATCTGCGTCTTGTTGTCCTCGATCGTGTCGATCGTATTCGTCAGCAGCCTGCGCAGCTGTCCCTCTTCGATGCCCTCTACAGGCTGGTCATCCACACGCTGATACCCCCGTGAGCGCCGTCTCTCATCTGTCCGCATCGTACCCTCCTGAACACTCATATATCTGCATTGTACCCCATTTCCCTTCAAAAGTCACGCAGACTTCTCCCTTGCTTTTTCCTTAAAAAATCGGTAAAATGA
>ERZ773014.347-NODE-347-length-32084-cov-11.827844_pt1 | contig 32084 bp, 47 predicted proteins | sample MGYA00580841_ERZ773014 | MGnify/ENA primary metagenome ERZ773014 (study PRJEB29015, sample SAMEA2737989) | human oral metagenome | biome: human oral; feature: human-associated habitat; material: dental | place: China | collected 2067 ... | reverse complement strand
GCGGCTTCATGGAGGTTACCCCCGACAAGATCACCGTACTCGCAACAGCAGCGGAGGAGCCGATCGACATCGACATCAACCGCGCCCAGCGTGCCTATGAGCGCGCGCAGGAGCGACTGCAGCGTCTGCGTGAGGACCCCGATGCACAGGCGAGCATCATCGACGAACAGCGCGCCTCCCTCGCACTGAAACGCGCCGCAGCACGCCTGCAGACCGCGAAGACAGTGAAGCCCGGCGCATGATTCACCGGGAAAAAAGCCGCTCCGACCGAAATGGTCGGGGCGGCTTTTGTGTCCTGAATAAATCACCCTACGTCGGCAATGACTTCACCGTCCTCACGTGCAATCTCCCAAATGAGAGAGCTGCTGTTTCTGACAAACGCGGTCAGCTTTGCGCGTTCCTTCTCGCTGAAGACGCTGTACCTTTTAGTGGACGATGCGCCGTGAATATGCTATCATAGCTCCACACATGACTGCGAAAGGAGGCATCTATGAACCTCGCGAATCACCGTACCTCGATCATCCTTGCCATCGTCTTTGCGGCGCTGCTCTCCTCCTTCTGGTTCTTTCAGGACTTCGCCTTTATCGTCTTTCTCTCACTCCTTCTGCAGCTCCTCCTGCAGCCCGTCGTGGATGCGATGGAGCGGCGGCGTATCCCGCGCGGCATCGCGTCGGCGGGGGCGATCCTCCTCTTTCTCCTGCTCGTCCTCGTCCTCCTCTCCGTCCTTTCACGCTCTGTCGTCCCGTCCCTGCAGCGTTTCGTCACGGAGCTGCCGAGCATCGGGCAGGGACTCCAGCAGATGCCTCTTCTCACAGAGATGGATCTGCAGCAGGAGATGGAGAGCTTCCTCGACAAGCTGCGCAGCGTCGGCGCGGAGCTCCTGCGCGCGTCGCTCTCCTTCCTGCTTGCCGCCGTCGGCAAAATCATGGACTTCGTCATCATCATCTTCGTTTCCTTCTACCTCCTGAAGGACGGAAAGACGATCAAACGCTGGCTTGCGGGGCTCTTTCCGTATGGATCACGCGGGCGTGTCCTGAACCTCTTTGACCGCCTGCTCCACGCTCTGCGCATCTACGTATGCAGTCAGCTTGTCATGTGTATCATCACGGGGCTTATCGTATTCCTTTACTTTGTCCTCATGGGTCTGCCGTATGGCTCCGTCTTTGCTCTGCTCTCCGGGATCAGTGAGTTCGTTCCCGTTCTTGGCCCCACCGCCGCATCCGCACTCGGCATAATCATGACCGCCTCGGCAGCTCATGACCTGACTGTGCAGACCGCACTCTTTTATCTTGCATTGACACAGATCAATCACAACATTGTCTATCCCGCCCTTGTCGGAAAGAGCCTTCACCTCCACCCCGTTGCCGTCATCCTCGGCGTCGTCTTCGGCGGCGAGATCCTCGGTGCCGCAGGAATGTTCCTCGCCGTTCCCTTCATGGTTATTGTCAAGATCGTTGTGACGGACATCTATCATGAGCAGACAACCGAGACGACGGAGGGGGAGGAAGAAAAGCCATGATTGAAAATTTTTTGATGAGGCATTATGATATGAACTGTGGGAATGCAGCTTTACCCGCACAAATACAAACCGAAAGAAGCGACCTATCATGAAAAAAAGTCTTTCCAACATCCCCAAAATCGTGTGGTTCCAGCTTTTCCTGCTGGCTCTAGGCTATGCTTTTTACTCGGCCAACCGTTTGTCGTTCGGCGTCGGACTCAAAGCCGTCGCGGCGAGCATCTCGCTGACCGCCGTTCAGCTCGGCACGATCGGCACGATATTTACTCTTGGGCAGGCACTTGTTGACATTCCTGCAGGCTATCTGGCAGACCGTTTTGGACGCAAGCGGATGCTTGTCATGGGGATGGTTGGGCTCGGCTGTATGACGGCTCTCGTGACGACCTCGGCGAGTTTCGCTGCTGCGGCGTTCTGGCGCTTTATGTTCGGTGTCGCAGAGGGCTGCTGGAACATCGTCATGTACTCCGTGGCGGGCTCGATTTTTCCTGCGGCACGCGCAATGCTCAACGGTCTCATGATGACCTTTTATTCGATCGGCGCGTATGTCGGCCCCGCCTACTACGGATGGAGCCTCGAGCGCACGGGAGAGTGGAGCGTCGGCCTTCAGCACATGGGCGTTGTGACCGTCATCTTCGGTCTTCTCCTCATCGCAGGGCTCCGGGCGCGGTACACAGACACGTCCAAGGACGTCAAGCGCCTTCACCTGCGTGAGGCAGTGCGCACCGTCGGCTTCAACAAGGTCGTATGGCTCGCCGTGCTGATTCAGATTCTGAACATCATCCCATATTGGGGCTTCGCCTCGATGGGACCGTATCTCTTTATGACCTATAAGGGATTCAGTGCGACGGACGCAGGGCAGTTCTTCGGCGCAATTTATGGGATCGGCGGACTAAGCGGCGTCCTTTTGGGATTCTTTGCCGATCGCTTCGGCCGGCGGCCGACGGTGCTCTTCCTCTCGGCACTTAACGCGCTCTGCGCCTTCGTCATTTTCCACATTATGCCGCAGAACTCGCCGCTCCTCTACATCGTCGGTGCGATGATGGGCATCGGGCTTCATGCTGTCTATGTTCTCGGCTACACGATCGCACAGGACGGCGTCAGTCATCAGCAGATCGGGCTTGCGACCGGCATCGTCGGTGCATCGAGCTACTTCCTCTCGTTCTTTTCCGGTCCTTTGATGGGCTTTTTGACGAGTACGCTCGGCCATGCGGCGGCACTTGATATCATTGTCATTGCCTTCGAGGCGGTGCTCGTCGTCGTTGCATTCTTTATGAAGGAGACGCAGCATAGAGGGCAGGAGGAACAATCATAGCGGATCGGATCAACGAGCGGGCGTGCGGATCAGAAATGCGCTGCACCTTGTTTCCCAACAAAAAAAGCCGCCGTGCAGCTGCGCGGCGGCTTTTTCTGTCGGGAAGAATATTATGCAAGCATGGAGCGGAGGAACCAGATCTGCTTTGCGTAGTTTGCAATGTGATCCTCCATGAGGTTCGCGATGCCGAAGACATCGTCCTTGTCCGCGAGGGCGCGGATGGAGGCTGCCTGGTCACGGAGCAGCTCAAGGTCGGCGAGCGTGAGCTGGAGCGCCTTCTTCTGATCGACCTTCTCATCTGCAAGCTCCTTGATCGTCGCGATGGCAAGATAGCCCTTCAGGCTTGCCACAGGCTGCTCACCGCAGATCTTGAGGATCTCAGCACTCTCATCGAGCACGTCTGCAAATGCATCATAGAGCGACTCGAGGTACTCATGCACTGCCTTGAACTGCGAGCCAACCACGTTCCAGTGGAGGTTGTGCAGCTTGATATAGCCGACGCCGATGTTGGCAATGTAACCGTTGAGTGCGCTTGTGATTTCCTTATTCATGGTAATTCCCCTTTCATCGTGTTGTTCTGCAGATGCTGTGCGGCATCTGTTTTGTATCTCATTACGTGTGCAATTATAGCGCGGTAAGCCCTACTTGTCAATAGTTGTTATTAAATAATTTTGCGAAAAAATCTCGATGGAATATTTTCCTTGACAAATCCTATCTTTTGTATATAATTCATAGCAACAAACTATGTGTTTCGAAATCTGGAAAAGGGGAATCGCCATGAGTGAGCAGAAATATCGTTTTGAGACCTTGCAGGTGCGCGTCGGACAGGAGGAAGCCGATCCCGTGACGGATGCGCGCGCTGTGCCGATTTATCAGACGACCTCGTACGTCTTCCACAATGCGCAGCACGCTGCCGACCGCTTCGCGCTCAAGGATCCGGGCTATATCTATGGACGCCTGATGAACCCGACGCAGGACGTCTTTGAAAAGCGCATCGCGGCACTCGAGGGCGGCACGGCGGCCCTCGCCTTTGCCTCGGGGGCGGCGGCGATCACGGCGACGATCCAGGCACTTGCCCATGAGGGCGATCATGTCGTCGCGCAGCAGAGCATCTACGGCGGTACGTACAACTTCCTCGCGCACACGGCGAAGGACTGGGGCATCGACGTGACCTTCGTCGAGCCGCGGGCGGGCGCACAGGGCTTCGCCGACGCCATCCGCCCGAACACGAAATGCGTCTTCATCGAGACCGTCGGCAACCCGAACGCCGATCTCGTGGATATCGAGGCCGTCGCACAGGCGGCACATGCGCAGGGCGTACCTGTCGTCATCGACAACACCTTTGCGACACCGTATCTTCTGCGCCCAATCGAGCACGGCGCAGACATCGTCGTGCACTCCGCGACGAAATTCATCGGCGGGCACGGCTCCAGCCTCGGCGGCGTCATCGTCGAGGGCGGTACGTTCGACTGGAAGGCATCGGGGCGCTTCCCGCACCTCACGCAGCCGAACGAGAGCTATCACGGCGTGAACTTCGTCGAGGCACTCGGCCCCGTCGCTTTCGTCACGTATATCCGTGCCCTCCTCCTGCGCGATACGGGCGCGGCGATCGCTCCGTTCAACGCATTCCTCTTCCTGCAGGGGCTTGAGACACTCTCCCTGCGCGTCGAGCGGCACGTGTCGAACGCACTGAAGATCGTGGACTTCCTTGCGAAGCATCCGAAGGTCGAGCGCGTCAATCACCCCTCGCTCCCGCACCATCCCGATCACGCCATCTACGAGCGTTACTTCCCGCATGGCGGCATATCGATCTTCACCTTTGACATCGCGGGCGGTCAGGAGGCGGCATTCCGCTTCATCGATCATCTGAAACTCTTCTCGCTCCTCGCGAACGTCGCCGACGTGAAGTCGCTCGTCATCCATCCCGCGACCACCACGCACTCCCAGATGAACGATGCGGAGCTTGCGGCATCCGGCATCGGCAGAGGCACGATCCGTCTCTCCGTCGGCATCGAGCACATCGACGATCTCCTTGCCGACCTCACGGCGGCATTCGATGCGGTCTGAGCTTCCTGCCTTGTACGGAAAAAATCCCTTGCCAATGCGCCCCTCACTGTGCTATAATGCGTCATGTCGCACAGCGGCATGGAGAGGTGTCCGAGTGGTCGAAGGTGCTTGACTCGAAATCAAGTGTGGTGATGAGCCACCGTGGGTTCGAATCCCACCCTCTCTGCCAGTAAAATCAAGGCTTCCGAGCATTTTGCCCGGAAGCCTTTTTTGTTCTATTTTTATTTTTGACATCATTTTTGACATCATGGATGTCAGCGGCCGTACTTTTCTTCACACTTGACTACTTTTTCGGTGATACCATCCTGCATCTGCTCCGTGTTGTGTACATACCTGTCCATCGTAAAGGAGGCGGAGGCGTGTCCAAGGCGAATCTGTATCTTCTTCGCGCTGACTTCCTCCTCGGCGAGCAGTGTCGCGTGCGTGTGTCGGAACGAATGAAATCGCAGGTCTCGTGGTAGGTTCAGTTGCTTCTTGAGATCAGCAAAGATATGCGTCACAGCGGTCAGCGTCATCGGCTGGGTTTTGTCTTTGAGAGAGCGGAAAATATAGTCGTCCTTCGTGAGCGGAATACCCTTCTGTAGGAGGACCTCCGTGAGCTTCTTCCTCCATGCGAGGAGATTCTGCACAGCGGCAGGGGATAGCGTGACCGTGCGTGCACTGTACGCCGTTTTGGTTGTGCCCTCGTACTCCTCTGCTGCACGTTTGCGTGCCTTTGAGACGTGGATCGTCGCTGCCTTTGCGTCAAAATCCGACCAGCGCAGCGCGACGATCTCACCACGACGCAGACCTGTGTCCCACGCGAACTTAAAGAGATGCTCGGTCTGCGATCCCCGGATCGCGTCGAGGAGTGCGTGATAGATCTCCGGCGTGACAATCCCCGCAGCCGTCGCCTTGTGCTTCGGTTTGCGGATGTACTCCATAGGATTGTTCTCGATCAGACGCTCAAATTTTGCCGCACGAAAGATCGACTGCAGCAGCGTATAGACCGCTTGCTTCGTCCGATCGCCATCAATCTTGGCGAGGATGTGCTTCAGCAGGGCGGGCTTTACATCGGCGATCTTCATGGTCGGTGGGATCCGCGGAAGGATATGTCGTGTGAGAAAGCCCTGATAGGTGGAGAGTGTCGATGCCTCGAGTTTATCCACGTCGCGCTTCATGGCGAGGAACTCGTCGGCGAAACGGTGGAACGTCTCAACCAGCAGAAAGTCCGAGATATTCGCATTCATAATGCGCCGCCGCTCAGCCTCAAGTTCCTGCAGCGTGTAGGCGTAGAAATAACGCCGCACCTTCTCGCCCGTGATCGGGTTCTCAAGGATGACACTTGACTGATAGCGTCCATCTTTGCGTTTGCTGAGCATAATAAAACACCTCCGAAGATTCGTTGTGGAATAATCCCCCGAAGGTGTGATATACTTTGCTTGCTTAGGGCTTGTATATCTCCTCGGAGACTACTTGCTTCACCGCTCGTCGTGTTGGTAGCACGGTGGGCGGTTTTTTATAACTTAGCAAGATAGGTCATGGGGAATCCCATTTCTTGATTTATATCGTGGAGTATATCCTTGGGGATCTGGGCTTCCATTCTGGCGTAATGCTTTTTGAGGTGTTTTTTCAGCATACCGAAATCGGATTTCTTGGAGAATACCTTTAGCGTGATGAGGATGGCCAAAACATCAGTTTTTCCTCGGATATAGTTTTGTGCGTTGTTTTGAGGAATCTCTAACTCTGCGTGTATCTTTGTATCTGGAATCAAACGCTGAAATCTATATGTTTTGTTCGGCATATAGATTCGGCTGCCATGCGCACAAGTGTTACGGATGTCGCTGAGGAAATAGATAAAACCGTCCAGTTGATTCGCTGACAACTTAAAGTGCTTTGCAATAGAGGATTGCTCATTTACTTTCATACACGAGTAAAAATGAGCGACTTGCCCAAATGACGTAACGCTGTTCAAAACCCATAAGGGGACGTAACCGTAAGCATTTACATAATGGCATATTGAATTTGTTCCCTTTTGGGTGTAGTACCTGATTGCGTTTTCCAGATTTGTTATCGTGCGGGAAGCAAAACGCCGATTTTCAGAACTGTCATTCTTGAAGCAGTTAGGGTCTAAATACTGCCTATGGTCATAGCCGTGAATTTCTGAGAAATGGTAAGCGATGAGTGATTTTATATGCTTTTCAATTTTAATCAGTTCCGTGAGAAAATAAGAGCGCATTGCCTGATCGAACGAATATAATGCGTATACTTGCTCAAAGGTAGTTCCCTTTGCATAACGCTCCGGATTCATACCTCTAATAAAATGCTTCTTGTATCCGTTGATGACGTTGTAATAGTCATCCTGTTGCATACAGTTTGTAAAGAACCTTGGATGTGGGATGATTAAACCGCGACTTTCCAAAAGCTCACGTTGCTCTGTATATGTGCGGAATCTCTTATGTTCCATCTGTTTCTCCTAAAAAGACGAATGACCCTAACGCCAAGGCGCTAGGGTCATCGTTGTCCAAGGTAGTGACCGAAGCCACGCCGAGGATCCTCTTTATCTGTATATTACCAGATACCCGTGCCTTTTGCAATAAGTTTAAGTTATTTAATTTTCATATATCGTCTCATATCGCCCTATAACGTCTTATATCGTGCGGGGATTTATCTGTTTTTCATTTCGCGCGTTGCCTTGGCACGCTCCCGTCGGTTACTTTATATCGCTCTGAAAGGCGGCGGCTTTATCCCTTCAATCCGACAAACTCTCTCGGCACGCCCACAGATGCCGCAAGCTGATAGATAGAGCAATCAGGGTACTCGCGCAGCAGCTCATCCGGCAGGAGTAACTCGACCGCAAACGTGTTCGCCTGCAGCTCGAATTTATCCTTCGAAAATAGGGTGTAACGTGTCAGCTTTGGAACGTTAAGATCGGCGTGCAAGATCGAATGAGCTAGCTCATGCGCGCAGACAAAACGCTGCATTTGCTCCGGAAGTGCATCATTCAAAATAATGTTCTGAAACCGACGGTAGCGCATATAAAACCCATAGGTCGTTTTCATCGGCTCGTACAGGATCCCAATGTTGCGTTCTCGAGCGATCTCAAATGGATTGTTTGTGTTGTAGAGTTCCGCTATCCCTATAGCAACCTGTCGCGGACTCATGGCTCAATCCTCGCGTCGATATTTTTTCGGCGTGAACTTCTTCTTTGCCATTCGTTTTGAGAGCGTCATGGCATGGAGGAGTGCAGCCTTCAGCATCTCTCGATCTTCCTCATCTTCTGGATCGTCGCTCATCGCCGCAGCACCGTTGAGAGAATCGACGATATTCTCGAGGTCCCGTGCGATCTGGCGCTCGTCTTTCGGCGTGAGGGGAGGAAGGTCGCCTTGCTTTGGTTGAGTGTTTCCGAGAAGGTAATCCGTGGTGACATGCAGTTTCTGTGCAATTTTTACCAGCTCATCATCTCTAATTGCACGAGTTCCTTTCTCGATTCTGCTCAAGACGCTGACATTCATTCCGATGGCGTTAGCTAATTCTTGCTGTAAAATGTCCATATCTTCACGCGTATTTCTGATTTTTTCTCCTGTCGTCATGCCTCGCTCCTTTCTGTTTCCACAAGAGCATTATATTCGAAATTTCTATTACAGAAACAAAACTTGCTAAAAAAGCAAAAATATTTATTGACTTTCCGTTTTGGCAAGTTTAATATATAGGCATAGAGTTTCTATTTTGGCAAGAGAGGAGAGGAGGGGAGATCAATGGAGTTCAACCTTGCTTATATCGCCGCGCGGCGAAAGGAACTAAAACTCACAATAGAGGATATGGCAAAGGCACTCGGGTTCAGTAACGGTTCTGTATATTGGAAGTACGAGAATGGTGTGTACAAGCTCAAAGCAGACATTCTGCCAAAACTCGCAGAGATTTTACAATGCGAAATAGAGTGTTTTTATGTCCCGACACTTTCTAAACCAGAAATTATTGCGTAAAGCACCTTTCTCTAAATCCTACCCCAAGGAGGTGAAGCAGACTATGACCAAAGTAGCCCCGTCGACGGCGGCCAGCAGGTACTATTTAGCCCGCATGGCGGCAGCCGGGAAGAACGAACGCCTGAGCAGCCGCGAGGGCGCGAGCGAGGAGACGGGCATCCGAGGAGGTGAGGAGATGAATATAGCAGAGATGAAAGAGGTTCGCGAAGTGTTTGGCGCAGACTCCGCGAACGAACTCTTACAGCAAGGATGGGTTCTTCTTGATGTTCGTTACAACCATTCGGGCGGCAGGGAAGATGGTTTTTCATATTTGCTCGGGTCTGCGGCAGGGTCTGATGTACCAAGAGAATAATAGACACTCTCTTGCGGATATGGACCGCCGTAAGAGTCAAACTTAGATACTGCCAATAACACCCAACCGTCATCAAGCATTTTGTTTACGATTTCTGGATCGCGTGTATCTGTAACTCTTTTAATCTCATGTAGTTCCATGATGACACCTCTTTCTTTGGCAAGAAACGCCCTTCTCATGAAGATTCAGTTCATGTCATCGGGGAACACTTTGATTTCTCCATATGCGCTCTCGTGCTTTTGAATCGCTTCCTCAATGAGGTATTCAATCTGCATCGCCATCGAGCGCTTGTTCATGGCAGCAATCACTTTTATTTTGTCGAAGTTCTCCGGCTGCATCCTCATGGTAAATTGACGTTTCTCGGTAGACACGGCAATAGCCTCCTTCAAGAATTCTATATGAATTCATTATAGAGAGTGCATGAGGAGAAATCAAAACATCTTTTTGAATTCAAAAACTTATTGACATTATAGTGAATTCACTATATGATAACAAAAAGGAGGTGAATTCATTGGATTCACCAAAGAGAAAGGAACTGCTTTCACTGAGGATTCCGCCGGAACTCAATAGGCGTCTTGCGAATCATGTCAAACCGATGGGACTCTCCAAGAACGCCTTTATTCTCGGGCTTGTCAATCGCGAGTTGGAGCAGAGCGCGGGAGCAACGAGTACCGCAAGGAGGAAGCCGTGAGCGGGACAGAGAGGAGGTGAGACTATGGAAATCATCATCAAAGGCGAGGCGAAAGAAATCGCCGCACTCCTATCAGAGTTAGAGATGCGGCGAAGCGTTCCGTTTGTCGGCGAGATAGAATACTGCTCGCTTGACAAACAGAATGCACAGCTGAAGGATGATTCTGTCAAAGAAGCCCTTTAGACATGGCTTCTTCAATCCAATCTCGGGATTTCTTTGGAAGATGACACTGACAATCCGGCGTGACTTTCGTGACGAACAAACCGTCATTTTTGTCAATGCAGTTAGACAGTTTTTTGACGATTTGATCGGCATTCAAGCGTGTGTTGATTAACCATGTTGACTTCAGGCAGCGGGTATATCCGCCGCTTATCTGCTTAATAGCAGAAAACAACTTTTGGTAATCTTGTCCCGGGGCATTCAGGTCATAAGAAATCAGGTAAACCATAGTCGCTCCCTCCTTTCTGCGTCCAGTATAGCACGCTGAGAGAAGGGCAACAACAGCGACGAACAAGTAAGAAATCCTTACAAGTCCATTGTAAGGGAAGGGAGGGAGATAGAACATGACCAAGATTGCACCGTCAACAGCGGTCAATCGGTACTATTTAGCCCGCATGGCGGCAGCCGAAAAGAATGAACGTCTGAGCAGCCGCGAGGGCGCGAGTGAGGAGACGGGCATCGATCGAAAGCGGATGCAGCGCATCGAGATCGGGACGCTGAACCCGTACCCCGAGGAGGTTCTACTGATGGCAGACACCTACCACGCGCCGGAGCTTCTTAACTACCACTGCTCACAGTGCTGCCCCATCGGGCAAAGAACCGTACCACGGGCGGAGGCAAGTGAGCTCGACCGCATCACGGTGAAGTTCATGAACGCGCTCGAGCAGATCAGGGATTCCGACAAAGAGCTGCTGCGCATCGCGCAGGACGGCACGCTCTCGGCAGAGGAAGTACCGCAGATGGAACACCTGTTGAGCGGCATCCAGCGGATTGTGGCGGTAGCGCTTGAGATTCAGATCTATCTCGACAAACGCAGGTAAGGAGGAGAAACAATGATGGATGAAATCAGCACCAAGGAGAAGGAAGCCCTTCTCGAGATTGCCAGGAAAACGCTTGCCGGGATGGAGGCGAGGGAGGACTTCGAGCCGCAGAATAGCGACAGCCTCGATTTCATCGAGACCTCCGTCTGGGGGATCGAGAAGGCGCTCACGGCAGCCTACCTACTGGGGAAGGCAAGCGCAAAGTGAGGAGGTGACCAAATGGAAAAACTGATTCCAATTTGGGAAAAGGCGGCCCTTACCGTAGAGGAAGCTTCCGCATACACCGGTGTTCGCATTGAGTTAATCCGAGCGCTGGCACACGCGGCGCGGCATGGAAGGAACGATTTTCCTGCTTTCTGGGTGGGGACATCCATAAAGATCGCACGGGGACCGCTCCTGCAATGGATCGCGGACACTGCGGTCTCTCACAAAGATCTGCAGCACGCCGTGAAGATCGTAGAGAATGCAGAGCAACTCGAGATGACACGGCGGCGCGGTCGCCCGCGCAAGCAGGTCGCAGAATGGGAGTGAAGGATATGCGTGAGTTCTTGAAGGTGGTTCTCGTTGGCGGCGCGTTCGTTGCCGTCGCGGCACTCTGCTCGGGGGCGGTGAATCCGTGGGACGACGGAGAGGGCGCGGTCCTCGTCGAGGAGACGTACACCGTCCGTCCGGGCGATACGCTCTGGGATATCGCAGAGACGTATGTCCGCAAAAATACCGGCACGCGCCGGTACATCCTCGAATACAAGTCGGGGATGGAGGAGCTGAATCCGTGGCTCCTCGATAGGGCCGGGATGATTTATCCCGGCGATAAGTTGACCTTGACCTACTGGATCAAGAGTGAGGAGGCAGCAAAATGACGCAGTGGAAAGTCTGCCGCGAGATTGTCGGCGGGATTCTTCCGATGTGGCGGGCGTGCCGGACAGTGGACGGCATCGCGGAGCTTGACGTGCTGATATACGGCACGCAGAGCGAGGCGATCGCCCGGATGCACGAACTAAACGCAGCACTTAATGAGGAGGTGGAGAAATGACAACGGAACAAGCGGAAGAGCTCGCAGGCAGACTTGCAGAAAGCGATTTGTTCATTTGCGTGACAATGAAGCGAGGCCGCTCGCAGGAAGCTCTTTACGGAGAGACGTATAAGTTGATCGGCGTGGCATTTAATACGCTCTTATCGGCGATTGACGAACTCGAAACGACCGAAGAGCAGATCGCGCAGATTAGAACGTGCATTATGTTTTTGAACGATGCACGGATCGCAAAAGAAAAAGCGCCCGAGGCGGCGGTAACCGCTCTTGGCGCAAAGAAATAAGTTTTCACCGTGAGTATATCACGGATGAGGAGGAAAGACAATGCCAAAGCCCTACAAAGTAATTTTCACGCTCAACGGAATGATCGGCGTCACTGCAGCGAGCGAAGACGAAGCCGTTCTCCTGGTTGAGAATATGGAGCGCGAAGAGATCGTTGCGTATGCCGAGGAGCACGGATTCTCTGCGTTCGCCATGGAGGAGGAAGAGTAACGTGGCAAAACTTATCATGACCGTCGCCGAGATGGCGGACGAAAAGAGGTGGCTTGCAGCCCGCCGCGAAGGCATCGGCGGGAGCGACGCCTCCATCATCGTCGGGCTGAACCGTTGGAAGTCGCCCTTTCAGCTCTGGCTTGAAAAGACAGGGAAGGCAGAGGCAGAAGACCTCAGTGGAAACGAGTACGTCTACTGGGGGAAGGTACTCGAAGAGGCGGTTGCGAACCGCTTCTGCGAGCTGACAGGGAAGAAGGTGCAGCGGCGCGGGCTCCTGCAGATGGACGAATATCCCTATATCCGCGCCAGCGTTGACCGCATGGTCGTCGGCGAGAACGCAGGTCTTGAGTGCAAGACCTGCAACGGATTCGCCGCCAAGGAGTGGGAGGACGACGAAGTGCCCGCCGCCTACTATGTGCAATGCCAGCATTACATGATGGTCACGGGTTGCGAGCGGTGGTACATCGCGGTGCTCATCGGCGGAAACCATTTCGTCTGGAAAGAGATCCCGCGTAATGACAATGAGATTGACCTCCTACTTCAGGCGGAGATCGACTTCTGGCACAAGGTAGAAGCGGGCATCATGCCAGAGGTAGACGGCAGCGAGAACTGCAAGGATGCCCTCACGGCGGAGTTCCGAGGGGGCAACGCAGAGCCGCTGACGCTTCCCGATGCAGCCGAGGTGATCATCGAGCGCATCCGAGCCCTCGACGACGCTAAGAAGAACACAGAGGAGGACATCGAGCACCACAAGAACCAGCTCCGCCGACTGATGGGCGACTATGAGCTCGGCTACGCAGGGGACTACAAAGTCACATGGAAAACGCAAGCAGGGCGAACGACTGTCGACAGCAAGGCGCTCAAGGCAAAAGAGCCTGCCATCTACGCCAAGTACGCGAAGCAGAGCAAGCCGACCCGCGTCCTGCGGATCAGCTGACAGTAGAGAAGGGAGATAATCATCATGGCAAGTGTAAAAGGCGGCGCGATCCAGAAAGCGCAGGAACAGAAGACCGTGGCGGCACAGCAGCAGAAGTCAATCAAAGGCCTCATCGTTTCGATGGAGGGGCAGATTGCAAAAGCACTGCCCTCCGTCCTCACCCCGGAGCGATTCACGCGCATGGTGCTCACGGCACTCAGCACGAACCCGAAGCTCCGCGAGTGCACGCCGAATAGCTTTCTCGGTGCGATGATGCAGGCGGCGCAGCTCGGTGTCGAGCCGAACACGCCGCTCGGACAGGCATACCTCATCCCGTACAAAAACAAAGGGATCCTCGAGTGCCAGTTTCAGCTTGGCTACAAGGGGCTCCTCGACCTTGCGTATCGCAGCGGGGAGGTCACTATCATCCAGGCACACGAGGTGTATGAAAACGACGTCTTTGAGTACGAGCTCGGGCTCGAGCCAAAGCTCCGACACGTACCAACGACGGGCGAGAAGGGGGCGGTCACGCACTACTACGCCATGTTCAAGACCAAGAGCGGTGGCTATGGATTCCACGTCATGAGCCGCGCAGAGGTGGATTCCTTCGCCAGGAAGTACAGCCAGTCATACAAGAAGGGGTACAGCACCCCATGGACAACGAACTTTGACGAGATGGCGAAGAAGACCGTCCTCAAAGCGTGCCTCAAGTACGCGCCGATCAAGACAGAGTTCACGCGAGCGCTCGGCACCGATGAGACGATCAAAACAGAGATCGCGGCAGACATGGTCAGCGAGGCGGACGAGACGGACTACATCGAGGCAGAGGCGGTCGAGGTAAGCGAGGATGATCCGCCGGCAGAGGACGCCGCGCCGCAGCCGAACAAGTTCATGAGCGCAGCGCAGGACGATGTACCGCCCAATGTGGATCCCGAGACGGGAGAGATCATGGGCTGACAAGAGGCCGGCAGGGAGGCACATATACGCCTCCCTTTACCGGCGTAAAAGAGTGCAGAATGTAAAGGAGCATTACCATGGACATCACCATCAAGAAGATCAAGGCGGCAAAAGGAAAGCTGGTCTTTGAGTACGACAAGAAGGAGGACGAGGAGAGCCTCATCAGCACGCACACCTCGAAGTTCGAGGAAGAGCCAGAGCCTTCGTTCTGGTCGGCATTCGGGTATCTTCGCGCCGATGTGTGCCGGATTCTCGAGGTAGACCCAGGGCAGTACGCCAGGCGCATCGTTCCGACGGGCGTCAGCTATTCCACGGGCACTGACGGCTACGAGGGCGCGATCATTACCTGCGAGTACCACATGCCCAAGTCCGGAACAATGACCACGATCAACACGCCGCTCCTCCGATTCCCACAGGCAGATGAGCAGGTGGGGCTGCCGAGCTACTTTAGCGAGGAGACCGAGGAACACCTGCGTGACCTCATTCATGAGGCGGTACGTTATCTCGAGGGGCATCGCGGGCAGGGCGGACTGTTTGACGATGAGGGGCAGAATCCGCGCAACGTAACGCCCGAGGATTCTCCCGTGCGCCTTGCAGCGGTGGGGCAGAGCGGATCAGACATGAAGCAGATCGCGGGGTAAGGAAATGGCTGACAAGCGGTACTACTGGATCAAGATCAAGTCCGACTTCTTCGATCTCCCGACCATCGACTGGCTGCAAGACCAGAAGAACGGTTGTGAGTACATCGTCCTTTACCAGAAGCTCTGCCTTCTCTCTGCGAATAGCGGCGGGGAGCTGGTACGCAAGGTCGGCGATATGATCATCCCATACGACGTCAAGAAGATCGCCGAGGTCACGCGCTTCAAGTTCGACACGGTGGTCGTCGCGATGGAGCTTTACAAGAAGATCGGGCTGATCGTGGAACGCGAAGATGGCGTGTTCGTTGTCGCAGGCATCGGAGAGATGGTCGGCAGCGAGACAAAGTGGGCAGAGAAAAAGAGACTACAGCGGGACAAAGGAGGAGACAATGTCCCCCGATTGTCTCAAAAATTCGAGGACAAAAAAGGACAAAGCGAGGACAATGTCCCCCGACGTGTCCCTCAAGATGTCCCCCAAAGTGATGGGACAAATATGGGGACACACGAGAGGACAGACACAGGGACACAGCAAGGGACAAGTGCGCCTACTTTGTCCGGGAAGAGTATAGAGATTAGAGATCAGAGTATAGAGCTCAGAGAAAAGAGAATAAATAAACAAGATACAGATGCAGCAGCTGCAGCAGCTATAGGCGTAAGTAATAATACATACACGCGCGAGGCTCCTCCCGGAGAAGACCGTGCGGAGATCGTACAGGCATACTGCGACAATCTTCAGCCTGGAGCAGGGAGCATGGTGATCGAGCAGCTGCACGATCTCATCGACACCTACGGGCGGAAATGGTGCATGGAGGCGATCCGCGAGGCAGCGGCAAGCGGCGGCAGATCAATCCAGTATGTGCTCCGCATTCTCCAGCGGTGGGAACGTGACGGATTCAAGGCAGAGCGCAAGAAAGGCGGCGGAAATTATGGCTCTAACATCGGCACGGGCAACGTGGAGGGAACTGGCGCGGAGAAGTCCGCGTATGCAGCATACCTTGACGGAGACACGGTCAAGAGATGCCCGTATGATCTGGGCGGCACGCCCGAAGAGGGCGGAGATTCTGCGGACGATTGGAGCACCGCGAGAGACGATCCGTACGCCGCAGGGGCTTCTTCTGGCGGCACAGGCGGCAGAGACCAAGAGAGCGCATGATGCCGCGTGCGCAGCGTGCCCGTATCGCGTGGATGATTGCCATGAGTGCAGATACAATGGGCAGGAGTTTCAGAATCTCAGATACCGCAACGCATTTCTCTCCTGCATCCCAGCTTGCCCTAAGCACAAGGCGCAGCAGGAGCAGAATCGGATCGCGAAACTCATGGGAAGCAGCGGCATTGGTGAGCGATTCCGGTCGCGTAGCTTCGCGACGTTTCGCCAGACGCCCGAAACAAGACCTGCGCTGATAGCCTGCAAGCGGTTTTGTGAGAGCGTCAAGGTCGATCCCAAGACGCCGGGCATTCTCCTGAAAGGGGGGTGTGGAACCGGAAAGACACACCTCGCGGTGTCGATTCTGCGTGAGATTGCAGAGGCAGGGATTCCGGGGATGTTTGTGGTAGTCCCTGACCTGCTCGCCAAAATGCGGGCAAGTTTTAGCCTTCGGGATGGCAAGGCAGATGAGCTTTTGACAGCCGCAAAAGATGCAGCGGTACTTGTCCTTGACGATCTCGGAGCTGAGGATCCAAAGCCGTGGGTGCCGGAGCTGATCTACGTGCTGATCAATCACCGATACGAGCACATGCTCCCCACGGTCATCACGACCAACTGCGGAGGCAAGGAGTTAGAGGCAGTATTCGGGAGGCGCATCGTGAGCCGGCTCTCAGAGATGACAGTACCGGTTAACATCCAGGCCGCCGATTGGAGAATGAAAGGAGCATGCTGAGATGGCGCTTGAAAAATGTGGTTGCTGCAAAAGGTATGTGCCTGAGCGGGAATTAGAGCCGAGCAGTGTATATGGGTTTGTTTGCGAAGATTGCTTTTGGGATAACAAGCGATACCAGAGGGAGGAGGAAGAGGAATACGAGCAATACGATAAGGCATACGAGGAACACATCGAGAAGGAACACGAGGAATGGCTGCGAGAACAAGAAAAGTGAGCGATTTGGAGAGGAGTGTGCTGAGATGGCAGAATTGAGTGAACAGGATAAACAGGAAATCAGCGATTTCTTTGCAGAGAATAAGTGGCTAAAAGGGGTGTGTTTGAGTGTAGAGGAATCCTTTCGGGCGGTTGCGGCTGAGATATGGGCGCAAGCAAACAAAATAGACCAACTGCAAGCGGAAAATGAGGAGCTGAAACTGAAAACGGACGCCGACATGACAAAGCCGCAGCCGTGCACGAAATTTCGTAATGCGGAGACGATCGAGTGGCTTGCGAAGCTGAGCGAGGAGACGAATGAGGTCGTACAGGAAGCAAAGGATATGGATGAGTGCGTGCTGATAGAGGAAAGATTATCTGCTGCGCATGCAAAGGATCGCCTTGCAGAAGAACTCACGGACGTTATCACGGTCTGCGTCTCATGGCTTGATGCTCTCGGATATGACGAGGAGGAGCGCGGTGAGCTGCAAAAGCGCGTGAACGAGAAGAACAAGAAACGCGGGTATTTCTGAGGAGCAGTCATGCTGAAAGAACTTACGCTATACGGCGAGGTGGACAAAGTGCGGGTGGTAGTGAACCGTCTGCGTCTCCATGAACCGCCCGAGGGCTACTATGTCGCATTTAGCGGCGGTAAAGACAGCTGTGTCGTGCTTGACCTATGCAAGCGGGCGGGCGTTAAATACGACGCGCACTATAACGTTACCACCGTCGACCCGCCGGAATTGGTACAGTTCATTCGGCGGGAATATCCCGAAGCGTGGGAGGGGCGCAACGTGCCGCAAAAGACGATGTGGCAGCTCATCCCCGAAAAGCGGATGCCGCCAACAAGGCGGGTGCGGTATTGCTGTCAGTATCTCAAAGAGGGCGGCGGGGCGAAGCGGTATGTCGTGACCGGAGTGCGACACGCCGAATCTGCCAAACGCGCCAAACGACAGATGGTTGAGACATGTAATGTGCACCGTGGAAAGCGGTACCTCCACCCGATCATTGACTGGTCGGATGCGGATGTGTGGGAGTACATCCATACTTACAACGTGCCGTATTGCTCCCTCTACGATGAGGGATATAAGCGTCTCGGATGCATTATGTGCCCGTATGGTGGGCAAAAGCAGATGAGGGAGCAAGCGGCACGCTGGCCGCAATATGCAAAAGCCTATGAGGCGGCATTTCAGCGGATGATCGACAAACGCCGCGCGGACGGTTTTCCGACGCAGTGGGAGACTGGCGCAGAGGTCATGCGCTGGTGGATGGGTGAGGACAACAGACTGCGAGACAACGATGCGCAGATCACATTATTTGGTCTGCGGATGGATGAGAGTAGCGTTTGAGAGGAGGCTACGACATGGACGAGTATCATCCGTGCAAGAAGCCCGACCCGACGGCTAGGGAGGCAATCGGGAACGTGATGCGGGAGACAAGACCTAGAATCACAGGAGCACGCAGAAGGAAAGCCCTGTCGAAGGAGATGAGGGCGCAGGTATACGCGATGTACGGCGGTCACTGCGCCTATTGCGGCAGGGAGATCGACATCACAGAAATGCAGGTCGACCATGTACAGGCGGTCTATCTCGGGGGCGAGGACGAGATGGAGAACTATCGCCCCGCGTGCCGGCAGTGCAATTTCTACAAGTCGACCATGAGCGTTGAGGGCTTGCGCGAACAGCTAAGTCTTATCCCTGGGCGACTGGAAAAGCTGTTGACATTTCGGCTTGCACTCGCACATGGACTGGTGCGGATCACAGGAAAGCCCGTCAAGTTCTATTTCGAGGAGCGTGAAAAACAATGTTGATGCACTATCTGTCCCATCCGTTCAGCGGGGACGAGGAGAAGAATCGAGCAGCGGCAGAGGCAATCCAGAGAGAGCTGCAGGAACAGTATCCAAAGACGCTCTACATCAACCCTATCGCACAATTCAAGGCACTGACGGGGATGGAGTACGATACCATCATGGGATACTGCCTCAAACTTCTGTACAAGTGCGGTGCGGTCACGATGACAGGGGACTACCGCGCCAGCAAGGGATGCATGATCGAGCTCGCATACGCGCGAGAGTATCACATCCCCGTGTTCTTCTACGATGCAGAAAAGCATGAGTATGTGAGTGAGGAGACATAAAATGCGAGAGATAAAATTCAGGGCGTGGGATCCGGCAGGAAAACAGATGTGCCCTGTGATCGTTGCAGATTTTCAAGACATCCAAGCTAAGGCTTTTTGTCGCTTTCCAAAGTCTGGAACGCAGGGGATTATCTCCGCTGATCTGATGCAGTACACCGGCGTAAAGGACAAGAACGGCGTCGAGATTTACGAGGGAGATATCATTCGTGGGCATACAGGACGGTATCAGGTAGACTGCGTGGTTCGATGGAGCATGGGGAATTGTGGGTTTATCGCTGAGCCGACAATTACAGATCGTACGTACCTGTGTTTGAATCCAGGATCGACGAAAAGCTACGAAGTCATCGGCAATATCTACGAGAACCCGGAGCTGGTGAGCAATGAAACAAATACTTGATGCCTGCTGCGGCGCTCGGATGTTCTGGTTCGACCGCGAGCATCCGGCGACCGTGTTCATGGACAATCGCAGTTTTGCAAAAACGTTGTGCGATGGCCGACGATTCAAGGTCAAGCCTGATCTGATCGCTGATTTTCGAGAGATGCCATTCCCCGACGAGATCTTCCGACTTGTCGTATTTGACCCGCCGCACCTGCGCAGAGCCGGAACGAGTTCATGGCTTGGCATCAAGTATGGTGTACTCGAAAGCACATGGAAAGACGACCTGCGCCGAGGATTCGAGGAGTGCATGCGTGTCCTGAAAGATTACGGCGTGTTGATCTTCAAATGGTCGGAAGATCAGATCAGCACAGCAGATGTTCTGAAACTGCTCCCGATGCAGCCGCTTTTTGGGCATCGGAGAGGCAAAGCGATATGGATGTGTTTTATGAAATTTCCAGAGGAGGAGAGGATCGAATGAAGACTATTCTGTTTCGCGGCAAGGACAAAGAAGGCGAGTGGCACTATGGGCGGCTCGCGTATATGTTTGTGGATATAGAGATGGCTGAAGCGTCCGTTGATGTAATTCAAGACGAGAATCATAACACGTGGCAGATCAACCCGGATACCATCTGTGAATATACAGGGCTTATGGATAGTAATGGAAAGCGGATTTTTGAGGGTGATATTGTCCATGTGTACGGTTACGGAAACGTGATCTGTGCTTTTGGTGGCGGCCAATGGGGTGGTTTTGAGGAAGGTGCTGGCGTTGTTCCCTTTTGTACCTCTATTTGGGGGATGGGAGGGGAAGTTGTCGGAAATCGCTGGGATAATCCAGAACTGCTTTTTAAGGAGGAACAGAAATGAATCACTTTGTAGGAATCGGGCGTCTCACACGAGAGCCGAACGTAAAATACACGCAGAGCGGCAAGGCGATCGCGTCCTTCACGCTTGCTATTGACCGTCGCAGGAGTACGGACGGCAAGCAACAGGCGGATTTCATACAGTGCGTCGCGTGGGAAAAGACAGCGGAGATCATCAGCCAATATGTCACGAAGGGGCAGAAGATTGCCGTGGAGGGACGCATCCAGACGCGCAGCTACGATGCCAATGACGGCACGAAACGATATGTGACGGAGGTCGTCGTCAACAGTATGGAGTTCTGCGACAGCAAAGGCGGCGGTACAAGTCCCGCCGCACCGCCGGAGCAGCAGGGCATGTTTGATGGGAGCAGAGCGGTCTCCGACTCTGATATCCCGTTTTGAGTACCTATACCGCCGTCATCCTCGGTGATCCGGTCGCGCAGGGACGCCCACGCTTCTCGCGTCAAGGGGGATTCGTCAAGGCGTATGATCCTGCAAAGAGCCGTGACTACAAGAGCTATGTGCGGATGGTCGCAGCACAGCACGCCCCAGATTCACCCGTAGAGGGCGCGATCGAGTTCTCTCTACGTATCTATCGCGCTATCCCCAAAGGGATGCCAAAATACAAGCGTGAGGCGGCGAAGGCAGGGACATTGCGGCCAATAACGAAGCCCGACGTGTCGAACGTCCTGAAGGGCGTGGAGGACGCACTCAAGGGCGTGTGGTACAAGGACGACAGCCAGATCGTCGGCTACGGGGTGCTCGGCAAATGGTACGATGAGCGTCCGAGGATCGAGATCATGATGCGGGAACTGGAGGGGTGAGAAACATGGAGGTTTTCATCGTGATAGTTGCTTGCTTGCTGCTTATAGGGGTTGGAGGATGCGGAGGTGGCGGTGGACATGCAACAATCGTAGATCCAGACAAGCTCAAAGAGGCACGTATTGAGGCGTTGAAAGCGAAGAAGAAAAAATAAACGATGATCGGGTAGGTAAATAGAGCGCGGAGCTATTCGCGCTCTCTATCTCGTTATTGAGCGGAGGGCAGCAGGTGCGAAGTTACAATGATTACGAAAAGACGGTATACGGGTATCTACGGAACTATCACAAGTTCAAGGGGCAGCTTGCCGGGCTCGAAATCGAGATTGATGGAGTAGAGGAGCAAATCCGCAGCATCGGGGATGCGAAAATTTCCAAATATGGAGACGCGCCCGTGGGTGGCTATGATGAACTCTCCGAGGTCGAGCGCGCCTGTGTCCGCCGCATGAAACTCGAGGAACGCCTGCCGATCCTGCGCGAGAACTACCTCCGCATCCAGACACTCATGCGACGGATTGACAACGCCCTCCAACTGATGAGCGATACGCACAGGACGATCCTGCGGCGCAAGTTTATCGACGGGGAACGGTGGTATCAGGTGGCACAGGCGACGGGCTACAGCGAGCGCAGCTGCCAGTATCTCGCGCAGGAAGGAATCCGAACGCTCATGCAGATGATGTTTCCAGAGGCAGGCGATGGACAGCGCAGCCTTGACTTCGTATTCCTGGAAAGTTGTGGATAATCAGTTGATAAATTGTGGATAACTCACGCCCTAAAATCTTTGCGCATTTCTTGCGTGTTTTTTGCGTATTCTTTTCGCACTTTCTGCGCGTTTTTCGTCGGCAAACGTGTTATGATGGTAGCGTCAAAATTTCAGAGAGCAGAGTCCTCGCCGTATCGGCGGAGGGCTTTTTATTTGTCCGAAAGAGAAAGGAGGAGGCAGATTGATCGACTACAAGTCACCAGCAGAGCCGCGCGGGACAACAGGGGATGGCGTGCCCGTGTTCTGTGCGTATGATGAGATCGTCGCACTCGGAGATATTCGGCCGAACCCCGGCAATCCGAACGACCATAATAAAAAGCAGATACGGCTTCTCGGCGACATCATTCAAGCGACGGGATGGAGAGCGCCGATCACCGTCAGCAAGCGCAGCGGTCTCATCACGAAAGGGCACGGGCGCAGGATGGCAGCTGCAGCGATGGGGTGGAAGTCCGCTCCCGTGGAGTACCAAGACTATGCAAGCGAGGAGGAGGAGCACGCCGACCTGATCGCGGACAATCGCATCGCAGAGCTCGCCGACCTCGACATGGGCAAGCTGATGGATATGGTGCAGGAGATGGATACGGGCATCGTACCCGTGGAGCTAACCGGATTCACTGAGGAAGACCTGCAGAAGATCATCGCCTCGATGGAGGGCGCGGATGATTCCGTTGACGATAAGGCAGACGCAGAGCCGGGGGTAGATGATGACTACAAGCCATTCTCCCAGCTCGGGGACCTGTGGCACCTCGGAAATCACCGCCTCATCTGCGGAAGCGCTACAGACGCAGCGACGATTGAGCGGCTGATGGACGGGCGCAAGGCGCAGCTCGTGCATACAGACCCGCCGTATGGTGTGTCGTTTGTTGGGAGTGGGAGAGGAGAAAATAAATTTGGAATGATTAAGGGCGATGACCTGAGAGAAGAATCTCTCATAGAGCTTCTTGCACCTGCATTCCATAACTTTGTCAAATATACGGTTGACGATGCCGCTTTCTACATTTGGCACGCATTCAGCGCGCGCCGCGACTTCGAGGATGCCATGTTTGCGGCGGGGTTGATGGAGAAGCAGTACATCATCTGGGTGAAGAACAATTTTGTTATTAGTCACAATGATTATCAATGGATGCATGAGCCGTGTTTTTACGCCGAGAAGGCAGGACAAAAGGCAAAATGGTGTGGCGATCGTTCACAGGTCACGTCGTGGAACGTCATTTTAAGGGACGCAGACGGAACGGCGACAACGCTCTCAGGTGGAGTCGTTCTTAAGGATTCGGAGGGGCACAAATTATATCTTTCTGAAAAGCCACCAAAAGAGAAGAAATTACGTTATATCAGGTTAAGTAAGGGGCGAAGCGTGTGCCTTTTCGAGCCTGGTTCAGAAAGCACCGTATGGAAAGTTGATAAAGACAGCAAGACCGTACACCCAACGCAGAAGCCTGTGGAGCTTCCGATTCGTGCTATCACGAACAGCACGGAGGCGGGCGACCTCGTGATCGATTTCTTCGGTGGCAGCGGATCGACACTGATCGCGTCGGAGATGACAGGGCGCACTTGCTACAGCACGGAGCTTGACCCACGCTACGTTGATGCCATCATTCGTCGGTACATCGAGACCAGCGGTAAGCAGACCGTCACCGTAGAGCGGGACGGCGTGACGATGACGATCGATGAGGTCATGGAGGCCGCCGCAGGAGGTGACGTGGATGCATGAGCAGGAAGATATCGAACGAGCAGGAGCCATGGGAACGCCAGGCGGGTGAATCTTCGGTCGCGTACGAAGCCTTTCTACTCTACCGAAACATGAGCCATGAGCCGGACGGCGAGAAGAAGAAACGTCGTCTGGCAAGTGTCGCGGAAAAGTTAGGGAAATCGCTGAAATTGATCGAGCGGTGGAGCTTCACGTGGAACTGGGTAGAGCGGGCACGGGCGTACGACAACGAGCTGCAGCGTATCAGCATGGAGGAGACGCGCGAAGCCGTCCGCAAGATGCTCAAAGACCACATGAAGATGGCACAGGCACTGCAAAAGAAGGCTATGACCGCACTCCTGCGGCTGGACGATGAGAGCCTGTCCGCGAAGAACATCCTCGACTACCTCGCGCAGGGCATCGAGCTCGAGCGTCAGGCACGCCTCGAGGCGGCGGATGTCGGCAGACCCGGTGCGACGAAGGGAAGTCCCATCGCAGCACTCGAAGAGCCGGAGCAATCCACAATGGTGCAGCTTGTGCAAAGCCTGCAGAAGGCACGTGAGAGGAGGCCGACGTAGTGGAGTTTAAGGACTGGGGCGGCAAGGCACTGGACTTTATCGACAAGTCGATCGCAGAGGACGCCTTCATCAACATCCTCGAGGGCAGCGTCCGCAGCGGCAAGACCGTCGCCATGATTCCGAAGTGGCTAAACTACATCATGACGGGACCGCCTGGGCTACTCCTCATGACAGGTGTGTCCAAAGATACGATCTATGACAATGTGCTGAACGATCTGTTCGACACCATCGGAGAGGAGAACTACCACTACAACCGTCAGAGCGGATCACTGGATGTGTTCTGGCGGGACGCAGACGGCGAGCACATGCGACGCATTAAGGTCGTCGGCGCGAAGGACGAAGGCTCAGAGAAATTCATCCGAGGAAAGACCCTTGCAGGGGCGTACTGCGATGAGTTGACGTTGATGCCCGAGCGGTTCTTCAAGCAGCTCCTCAATCGCCTCAGCGTGCCAGGTGCTAGGCTATACAGCACAACAAACCCAGATTCACCAATGCACTATCTCTACAAGGAATACGTTACAAACGAGCAAAAGCTCCGTGATGGCCTTGTGAGAGTGGTGCATTTTGAGTTAGACGACAATCCGAATCTGGACGAGGAGTTCAAGAACAACCTGAGAACATCATACTCCGGCATGTGGTTTCAGCGCATGGTACTTGGTTTGTGGGTGCTCGCTGAGGGCGTCATATACGACATGTTCAGCGACGATCTGCTCTTTGACGATACAGAATTCACGAATACACTCAAAAGCAGCTGCCGCCGCTTCATCGCGTGTGACTACGGCACGAAGAATCCGATGGTCTTTCTTGACATCTACGATGACGGAGAGACGATCTGGATCCCGAATCTCTACTACTGGAACAGCCGTAAAGAGCAATGGCAGAAAACCGACGCGCAATATGCAGACGACCTCGAGGCGATGCTCGGCGAGGAGTATCCCGACGCGATCGTTATTGACCCGTCTGCGGCGAGCTTCAAGCTCGAATGCCAAGGGAGAGGATTCCGCGTGAAGGACGCAGACAACAGCGTCAACGATGGCATCCGCGAGGTCGCAAAGCTACTGACGAAGAAGAAAATTCGCATCCACCGCAGAAACTGCCAGCCGATGATCGACGAGTTCCAGAGCTACGTCTGGGATGAGCGAGCGGCACGGATGGGCGATGAAAAGCCCGTCAAGCAGGCAGATCACGCGATGGATGCCCTACGCTATTACGTCCACACCATGCTGCCGAAATGGAGGAGGAGAGAATGAGCAAGAAGAAAAAGCCAGCCGCACGGCAGCAGAGAACGAACGATTCTTTTCAGAATCCGATGACGCGCACGGGTTTGTTCATGCCGAATCCGCTGGAGACGACAGAGTACCCGCTCACGCGGTTCACGCGAGACTGGCAGACGATCAACGCGCTCTATCGCTCCCACTGGATCGTGCGACGCATTATCGACGTTATCCCGGAGGACATGATCAAGAACGGGTACCACATCCTGACGCAGCTCTCTCCCGACCAGATCAAGAAGATCGTCCGCTGTGACCGCACGACGCGCACCAGCCGCCGCATCCTCGAAGGACTGAAATGGGGACGGCTTTACGGCGGCGCAGGGGCCCTTATCATGATTGAGGGGCACGAAAACCAGCTCGATCAACCCCTCGACTACGACATGATCTTGCCGGGCTCGTACAAGGGCCTGCTCGTCCTCGATCGATGGTCGGGGGTAACGCCCGAGGATAAACTCGTCAGCGATATCTCGGATCCTGAGTTCGGTATGCCGGAGTATTACACCGTGTCCAGTGACGCCTTGACCGTCGGCATCCGCGTGCATCACAGCCGCATCATTCGTTTCATGGGGCGCCCGCTGCCGTACCTTGAGCAGCTCGCAGAGACCTACTGGGGAGCCTCAGAGCTTGAGCATGTCATCGACGAACTCCGGAAGCGTGACAACGTGAGCTGGAATATCGCAATGCTGACCTTCATGGCCAACCTGCGCGTCATGAAAATGGACGGCATCGGTCAAATACTCGCCACCGGCAACGAGAACGCGCAGATGCAGCTATACAACACCATTCAGGGCATGAACGCCATGATGAACAACAACAGCCTCCAGATTCTCGACAAAGACGATGGGTACGAGACGCACCAGTACACCTTCGGCGGAATCGGGGAGACCTACGACCGATTCATGATGGATGTTGCGGGGGCGGCAGAAACACCCGTCACAAAGCTGTTCGGGCGCAGCCCCGCGGGCATGAACGCCACAGGCGAGAGCGACATGCAGAATTACTACGACACCATCGAGGAGAAGCAGGAAGCGGAACTTCGCCCGGTGTACGATAAGATTCTGCCGATCATGTTCATCTCGACGCTCGGAGGCATTCCCGACGACTGGGACTACGAATTCAATCCCATCCGTCGGCCGCGTGATGATGAGATGGCAGACCTCGCCTCGAAGAACACGGACAGCGTGACAAAGGCGTTCCAAGCGGGTATGGTAAGCCAACGTACAGCGCTCAAGGAGCTGCGCCAGCAGTCCGAGATGACGGGGATGTGGTCGAACATCACCGATGAGGACATCGAGAAGGCCGATGATTCGGTCATGCAGCCGGATGAGGGAATGGGCGATCTGATGAGCGGGATGTTCGGTGGCGGTGATGGTGAAGAACAGGAAGAGGGCGCAGACCCTCAAGCGGTGAGGAAGGACGGGGTGCGTCCCGAGCGACAGAGGACGATCGACGCGAAATGGGAGGAGAGTAAGCATCCGAGAAAGCCTGACGGCAGGTTCGGCACTGGTGCTGAAACGCGGAAATTTGACCGCAAGAAAAAGCGGCGTGAAGTCAAGTTGTCGAAAAGTGAATATGCTCGCGTAGTGAGTGCACTGAATACCAATCTGACGAAAGCGGAGCGCTCGAACCGCACAATACAAAGAGCAATCGGGGATTACGTTTACTCCGTTGAAAATAATGGCTTTGACAATTACAGGATTGTTGGTAGAATAAAGATAGAGTGAATTCTATGGAGGTGGTACTATGATTCCAGAAACGGAAGTTACAGGGACAGAAAAGAGCCTCGTTCAAATGCTCCGCGAGATATGGGATAACGATCATTTTGTCCTTTGGGTTCGGGCATGCCTTAAAACGGATAAAGAACGCGAGGAGGTCATGCAGGCTTACCGCGACGGCACTCTTCTGGACAGCGATGACGTTTCTCTGTTCGCGTTGGATATTCATAACGACCGCGAAAGCGCTTGATCATGGAGGGAAAGATTAAGTGCCCCTGTTGTGGCGAGGGGATGGTGGACGCAGGGCATCAGTACGATGTGTGCACCGTGTGCCACTGGGAGGATGACCCGTTGCAGTTTTCTCATCCAGACTATAAGGGCGGGGCGAATAAGATGTCGCTCAATGAGGCACGTGCAGCATACAAGCGCGGAGAAAAAACCATATAACAAAAACCGTCTCGAAAGAGGCGGTTTTCTTATGTGCATTTTGAGGAGGGAGCGCATGAATCAGCCGCTATGGATGCCGAAGCGCAGGATTGAGGCGGCGTTTCGCAGAGCACTTCTCGACATGGCAAAGGGGATCGTCTCGCGTGTCGGTGAAACGAGCGACCCGCAGCTAATTGTCGCGACGCTCGAACACATCGCGCGGACGCCAGACTTTATCCGTCTCTCGGAGGCAATCGCCCTGAAGATGGTGACGGGGTTATTTGACGATACGGCGCGTACGTGGCGCGAGGCGGCGCGGAATAACGGCAGGGGGAGGGAGATATACCAAGCCATCCAAAAGGAGCTCCAAGGGGCACGTGGGGCGCGAATACGGGCACTTGTGCAGCAGAACGCAGATCTTATCAGCACGCTGCCAAAGAACATCGCCGCTGACGTGGCGTCCTACGTTGATCGAGAGGCGATGAAGGGGCGCAGGGCGTCGGACATCGCCGATGAGATTGTCCTGATGTTTCCCGACGACACGACGGCGCGGGCGCAGCTGATCGCACGGACGCAGGTGTCCATGACGCAGACGAACATCGTACGGGCACGCGCAGAAGACCTAGGGCTCCATTGGTATGTGTGGCGGGCATGCGGAGGAAATAACGGCGATGGCAGGACGCGATCCAGCCACCGCCACATGAGTGGTGTGCTGGTGCGCTGGAGCGACCCGCCCGCGCCCGAGGATTTGTTCCCTCTGCGCCACGTCGATGGAACACCGTACAAGAACACGCTCGGGCACTACCATGCAGGGCAGTGCCCGAATTGCCGATGTTACCCAGAGCCTGTCGTTGATTTGGATTTACTGAATTTCCCGATGCGTGTGTATCGTAGTGGGAACATTGAGCGTATGTCTAGGAAGCGGTTTGAAGGAGGATTCTGATGTGGCAAACAAACTAAAGCGCATCGCTATCGGACTGATGGCACTTTCCATGCGCCTGGATGCCTACGCCATGCACAAGGGGCTGACGATGGACGCTGCGCATCCGAAAGACCCAGACCCCAAGAACTGGCGCACGATTAACGGCTCGAAGGTGCACTTGACGGAGGGAAAGATCGACGGCGGTGCTGGCGAGAAGTTCACCGGCAAGGAGTGGACGGGAAAGACAAAGCATGAGTTCACGCCGAAGGAGAAGCCTAAGCCCGCACCAAAGAAAAAGGGGACAGAGGCAGAAAAGCTGATGTCCTATATCAACGAGCAGGTGGGCGTCGATTTGTCAGAGCACCGCAATACAAAGCGTGAGAAACGCGGGGAGGTCATTGTCAAATGGGATGATCTTACGCGCAACCAGCAGAGCAGCATAAAGGCGTTGGCGAATAAACACGGGCGGTTTGAGCTTGTGGAATGCGGCGGCTGGGGAATGCAGCTGAAGCCTAAAAAGGAAGAAGTTGCCACTCGTGAGAAAACGGTCGCCACGGTTGCAAAAACAACAGAACAAGCTGAACAAGATGCACAGAAATTTGTGAAGGCAGGTTTTAGCCCTACGTTCAAAGGACAAGTAAGCTATAAAGGCCTTAGTTCTGAGAATGCCAATGAAGTAAATCAGGCGTTATCGGACATATTTGACATGGTTAATATACCTGGGATTTCTGGAATCAAAGCAATTTCGCCGACATCCGCGCAAGGGAAAAAGGCGTTCAAAGACGGTGCTGATGCAATAGCGTCCTATAATCCTGTAGAGCATGGGATATTCTTGAACAAAGAGCTTTTGAAAGATGCCTCGGCTTTTCAGAAACATCAGGAGAAAGCAAGAGATGCATGGAATCTTGTCATGCACAATATAGATAAGTTACAAGGTACTCAAAAAGAACTTGCACTAAAGTACAAGAGTGCTGGTCGCTCATTGGTGGATGATAGTCTGAAAGGCGCGATATACCATGAAATAGGGCATCATGTTGGTTGGTCTTTTCTTGACGCAAAAACGAACAATGCAATAGGAGCTCGAATGTCAGAGTTTGCACCGAAGTTATCAGGGTATGCCAATGCAAGCAAAAGCGAATATCTTGCAGAAAGTTTTGTGGCATATATGAAAGGCGAACACGATAAGATCGACCCGTTATTCAAACAAGCTCTTGATAAGATTCTTAAATAACCCGCTCATTCTGGGCGGGTTTCCTTATGCCAATTTTGAGAGGGGGAATGTCCATTGAAAGCATTCTACGGGGCAAGGTTCTCGCCCCACATGACAAAGACGCCCGAGGGATTCCTCGTGTGTCACAGCGTCCCGATCTGCCGCACGGGAATGCAGGAATACACACCGCAGGAACTCGGCGTCGCAGATGGCGGCGGCGGATTCCTCAAAGTGTACCGCGAGGAGAGCGAGGTATTCAAACCTGCTGCGATCGCGTCCTTCGAGGGAAAGCCTGTGACAGACGATCACCCGCCCGTCGGTGTGGATGCCTCGAACTACGCGAGCTACACCAAGGGCACAGTCCAGAACGTCCGACGCGGCAGCGGGGCGGACAGGGACAAATTGATTTGCGATCTCGTCGTGTACGACGCCGCGCTCATTGCCAAGATTGACGCAGGAAAGCGCGAAATTTCGTGCGGGTACGAGTGCAAATACATCGAGAGGGACGACGGAACATACTGCCAGATGGATATCATCGGCAATCATGTCGCCGTTGTCGAGGAAGGGCGCGCGGGGCACGATGTGTCTATTCGCGACGCCAAGACAAAGCCAGAAGGAGGAAAAAAGATGGCAAAAAAAGGTAGTATTCTGCATCGCATGTTTGCGGCATTCGCAAAAGATGCAGAGCCGGAGGAAGTCCGCGAAGCGGCACGCGCTGTCGACGAGGCAGAGGGCGGTGATCCTGCTGAGACGCACCAAAACACGATGGACAAGGACGTCCAGGCAATCATGGATGCGATGGAGGCACTCAGCGCCAAGGTGGACGCATTCCAGAAACAGAAGGCGCAGGACGACGATCCGGATGAAAAGCCGGGCGATGAGGTCGAGGAGACCGAGGCACTGGACGACCTCGAAGAGGAGCTGGAAGAGGGCGGTGATAAGCCTGCCAAAACGGAGGATGACGAATCCGAGGAGGAGAGCGTGACCGTGCCGCCCGAGCAGCTCGAAGAGGATGAGGATCCAGAGGATGTGCCGGCAGACGAAAAGAAGCCTGTGGCTGCGGCAGACCGCGCACTTGCGCTGTCGGTGATCCGCACCATGCGGCCGTTCATCGCCGCCATGCCGCCGCGTCAGCAGAGACGTGCGTCGGATGCACTCTCGCGCACGCTCAAGAAGGCCATGCGCACACGGGACACGCAGCCGCTCCCCGGGGGCTATGGCGTCCTCTCGCGTCGGAAAACAGCGGATGCTGCGACGCGGGAGAAAGAAATGCGTGCCTACGGCGAGAATTGCCGCAAGCGTAATCCGCACTGCAAGAAGGAGGAGAAATAATTATGCCGGGAACTACAATCGGAATCAACATGACATACGGGTATCCGGGGCAGGCGTCCCGCCAGGGCGATGAGGTCAGCCGCACGCGCCCTGTTGCCGCAGGGGCGGCAGATATCCCGTTCGGGGCACCCGTCATCCAGAAGGAGGACGGATCCGTCGCAATCTTCGGCGCGACGAATACCGCCGACGACTTCGCGGGCATTGCCATGCGCAAGGTCAAGTCGGCGAAGGTGTACCCCTACCAGAACTTCGGATACTACGCAGCAGGCGAGGCGTGCGACGTGCTCCAGCGCGGCGGCATCTCCGCAACGTGTGCATGGGGAACGCCAAAGGTCGGCGCGAAGGTCTACGTCCGCACGAAGGTCGTCAGCGGCACAAGCCCTGCAGGGGCAAAGGTCGGCGACCTCGGTGCGGCAAACGAGGCAGGCAACTGCGTCGAACTCAAAGGCGTCAAGTGGTCGAGCGGAGCAGATGCACGCAACGTCGCAGAGCTCACGATCATTATGCGTCAGGGCGTGTAAGAGAGGAGAACAGATATGAAGAAACAGTATAATCTTGCGATTGCACCGCAGCGCGGCGGATCGCCGCTGCTGACAATGGATGCAGCGGCCGTATCGAGCGGGCTTGCGTTCCTTGAGAGCGAGCTCGAAAAGCTCGATCCGCTTCTGCGCGAGCCTCTCACAAGCACGACTTACCCGCGCGATATTGAGATCGAGAGCGGCGGCGGCTGGGTTGAGGCAACGTCCGCGTTCAACGTCGAGTACAGCGTCACGGGCGGACAGGCAGACGGCGTCGGCGGCGTCCAGAATGCCGTGCGTCGGATTCAGGCAGACCTCTCGAAGGACCTCTACAAGGTGCTCCCGTATGAGGTCTCCATGTCCATTAAGATTCAGGACCAGCTGCGCGGCGCGGTTACCGGCCGCAGCATCGAGGACATCT